>Ga0209611_10007445_pt1 | contig 17536 bp, 17 predicted proteins | sample S1TSphgellanicum_3_FD_187693 | JGI IMG/M metagenome (GOLD analysis project Ga0209611, IMG submission 187693) | Host-associated microbial communities from peat moss isolated from Minnesota, USA - S1T2_Fc - Sphagnum magellanicum MG (SPAdes) (version 2) | ecosystem: Host-associated > Plants > Peat...
TTTCTTGGCCAAACTTATATATTTTTCTGGTTAAACTTCTACCTAATTCCTACTCCAGAAATTAATTAAGAAAATAGATAACACTTAGATTTTGTAGAAGAAAAGAAGAACCAATACATAAGTATGAAAAAACTCTATATAATATTCATATATTCTATCTCCCCCTTTTATGACATAATTCTAAGAGACTAAGTTTTCACCAAACTATGGATGAGGGTATTGCACACCTAGGGCCAATCATGATGTGGTAGACTTGAATGGCAATGGACCAAGTTTTTGCATACCTTCATGTTGAAATGGGTACTACCTGAAACATAAGAAATCCAACTAACATTTTATGTTTTAGATGTAAATATTGCATGGTTTTATCTTACTTTTGTTTCTTTTAAGTATTTTTCATCACAATGGCAAAATGATGGATGAAGGTATTGCATACCTAGGACCAATCATGATGTGGTTAGACTTGAATGGCAATGGACCAAATTTGCGCAATACCTTCATGTTGAGTTGGGTACTACCTAAAACATAAGAAATCCAACTAGCATTTTATGCTTTAGATGCAAGTATTGCATAATTTTATTCTACTTTTTACTTTTTTCAAATATTTCTTATCACAATGGTGAAAGGATGGATGAGGGTATTGCATATTTGGGACCAATCATGATGTGATGAAATTAATTTGAATGACAATGGACCAAGTTTTTGTAATATGTGTACCTTCATGTTGAGGTGGGGCATGTATTGGAAATATGAACTGCCAATAACCTAAGTCTTTCCTAGAAAGGTGGCAAGATTGCACCCTAAACATGGGTTGGTTAATGATGTGGGTATTGCAATTTTAAGGGTTTTATGAAAAACCCAACCATTGATAATAAAAGATCAAGAATTTGTAATACCTACCTAAAGAAATTGTTTTATGCACCAAGAGGTCATTTCATGAAGGCGAACATTTTAATCATATATAAATATTCAAATATAATATCTCTTTAAGATTACCGTGTAATTATTTCATGATAAGGATAATGAAAGTATTACATAGTCAATCATTTAATAATGAACTTCAACTTGCATTCATGAAAGTATTGTTTAAATGCTCTATCATGTCCATTGAATGTGATAACCTTATTAGATGAAGGTATTATTCATTTTATTTATGGCAAATGTAATCCATTTGTGGTGGATGGGAATATTGTGTGCAACATGGCATAAGGGGATCCCAAAATCTACAAATCTTATAATTATATTTCAAAATTAAAACAAATGGATTAATACAAAAATGTTATGCCACCCTAAACTATAATGCATCAATACAAAAATGGTGTGTGCATGCACTAAAGTCTCACTATGGGCTCAACTACAATGATATTTATCTATGATTAATCATGTGAAGAAGATGAACTACATGTAATGCCCATAGTGGTGCGATAGTTTGCTACAACTATTATAACTTTTATTGTTTGATGATGAGTGAATAATTGATGATGCTCAAGTGTAAATTGAATTGCATCTGCAACAAAAACTTTCTTTATTGTGCCTTGAAGCCTAGCACCAAAAATAAATAAATAAATAAATAATAATTAAAAGATGCAAAAAATGTTTTAAAAAATAGTATGGGTACATACCATCCATGAATGATTTTGGAATCATGATACTTGGATATTACATCCATTTCTTTGGCTTGGTTGTGCTTATTGGATTCCAATGTCCAATTTCAAACACCCTTGTTAATGGGTAGAAATCTCTAGATTAATTAGTTCCATGGGCCTTTTAATGACTACTAGTTATTAATGGTAGATTTACTATCCTTTACCCAAGGGGTGAAGTTAGTGAGATTAGGTAGCTTGGGTTAGTGAGTGGTTGGGGGTAATCCACCCAATAATCTAGGAAATTTTTAGGAAGAAATTAAGATAAGGGCCCTATTTTTTAGGGGCCAATGTGGGCCTTGAGTATGGTATGTGGGAAAGAAGGACTAGAGGAAGTGGGAGAGGGAGAAGGATTCATTAGAGACTTGGAAAGTGAGGTGGAAGATGGAGAAATATGTATGTACTCTAGACAAATTAATGTTTCCTATTCATATGGGCCTATTTAAGTTTTGATTCTTACATCTAAAGTACTAAGAAGATTATGAAAAAGAAAACAGATATGATTAACCATATAGCCATCAAACAAGTGCGATTAAAAATATATATTATATTAATAAAGATGTACAAATATGGGTGGATAAAAAAATGTTAAAGAACCCAATGAAAAAAAAAGGTTCTCTATCAAAGGACGAAAGTTCAAAAATTAGGTAGTTTAAAAAATGAAAGGGCTAAAAAAAACCTAGCTAACTATATAAAGTGGAAACCTTAAACCATATCATTATGTATAATCCCATGTTTAGCTCAGTAAGTAATTGTTGCATTTATAGCCCATGTAGCATGACGAGTAGTGTACAAATGGTGGCGTTGCATCTCAACCTTAACTATATTTGCAACAAACTTTTCTTTTGTTGTCTCCTGAACCTTATAAACACCTAAAAACCACCAAATTAAACCCTAACACACTTTGGATGAAACATAATTATAAAAAAATAATAAACATTGATTATTATTGTTTTTTACTTTCCATGAATCATTCTAAATTCATGGAAATCCAATACATCTATTAATTGTTTTATCCGATTTGCTTGACTGGACTCTCGATCCCAATTTTTGACATCCATTGCCATCTTCAATTGTCGTGCATATACAAGACGGGTGGATCGAATCATCTTTTGTAAATCTTCATCTTTTTCCATCTGTGATGTTATATTTTGAGGCACGTTTCCCACGCCCCAAACATTAAAACCTAACACTTGCAACAGTTGTTTTGAAGCTAATTTGACCAAAGCTAGTTTTGGGAATGGTGGACATTGTTTTACAACAATTCCCAGTTTATCCCATTCATGTTGTGCTTTGGTACAAACGGGAATAACAACCTTATAATCATTCCATTTTTGCACGGCCATGACATTTCCCAAGATGCAAGCATTCATTTTAGTATGGTCTTGATGTTAAAGACTTTTTTCAAAAGTTGAAGGCTTCCCATGTTTGGCCTTTTTTGCCACCAAACTATGCACCTCCTTCAAATGATTGGTTAACAACCATTTGGCATAATATGCGACAATGCAAGTGCCAACTTTACACTTCCATTTCGACCCAACCTTCGTGCATTCTTTGTCCTTATGAGCCAAATTAGGTGGACAAGGGGGTGTCGATAGCTAAAAAGCTTGGTCGATTTCAAGTTTCGGACTTAAACCAAAAAAATATTAAAAAAAAAATCATTATTTTGTAATAAGAAAATCCTAACCTTAAAACCCTACACATAAATAGTTCAAAAAACAGAATGCGGGTATTGTAAAACATAAAATCACACAATCAGATACAACTCCTACAAACTTTAATTGTTTTCAGGTATTCCACTAAAAAAAATTTAACAAAAAAAATTCCACACCTTCCATCATTTGATGGAAGGTGCGGATATAATTAAACTTAAAAAAACTTGTACAATTTCTTTTATTTGCATTTAATCTAATGTACATAAATTCTAAAATACTCTAACCCACCATTTTTCAATCAAAATTTTCAATTTATATTGTGAGTGATCTCACCATTTGAATTACAAATTATCATCATTTTCAACTTTAAGCCACATAGATTGCTTGATTCATCAATTCTCAATTTTTATGGAATAACATTTTGCTCTTCATGTCATAATTTTAATGGAACAACATTTTGCTCCTCAGGTTTCAATTTTGATGGAGCTACATTTTGCTCCCCAATTGTCTATTTTGATGAAGCAACATTTTGCTTGTGAACTTCCAAATCACCACCACCTTTCTTTAATATCCATCCTCTAGCCATTAAACCTTCAACATTATAAAAAACCACCATTTCATTGTTAATTGTTAATTGTTAATTCTAATGAACTAGATCAAAAATATTAAAGAAAAAAAAAAACCCACATGTTGCCATCGCCTTTTTCACAACACCACCACCATAAAAAAAAGGCAATGATATTGCTGCCGTCACTTTCTTCACAGCAAAACCACTGAAAAAGGCGACGATAGTTATTGTCGCCATTTTTTGTAACAAAGCCATCAAAGAAGGTGACAGAAGTTGTTGTCTTCTTTTTCTCAAACATAAAGAAGAAGGCGACAGCAACAGTTGTCACCTTCTTCTCTACAACAAAACCAGAGAAGAAAGCGATGATAACAAGCTATTATCGCCTTCTTCATTGCAACACAACCAAAAAAAAGAAGGCGACAATAGCTTGTTGTCGTTGCCTTTTTCATTGCAACACAACCAAAAAGTAAAAGGCAATGGTAATAAGTTGTCGTCGCCTTCTTCGTTGCAACAAAGAAAAAAGAAAAAGGCGACGACAACAAGCTATCGTTGCCTTCTTTGTTATAACAAAAAAAAAAAGAAGGCGACGACAGCCTTTTTTGCTGCAACAAAACCAAAAAGAAAGTGACGACAACTTACTGTTATCACTTTCTTTGCTACAACAAAACCAAAACAAGAAGGCAACGATAACAAGCTGTTGTCACCTTCTTCGTTACAACAAAACAAAAAACAAGAAGGCCATGATAGCTTTGTTATCATCGCCTTCTTCATTGCAACAAAACCAAAAAAAGAAGGGCTTAAGGGAGGGAGCTTTTTTTCAAGCTCCCGCTTTGGCCTATCAGTTTTGGCTCTCGTTTCAATTGCATTATCATGGGTCTTGCTTCAAGCACTCTTGAGCTTTGGCAATGGAGTGAGCGCAAAATGAGGTGAGGTAGGTAGGAGGGGAGAGGTAGGTGGGAAGGAGATAGGAGGGGGGACATAAGTAGGAGGGAGGTAAGTCGGAGGGAAAAACTTTGGGGGTGGAGAAAAGGCTGAAAAACCCAAAAACTTTGGGCAAGGGAGGATGTGTTTTTGGTTCATCCCCAAAATGGGTTGAACGGCCCCCAAAACAGGTTGAACAGCCTCATCCTCTACTGGTGCATTGGTGGCTGCTGGTTCACTCCAGCTAGGAAGTGGGGCAGAAGGGGGTTAGTAGGTTTGTAGATGGGTTGGAAAAAGAAAAGCCTGAAATAAAAAGTGATAGTTTTTGAAAAAACCGCTCAAAATGAAACTGATGATGCAGGTGTGGTTTGCCAACCCAATGTGGGTGGATGAAGCCCTCTCCATCCAAAATGGGATTGGTGCAGTCATGGGGGTTGGGTCATTCAAGCCCTCAAGTTTGGGTTTATTTATTTAAAAAAATAAGATGAGGTTCCAATTCTTGTTTCGGTGTCTCGGCGGGGTTGGAGTAGCACGAGATGCACACGACATTTTTCACAAGCTCTCAAGGAGGAGGGGTACACCGATAAGCTGGTGGTGAATCTTTTTGGAAGCGGGATCTCGGAAGCAACAAGAGAGACTTGGAGATTCTGCAAGGTGCTGTTGTGGAACACACGGTGCAGCAGCTCAGAGCAGCCCCTTGGGTGCTAAACTCAGCCCCTTTTTACACTAGAGCCTGAAAGCCCATGACTTGAGTGCAGAGCTTCAAACCCTAATTGTGAAGCTGATGATGCCAAGGAGCTTGTTCTCTGTTCTTTTGCTTTCCAACTTTGTTTGTTTGTTACAAAGCTTGATCACACTAGGGCCAGTGCACAATGTCGAACCCTAATTTGTGAAGCTGCTTATGGTAGGGAGCTTGGGCTCTCTTGTTTTTGCTTTCCAGCTTTGTTTCTTTGTTAAAGCCCGGGGTACATTAAGGCTAGTTCAAAACTTCAAATCCTAATTGCAAAGCTGCTGATGCCAGGAAGCTTTGGTTTTTATGTTTTTGCTTTCTAGCTTTGTTTTGTTTGCTATAAAGCCTAGGGGACACTAGGGCTAATTCAAAGCTTCAAACCCTAATTTGTGAAGCTGATGATCGTCAGGAGCTTTGGTTCTTTTCTTTTTGCTTTCCAGCTTTGTCTGTTTGTTGCAAAGCATAGGGGGGGGTTAGTTCAGAGTTCCAAACTGTAATTTCTGAAACTGATGATGGTAGGGAGCTTTGGCTCTTTTCTTTTAGCTTTCCAGCTCTGTTTGTTTATTACAAAACCTCGGGTACGCTAGGGCAAGTAAAAAGCTTCAAACCCTAATTTTTGAAGCTGATGATGGTAAGGAGCTTTGGTTCTATGTAAATTTGCTTTCCAATTTTGTTTGTGCAAGTAGGAAAACATCATCATCATCATCATCATCATCATCAAATCTCAGGATCAAAGGTTCGAATGCCATCCTTTGCAAAATCATTTTAGTACAAGGTTGTTTGCAATTGTGGTGAAAGTCACCAAACTGTCCTTTTTCCTTGTGTGTCTCACTGGCAAATTGATCTGGGCACCATTTTGCAAGAAAGCAAAAAAAAACATTAATCTTGTAAAGATCTCAGCAGTAGCAGCAACAACAGAGAGGTATACATACTCAAGCTTCTTACAGGGTTTTGGTTAATGACGAATGCCACGGTTTTTGACACTAAAGCATGGGAATGGAAGAAAGACTCGCTGACGATCATGGAGATGTAGGCGGTTGAACTCTAGGCGTTCTATACACGCTACAACCTCAAGCTTGCTAAGACCGGCAAGGCAGCAGCTGTAGCAGCAGCAGCCGTAGCAGCAGCAGCCATCGTCAACCATCTCATGGTCCCTAGGGCCGATGTGGTAACGAAACAGGATGTGCACAATGCTATTGAGGTCACTATGGAGCAGGTTGCGAAAAACATTCTGGCTCCAGTAATGGAAGCTAAGATTGTGATTGTTATTGGCCAAGTCAAAATGTTATAAAATAAAGTAGATGAGATGGCTAAAAGCTTTGATACCATGCAGGACAGTGGGGAGAAGTGGAAGGAGGTTGTGGGAAGGAAGGTTGACAAGGTTGCTAACAAAGTGGACCGGGCAACGGATGCTGACATGGTCAAGGCTAGGGAGGCAAACATTCGGGTCACTGAGTTGACCATGAACAAGGGGGAAACTTCAAAACAACTTATGGAGTTGGTGCAGACGGAGTTGCTTGACAGGTTAAAGGTTGTTGACCATGTGCAGGTGCAGAAGGTGCACCGGCAGATGTCGTCGAGGCGACTAGATAAGGCCACTGACAAGGCACCGACAATCATCATCACACTGGCATCAGTACACGACAAGCTCACGGTGCTACACGCTCGCAAAGGCCTGCAGGGCACTCAGCTTGGGCTCGACGAGGACCTAACTCCCGCTCAGCAGGCCCAGAAACAAGCTGTTTGGGCCATCTTCAAGGAGGCCAAAGAGGCTGGCGAACGAGTCTACTAGCATGGGGCCGATCTCTACATCAACCACAAAGTTGTAAACTCTCCTACTGCATAGGGGGGTAGGGGCCAGAGACACTTGCGCGTGTGCCTGTGGAAGATCCATGGGGCTGCTATCACAAAGCTAGAAACACATGAACATCTGTTTGACCTATTTCAACATGTTGACGTTGTTGCTTTGATAGAAACACATCATTTCCCGGGCGAAACATTCTCGGTCTTACCGGGGTTCTACTATTTTGATGTTGCCAGGCCTGTGACTCCACAGGGTGTCGTTTGAAAGCACAATGGAGGCATTGCGGTACTAGTCAGGGAAACATGGGCAAATAGTAATGCTGTTTGGAATACTGCAAGGGATGGGACTAGGATTTGGCTACGCTTGGGCAATGCTTTCCAAAGGCCTTTGTTCTTGTGCGTAGTATATGCTGCTCCATAAGGCTCGCCATATGCGGACAACAGCTTGTTTGAACACATATGCCAAGAGGTTGGAAAAGCCATGAACTTAAGCGGTGTGCTTCTTGCTGGGGATTTCAATGCAAGGACATGCACAAACAATGACTTCATTGATTGCAGTCAACTAACAGATGTGATGATGGTGCCACAAGCCATTGAGGACACCCTGCCCAACGATATGCTGGAGCGCCAGAACTACGACACTGTCACGGTTGGCTGGCATCGTGAGTTCTTAGATCTTTGCAGAACTACTGGGTTGTTCATCCTCAATGGCCGCACACCAGGAGACATATCAGGGGAGTACACATGCCTATCTAATAAAGGTTTTAGCACTGTGGACTATTTTCTTAGGACAGTTGACCAATTAGAGGGTGTCAAACGCTTAGAAGTTAATTGCGATGAAAAGTACTCAAGTCACAAAGATGCGCACTTTGATTATAGACCATTGGTACTTACAATCACACAACAGTGGCAACCCCCTCCTATTCAGCAAAAGGCAATCAAACACCTACCACGTTTCAAATATGACATTGCCAAAGCAGCCGAGTTTAGCATGAGTGTACAACATAACATCGGTGTCTGGGCAAGCCCAGATGTACTTGATGCATATGACGTACAAACAATAGTCAATATGTTACAACAATGCATCACATAATCTGCAGAAGAAGTGTTTGGAAATAGACAAGTGGCCTTAGGAAAAACAATAAAGCATAGCCACAAACCCTGGTTTGACACAGAATGTCGCCAGACCAAAAGCCAGTTTGCTAAATTGTCACATGCGCACCCAGATAGGCAGGGCATACTTAAGCAAATGAAACAATTATACAAAAGGAAAAAACGTGCTTATGATGTGCTCAAGGCTAAACAGTTATGTGGTTTAGTGAAGGCGGATCTTGCAGCATTTTGGAAGCGGTATCGCAAGTGCGCTGAGGGTGTCAATGGCATCACCAGTGAAGCGCTCAAGGATGGCTTCCAGCAATTGCTCTAGCCTTCGGCAGCATCAGCCTCAGCAGGAGCTATGACAGGTGCCATTATTCAAGCCCATGTGGTCTCCTTTCCACCCAATGGTATTGATTGCGAACAGTTGAATGTTGACATCACACTAGTTGAAGTACAACAAACGTTCAAAAAGCGAAAACAACACAAAGCTGCAGGCATTAATGGCATCAAACCAGAGTTCCTTTTGGATGCAACTGCTGCCTTACAATAACCACTATTGATTGCTTTTAACAAAATTCTGCATGAGGGCTATTGTGAATCACTCTTTGTTGGGATCATACATGCACTGTACAAAGGGGGTGACTGTAGTTAGTTTGACAATTACAGGGGGATCACAGTAGGACCAGTCTTAGCCAAGGTGTTTGCAATGATTCTTGAGTCTCGCATCAGTCAATGGGCAGAAACCAATGATTTACGCGCAAAGGGATAGGCTGGTTTCATAAAGGACTTTAGGACAACAGATAATTCGTTTATTCTTCACACTTTGACCGAACAAGCCATATTTCAGAAAAAGAAGCTATACACTTATTTTGTGGACTTAAAAAAAACCTTTGATACAGTACCAAGGGACTTGTTGTGGCAGGTGCTAGAGGGACTTGGCATCAGTGGGCAGATACTAGAGTGCTTACGCTCCATGTACTGTCAAGACCAGGCCTGCCTACACCATCCAGAGGAGGGGCTCACGCCCACTTTCTTCTACCACATTGGAGTGAAGCAAGGATGCCCCTTCAGCCCGCTCCTGTTTGGCCTCTTCATAGATGGCCTAGAAAAACGGTTGAATGCTTTGGAGGGTGACACACCACCAATGTTGGGACAGCTAGCTGTTCGCTTGCTTTTGTACACAAATGACTTAGCTCTCATGTCACACACTCATGTTGGATTGCAGAAGCAACTGGATGTCTTGCAAGCTTTTTGTTATGAGCGTTAGTTGACTGTGAATGTCAAGAAAACCAAGGTTGTTGTGTTTGAAGCACGTAAGTCTGTGTGTCACGCTTTTCAGTATGAGGGCGAAGCTATAAAGCAACTAAACTCTTTCAAGTATATAGGTGTCGAGCTGCACGACACAAAAGGTATGCAAGCGGCAATATAGCGGTTAACAATGTCAGGGAAAAAGGCAGTTTTTGCATTGCAGCACAGATGCGCAGAGCTGTGCATCTTTGACCCAGCATTATAATGTCAGCTGTTTGATGCACTAGTCAAACCAGTGCTTAGCTATGGGTGTGAAATATGGTCGGACCACATGGCACGTGAACAGTTAGAGGTGGTTCATCGGGCTTTTCTGAAGTCGTCGTTGGGGGTCAGCACCACAACATCCAGTTACGTCGTGCTGGCAGAGTTTGGCAGGTTTCCCCTAGAAATATTTTAGTGGTAATAGACCATGCGTTTTCTTTCACGTGTTAGTTTTGAGGTAGACTCAGATCGCATGCTCAGGTTAGCTTATGATGTACAGCTGCAGTTGTTTGCAACTAGGCGAAAAGTCTTACTCGGGAACCAGAATGCTATGGGTAGAAAGAGTCGATTGCCTGCTTGCTGGCTAGCACAAATAGATGAACAATTGTCTATGTACAATTTGTGCATCGATAGCGATCAGTTGCCACCATGTGCTTGCCTCAAGTAGTTGGCTGAAAGGCAATACATTGTACACCATCAAGTGGTTGCAACTGACTCAAGCAAGGTGAGAGCCTATTTGGGGTTGAATAGCTCAACATAATATGGGTACAAAGAATACCTCTCCAGGGTAGACAATGCATAGCTTAGGAGAAGCTTGGCATGTTTTCGTTGTGCGAATCACAAGCTGCAGATTGAGCCAGGAAGACAAGTCAAGCCAGTGAAGGTGTCGGTGCAATAGCGTTATTGCAAATTATGCAACTTGGGTGCGGTTGAAGATGAGGACCACTTCTTGTTGGTTTGCCCTGCCTATCAAAGTGTTCGAGAGAGGTTTAGAGGTTCATTGCCACTAACTGCCATCACACCTTTGGCTGAATTGCTGAGCTATCAGTAGCAAGGCATCCTTGCTAGATTCTTAGTGCAATGTCAGACGGTTAGATCTGAATTGCTTCATCAGACTTAACGTCAATTGGGTTCTGGCCCGGGCGCTGTTTGGCCCACTTAATGACGCTAAATTGTAAGTAAGTAAGTAAGGTTCCACAAATCAGACCCATTTTCATTCCAGTCAATTCCTACTAACTAAAATATGTTAACCAACAATTTTAAACTGAGTACCTGACCAACAAGAAAAAAAAAAGCTTGCATCGAAAGTCCACTTGTCCGCAGTCCAAGCAGAAAGTGAAACAGTGGACTGGACAGTACACTCTCCACACCGAACATGACTTGAAAAAAAACCCCTCCTTTCCCCCACCCCCCGCCACACCACATCTCAACCTCAAGAAAAAAAAAAAAGGCCCCTTCACTCCACGAAGTGACTTCTCATTGGTTGCATGAAATGGCCACTATTTTCAGCCTTGACTAATAGCCCTTCGTAAGTACACCCTATTAGTTGGGGATGCCTCACAAGTCCAACCTTTTTTCTTTTTTTTTCGCAATGAGCCAATTTGATTGGCCCATCACAAAAAAAAGTTGGAACTATGGAGGCTCCACAAAATAGAAGATTCTATTGAAAGATGAAGTGCCTCCCCCTTTGGCCCAGAAAAGGGAGAGGACTTTTGGGCAAAACATATGGGATTAAAGCAAGGTGTTATTGGGAACAGCCTAGGGGAACACATTGAGAACCTAGGGAACATATTGGTAGCCTCATGGGAACCCATTGGGAACTTGAAGGGAACAAAGGAAAAATGAAAAAAAATCCTACCATCCCCTGCACCCCACCCCCCAAAAAAACTTCAAAGAAAAAAAATCAAGGCACTTTGAGTACATGCTGAGCCTTCCCATTGGCTGCATGAAATTTCTATGCTAATACCCCCATTCTAAACATTGGGGGTACTTATTGGTAGAGAGGGCAATTACAAAGAGTTGGTTGTGCATGAACTGAATTCATGGAGGATTTAACTAGTTTTTAACTATTGTCTTTTGCACTTGCCATCAAGGGTAAGGTAAGCAGGCCGGTGTCCGAACACTTAAGGTAGTGTTTGCTCGCCGTTTTTGCAGGAGGGCCCAATTGTTTATGGTGTCCAAATAGTAGATGGAGTCTTCCTTTTGGCACATCTGTTGCACTAAAAATTGGCAAAAATGGATTAGAGGTGAGAAAATTACAACCTCTCAAGATAAGGGGGTCAGTTTTACAGAAAATTCTCGATCAAACATCTCATAGCCTATTTCCAAACTCCTCAAAAAAAAATCCTTAAATATTACTCTGTTGCCTATAATGTTGTGTTGCCTTTAGAGTTACAAGATGATTTGTAGAGCACAAGATGGCAATTTCAGAACAGTTTAAATCGCACAATTTAAATATTAAAAAATGAGAAAGTTATGCACTGATGAAGTAGGAGGGGTCAGAATGGAGAAAAATGAAAAAAAAAAACAGCTTTTGCAATTTAAGAAAACGTATTTTCTTTACAGTTCTTATTTGGCTGCTCTTTTTGGCTTTGTATTTCAAAAATGATTTGGTGAGCTTGAGAAGGTTCTCCTATAACATTTTAAACGACTCAAAATGGAGAAGAATTAAAAAAGATCTGCCAGAGTGTTCGGTGATAAGCTAATGTTCGATGATAGATGTATCTACCCTAGAGCCATTATGCAATTCTTGTTCATGAACACAAGAATCCATTTAGTTTATGGCTGAACTGAAAGCATTTTCAGCACCAAGAAAACAACAACCACACCACCATACAAGGAGCCACTCATGTTCTAGATCAATGGGAGTAGTCCTTGTTCTTGCTTGATGTTTGCTTGTGTGTGTGTGGTCTGGAAATGAATCTAAGTCTCAGTTCTAGATCAATGGGAGTAGTCCTTTGCTTTTGATTGAGCTAGGTCAAATTGGACCATAGGTGTAAAGCAAGCCCCAAACAAAGTGACCAAATTTAGGTACCTAATAAGTTTATTCTCTCAACCAAGTAAGTTTACCTTAGCCTAAGGTCACTTCCACATTGATGATAAGACAAATAATTAGTTTTTTTTTTTGCAAAAAATTAATTCAATGTCAAAATCTAAAATCAAATTAATTTTTTTCATGATATACTAAGATGATTTTGTAGATGAGTAAAATTATTTAGATTGTAGCCTACAATAAATTATGATTGGTTTTTTTTTTTTTTTAATTCACACCATAGCTTCATTTTTTCATAAGATATTCATTTCATTATTTTAAATTGTATTTAGAAATGAAACTAACACTAAGGCAAAAAAATAAAAAGAATAAAAAATAAAAACTAAAAACTAAAACTAAACACTAGGGCAAAGTACTTTAAAGTATATATGCTAGTAGATACCTAGTAGATCTAGTAGGTACCTATGATTTAGTAGGTAGCTATCTCTTTATCCACTCCACACATCAATCTTGTGACTGGTATTGCCTCATCCTTTGGCGTGCAATCTCCAACACAGAAAATCCCGTCCAACACGGACCCAATGTGATAAAACCCTTCTTCTTCTTCTCCTTCCTGCCATGCACTCGATCGATCTGCTTTCGCTCTAACGCCGGACACAATTTGTTTTCGTTGTCTCTCTCTCTCTCTCTCTCTCGCTCTCTCTGTGTGCATCATCGCACAGAAATTTAAGCTTCTTCTCTAAGTTAAATATCTCTCGTTTCTCATAATCCATCAAGTTTCTTCCTTCTTATATTATTTGCCGTTTTCCACGTTGTAGTACTATTTTTTCTTGTTCGTGCTTTTAGATCCGTCGGCAATGGCGATGAGTGTTGCAGCATCAATGCAGAGTACTACCGTCCCGGCAGCAGTTCTTCAGGTAATCATAATTCATAATAATAACGTGTACGAATCGGCGATATCGAGTATTTGAACCATGATGAACTTGACTTTTTTTATTTGTTTTGTTGCCTTCTTCTTCTTCTTCTTCTTCTTGCAGCATATTATTATGTATATTCATGGTTTGGAAATTACATCTGCAATATCGTTTTTGGATTAAGTTCCGTTTGCGCCTGTTTTTAGAGTATATCATCGGCTTTAAGCCGTGTTGCGGTTGTTGTAAGTACTTCTAGAGCTTTTCTGCTGACCCCTGGGTATTGTAGAATCTACAAACGGCCGGCGTGCAAATCTCTTTGCAATTGAAGCAGAGGAGGTTTGAAGGTCGTCGTCGTCATAGTTTTTCAGCACTTCTATCTTTTTTTGTGCATTTTTCAGATCAAATCGGCCGCGTTGAGGATCATTTCTTTGGATTTGTCATGGCGTTGATTGTAGCTGTATTTGGATCTTGGTTTACGGATGCAGCAGCAGAAGCAGCAGCTGCGGGGGTCTTGTTCGCTTTTTTTTCCTTTTTGTAAGGATATGTTGATAGAGCGTTTTTCTTTTTGTTGTGGACTTGTCGCTTCTGGATGTTAGGTTAGTAACAGCTTGATTGGATCTCAAGCAGTCGCCAGCAGCAGCCGGCCGACCTCTGCAGTTCTACTACCGAGCTCTTCATTCCTTCCAGGCTGCAGTGGTTGCACCCAAAAGTCGTCAGCAGGGAGGAGTGGTAGTAGTCTGCAGGCGCTACAGAGTGCAGCTGCTTCACATGGAAAGAGTCGTATCACTTGCGAAACCAAGGCTGGATCCAAGGGGGACAAATGGAAAGGACTGGGTTTCGACACCTCCGATGATCAGCAAGACATCCAGCGTGGTAAGGGCATGGTGGACGCTTTGTTCCAAGGGGCACAGGGGGTGGGTACCCAGACTCCCATCATGAGTAGCTATGACTACATCAGCACTGCTCAACGCACGTGAGTGAGACACAAATTTCTCCCCTTCTTCCATCTTCAGGAATCATAGCAGGAGCCATAAATTGTATAGGCGTGTCTCAGAATCTTGCTGGTTGGTACCCAATAAGCCTGCACAGGGTTGAAGCTTATCTTCCAAGTGCAACATTCTGACAGTTTCAAGCCAGCTGAGTTTGGAGCATCAAAACAAGAGTGCGAAAAATGTCAAAGGATTTCTTTTCTTCGTGTGTGTGTACTGCTTTTTGATGCTGCTGTGAGGAATATGGTGTCAGGACTATTATAGTAAACTATTTGTGTTCTTCTAGTCCAGTCTTTCTTTCTTGACTGTATTTTGCATAATTTGGAACAGGTTCAACTTCGACAACATAAAGGATGGGCTCTACATTGCCCCTGCCTTCATGGACAAGCTTGTGGTTCACATTGCCAAGAATTTCATGAGCCTACCCAACATCAAGGTACTAGATGATCACATCATCACTTTGTTGCTAAGTCATATCATCATGATGTTACAGTTTGGAAAAGAAGACCGTTTCTCATGTCTTTAGAGTTTGCTTTACAATATCTTTTGCTTCCAGGAGGACTTAAAGGATAGAGCCAAAAGATTTTCTGAGTAGGTATTTGAGTTTGGCCTTGCTTGACAGGTTCCCCTCATCCTGGGCATTTGGGGAGGCAAGGGACAAGGAAAGTCTTTTCAATGCGAGCTTGTGATGTCTAAGCTTGGAATCAAGTAAGTGAGGTTGCTTTGATGCTATCTGATTTCTGACAAAAAAGTGCTGTTTGCTATTTTTCCTACCTTGCAATGTATATGTGGATGCACTGGGAAGAGTATATATATCCTTTGGCAATTCCAAACAACCCCTTCCACTGTGTATAATACTTGCTGAAATTTCTACAAGTGGGCTGCTACACTGGTTGTGATGAGTATATACGTCCCTGTGATGTCATATGTGCAGCCCAATTATGATGAGTGCCGGAGAGTTGGAGAGTGGGAATGCTGGAGAACCAGCCAAGCTCATAAGGCAAAGATATCGTGAGGCAGCTGATGTTATTAAGAAGGGGAAAATGTGTGCACTCTTCATCAATGATCTGGATGCAGGTGCAGGGCGCATGGGTGGCACCACCCAATACACGGTGAACAACCAGATGGTGAACGCCACTCTCATGAACATTGCAGATAATCCAACTAATGTGCAACTTCCGGGTGTTTACAACAAGGATGAGAATGCTCGTGTGCCTATCATTGTTACTGGAAATGATTTCTCCACACTCTATGCACCTCTTATTCGTGATGGACGTATGGAGAAGTTCTATTGGGCCCCCACTCGTGAAGACCGTATTGGTGTGTGCAAGGGTATTTTCAGGGCTGATAATGTGCACGATACGGATGTTACCAAGTTAGTTGACCAGTTCCCTGGTCAGTCAATTGGTAAGTGTGAATTTAACTGAAAAACTCTCATGTGGGTTGCAAGTTTTCTGGAATTCAGTGTATGTGCTCGTGTGGCATAGCCTTGCATAACTGACTGCACTCTCATTGGAAATTTTTGCAGATTTCTTTGGAGCATTGAGGGCTCGAGTGTATGATGATGAGGTCAGAAAATGGGTAGTTGCTACTGGTGTGGAGAACTTGGGCAAGAAGTTAGTGAACTCCAAGGACGGCCCCGTAACATTTGAGAAACCAAAAATGACAATCGACAAACTGATGGAGTATGGTTACATGTTAGTCAAGGAACAAGAGAATGTCAAGCGTGTGCAACTTGCTGAGACATATTTGAGGTCTGCAGCTCTGGGTGATGCTAATGAGGATGCTATCAGGGAAGGGACATTCTGAGGTAAGTTACCAGGATGCTAGATTTTGTTCTTGCACAATTTACCTGTCTTGTTTGTGCTTCCCATTTGATCAATCTAGCTAATGTTTAATGTGAAGATGTTTTTCTTGAGACTCATAGGTTGAAGTAGAAAGGATTGAGTTTCTACAAATGTACCTTTGACAAGACAAATCATTGTTGTTGGCAGGTATTGATAACTGCTACATTAGTCAACATTGGCCAAATTGTCACACAAATTAGGAATGCTAGAACTGTGACTGAACTGCTGACAGTGATGACAGCCGTTATATACTTCAAATTCCATTTCTGGTCACTGCAGGAAAGATGTACACAAAAATGTACACATTGTGAATGGTTTCTTGTGGACCTACAAAAGCAGAATTTGCCTTGATGTCTTGTTTCTTGATATGTATGAAAGGGTTGAAATTCAACAATATATCTATCTTTTGCTGGTGGTTGTCAGTTGACAGCTAATGTTATTGTAGCATGGTAGAGAAGTTGGTAATTCTATACCAAAACTGAAATTGCTGAAGAGGGAGACAGAAAGGCAGCTGCGATGCTTTTGAGGTGAATAATTTGTTCCAGGTTTAGCCACTTTCATATATAGCAAAGTTTGGGATCTTTTTCTTTTTTTTTTTGGCTTAAATAAGCAAAACCAGATGGTTTCAGGGTTGAGTTAAATTTGCTTGATTGCAATTTCCTAGATCTGACAGGATGAATCTTGAGAAGACTTGATGATATGAGGTTGCACGCCAGTTTCAGTTTGTAGGGTATTATGGTGAGAAGATGAAAAATCTGAACTGAAAAAAAAAATCGCTTACTGAATGTATTTGTTTGGTTTTTAAATAATTTTTCTTTTCACACTATCTTTCAGTAAACGAGCACTTACACTAACCATAGGAAAAGTCACTACCTCTTTTGACAAGTACATACACTCTAACTCCAACATTCCATGTTCTGAGATTGTACATAGTTAGAAGTATCTACTATCACTCTCTCATACTTGCACCCAGAAAATAAGACAGTAATATAACTCCCAGCCTTCCCCCCCAAACCTGTTTGAGTATAAATGGAAAAAAAAGTGAAGTTTTAGTTATCTTCATTTCAATTATGGCAATTTGAAAAA
>Ga0209611_10007446_pt1 | contig 17533 bp, 16 predicted proteins | sample S1TSphgellanicum_3_FD_187693 | JGI IMG/M metagenome (GOLD analysis project Ga0209611, IMG submission 187693) | Host-associated microbial communities from peat moss isolated from Minnesota, USA - S1T2_Fc - Sphagnum magellanicum MG (SPAdes) (version 2) | ecosystem: Host-associated > Plants > Peat...
GCTCAGGATGACACGGTGGCGGCTCAGGATGACACGGTGGCGGCTCAGGATGACACGGTGGCGGCTCAGGATGACACGGTGGCGGCTCAGGATGACACGCTGGCGGGCGAGGGTGAGATTACAGGCGTTCGAAGATCGTGGCGATTCCTTGGCCCATGCCGATGCACATCGTGGCGAGGCCGTAGCGGCCGCCGCGACGGCGGAGTTCGTGGAGCAGCGTGCCGGCGATGCGGGCGCCGCTGCAGCCGAGCGGGTGGCCGATGGCGATCGCGCCCCCGTTGACGTTGACGATCGCCGGATCGAGGCCGAGCTCGCGCACGCAAGCGACGCTTTGCGCCGCGAACGCTTCGTTGAGTTCGACGAGATCCAGGTCCGCCGCGGTGAGTTTTGCACGTTCGAGCGCGCGACGGCTCGCGCCGATCGGCCCGATGCCCATGACGGCGGGGTCGACGCCGAAGGTCGCCGAGGTAACGATCCGCCCGAGCGGCTGCCATCCGTTGCGCTCGGCCGTTTCGGCCGTGCACAGCAGCAGCGCGGCGGCGCCGTCGTTGAGCGGCGATGAATTGCCGGCGGTGACCGTGCCGTTCGCGCGAAACGCGGGCTTCAGTTTCGCCAGTGCTTCGCGCGTCGTGTCGGGGCGCGGCGGTTCGTCGGCGGCGATGGTGACGGTGCCCTTGGCGGCCGGAACCGTCACGGGGATCAGCTCGTCCGCGAAGCGGCCCGCTTCGATTGCGGCCTTGCACTTCATCTGCGACTCGTACGCGAACGCGTCCTGATCGTCACGCGTTACGTGGAAACGCTCGGCCACGTTTTCTGCCGTCTCGCCAAGTGAGATCGGCGGGTAGAGCGCGGCCAGCTTCGGATTCACCATCCGGTTGCCGAGCGTCGTGTCGTGGATCTGCGCGATGCGGTCGAACGGCTTCTCCGATTTGAGGATCACCGAGGGTGCGCGCGTCATCGATTCGGCGCCGCCCGCGATCGCGATGTCGAGGCAGCCGGCTTTGATCGCATGAAAAGCGGAGTTGATCGCTTGCAATCCGCTGCCGCACAGACGGTTGAGCGTGGTGCCGGCGACGGTCGCCGGCAAGCCCGCGATCAGCGCCGCCATCCGGCCGCCGTTGCGGCAATCCTCACCGGCCTGATTGGCGGCGCCCCAAAAAACGTCTTCGATCGATTCGGGATCGACGCCGGTGCGCGCGACGAGCGCGGCGATCGCCATTGCTGCGAGATCGTCCGGCCGCGTGAACGCCAGCACGCCGCCGTAACGTCCCATCGGGGTACGCAACGCATCGACGACGACCGCTTCAGGCAACGGAGAACCGCTCGAGTTTCGGGATACCGATCTCAGCTGCCATCGCGTCGAGATCCGACCACACTTTCTCGACCAACGGGATGCCGTCGCGGCCGTACTCGATCGTCTTCTCGTGTTCGATCTCGCCCGCGACGTAGATGCGCTCCTGGCCCGGCGCCCGCGCGCTGTCCTTGAACATCCGCAGTTCGCGATCCATGTCGCGCTTGAAGTCGGCGAGGTCGCGCATCGCATCGACGCGCATCGCCCCGAACCAGTGTGCGGTGATCCCGCCGCGCTGTTCGGGGCCTTCGGGCAAACTCAGATCGGTGCCGAACAAGCCGCCCGCGAGCACGCCGCACAGGATCTCGGAGAGCGCGCCGAGGCCGTAGCCTTTGTGGCCGCCGTTCTCGATGCCGATGCCGCCGAGCGGCGTGAGCGCGCCGTGAAAACGCGCCTCCGTCGGATCGTCGGTGCCCGCGCCGTTGCGATCGACCGCCCAACCCGGCTTGAGCTTGAGCCCTTTGCGTTCGTAGACTTCGAGTTTGCCGTACGTGACGGTCGTGGTCGCGAAATCGAGCACGAACGGCGGCTCGTCGCCTGCCGGGATCGCGTAGGCGAACGGATTCGTGCCTTGCATCTTGTCGCGGCCGAAGGTTGGCACGGCGAAATGCGTCGAGTCGGTCGAAGAGATACCGATCAGATCGTGCTCGAGCGCCATCATCGCGTAGTAGCCGGCGATGCCGTAGTGGTTGGAATTGCGGACGGCGGCGAAGGCGATCCCGCGCTCCTTCGCCTTCTCGATCGTCTTGCGCATCGCGAGGATCGAGACCGGATGGCCGAGGCCGTTGTCGGCATCGATGAGCGTCGAGGTCGGCGTCTCGCGCACGATGTCGTAGCTCGGCGTCGCGTTGATCGTCCCGAGCCGGATGCGATCGACGTAGAACCAGCGCAGGCGGGCGATCCCGTGCGACTCGATGCCGCGGATGTCGGCGGCGACGAGCACATCGGCGACATCGCGGGCTTGATCCTCGCTGACGCCGACGTGCCGCAGCGCGCGGATAATGTACGCGTGTTCGACGTCGCGGCGGACGCGAACGCTTGGGGCGGCGATCATGCCGCCTGCTCCTCGGCCCACGTCGCGGCGTCCTCCGCGGTTTGCCGGCTCGCGGCATCGACCGCCGCCGCAAAGTCCTCACCGACGAGCGCGCGCAGGAGTGCCAGCGGGTCGCGATCGCGGATCCGCGCGCGTTCCTCGGCGGAACGATAGATCGAATCATCGTCGTTCGACGTGTTCGGCATGAACCGTTTGCAGACGGCGTCGATGAGCGTCGGGCCGTCGCCGCGCCGGGCACGTTCGATCGCTCGTTGCGCCGTCTCGGCGACCACTTCGACGTTCGCGCCGTCGACGGTGATGCCGGGAATACCGTACCCGATCGCCCGCTTCGAAAGCACTTGTTCGCGGTATTCGAGCGTGCTGCGCACCGACTGGGTGTAGCCATTGCGGTGCACGACGAACACGCACGGCAATGCGTGGACTGCGGCAAAATTCAGCGCTTCGTGGACCTCGCCTTTTTGCGCGCCGCCGTCGCCGAAGGCGACGATGGTCACGCCGCCGTCGCGGGTGTACTTCGAAGCCCAGGCCGAGCCGACGCCGTGCGTCACCTGATTGGGTTGCGGTCCCTGTTGCGAGAGGACGCCGAGTTTGCGCGAGCCCCAATGCGCGTAGGGCTGACGGCCACCGGCGTTCGGATCGCTGCGTTTGGCGAAGAAATGCAGCATGACATCGCGTGGCTCCATCCCGAGCACGAGCATCGCGGCGAGATCGCGGTAATGCGGCGCCACATAGTCACGACCCGGCTGAAGGCTCAGCGCGTAGCCGATCCCGATCGCTTCATGGCCCGCACACGGAACGGCGAAGTGCGCGCGGCCGGCCCGCGCGAGCCGCCACATCTTCTCGTCCATCGCCCGGGCGAGCGACATCGCGCGGTACGCGCGCTGCCGCTCTTCCGCCGTTAGCATCTATTTGATCAGTTTGAAGGTTTCGTTCTCGATCTGCGTCATCACCGTCGAGAAGGTCGAGAGCCCGTTGTGATCGCCGCCCGAGATGCGGTACGAGCCGGTCACGCCGTCCCACTGCGCGCGCTCGATCGCGTCGCGCAGCTTGTCGCCGTCGGTCGTCTTCGCGCTCAGCAGCGCCGCACGCAACACGTAGATGCCGTCGTAGCCGAAACCGCCGAAGATGCTGACCGGCAGATCCTTCGGATACGCCGCCGAGAAATCGTGGATGTATTTTTCGATGATCGAGCGCTGCGGGTCGTTCGCGGCCAGTTGGTTGGCGACGTTGATCTTCGTGCTTGCGATGAACGCCCCGTCCAGTGCCGGGCCGGCTTGTTTCGGAAACGCCCCGTTCGCGGCGCCGTCGGAGAAATAGATCGGATAGGGCAGGCTCAGTTCGCGATAGCCCTTCATGATGACGGCGACCGACGGCAGCGTGCTCCAAACGACGACCGCCTGTGGATTCGCGGCTTTGATCTTCGTCAGCTGCGTCGTCGCGTCGGTGCCGTTGGCGGCGATCGGCTCGGCATCGACGACCGTGAAGCCGAGTTTCGCGCCGGCGTCGCGGAAATGGCCGAGGCCCGTCTTGCCGTAGTCATCGTCGCGATAGATGACCGCGACCTTCGTGAGGCCTTTCTTCTTCATGAATTCCTGCATCGTCTCGGCGACGTGGAAATCGTTGATCGGCATCTTGAAGATCCAATGCTTGTCTTGCACCGGCGTGATGATCTGCGCGCTCGACCCGAACGAGATCATCGGCACGTGCGCCTGCGCCACGATCGGCGACATCGCGAGCGACGTTTGCGTGAGCGCCGAACCCATGATCGCGATCACGTGCTGGTCGAGCAGTTTGCGCGTCGCGTTCACCGCGGTCGTCGGGTTCGATTCGTCGTCGATGATCTGAATCTGCAGCTGATGGCCGTTGATGCCGCCCGCCTTGTTGATCGTATCGACGGCGAGCTGCATGCTGTCCGCCTCCGGACGTCCGAGCGATGCGCCGGGGCCGCTTTCGGAGACCACCGCACCGATCAGATACGGTTCGCCCGCCGCGCCCGCGATCTGCGGGACCGCGACGGAACCGAGTGTCAGTGCGAGCGCGCACGCGCTCAATCGAATCGCTAGACGCATCATTCTTCCTCCGGGGTGGTCACGTGGGTGATTCCAGATAGACGCGGTGCGCTTGCCCCGCGAGTTCGGCGGCCGTCGCGGTGCCCACGATGCGTCCGCGCTGCAACAGATACGCGCGGCTGCAAATGCGCGCCGCGAGCCGAAGGTTCTGCTCCACCAGAACGAGCGTAACTCCTCGTTCGGCGAGTTTGGCGAGCGCACCGAAGTTCTCGCTGCGTACTTTGGGCGCAAGACCGAGCGAGGGTTCGTCGAGCAGGAGCAGATCCGGCTTGGCCATCAGTGCACGGCCGATTGCGACCATCTGCTGCTCGCCGCCGGAGAGCGACCCGGCGCGCGTATCGCGATAGCGCACGAGACCGGGAAAGAGTTCGAAGATCCCGTCGAGATCGGCAGCCAGCTCCGCGCGCGGCACGCGCCGGCTGTACGCGCCCAGCAGCAGATTTTCTCGCACCGTGAGTGGGGCGAAGACTTGACGCCGTTCCGGAACCAGCGCGACGCCCCGCGATGCAAGCCGCTCGGGCTTCGCACGCGTCGCATCTTCACCCGCGATGCGGATCGTGCCCGAGCGGGCCGGGACGAGTCCGGTGATCGAACCGATCAGCGTCGTCTTGCCGGCGCCGTTGGGACCGACGATGGCGACCGTTTCGCCGCGTTCGACGCGCAGCGAGACGTCCCACAGCACCTGCACGCGGCCGCGCACGGTGCTGAGTCCTTCGATCTCCAACGCCGCGTCGCTCATCCGAGTTCATCCCCGATATACGCATCGATCACGACCGGATCGGCGGCCACATCGCGCGCCGCGCCCTCGGCGATTTTACGGCCGTGATCCAGCACCACGACCCGGTCGGCGACCGAGAGTAATTCGCCGACGGCGTGCTCGACGAGCAGCACGCCGACGCCGGCATCGCGCGCGCGCACGATCGTCTGCAACACGATCTCGATCTCGTCCGGATTGAGCCCGGAGAGCGGTTCGTCGAGCAGCAACATCAGCGGTTCGATCGCCAGCGCCCGGGCGAGTTCGAGAAAGCGTTCTTCACCGAACGAGAGCGACTCCGTCGGACGTCCCGCGAGCTCGGCGATGCCCATCGTTGCCAGCAGCGCGTCGGCGCGCTCGCGCAGCGCCGCATCGGCGGCGCGGCGACGCGGCCAGCCGAAGCCGCTCGGCACGAGCGAACGCAGCGGATCCGGCGGAAAGATGCCGCCGAACTCGCGCGCCGCGAGCGCGCATGCGATGCTCTCGCGGACATCCAAACCCCAGAACATCATCGGCGTTTGAAACGTGCGGGTGACGCCGCAACCCGCGATCGCGGCAACGCCGCGACCCGTCAGCGTCCGATCGCCGAGCGCGACCGTTCCCTGCGTCGGCTTTTGCACGCCGCTGATCACGTTGAAGAGCGTCGTCTTCCCGGCACCGTTCGGCCCCATGATGCCGAGCACGCGGCCGGCCTCGGCCTCAAAAGAAACATCTTCCAACGCGACGACGCCGCCGAAGCGCATGGTGATCCCGCGGACGGCAAGCCGCGCGCTCATGCTTGCCGCACCGCGCGGCCGAGCAGTCCTTGCGGGCGCAACAGCAGCACCAGCACCAGGATCAAAAAGCCGATCCCCTGTTCCCAGCCGGTGGAGATCAAGCCGCCAGAGATCTTCTCCGCGATCCCGAGGACGAAACCGCCGACGAGCGCGCCGGGCAGACTCTCGAGGCCGCCGAGCACGGCGGCGACGAAGCCGGCGAGGCCGAACGTTAGCCCCATATCGTAGGTCGCGCTCGTGATCGGCGCGATCACGACGCCGCCGAGTCCGCCGATCGCCGCCGCCGCAACGAAACTCCAAAACGCGAACGTGCGCAGCGGGATCCCGAAGGTCGAGGCGATCGCCGGGCTCGCGACCGCCGCGCGCACGGCCGTCCCCGCGTACGTGCGCTGGAAGAACACGTAAAGCAACACAAAGACGATGATGTCGGCGCCGAGCACCCACAGCGCTTGCGGCTGGATCACGCCGCCGAAGATCGCGATCGACGAGCCGCTCGAGAAGGCGTTCAAGCTGAGCGGGTTCGTGCCCCACACGATCAACCCGAGCCCGCGCAGCGCGACATCGAGCCCGAGCGTGATGAAGATCAGCGTGACGCCCGCGGCGCCGCGCGCTCGCGCCGGGCGGATCGCAAACACGTACGAGAGCGCGCCCGCGAGGGCAGCTGCGGCGATCGCGATCACGCCCGCCTCGAGCGGCGGCATCCCCGCGCTCGCCAGCGACGCGGCCGTCATCGCGCCGATCATCACGTACTCGCCTTGCGCGAAGTTGATGATCCCGGTGACTTGGTAGATCAGCACGAAGCCCGCCGCGACGAGCGCGTAGATCGCGCCGCTGACGAGCCCGGCGAGCGCGTATTGCCAGAGGGAAGCGATCACGCCCGCGCCTGGCCGAACCGGCTGATGAGTCCCGTCGGCAAGAAGACGAGCATCGCGATCAAGATCGCGCCGAGAAAGAACGATTGAAAGTCACCGCGCGCACTCGGGATAACGATCGGAACGACGGATTGCAGCACTTGGGTGAGCCCGACCACGATCGCGGCGCCGATGGGTGCGCCCCACAGGCTGCGCAGGCCGCCGATCACCGACATCAGCACGAACGTCACCGACAACAAAAATCCGAACGAGGTCGGATCGATGTACGTTTGATACGACGCGTAGACGCCGCCCGCGATCCCCGCGTAGACCGCACTGAGCACGAACGTCTGGCGCTTGAGCCGCAGTGCGTCGATGCCGACCGATGCAGCGCCGAGTTCGTCGGCCGAGATCGCGATCATCGAGCGGCCGTAGTTCGAGCGCACGAGCGCGCCCGCAAACGCCAGTCCCAGCGCGACGAGCAGCCAACTCAGAATCGCATGCGCGCGCAGATCGAACGTGACGTGCCCGATCGCAAGGGTCGGGATGTTTTGGAATCCCGACGATCCGCCGACGAAATCCCATTGGTTGAAGACCACGTTGATCACGATGCCGAGCGCGAGCGTCGCGAGCGCCAGCAAATTCTCACGCAGCCGCAGTGCGATGAAGCTGAGCGCGAAGGCGACGATCGCCGCGCCGATGCCGCCGGCGGCGAGGCCCAGCCACGGATTCCACTGCAGTTTCACGGTCACGACCGCAAACGTGTACGCACCGACGCCGACGAACGCGGCTTGGCCCAGCGACACCTGGCCCGCGTAGCCCATGAAGAGATTTAGGCCGATCGTCACCAGCGCGTAGATCCCGACCAGCGTGATCAGTCCGGTGTAATAGGGTGGAATGAACCAGACCGCGATCGCAACGACCGCAAAGAGGATGAATCCGCCGATCGCGTACGACGCGGCACTCCGAGGCATGGCGGTGCGGATTCTGAAGGAGCGACGCGCGCCCTGCTGCTACTCGATGACGTTGAACGTCCCGTTTTCGATCGCCATCTTGACCGCATCGGGACCGAGCCCGTTGTGGTCGGCGGCCGTGAACTGGAAGCGGCCGGTCGTCCCTTGATACGGCTTCATCGCCTGCAACCACGCGGTCAAGGCGTCGCCGTCGGTGTCGCCCTTGGTCCCGTCGATGGCCAGCGCGATCAGATGCGCGGCGTCCCACGCGAACGACGCGAAATTGGACGGCCGGGCATGGTACGCCGCACGATAGAGGGCCAGAAAGCGTGCTTGCTCGGACGAGGGATGGACGAGGTTGAGGTTCATGTCCGAATACACGCCGTAGCCGTCCTTGCCGGCGACGGTGACGAAGTTGTCGGAGACGATGCCGGTCGTTCCGGCGATCGCGCCTGTAAAGCCGAACTGCTTGGCTTGCCGCACGAGGATCGGCGCAACGGGCGACGCGGTCCAGATCATCAGCGCATCGGCCTTTGCCGCCAGTGCCTTCTGCAATTGCGGCGTCACGTCGGTGGCGGAGATCGGAAACGACTCGTCGTCGACGACCGGCATCCCGAGCCGGTCCGCCTCGGCCCGCACCACGGCCGAGCCGCTCACGCCGTAGGGAGCCTCGTCGTGCATGACCGCCATCCGCTTGCAATGCTTCTTGTCGCGCAGGAACGCGATCAGTTTGTCCGCTTCGAGCGCGTTGCGCGGCGTCGTTTCATACAGATATTTCATCACGCCCGACTTCGTGTTCCAGAGCGTATCCGAGGGGTTCATGTACATCTCGACGATCTTCGCGCCGTTCGTCACGCGCGAGATCGCGGCAGTCGTCGGCGTGAGCGTGCCGCCGATGATCGCCGCGACGTGCTGGCCCGCGAGTTGGGTCGCGAGCTGCTGCGCGACGTCGGCCTTGCCTTCGTCGTCTTGAATCGTGATCTGCAGCGGATGCCCGGCGATGCCGCCGTGCGCGTTGATGTCCTTCTCCGCGATGAGCAGCGCGTTGCGCTCCGGTTCGCCGAGCGGTGCGTAGTTGCCGGTGATCGAGAGGATCGCACCGATGACGATCGGCGTGCCGGCCGGCGCAGCGGCCCCGGCGGGCGCTCCGCTCGAACTCGCCAGAACGGCGACGATCGCGACGATCGAGAGCAAACGCATACGAACCCCCATCAGAGACGGCAAAGGAGAAAGCCCAACCCGCCTGGATTTCTCATCGGGCGATGCTTCAACTCCTTGTCGCCGGCCTCACGGTCGGGAGCGGCTACGCGCTCGTCGCGCTCGGCATCCATATCATCCTGCGCGCGACGCGGATCGTGAATTTCGCCCAAGGCGAGTTCGTCGTCGTCGGCGGCCTCTTCGCGCTCTCGTTCGTCCAGATGTTCCATGCGTCGAGCTGGATCGCGCTGGCGGGTGCGACGGGCGCCGGTTTCGTGCTCGGCCTCGCGTTCGAACGCTTCATCCTGCGGCCCGCCGCCCGTCACGGCGAGATCGCGCTGACGATCGCGACGATCGGAACCGTCTTCGTGCTGCTCTACGGCCACGCGCTCGTCCCCGGCTGGGGTTCGCTGCCGCAGCCGCTGCCGGCGTTTACGGGCGACGTGTCGGATGCGTTCCAAACGCACGGCGTCTCGATCCCGTACCAATCCGTCTGGGTGCTGGTGCTGCTGGCGCTAGCGCTCGGCGCGTTGTACCTCTTCTTCGACCGCACGTACTACGGCAAAGCGATTCGTGCCGCGGCGAACAATCCGCTCGGCGCACGGCTGGTCGGTATCGACGTGACCGGAACGCGCGCGATCTCGGTCGGTATCGCGATCGCCGTCGCGGCGTTCGGCGGAACGATCATCGGCCCGATCACCTTGGTCGGCGGCGCGGGCGGGATTGCGATCTCGATCAAAGGCTTCGTCGGCGCGGTCGTCGGCGGCCTCGAATCGCCGGTGGGCTGCGTTGCGGGCGGCCTGCTCGTCGGCGTCGTAGAAAAATTACTGCAGGGCGCCTTCTCGTACGGCGTCTCGGATCCGATCGTGTATTCGCTGCTTCTGCTCGGTCTCGTGGTGCGTCCGCAAGGACTCTTCGGCAAGACCAGCGCCGTTCGCGATTGATCGCGCGACTGCGCGCCGACCGGCGCACGCTGCCGATCGTGCTCGCGATCGCCGCCGTCTTCGGCGTGCTCGCGATGCGCGATCCGACGATCGCGCAAGCCGGCACGTACGCCGGCATCTACGCGATCGCCGCGATCGGCCTCTCGATCTTGCTCGGCAATGTCAATCAGATCTCGATCGGTCAGGCCGGTTTCTTCGGCATCGGTGCCTACGCGGTCGCCTATCTCACGACGACGCTCAATTGGCCCTTCTGGCCGGCCGCACTTGTCGGGATGGCGCTCGCGACGGTCGCGGGAATCGCCGTCGGTTTCATCGCGCTACGGTTTCGCGGCCACTACCTCGCGATGGCGACGCTGGCGTTCGGTTTGATCGTCGTCGGCGTCATCCACCAATCGGATGCGCTGGGCGGCGCGAACGGCATCCAGAACATCGCCTTTCCAACCGTCGGTCCGCTGACGCTCTCGGGAGCGAACGCCTATTGGTTCGTGTGGATCGTCGTCGCGCTCATCGCGGCGGCCACGCTCGCCGTTCTCGGCGGCGCCGCCGGCCGCGCGTTCGAAGCGATCCGCAACGACGAACTCGCCGCTGAAGTCTCCGGCATCCCGACCCGGCGCTACAAGATCGCCGCATTCGCGTACGCCGGTGCGCTGGCCGGACTCGCGGGCGCAGTGTACGCCTCGTTCTTAGGACTAGTGATCCCGGAAGCAGTCGGGATCGCGCTCTCGATCGATTTCTTGCTGATGGTCGTGCTCGGCGGCAGCGGCGGCGTCTCGGGGGCGATCATCGGGGCGGGACTCATCGGCGCGCTCGACATCGCGGGCCATCAGTTCGAGAACTGGCGCGAGGTCGTCTACGGCGCGCTCGTGATCGCGATCGTGATCGTCGCGCCGGGCGGAATCTTCGGCTTCTGGCGCAACCGTTTCCGGCCCAAAGCATCGCTTGTGCGATCGGCCGCGCCTGCGGCACGGCAGATCGAAGGGGCCCGAGCGGAGGCGCCGCTCGCCGTGCGCGGACTCACCAAACGTTTCGGCGGCCTGGTCGCCGTCGACGCCGTCGACTTTACGCTCGAACGCGGCACCATCACCGCGCTGATCGGTCCGAACGGCGCAGGCAAGACGACGCTCTTCAACGCGATCTGCGGCGTCGGCCGCGTCAGCGCCGGAACGGTGACGATCGCCGGCGTCGACGTGACCAATCGCCGGCCGCATGCGATCGCCGCGCTGGGTGTCGGCCGCACGTTTCAAAACGCCCGGCTCTTCGGCGACATGACCGTGCTCGAGAACGTCGTGGCCGGTGCGTTCCGGACCGGCCGCGAGGCGAACGATCGGGCGCGCGCGACGCTCGCGGCGCTGGGACTCGAACCGATTGCGCTCACGTACGCGCGCGATCTCGCATTCGGACAGCGGCGGCGCGTCGAGATCGCGCGCGCGATCGCCGCCGACCCGTGGCTGCTGCTGGTCGACGAACCGGCGGCCGGTCTCAACGCAAGCGAACGTGCGCAGCTCCACGACGATCTGCTCGCCCTGCGCGACCGCGGCATGACGCTGCTCCTGATCGAACACGACATGAAGCTCGTCATGTCGCTGAGCGAACGCGTGATGGTGCTCGAGTTCGGCAAACGCATCGCCGACGGCACGCCGGCCGACGTCCGCCGGGATCCGGCCGTGATCGCCGCGTACCTCGGGATACCGGACTGATGTTGCTCGAGGTGCGCGAGCTCGACGCCGGGTACGACGCGCTCGACGTGCTACGCCGTGTGTCGATCACCGTGGCGGCGGGCGAACTCGTCGCCGTCCTCGGCGCGAACGGCGCCGGCAAATCGACGCTGCTGCGCTCGATCTCGCGCTACGACACGAACGTCCGCGGCGGCTCGATCGTCTTCGACGGCCACGATCTCTTGCGCGCCTCGACCGAGCGCGTCGTGCGCCTCGGCTGCCTGCAGGTCCCGGAAGGCCGGCAACTCTTCACCGAACTCAGCGTCGACGATAACATCCGGCTCGGCGCGTATGCGACGTCGCGCCGAACGCTCGCGGCCGACGTCGATGCCGTCTACGCGCGCTTTCCGCGGCTCGCCGAACGCCGTTCGCAACTCGCGTTCTCGCTCTCCGGCGGCGAACAGCAAATGCTCGCGATCGGCCGCGCGCTGATGGCGAAACCGAAACTCCTGATGCTCGACGAGCCCAGCACGGGCCTTGCGCCGCAGATCGTCGCGCAGATCTTCGGCATCATCGCCGACCTCAAAGCCGCCGGCACGGCGGTCTTACTCGTCGAGCAGAATGCATTCCTCACGCTCAAGGCCGCCGACCGCGCGTACATCATGGAGAACGGCGCGATCGCCCTCGAAGGCCCAGCCGCCGCCCTCGCAAACGACGAACGGGTACGCGCGATCTATCTCGGCGGAACGGTCGACGAAGCCTAGCCCGGTGAGGGCGAGGCACTCGGCGCCGGCGCGGGCGGTTCGCTCGGCAGCGGTTGCGGCGCAGGCGCTTCGCTCGGGATCGCCTGCGGTGAGGGCGGCGCCTCCGGGCGCAGTGGCGGGAAGCCCTGCGCGAGCCGTACGCGGCTCAGATGGCCTTGATGCGACGCCGGAAAATAGTGCGCGGTGTACGCGAACATCGCTTTGGCGCGCGCACGCGCCGTGCCGGTCTGCACTTTCATGTAGAGCTCGGCGAGATGGAACGACGTCAGCGGCAGCCACGGATCGCGCGGATAGCTGGTGCGCCAGCGATCGATGCCGTCTTCGATCAAGCGCGCATCATGTATGAGATCGTCGTCCGTAATCGTGCGAACGTCGTAGCGTTTTCCGAGCGTATCGATCCGATGACGCAGCCCGAGGATGCTCATCTTGAGTTGCCCGAAATACTCGTCCGCCGGCGCCTTCGAAGGCCGCGGCGTTGCCGAAGCGTGCGGGCCCGGGCTCGCCTGCGGCAAAGCGGAAGCTGCCCCGACCTCGCCCACCATAACGGTCGCGAAGATCGGGGCAGCCGCGAGGATCACGCCGCCGAAGAGTTGTGGTAGAGAAGGCGTCATCCACAGGCGATGTACCCGTCATCGCCGGATTGAAACCTCGGATGAACGAGATTTCTTAGCGCAGGGCGGGTTGACCGCCGCGTAGGGCGGGCTCGGGCAGATGCAGCGCATCGCCCGTTCGGAACATGTGCACCAGATACGTCAGTTGCTCGGACTGTTCGCGCAACGAGCGGGCCGTAGCATCGATTTGTTGCACACCGGAGGCGAGCTGCGCCGTAGCCGCTGCGGCGCCGCGCGCTGCGTCGGATTGTTCGCCGGCGGCCTGAGCAACGGGAACGATCGCGGTAGTAACGGCGTGCGCGGTCGAGCGCAACTCGTTCGCCGCCGCGGCATTCTGGTCGATCACGGAAGAGACGCTGGTAATCGTCTCGGTGAAGGTCCGGCTAGAGTCGCGCATCGCCCGCGAACGTTCGGCGAGATTCGCCGCAACCGACGATGCGGAAGCAATCGACTCCGTCACGGAGACGAGCGAAAGTTTGGCGCGCTCGGCGATGTCGCGGCCGCGCGTCATCGATTCCGTCGACCCCCGCATCGCATTTGCCGCATGGACGGTCCCGCTACGAATGGTCGCAAGAATGCCGCCGATCTGACGCGTTGCGACGGTCGCGCTTTCGGCAAGCTTGCGGACTTCATCGGCGACCACCGCGAATCCGCGACCGTGCTCTCCGGCCCGGGCCGCCTCGATCGCCGCGTTGAGCGCCAAGAGATTGGTTTGATCGGCGATAGCCTCGATCGTGCCGACAATCTCTTCGACGGCTGCCGACTGCGATTCGAGCTCGGCCATCGCGCGCGCAGCCTGCATCGCATCGGTCTGGTACGTCGCCATCGCTCCGATCGTGTCGCCGATCGCGCCGTTGCCCGAAACGGCTTCCGTGCTCGCGTCCCGCGTCGCTTGTGCGAGCGTGTTCCCGCTTTCGTCGATCAGTTCGATCTGGCGTTCGAGATCGTGCGTCACATCCACGGCGAGTTGGATCGAACGGGACTGATCGTCGGCGCCCGCCGCGATCTGGTCGGCGGCTCGCGCCAGCTCTTCGAGAGCGGAGCCGGCCGAACCGATCTGTTCCGCCTGCCGGGTCGTGCGCTGAGCCACGGCCTCAACCATCGTCGCAATCGACTCCACGGCTCGCGCCGACTCCGTCGTAGAGAGCGCCACCTCGTTACTCGCATAGGAGACGCTCGCGGCGCAGTTCTTGACGCCGGTCACGAGATCGCGCAGGTTTTTCAAACTTTCGTCGACCGCTTCGGCGATCTCCACGAGCCCGTTCGCTAGGCCGTTATACACTTCGGCAAGCTCCGTGATCTCATCCGAGCCGGCGATCGGAACGAGCTCGCGGCTTGAGGCAAAGCGGGCCGTGAGATCGCCGCGCGCAATCTCGCCAAGCGTACCGCGCAACGAATGGAAATCGATCTCGATAATCTGACGCTGCAAGCGCGTAACCGCACTGAGGCGCCGCGTCACGCGCACGACGAATGCCGCTACCAAGGCGATCGTCAGGACGAGCGCGACGATCGTTGCCGCAGCGACGGTCAGTTTTGCGCGCTCGACGACCGCGACGTCCGCATCGGCCGCCTCGGCGGACAGATCGGACGCGGTCTGCACGAGCGACGCCACCGTCGCATCGATCCGCCGCCCATCGGCGATGGTCTTCCGAATGGACGCCGTATCGGCGCTATCCGAGCGGCCGCGGAGACCCCGATAGGCCAGAACCATCGCATCCGGCCGGGCCTTGATCTGGCGAACGTTCTCGCGCACTTCTCGCTCGAAGAGGGCGATCGTATCGGGCAGCGCATCGGCGATTGGTGCGATCCGCGGATCGAGATTCCGGCTTGCGGTGACGAATCTGACCTCGGGTCCGATTGAGGCGAATGCCCGATCGATCCCGACCGCGTTCGCATCGTCCAACGTCAGGACCAGCCCCCGCGCGCCGAAGCGCGAACGCAGCACGTTCATTTGCAAACTCAGCGCGTTCTTGCGCAACTCCGAGAACTCGGCGGCACGCCGGTCTTGGGATTGCACCGCCAGAAAATTGACAAGCGCAATGATGCCGGCGGCAACGAACAGCGCGATCGGAATCGTGAACGCCGCGGCTAGCTGGAGGCCGAGCCGGAATTTCATGTGCCCAAGTTAAGCAGGCGCGAGGTTGCACCTGTCGTCTATACGAAACCCTTACCGACAAGAAACTTGCACGAAGACGGTGGACGTATGCAAAGGCAAATCGCCGAAAATCGGCGCAGTGATTCGCAGTGATGCAGTCGCTGGAAGATCGCCCGCGCGGCGTACGCGAAGGGGAAGAACTCGACCCGGCCGCGTTGAGCAGATTCTTCAGCGCGGCGGTTCCCCAGGCCGCCGGTCCGCTGACCATCGAGCAGTTCCCGCGCGGCTTCTCAAATCTCACGTACCTGGTGCACGCGGGCGATCGCGAGTACGTCTTGCGACGGCCACCGTTCGGCGCGGCCGTCAAGGGCGGTCATGACATGGTGCGCGAGTACCGCCTACTGACCGCGCTGGCATCGCACTACCCGCTTGCGCCGCGGCCGGTCGCGGTCTGCGAGGATGTCGCGGTCCTTGGAGCGCCCTTCTACGTGATGGAGCGCGCGCGGGGGATCATCGTGCGAAGCGGCAGCGCGGATGGAATCGCGCCCGCCGATATGCGCGCGATGACCGAGGCGCTCGCCCGGGCGCTAGCGGAGCTGCACGCGGTGGACGTGCGCGGTCCCGCATTCGCCGGATTCGGGAAGCCGGCCGGCTATATCGAGCGTCAAGTGCGCGGCTGGGCGGAGCGTTTCGCGGCCGCCCGCACCGAACCGCAACCGGAGCTCGACGCGGCCTTCACGTGGCTCGCCGAGCACCTTCCGGCACCGACGGGCGTCGCGCTCGTGCACAACGATTTCAAGATCGACAACGTGATGTTCGATCCCGCCGAACCCGGCCGCATTCGCGCGGTGCTCGATTGGGAGATGGCCACCGTCGGCGACCCGCTGCTCGACATCGGCACGACGCTCGGCTACTGGATCGACGCCGACGAACCCGAGCTGCGGCCGTTCGCGTTCGTTCCGACCGATCGTCCCGGCGCGCTCACCCGCGCCGAATTCGCACACGCCTATCTGCGCGCGCGCGGCGGCGCCGACGGCGATCTCGTCTACGCCTACGTCTTCGGCCTGTGCAAGATCGCCGTGATCGCGCAGCAGATCTATGCGCGCTACGTTCACGGCCACACCACCGACGAACGCTTCGCCGCGCTCGGCGCCGTCGTCACCGCCTTGGGTCGCGCCGCCGCGCGCGCCCGGCAGCGAGGAACGCTCTGATGCTCACCGCCGATACCGTCCTCGACCGCTCGAGGGATCTCCATGAACGTCTGACCGCATTCATGGACGAGCACGTTTATCCGAATGAAGCCGTGTACGCGCAGCAGCACGCAAGCGCAACGGACCGCTGGACCGTACCGCCGATCGTCGAAGATCTGAAAGCGCGCGCGAAGGCAGCCGGGCTCTGGAATCTCTTTCTCCCGGAAAGCGAATACGGCGCCGGCTTGAGTAACCTCGCGTACGCGCCGCTGTGCGAGATCATGGGCCGCGTCATGTGGGCGCCGGAGATCTTCAACTGCAACGCCCCCGACACGGGCAACATGGAAGTCTTCGTGCGTTACGGGACCGATCTGCAAAAGAAACGCTGGCTCGAACCGCTGCTCGCCGGGGAAATCCGCTCCGCCTTCGCAATGACGGAACCGGACGTCGCCTCATCCGACGCGACGAACGTGCGGCTGCGGATCGAACGCGACGGCGATTCCTACGTGCTCAACGGAACGAAATGGTGGATATCCGGCGCACTCGACCCGCGCTGCGCCGTCTTCATCGTGATGGGCAAAACCGATCCGTCCGCGGCGACGCACCTTCAACAATCGATGATCGTCGTGCCGCGCGACACGCCCGGTATCACGATCCAACGCCCGATGCAGCTCTTCGGCTACGACGACGCGCCGCACGGCCACGCCGAGATGCGGTTCGAAAACGTGCGCGTACCGGCGGAGAACTTGCTGCTCGGCGAAGGCCGCGGCTTCGAGATCGCGCAGGGGCGGCTCGGTCCGGGACGCATCCACCACTGCATGCGCACGATCGGCGTCGCCGAACGCGCGCTCGAATTGATGGTCGCACGCGCGAAATCACGCGTCGCCTTCGGCAAAACGCTAGCCGATCAGGGCGTCGTTCGCACCTGGATCGCCGAAGGCCGGATCGCGATCGAACAAGCGCGCCTGCTCACGCTCGAGGCCGCCCGCGTGATGGACGAGCAAGGGAACAAAGCCGCGCGCACGCTGATCTCGGCAATCAAAGTCGTCGCCCCGCGCGTCGCGCTCGAGGTGCTCGATCGCTCGATGCAAACCCACGGCGCGAAGGGCATCTCACAAGACACATTCATGGCCCAAGCCTGGGCCTGGATTCGCGCGCTGCGCTTCGCCGACGGCCCCGACGAAGTCCACCTCGAGTCGATCGCGAAAGCTGAACTCCGCTAGAGCGATCGACGCTCGAAGGCATCAAAGCGCGACCGCAGATCCCCAA
>Ga0209611_10007447_pt1 | contig 17532 bp, 9 predicted proteins | sample S1TSphgellanicum_3_FD_187693 | JGI IMG/M metagenome (GOLD analysis project Ga0209611, IMG submission 187693) | Host-associated microbial communities from peat moss isolated from Minnesota, USA - S1T2_Fc - Sphagnum magellanicum MG (SPAdes) (version 2) | ecosystem: Host-associated > Plants > Peat...
CCATTCTTTCCACAAAGTCTTTCACTCATTTCTGAAGGTGGTGCCTAGTGAGAAAACTTCCATCGCCACCGAAATTACCATTGTCAACAATACTGAGTTAACAATCTAGGTGGGAGGATATACACCCAAAATTTTACTTCTTAATACAAGTGCCCAACCAGTGATTCTTGGAGTTCAATTCGCCAAGAAAATGGGCATGTTCGACTCTAAACTACGGAAATTTATGTGGCAAATTCACACCGTTAGTGGGAGTGTAGAGAAGGTACTTAGGGAAAGTTGAAATTTAATTGCATTAAACTTCAATCAAGGTACAGATCAGGAGCTTTGCCTACAGGTCAGATGTTTAGTCACCAATGCCACTAATTATGATGTGTTCATTAGGTAAGAGGCCCTATTTCTACTAGGTTTCACAATTGACAACTAGTTCAAACATGTGTACTATCGAGTGGATTGGGAGACTAATGGTCACCACCTAGGATACATACCCTTTGATTTTCATGGGAACCATAGTCCTATGGCTAACTATTGTATGTTAAAGGAAACACACACTATTTCCTACATTTAACAAGCTAGCCATGAGTGGATAGAGGGAGATGAAGAGGAGACAGTTTATGCCCAAGCTACTGAAAGCTTGAAGGTGGTTTTTACTAACATTCAACACGGACCAGAGGTTTTACAGAGGTTCAAAGCAACCCACGAGCCTTTGGTCAAAACTCTGTCTAGTTTTGAAAACATGGAAAACCATGGCGAATCGATTAAACCAGTATTTCGTTAGCTAATCACCTGGACACCACCTAAGGAAGGGATTACATTACTAGAGCTCTTTGGTGGTATTGGTACAGGTCTCGAAGCCCTATTACAGTCATGGATGGTGGTTCGGAGGTATTTCTATGTAAACATTAATCCTATTGCAAGGCAAGTGGCGGCATTGAAAATGATGGAGCTCATAGCCAAATTTCCATAACAATTTGTAACCACCACATGGAAGGCCAATTTCACTTTCTTGCCCTCTGACATACAACTAATTTAGAAGAAGCATATGGAATTACTTGGCCCTGTGGACCTCATCATACTTGGGAGTGTCAAGGATTTTTAGTGGTTAGATTTGGAGAAGGCTTGAATGACACAAGATCTAGTCTTTTCATGGACATGGTACAATTGATCACCTAGGCTCAATCCATTTCTCCTATGCTTGGTTATGTAATAGAGAACACCCTTTTTTAGCTTGACTAGAGGGAGAAAATTCAGGAGCACTACATGTTGGTCAAGCATTACCTTGGAGAGCCACTCCTATTCGATGTGGCACAATGTGGTTCTTATGTGCAACTGGTGGACCAACCTTGCACCACTTTTAGTTCTGCAATTGGCTTTGAGATACATCATCAAAGACCCCAACTTACAGGTTCCTCACATATTGGATGATCAGAGCTTTTGCCAACTAGTTACAAGGCAAGAGAAACCTCCTTGGTTTCCTATGAACACAATAGGAAAACCAAGAGGTGTTTGGCCCACCTTTGTCTCCTTCTTAGGAGCACACGCCTTTCAGGGGGATGGACCAAGCCTGGTGTATCATCATGCTTTAGTCACTTGGGATGAATCGAGCCCAAAAGAAAGAGAAAGGGTTATGGGGTTCCAAACTGGCACTACTAGTCACACCAAGGTGACTAGATTAGAGCATAACGCTCTATTAGGGTCCATCCTGAATTCCCTTACATGGTTGTTGGTAACCTGTGTGCTCTTTCAAATGTACATAACACTAGCACTAATTCAATCAGCTTGCAGTTCTAGTGATGTGACTACATGGCACCCCAACCAAGTACACTTGCTTATCTTCAACATTCTACATTTCACTTTTAGTGTTGGGGGGGAGGAGGTACCATGTATGTGATTCAAGTTGTTTCTAATACACCTGGAGGTACATTAACTTTTGGAGAAACAATTACAACCTTTTATGAATCTGTGTAGTTGGATAGTGGAGAACCCAATACACTAGGTTCTTCAAACACACTTTCCAATTCCATTCCATGTGTTTCCAGCTACCTTTTTGTTATGGGGAACCAACTCACCAAGAAGGAAAGAGACCATGTCACAAACTTGTTAATTAAGTATGAGAATGTGTTCGCATACTCAATGAAAGACTTAGGTAGGTGTAAGACCATGCAATTCTCTATAAACCTTATAGATGAGACACCCATCTATTGGAGGAAGCATAGGTTGAGTAAGCATGAATGGGAATTGGTAGATAAAAGATGCAAAAAGCTCCATGGGGCTAATCTCATTCATCCATTAAGTTCTAATTTTGTAGTTGTTACAGTAATGCTAGCAAAGAAGGATTCAGTTGGATTATGGACTAAGAAAAGGATGTGCGGGGATTATAGGCCTTTGAACCTAGTTACACTTGAGGATAGGTACCCCATGCCCATCCTTGAAGAATTGTTTGATAGCATTGGAGACTTAAACATCTTCACAATTGTGGATTTAAGGCAAGGCTTTAACCAGATTGTGTTCGTTGTAAAGGATCGCAAGAAAATGACATTCCATGGAATCAACAAGTTGTGGGAATGGCTTGTGATACCTTTTGGATTGAAAAATGCACCTATCTTCTTTCAATGAGTCATCGACCAGGTTCTCGAAGGGGCAAATTTCCTAAAATGCTACATAGATGACGTCCTAGTGCATAGCAATGGACTCTTGCAGCACTTGGCTCATCTTGAGGAGTTATTCAAGAGGTTCCACAAAGTCAATATGAAGATCCATCTTAAAAAGTGTGAGTTTGTTATCACTTCAGTACTCTACCTTGGACACAAAATTTTGCCAAATGGTATTATGGTTAATTGGGCCAAAATAGTAGCCATTTTGGAGATGCCCAATCCTATTGATGTTCACACTTTGAGGAGCTTCATCGGACTATGTAATTATTACAGGATTTATGTCCAAAACTTTAGTATTATTGTTCATCCTCTTATGCATTGTTAAAGAAGGATGTTGCTTGGACATGGAGTGAAGAGGCTAAGGAAGCTTTCAGCACATTCAAGGAAAAGCTTTTAGAGTTCCCCATTCTGAAAAGACTTGATTTCAACAAGGTTTTCATTTTACACACTGACTAGAGTGCTCTTGGTATTGGTGTTGTTCTTGGCCAACTTGATGAGGAAGGCAAAGAATATGTTATCGCTTATGCATCCTGAAGTAACAACAAGGCTAAGAGCAACTATTCTTTATACAAAAGGGAGTTTCTTGCTGTTGTATGGGCTGTCATACATTTTAGGCTTTATTTTTATGGCACCAAGTTCATTTTATATACTGACCACCAGCCTATCAAGTGGTTGATGACTAACGACAAGCTTACTGGTAAGTTAGTTCGTTAGGTGCTTATACTTTAGGAGTATGAATTCAAGGTTATTCACCAACCTGATATTACACATCAGAATGCGGATACCATATCACGGAAATCTTTCATTACCTTTGAAGATTTATCAGAAGTCATGCAAGATTTTGACTAGATTCCAGTAACACATGTATCCTATGCATCTAGTTATTTTGTACTATTGAAATGTAACTTGGTTGAGCATCCCATTATGGATATATGGAAGGATTTGGACACTTTGAAGTTTCTTCAGCATGGGGAATACCCTCCCCAAGTTACATCAAATCATCAAGATCGCATACAACAACGTTCTAAACGCTATTCATGGAAGGACAATCACTTCGTCTAATGCTTACCAAAAGGCGATAGAGTGGTTCCTCCACCACATGAATGGCCTAGTCTTATTTAAAAGGTACATTCGGAGCTTTGACACTTTGGAATTAAATGTACTTATAGCCTTTTCGCTCCTCATTACCATTGGAGAGGTATGTATGTTCAAGTCCGAGACGTCATTGTGAACAATGTGATAGAGTGAGAACTTCCTTCTCCTCCCACCAGTTCACATTTTCTTCACCCCCTATTCAGGGCATGTTCTATTGTTAATCATGTGATTTAGCTGGAGAGTTACCACAGACCTCTAGGGGTAATGTTTACATCATGATTATGATTGAACATTTTTCAAAATGGGTCGAGCTTGTTGCATTGCCAGACAAGTCATCATACAACACCAGCCATGCTTTTTTACAATAGGTCCTAAGTAGGTTTGTGGCTTGTGTTAAGTGTTTTATTGATCAAGGATCAGAATTTAGAAGAGAATTCCAAGACCTACTTGATCATGCTCTCATTGACCATCGTAGGACTTCAAGGGATCATCCCTAAGCTGATGGCCTTGTAGAGAGGATGGTTCAGACATGCAAGAAAGGACTTTGGAAGATTTGCCTCATTGGGAATAAAGAGGATTGGGACCTGGCCCTACCTTACATCACCATGGGTTACAAGATGTCCAAACACGCCTCTTTGTCTCATTTCTCTCCTTACTTTCTATTTTTTGGGAGACATCCCATTCCACAATGGACCAAGTTGTGGACTTGGACTCCCCAGCCACTTGGGCTAGGGTCATCGTAGAGAGGGTTGCTCTATTTAAGAGGGTTATGCCCATGGCCATGGAGAACTTGTCCATTGCACAACATCGAAACACCTTACGGTATGCACACATACAAGGTGGCAGTTACAAACCTGAGGTGAGACAATTTGATGTTGGTGACTTTTTGTATTGCCAGCGCCAACCTAATGATACTCTAGACCCTTCTTCTAGTCACACTATCTTGAGGATTAAGGTGATTAAGCCTTTAGGTGTGTTGGAGTTGCAAAAAGCTAACGAACGCACAATTCAGGATCACTCCAAAAGTTGTGCGCCTTACCACCTACCAAACTTAGATCCTACCATCATCATGTCAACTTGGATTCCTCCATTTGACTATCCATGTTAAGTATGTTAGAGGACAGACGATGCTGATCAGATGTTGCTTTGCGATATTGTAATGGTGGATACCAACTATTTTGCTTAAAGCCGGAATTCACTTCAGTTCTCGCCGACATTTGGTCTTGTTCATCATGTTATTCTACAACACCTTGATTTCTACTCAGACCATGCCACGTTTTTCCTGGTTCAGGTCTGGGGGGGAGACATGAGAAATTCATTTCAACCTCTTCTCGTGCATTGTATATATATGTGCGTGCATTTCTTTTTGGTTGATTAGTTTCTACCTTTGATTGGTTTTAGTTTTTTATTCAGTAGAGTTTACTATGGATCTACACCCTTACGACACCGAACGTTATGACACTACACGTCATGATAGTTTCAACTCATGAAATGGCTAGGTTATAGGTACTTTTAATTTGACAAACATGTCCATTTGTATAAAATTAGTTCATCGTATTATAATCAAATCATGCACAGATAACTACAATTATCATTCAAGCAATTCATGCCATGTACAAGAACATCTAACACTAGTTTAAAAATGCAAACAATTGTGTCAATTTATATTTGTTTATCAATGTAGGATACACAATTAACAAAAATTTAATAAGTTAGAATAGGTCTTCTAATGATTCTCATGCACATCAACCATTCCTCATGATCAAAAGTGTTTTCAAATTCTTGTTCCAATTCTTTTGCTAACTCCACTTCAAGCTTAACTATGTTCACCATGTTTTTTGGAAAATTGCAACTTGATTAGGGATCATTAAACGAATTTTTGTGAACAAAGACCAATCACTCAAGATTGTCAATTTGTAATCTACATTGATGTAAATTAGTTAATATACTAGCAAGGGAGAAGATGCACTCCATTTCTACTTGTGATTTAACAATTTCCAAATTTTGTCACTCAAGCAAACCTATAATAAGGAACATAACTTGAACTTTCCTTGGACCTCCATCACACCAAAAGGCATTTTATGTCTTTCACATCAATAGGGAACCTTTTGAATTGCAATAATTTTCATGTGACACATTCTTTTATTAGTTCAATACTAGAACTTGCCATTTCAATGATGTCCAACAACTCACATTCGTATCCATGGGAGTAAATTGTGAATCAACAAGAGAGGCAAAAGTTAGTGGATGTAAGTGTTCATAACATTGATCAACATTGGGATTAGTGACCTTTGATCATATTTTCACACAACCTTAATTCCTTCATGAAAACCAATGAAAGAAGGCATGAAGCAAAGGTTTTTGTACCATGTAAATCTAGCATAAGACACAACACATTATGAACCTTTTTAGGTTGAAACTTTCGTAGGAATGACAAAAAAAGGATCAAGATAAAAATGACCAATTGGAATTGCTTTAGTTAAGGCAATGTATTTGAATCATAAACAATGTTTTGTCTGATCAAATTTTGTAATAATTTACATTTATTATTACCCCATCCTTGTCACAACACTTTTGACATTGTAATTATTGATCAAAGCAAGTTAGGCTAGGTAATCATGAACAACACTAAATTAGTTACTTGACCTAAACCAATTTTGGGCACACAAATTCACACAAGTAAAAGAAGCAAAAAAGTTTAAAGTTCAAAATTCATACTAGGTGCCAATAAAATTATTTTGCTACAAACTTTCAATGTTTCTAATGCAAGCTTCAACAATGAAAGAAAAGTTATTTATCGTCATTGTCATTACTGCTCACTAGTAAGACATTTCATCATCAAAGTAACTAGCTGCAAAGATTTACAAGCTGAATTCACACAAGTGTGCAAGATTTTTTGATTAATAGTTCTCTCATTAGCATGATTCTTTCAACAATTCACATCCAATAGTTCCTCACTATGCCAATTTTTTGAAATTTTCACATTCACTAGTTAAGTGGGGATATACCTAAATATATATCCACTAGGGATTTGTTTTTTGTTAATGTTTTTAATAACTTTCCAAACCTAGAAGAAACTTCATTTAAAAAAACCATATAGAAATTTCACCATTGTTTTTTCAATCACTTTTTATATCCTAATCTAGGTTTTCATTAAGAAAAACCACCGTTCAATTAGAGACTTCAAAGAATGAAAAAATTGTGGATACAAGCCATAGTATGGTCCCTATGGAATTTGGGTGAACAAACTTTTTTGAACAGGGGAATGACATTGGCACAATGGCCTTTACTATGTACAAAATATAAACACAAGGAAACATGAATAAAAAAAGGTTATATTCAGGGTTTTTTCCTTCAATTTTGTGATATAAAAAATTTGAATTTTTTTTCCAAAAACTTAGCAAGATTAATCAAATTTACACATGAAAAAAAAAATTCCAAAATTTTATGTCAATAAAAGGAAAATAATTGTTCCAAATTAAAAATTCTAGTTGTACTAGTTTTGGGAAATAATATTATTTGTTAATATTAAGTTTCAATAATTTTCAAACCCATTTTTGTTTCGTTTTTTTGACACACATCGTTGGAAAAATAAATTGTAAAAAAAACTAGTACACATACAACAAACCCAAGAAGACATCCAACCCTAAGACCCAAAACCCCAACAATTACCACAAGATACTATAGCAAGTGGCAATTGGTAACACCACCTAATTTTCTTTTCATCTTTAACGCAAATAACTTGGTGCATGCACCAAGTTTTGTCAAAGAGTTCAAGGAGCTTACTTTTTTTCTTCGGATATTTTTGGATCATGGCCAATGTGTGTTTCCACTCCATTTTGCCATAATCTAATAAACTATCCCACATCACTCTTTTAAGTTTAACATCTTGCCACTTAATCGAGTTGAAGATTGAATCATTTTGCTTGATCCAAATAGACCACAAAGCAATGCCACACAACAAAGCCCACCCAAGTTGAACCTTCTTAGATTGTTGGGGAGTCTACCATTGAAAATACATTGTTTTAGGCTCAATGCTTTCCTAGGTTGGTCCTCAATGATAAGCATTTCAAAGTTGAATAGAAAGGAAAAAGCTAGTTCCCAAGCCTTTTTCACTTTTGGGCATGACCAGAATCTATGGATAATTGTTTTTGAAGATGTTGAATCATATGAGGGGGACTGGATTATGATGTTTTTGTTTATATTCCTTCATGAGTTAACATCTAGGGCTTGATGCCAAAATGCCCACATGAGATTGACATCCCTTTTGTTGTGATGCTTCAATCGCACCTTTTGCCATCACAACTTGAAATTTTGTGAAAGTGTAGAACTCCACATTTCCATTATATTTTGTGGAAGGTCTCTTTTAGTTTGGTCAACTCCTTCCCTTGTTTTGAATTATATTTCATAAGCTCCTTTTGCCCATTCCAACTCCATTAACCAAGGTCAAAAAATAGATCTCAAATACTCCATAAAAAAATTTGAAGGTTGCCCCTTTAGGGCCTTATTTAACACACATACCATAACATGTTTCAACATGCATGTGAGGTCCAATTGTGCAAAACAAAGATGAAGCAATCTAGATTGCACATTAAGCTTATAAACTTGTAGTTTGTTTGGGATGGTTAAATCCCTTGGAAAAATCAACCTCACATTAGGTTTAAGCTTTGCAAAAGATAATCTTGGGGTTCTTGGTTTGTTCCTAAAACAAGCGCAACCACTCATCCCTATTCATTGATATCATAGGTTTTGACAATTTTGCGACCCAATTTTTAGTTCAAACCTCTCTTTGAATTGACAATTAAAAAGGCAAAAATTTCACAAAATGTGATTTCTAATACACTAAGTTGTAGCCAGACCCACATTAGTATTTTTTTGGGATCATTTTTATGATGTAGCTCAAATGACAATCATTAATAAGATTTAGCCAAATTTGGTTACCATATAAGTAAAGTATGAAAGTGCAAGACTTAAAATATCCTTTGGTATTTTTGGCTACTCGTAAGCTATTGGAGTTTGGAACTTAATATGTATTATTTTTTAATATTTTTATTAAATTCTTTTCAAAACTTTGCAATGGAAAACTAGAAGAACCATTTATTTTCACATTTAACTAAAAATTTCAATAGGAAAAAACATTTCAAATTCATTGTAGGGATTTTTTTGAAATTCCTCAAGAAGGTCCATGGGCAAGGATCCCCAACATTAATCACCATTAAATGAAAATTATCCTAAGTGGGTTGTAGCATTTTTACAAAAGTGGGGACCTAGGAAGTGCCTAGGTTTAAATATGGTTAATTTAATAATTCTATTTCAAAAAATGGAAAAGAAATATTTAAAATTCACAAATTTTTTATGTTTTGAAAGAAAATTCACCAACTTAAAAAAATTCACCAGACAAAAACACTAATTCATTAGCTCAAGTTGTGTCCTTGGGTGAAAATAAAATTCCTAGCTTTGTTAGAGTAAGGTTAGGGTAATGACTTCGAGCATGGCTAGTTAAGAACGAAAGGTATGCAAAAAGCCTATTATTACAAAATAAGCAAATAAATTCATCTGAAATCAAAAGAAAAAAATTGGCGCTAAACTAGACAATGAAAAGTTTTATAAACAATAGCACGAAATCTTTTTTTTATATCATTAATCATGCATATATGGACCAATTTCTTGTTAGTACGAGACTCAATAAAAGAACAGGATTTAATAATTGGAGAATGAAACTATCCAAAAATATCTTATGAACCCAAGCATCACTAATTGAAGTTATGGGGCACAGGGATTGATAATCCAAAAGATCTTTGGTTCGGTACCAATAAAATAGAATGTATGATAAAACTTGCAAAATGACTATATGAGGTTTTATTAATATCACATAGAGGGGTGAAAAATATATCGATAGAAATATTATTAATTGTCCTATAATCAAACCGCTTATAGCCGACCCTCTATTTAACCTTGTTTGTTTACATACAAGGGTTATAATATGAGTGTACACTAATATACAAAGGGTGCTAGATAGCCTAATGTGTAGGCATGTAAAAAACATGCTATGACCAATGAAATTGCTAGATTTGATGTTATGAATTTGATTATTTAGTTATCTTGACTGAACTAATAGTTGAATATGTAACATGGTTTGGTAATATTTTTAGAATTTCAGAGGACCAATGGAAATGGTAGAAATAAACCATTATTTACAATGTTCAAAAGAATAGGGTTGTGTGTACCTTGAAGATTTTTTTTTCAAAAGAAAAAACCAATGGGATTGCTAGGTTTGGTGATTTGAATTTTTTTCTTAATTGTCTTTAGTGAACTAATAGTTCGATGTGTAATGGCGGTTTATAAACAAGGTTCTAGCACATTATTTGTGCATTTTGTTTGTGAAAGTAAAACATGATTTTTTGTTATGATATAGGCATATTAAGTTGTAGAAACCAGAAGATTTGGTTGTGATTTTCTCAAGGTTTGGTTTGCAATATATGTTTATTTAAAAATCTCCAGTTTGTTCAATATATCTTCCTTCGTTGAGTTTTTTTGTTTAAGCCTTTCCCATTGTACATAGAAGTAGATAATGACTTTCCAAATCTATGAAATCATTCTTAAAAGAGATTTGAATTTGTAACCTTCTTCTTTGAAGTCTACAAAATGTTGACCATGTGTTGTGGATTGCCATTTTCTTAAACAAAAGCCAAGAATCAGGATGCACTTTCCATGTTGGATATTAAAATCATCAGAAAGAATGCAACTGTAGGTTAATCGGATATATTACTATCTGAAATAGCTTTATAAGTTGGTAGTCTATAATTTCCACTGCTATGACTGAAAATTCAAACCTGGTGCCTAGTTAAGGGGCAATGAAGATTTAGGTGCAAGGCATTAAAAAATAAAAATCTCTCCTACTAGTTTGACCTATAGGGTAGGTTGTCTCTAGGTCTAAATTTGAAGCCCTCAAGAAAAGCAAGGCATTAGATCCTTTTTGACACTAGTGGGGGTAGGGGGGAGGGATTAGAAACCAAGGTGCCAAACTGTGACCCAAGTACACAATTACACTAACTCAAGTACGGAAGAAGAAGGAATGGGAAAACCAAAAAACATCCCCAATCCTCCAGCTAGTTGAGTCTATCAAAGTTAATTGTGAAACAAAGAAATCAATGGACGCCAATGGAATTCTAAGAAGGACCGAGAAACGTACTGTGTCCCAAATCAGTCAAAAGGGTATGTAGTACAACAAATTCAATGAACAGCTAATACACTAACTGAGTCTCTCAAATCAACGACCCCCTCATTATGCACAAGTTCAAAGAAGGAGCAATTGGGACTCTCAAATCAAAGCCACCTTTGTGATGCACGAATCAAAAGAAGGAAGGAACAATTGAGACAATCTCAAATCAAGCCCTTTCACGACGAGTAAATTCAGAACATATTTGAAAGTAAACTGAAGTATGTACTTGATTTATTTCACACATGTTAACTTGTGTGATACAGAGCAGTAGTTTGTATTTGTCGGCCAAAATGGGACATGGGTCCCAAAACCAGTGAATGATAAAAATATGTGACAACCCAGTTCACAGGTTTTTCCTTAAGGAGAGAAAAACAAAGAAGATGTTCTCAAATTCAACTGGTTTGAGTTGTTTCAAGCAGTCAATCAAGAAACCAAAGAATTCAACAGGTTTCAAGTTTCAACGTCTCAACATGAGTCCCTAGTTTCAACATGGGAATTACATCCACCATTAGACATCCGGAAGGGTAGAAGTTGTTTTGTTAAATTGAGACATCGCAAATATTAGTTCTTTTAGTTGTGTTGCCTAAATGCATGTGATCAACAAGCTCACAAGACTTTTTGGGGCTGTTCCTTAATAAAGAAAATTGTGAAAGCATGTAGTGAAAAGTTATTGTATGAAAAGTAGAATATATGGGATATCATGCTATATATATATATATTATGGCTTTAAATTGATTTCATCTTTGCACACAACAAAAACCTAAGACCTAAGATTTTCTAGGTGATTTCACATAGAACTGTATCAAATTTAAAAAAAGATTATTGCAGCCACCCATTAATGAATGCTTTTAAATTTAAGAGAAGGACTTGGAAGGTCGGAATTAAAGTCAAATCACTAGGACAAACTTTCCTTCATCTTTTTCTTTTGCACCAATTTGCAAATGATTCCCTGAATCAACTTCACGGCAAACTGCTGATTTCCTATGATTTTGCTTATGTTAATGGTCTAGGAATGTTTCCAACTTCCAAAAAAAACCTAAATTGTATGGCGGGCATGAGATTATTATGACTAATTAATACCAAAGATGCACCAAGGCAAAGGATACATTATAAGAAAACAAGCCTTAGTCTTAAGGTCAACCACACATAAAAAAACGATCTATGCAAATAAGAATAATAATAATTTCATAGCATGACAAAACTTGAAACATGAAATAAAAGTAACAAGACTATAATGGAAGGTCTTACTTTAAACTAATATTAAATGGATTGAAAGTAATAGAGAAAATACATTTATTTATATTCATTTGGGGAAATAGTTTAAGGAAGGAAGCTTTCATATGGCCATCATTCAAGTTATTTTTTTGAATGTCTTTTTAAATATTTAGTATGGATGAAAGATGGATGTTCATAAATGACTTTCATTCAAGACTGATGTGTTAAATTATATATGAAATATTTTATTTTCATAAATAATAATAATTTTTGAATTATATGATTATTGATCTAAGTTGGGGTTGGTAGTTTGAATGTCATTTTAGAATAGTTTATGTTATTTGAGATCAAACATTGAAACTTCTAGATGTGGTTCTTTGTAATGAGCACTAATTAATTGATAATAAAATCCTATGAAGATTGAAACAGACCCACTTTTTACTGAAGCCAAGCAAGAAAGAAGTACAAGGATGCAAAGATTTCCACACGGAGCTGTAACCTTGCTGTATTTTGCATTGCAAACTGGCTTGAACTAAAAAGTCTTCTGTTTAGCACCTACTCGGAACATAACATGTAACCTTGCTGAAGTTTGCATGGCAAACCAGTTGGCTTGAACTAAAAAGTCTTCTGTGTAGTATGTACGGAGAATATAAAATAAGTCTCTCTTTCTCTCTCTTCCCATATGACTCATAGATTGTGTGTTGTGGCTGTGCATGATAATTTTTTGTTTGCAGTAACCTGTGCTGCCAAGCAACTGACCAGCCAGAATGAAACCCACACCCTCCAGTATGGACAGGATGTCCTTTTTCATTGTATACCTGTCCAATAGCTAACCATGAACGGTTACCTAAACCCTAAACCATGAATGGTTTAGCTATGAACTAACCATTCATATGTGTCTACTACCTACCTAATATCCACCAAATGCCTTTCTTGCTTGCCTACATTACATTCCATATTTACTTATCTATGATTCTTACTCACTTACATAATTGTTTGATGATGCATCCAACATAATGGGCCAGGGCAAGACCATTCCATGACATTAAGGTCTGGTGTGGCCGATCCCCCAATTAAAAAAACAATGCATGTTCAATAGAAATTTTGGTCACTATTATGAGCTTTTATGATCACCTCCAAAAGATTATGCCATATAACGTGATCAAGAAAATGAAGTAATTTGCAAGAGGTTTCCAATGGATGGTACAGTTGTGAGTGCTGGGCCATGTAATCCCAATTGAGCATAATTTTACATACCCTTATCTAGAACATAGCTGGTTGTTGAGAGGCATCTCCTGCTCTGATTGGTTGGATGGACACGAGTTTGAAATCCCTTGTCAAAGGGGGCCACTTAATTTAGCATTGAAATTAATCTTTTTCTTTGGGGCTTTGAAAAGTCATTTGTCAAAGGGGGTCACTTAATTCAGCATTGAAATTAATCTTCTTCTTTGGGGCTTTGAAAGTCATTTGTCAAAGGGGGCCACTTAATTCACCATTGGGATTAATCTTCTTCTATGGGACTTAACAATTTGTCAAAAGGGGCCACATAACACCGTTGAGATGAATCTTTTCTTTGGGGCTTCAAAAGTCATTTGTCAAAGGCTGTCTCTTAATTCACCATTGAGATTTAAGGGAGAGGTTAGAGATTCATGAAATTTTCATTTGGTCTCACATTTTGAGGAATGTTTATCTCATATTAGTGTGAACCAGGAGTTCATCTTTTGGAGAACTTCACCCAACATTCCTTTGCTGGTCTGAATCCGAACATTGGAACTTGCCCTGAGGAGTAGAGCCATTGCACCATGAACCACTTGTTCACCACCTTGAAAAACACATGCACTAAGGGGGTAATTAATACCTTGAGCAAAACATGTTCCAACTGATACATGTGGTGCAAATTTCACACCATGGAGATTTCTTCAAAACAAATTGTTTGGACCTAGAGAGGTTGCACATCTTACAAAGCTCAAAAGGGGCAAATTTCATACTATTCAGATCTGAGTTTGATTTAGTATCTTAAGAATGAATCCAAAATTTAGAATTTTCGGTTTTTTTTTCCAAAATGTGATGTTGCACAAACTTGTGATCAACCAATAAGAAGATTTAAAGCAATTTGGTTACAAACAAAATATATGAATGTAGAAAAGTTTATGGAGGGTTCTTGGCTACCTATTGAAACTTGATGTAAAATGTTGGTAATTTTGGTCTAAAAGAAAACTAAAATTGATAATCAGTAACCCTTAAAAGAAAAACTTTGCCACCAAAACAAACATTGATATATTCTCTTAAAATTTTGGCCATATAGATATTACATAAATTTGGGCTCCACATTACTATGCAATACCAACAATGGTCAATTGATTAATTGATGAAAATATTTAATTCATTTTGTGAAAATTAAGTTTCATTCAAATGAAAATGTTGAATGATAGCTCATGCATCATGAATTGAATTGAATTCAAATTAAATTGAAAAAAAGAAAGGTGGAGATAGAATTGAAAATCTACTAGTGTTTTGCTTTCATTATTAAAAAAAAAACACAAATCTAAAAAAACACCTTTCCATGCCTCTTTACTTGGGGATAGGCTAAAATCTGACCATATACATATTACACAAAATTTATTCTTGGACTGACCCAGTTTATAACTACATAGGACCAAACTTTAAAATGAACCCAAGTACATACCAAAAACTTAGAAATATAGGAACTTTTTTCCAAAAAGAGAAAAAGGGTGTTTGTTATTATTAGGTGGTCCCTCTTTATAGTTTATATACATGAAAGTTCAACTAAAGTGTGATGCTATTGGAAACATCTTGAGAAACACATTGGGAACTTGATGAGGACCCCTTGAGAATTTGATGGGAACACATTGTGAACAGAAAAAACCTTGAGCCTAACAAATTGATTACAATAGTAACCAGAGTTGGCCTTGGGTGAAATATTAGCACACCCACACTGGTACCATGGTTAAAAATGGAGGTTTCCTCCTATAATTTGGGGACTTGTTGGTTCAACCTGGCCAACAAGGTCCACCCAAAAACTGACAAAAACTGACAAACCAAATTTGTTCACCCAATCTGTATAGACAAAAGCCTTTCCTTTCCTCTCTTGGAATTTGGAATTTGGGAGAGGAAAGTAGGTAGCTAGGTACACACCACAACACACGTATAGCTAGCTAGGTGCTCTTGTCCTTTAGTAGACTTTTGCAGTGATTTTTATTAAAATAATATTTTTGATTTCGTTGCTCAAGCAGCAATCAATCATCAACATACATGTATATTTTACCAAAATTTGAATAAGTACATAAATTCAAAATAAATGTGTACTTAATTGTGGTAAAAAGGAAAACCCCCTTTATGGCAAATGAGATTGTTTAGAACAAATGGAGACTTGAAAGAGGAATGTGCCATTGTAGGAGGCGGAGGCACCAACTAACGGGCTTCTTTCATGAACTTCATTAGCCATTATTCTTCTTATTCTTATTATTTTCAACACAATTTCGTTGTGCTTTGTTTGCTTGAGCACCAAGAATTGACTCTGCTTGCGGGTCTCGCCAGAGAGCAAGGAAAGAGAGAGAGAGAGAGAGAGAGAGAGAGAGACGGACTGGCGGATGGAGAGAGGAACTTCGAGAGATTTGCAGAGAGGTGATTGCACAGAAAGAGAGACAGTTGCAGAGACAGTTGCAACTGTGCGGGACCCATTTTGAATGAAGAAAAGGAAAGTCGCGAAAAAATCTGCACCATAGGAAGGAAGGAAAGAAATCTGCACCACATTACTGATTTCTCTCTCCTGTCTCGTGGGTGACTTGATTTGCATTCGTGGGATCTGTCCCTGTCGGTCACACGTATACGAAGAAAAAAGAAAGAAAGAACGTATCATCATCCCAAGCAGATTAAAGAAAGAAAGAACGAATGAATGAATGAATATTGAATGAATGAAAGAAGAAAGGGCTGGGAAAAAAGAGGACTAGTACCTGCAGCTTCTAGCGGTGAATCATGTATAAATAGACTCATTAATCTATCAATTCGTCAAACACAATAGCACTTGCGTCTCTGATCATCTTTTGCATGGTTTCTCTTCGATCACTGCTTCCAAATTAGCGAGCAATTCTTTGGTCTTACGATAGTTAGTTTCCGCTCTAATATTAGAAGCTGCTGGTGCTGGCGTATCACAAGAATTTATTGTTCTCTTCATCACCAGTATTGAAGCAGCAAGAGTTGAAGCATATTATATCATCAAGCTGCTCCTTTGCAGCTTTGGTGCGTGTTGACGGTCCTTTTACAGCTAGCTAGCCGGCTAGTTTTTGCTGCAACAGCTTGATCGATTGATCCCGTAAGTTCAGCCCCAATCTCGCTTTCCAACTGCATCATTATTCTTCACGTGACATACAGTTCTTTTAATTTTTTTTATCGTGCATCGCACATCCGGCTCCTTGTTCTTTGTCTAAAAATGTATAGATATTCCTTGTAGCCGCGAGCTGTTGAGTTCAGAGAGTCAACCTTCTCTGCAAGTTCTTCTCTTTGGTTGTCGTAAGTTTTGCTGCAATTTGTGATGCATTCCCCACCTCCGAAGACAAACAGCTCTATAATTTCAACTAGCAATTAGAATAGTCTTCCCCTACAAAAAACCGCATCGAGTCTAAGCTTAACTCACAGATCTTGAACTCTGCAATTCTTGACTCTACAATATTATATCTGTTGATCTTCATATTCATCTATGTTTGCATCTTCCATCTACAGGACTGCAGCGAATAATCCGGAGCAGTCTACAAGCAGTACGTACACGTTCAAGCATCGACACCTCCGATTAAATCTCACCCAAAACAAATTTCTGCATGTGTTCTATCACACTTATACTGCTCAACGTTGGTGGAAAGATGAAAAACTATGATGATCATCACGCATTGAAGAAGCTCGATGATGCATGGAAGCAGGTTCATCTGCATGGTGTACACTACTCTTCATGGGTCCCTACCATCGGCATTGGAAACTCGTTTAACTTCATAATCTTTGTCCCAGACGGCGGCTCCTCAGGTTGGAGACCACCTAAAGATCAAAACACGTTTATTATCGTCTCTGTCCCAGACGGTGGCTCCTCGGGTTGGAGACCACCCAAAGATCAAAACTTGTTTATAATCATCTCTGTCCCAGACGACGGCTCCTCAGGTTGGAGACCACCCAAAGATCAAAAGTCGTTTACAATCATCTCTGTCCCAGACGGCGGCTCCTCAGGTTGGAGACCACCCAAAGATCAAAACTCGTTTACAATCATCTCTGTCCCAGACGGCGGATCCTCAGGTTGGAGGCCGCCTAAAAGAAGCTCGTTGATAATTTCTGTTCCGGACGGCG
>Ga0209611_10007448_pt1 | contig 17527 bp, 14 predicted proteins | sample S1TSphgellanicum_3_FD_187693 | JGI IMG/M metagenome (GOLD analysis project Ga0209611, IMG submission 187693) | Host-associated microbial communities from peat moss isolated from Minnesota, USA - S1T2_Fc - Sphagnum magellanicum MG (SPAdes) (version 2) | ecosystem: Host-associated > Plants > Peat...
TCATCTATTGGCCAATTGAATGCACTTCAAGAGCTTAGTTTGAATGAATGTTCCAAGTTGAAAGAATTACCTTCATCTATTGGGCAATTGAATGCACTCCAAGTGCTCCACTTGTCATGGTGTTCCAAGTTGAAAAAACTACCTTCATCTATTGGCCAATTGAATGCACTCCAGGAGCTTGATTTGAAAGGTTGTTTTGAGTTGAAAGAACTACCTTCATCTATTGGGCAATTGAATGCACTTCAAGTGCTCCGCTTGTCATGGTGTTACAAGTTGAAAGAACTACCTTCATCTATTAGCCAATTGAATGCACTCCAAAAGCTTGATTTGTCAAGGTGTTACAACTTGAAAGAATTATCTTCATCTATTGGCCAATTGAATGCACTTCAAGAGCTTAGTTTGAACGAATGTTCCAAGTTGAAAGAACTACCTTCATCTATTGGGCAATTGAATGCACTCCAAGTGCTCCACTTGTCATGGTTTTCCAAGTTGAAAGAACTACCTTCATTTATTGGCCAATTGAATGCACTCCAGGAGCTTGATTTGAAAGGTTGTTTTGAGTTGAAAGAACTACCTTCATCTATTGGGCAATTGAATGCACTCCAAGTGCTCCACTTGTCATGGTGTTCCAAGTTGAAAGAACTACCTTCATCTATTGGCCTATTGAATGCACTCCAAAGGCTTAATTTGAATGGGTGTTCCGAGTTGAAAGAACTACCTTCATCTATTGGCCAATTGAATGCACTCCAAAGGCTTGATTTGAATGGGTGTTCCAAGTTGAAAGAACTACCTTCATTTATTGGGCAATTGAATGCACTCTAGGAACTTGATTTGAAAGGTTGTTCCGAGTTGAAAAAACTACCTTCATCTATTGGCCAATTGAATGCACTCTAGGAGCTTGATTTGAATGGGTGTTCCAAGTTGAAAGAACTACCTTCATCTATTGGGCAATTGAATGCACTCGAAAAGCTTGATTTGAAAGGTTGTTCTGAGTTGAAAGAACTCCCTTCATCTATTGGCCAATTGAATGCACTCTAAGAGCTTGATTTGAATGGGTGTTTCGAGTTTAAAGAACTACCTTCATCTATTGGCCTATTGAATGCACTCCAAAGGCTTGATTTGAATGGGTGTTCCAAGTTGAAAGAACTACCTTCATCTATTGGGCAATTGAATGCACTCTAGGAGCTTGATTTGAAAGGTTGTTCCAAGTTGAAAAAACTACCTTCATCTATTGGGCAATAAAATGCACTCTAGGAGCTTGATTTGAAAGGTTGTTCCGAGTTGAAAGAACTACCTTCATCTATTGGCCAATTGAATGCATTCTAAAAGCTTGATTTGAAAGGTTATTCCGAATTTTAAAAACTACCTTCATCTATTGGTCAATTAAATGCATTCCAAGTGCTGCACTAGTCATGTTGTTCCGAGTTGAAAGAACTACCTTCATCTATTGGGCAATTGAATGCACTCGAAAAGCTTGATTTGTCATGGTGTTACAACTTGAAACAACTACCTTCATCTATTGGGCAATTGAATGCACTTCAAAAGCTTAATTTGAGAGGTTGTTCCAAATTTTAAAAATTATTTTCATCTGTTGGGCAATTGAATGCACTCCAAGAGCTTGATTTGAAAGGTTGTTCCAAGTTGAAAGAACTATTTTCATCTATTAGGCAATTGAATGCACTCCAAAAGCTTGATTTGAATGGGTGTTCCAAGTTGAAAGAACGACCTTCATTTATTGGGTAGTTGAATGCATTCCAAAAAATTGATTTGTCAAGGTGTTGCAAGTTGAAAGAACTACTTTCATCTATTGGCTAATTGAATGCACTTTAGAAGCTTGATTTGAATGGGTGTTCCAAGTTGAAATAACTACCTTCATCTATTGGTCAATTGAATGTAATCCAAAAGCTTGATTTGAATGGGTGTTGCAACTTGAAAGAACTACCTTCATCTATTGGTCAGTTGAATGCACTCCAAATGCTTTGTTTGGTCTACAAGTGTCCCAATTTAAAATAACTACCTTTATTTATTAGCCAATTGAATGCATTCCAAAGCTTTATTTATAAAGCTTCTCTAACTTGAGAGCATCATGAAAAAAATACATTCATCTATTGGCCAATTGAATGCACTCAAAGTGTTGCATTTATCAAAGTGTTCCAACTTGAGATAATTACTTTCCTCTATTGGTCGATTGAGTATAATCCAAAAGCTTCATTTGTCAAGGTGTTCCAATTTGAAAAAACTACTTTCATTTATTGGTCATTAAATGCACTTGAATATTTTGATTTGTGTGAATGCTTCAAGTTGCAGGAATTACTTACATGTACATTGGCCAATTAAATTCACTCCAAAAGTTTTAGTTGTGGGAATGTACAAACTTGCAAAAATTACATACATTTGTTGGCCAATTTGATGCATTCAAGGAATTTAATTTGTTAAGGTGTTTCAATTTGAAGGAATTACTTTCATCTATTGCCAATCAAATCATTAGTACAAAACCCCTCTTTTTCAACCAATCTACCTTTGACTTGACGTCATCTTCAACTATGTTTCAATTGTAATTTTTTGAATATTTAAAAACATTATTCACAATTGCCAAATAAATTGAATTCCCTACTCTTTTTGTGGACAAATGAAGGCGAATCCCAACTATTTTGGAGCTCATGGAATATTCTTAACACCAACATGGTCTCCAATTGAATTTTAGTTAAAACGTTGACTTGAAAAATTACACATTCTATAATCAAGCCTCCCAGGGTGGTGTGTCAATTAAGAAAGTCCCATGTTCAACTTTTTTGGTCAATTACAAAACATAATGATGCATGATAAATCACACATGGATGGATGACATTGAAATTGGGATTAATGTTTTTGTTGCAAGTGCACGACAAGATTGTCTTTCGACCACAACTACAAGTTGAAAAGAAAAAAACGAATGTTGGGCACTCTTACATACTATGTCAACACCTCAATTACAAGTGCTACGTAGTAAACATGACAACAAACATTGTGCCATATTATCGAGATTATCAAAGCCACCAAAGCCACAATGATGAAAATATGTTCCTTGTCTTTGAAAGACCCTAATAGTTAGATTCTGAAAACTATCAAGTTAATTGATGATTTGTCAAAAACATTCAAATCCTAGGTTCCATGATAGATGGGGGGCAAAATGATTCAACTTCCAAGAAAACATTATTCCCATTAGGATTTGACCTTTCACCCAACTCTGTATTCAAAGAAATTTGGCATTGGAAGCAAATGTAATAAAACTAGTTTTCTTTATACTTCAATGACGCGCTCCCCAATCCCTAATTAGCCCCAAGTTGGGCTTAACTTATTCAAATTGCAAAATTGTGAGGGACTCAGGGCACGCTCCCAACTCTCAGCACTAAAAAGGGTAGAAGGGCATGTTAAAGCTCCGAGATGGGACTAGGAAGAGTGACAAGCTTTACTTACTTACTCGAACCTGCATCAAATCCAACCAACAAGTTGGTTAGTACATTTTTTGGAGCACCTTTAGTGTTAGGACAAGCCATGGGCAACTCTGGACTCACAAGACTCACCACGGCCCATAACTCGGGGGAAGCCACCACCTTCCCCCATATAATATACTTTGTGCCTCTCTGCGACACCCACATCCGAATGGCTTTTTGTCCCAAGATTCCCAAGGAGGAGTCTCGAAATTGTTCCGATTTGGACTCCCAGGACTTTGCATGGTCATAACTCTTTGCTCAGACCTCCGATTGGGGTGAGGTCTAAAGCAAACTTGTAGCTCTCCTCGAGAGCTTTTCAACAGTGTGTCGCACTCCACCTACACACACTGAGGTCGGGTCGATTCCTAACTTTTCGTGGTCGGGAGTCAAACTGCCAGTTTGACTCCCAACCCTTCTTTTTGCCATAACTTGTGCTAGAGATGTTCAAATGGCCCATGTGAGCCCATTTTCGACATCTACATTTCACTAGCTTTCCAATGATACAAAGAACGCCCCAATGCAAGGTGTTTTGACCCCTGCACTTGAACTCTGAAATTTTGGGAGTCCCGGAGGACTCCCAAGTCCCCATTTCGGGAATGTGAGTTTCATCTTCACACTCCCTCAAAGTAGGGTTGTGACATTCAATGCATGAAAAAATATATCGGACAAGGATAGCTTGATGCCCAAAAAAAGGACCTTTTGTTAGTAAAAACATTGTCACTAGTAGAAAAAGACTAAAATATAATAAAATGATTTGTGATTATTGCAACTAATTGTTGTTGACAACTAACATTGATTACATTGCAACTGAAAATCACATCACACATTTTTTGGTCACATTTATGACTATGTTGCAACTATTTATAGGTTTTTCATTCTTCCAATGGGATGACCTTTCACATTATTTTCATCTTAAAAGGCCTTCATATGGCTCATTAGTTACAAAAGTGACCCAAAAATGATAACTAACATTTATTTATACATTAAGTTATGTATGTTACTAATTTTGTATAAGGTAAATCATGTGTTTTATGTTTTGGTGCCTAACAATTATGTGTAGTAAGCCTTATGTATACATTATATACTCCACATTCATAATGGTATATATATGTATTATTCTTGTGCATTAGGTAAACATGGTTTGAAAAAAATATTATTGTATATTAACCTCATATTAGGGTATATGTAAATGTGACAATACATCAAACATCCATAAGTGTATAAAAAATGACTACAATAATTATTGTAGAATTATTGTAATTAAATTAATTACCTAAAAAATATAAATAATTATAAATAATCAAAAATTTGAAAACTTAAAATTTATGATTAAAATCCATATTTAATCTTTTTACACTAATGATAATATAATTCCAGTAATTAATGTAATTATCATCATTACTCTCAAATTAATATATCTGTTATTTATAATTACTTATTTGCAGTAAATGATTATTCTTCCAACATAAAAATTTACCCTAATTATTAAATTTTTTACAATGCTAAAAATTCATTAAAAACCTATATAATATGTAATTGCACTTAGAAATATTTTATAATTTATAATTTAAATTAGCATTAACAAATTTTATGGTAATTTTATTATAATGTGAATAATTAATGTACTTGTTATAATCAAAATAATTCAACTATAGTAAATTATTGTATATAAAACCTATAATATTTTATTGAAAATGAATAATTATTACTACTACATTAATTTTTACATTATTTTAATGTTTTTACAATGTAATAAAAATTTATAAAAAATATAGTAAAATTATTTTAATCTAATTATTTATTATAAAAATTATTTACAGTAATTATATATTTATTTAAAATTATTATCATAAATAATTATATAATATTTAAGCTATTTATACGTTACAAATTATAATTAAATTGGGATCTAATTTTTTTGCAATAATTATACTATAATTAGAGTAATGAATGTAATTATTGTAAATTGTTGTATTTATAACTTAAAATTACTTATTTACACTTAACAATTATTAGAAATACAAAATATTCACATTAGTTATTCATAGTTTTACAATAATTTTGTGACCTATTCACATGCCTATAAAATTAACGTAAGATAAGTTAAATATTTTAAGTTTAGATAGGGTAAGGTATGTTACCTACCTATCCATTTATTTTCAACCTATTTTCAAATGACCTACCTATTACCTATTTGCTTACCTATAGTAAACTATTTTCAAAAAATGAAAAAATATATAAATAATTTATAAAATGGAGCCAAAATTTATTTACCAAAAAAATTGTTACCTTAAATCACCAAAAACAATTGGACATATTGACTATAATCAAAATGATTGACTAAAAGATAATTTGCTCTCAATAGGTTTTTGTGTGCTTCAAACATGCAAAAGGATTCTTAAAGCATTATCAATTTGCATAAAATTTTGATCATTAAAACTTTGGAAGTAATGGAGCCCATTTCTTTAAAAAATGGACAACCATTCAAACATTGCCAAAAAAAAAGTGGAACAAAATTGGATGAAACCTCAAAAAACATTGCCATTCACCAACTTCGGTAGATGGTGGATGAAAACCTAAGCATGAATGGTGTTGGTGTCAATGACAATGCCGACACGTGGTTCGGCAGGGTGGGTCCCATGTGAGCACTTGTACGGGGAAACCCTAGCAGATCGAGATGCTATACTACCTGGTTTAGGATGTGGTTTGTCATAGCTGGCATCACACGTGGGATGAAGACGTGTATAGAGATCTCGAATGGGACCTGAAAATTCTCATCCTCATCTCGATCCTCTTTCTCCGCCGTCGTCGCCGTCGTCGTCATCGCGTCGTCTCTTCCCTTCTCGTCTTCAGACCGGCGGAGCTCCCTATCGCAAAAACCAGCTCCTCACCGAATTTTCTCGATCCAAACAATGTCGGAATCAAATTCCGGGAATGCTGAGAAGCCGGCGCAGGTGATTCCATATCTCTCCAATTTTTCTTAGTTTTCCCCCTTTTTTCTTTTTGTCTTGTAGCGATCGTTCGGAGAAAGTCCTGGCGATTGCAAGATGACAACGGTAAAACTTAATGCGCGTCGTGCCAGATGATCTGTGTTTGATTCTATGGTTTAATTCAATTCTGGAATCTGAATTTCTTGCATTATATCACTGAACTCTTCATTTTCTTTGCCCGCCGTCATGTCCTGTATCGCTTTTGGTGGTGCTTGGAGATATGTAAGAGTAATTCGTTGGTCAAATTGCACGTCGCATATTGTATGTGACTCTGATACGGCTGAGGATCAATCGATCTCTAGAGACTTGCGGCGTCAATCCATCTTCTCTGTGTCTTCGATATTGAGCCTCTTGCAGTTAATTTCAGAGAATCTTTGTTTCCGTGTGATAGAGACAATATCGCAATTTTTCTGTACGACTTACGTTCTAGCTCATGAATAATGACGATCTTCCTTCAATGTAGCAGGTCAGCTTGGACGGTTTTTCTTCGACTCTTGGCCATGAGCATGGCTTGGAAAGCTCACTTGGAGGTTCCTACTTGCCTTTGCCTCTAGTAGTGAAACATATATAAAGCGGTTCTGGCTAGAACAGAGATGTATCAACTGGTCTATGATATAAGCACTGCATTGTCTGACGTATATGGAGGTAATTGTCTCACAATATTGAAAGAATGGCGAGTACCGGTGTGTCCTGAATAAAATCAGAATGCTTTCAAGAGCTCATTTGACCAGTAAGTACTTGATTTTCTGGTGACTAATACAGAGATAATATTGTAGTGAAGAAATGTGTTAATTTCTTTTTGTGCTTGAACATGAGAAGCTGACAAGGTGAACGAAGCTGCATCTATCGATTGCGTGCGCTTTCTTCTCCAATATGGATCAAGCCGCCAAGTAACAGGTGATGACATCAGGTAATTTGAGTCTCCCGGGGCTCCTTGTTGTGAAAAAAACGTTTGCGCGGAATGCGAATCTTAACTATGCAAGACGGTGAACAACTGTCCAGAAGCTCTGATCGAGAGGAATTTGACGCTCTTTCAGTACTCGGTGCAGTTCTAAGTTCTAGCACGAGCTTTAGATAGTTCGAGTAATGAACTGCGTAAACTTCATCAGTTTGTATGATGACTTGATCTCCGCATTCAGACCTTATCGCCACTGCTGTTGAAGAACTAACAGCCCTTGCAGTTCTGTCTGCAGGAAACTAGAGAAGGAGACGTGCCTTCAAACTGAAGACGGATCGTTATCAGGTAGATCGTCTATCTGCAACTCCATCAGATCAATATTGTTTCCTGCAAGTTAGACCGTCTACGCTTATTATCCAGATGTGCATAGGTGACGTATTGTTCACGAAAAAAACAGATTTTTGTAACTGTTTTGTTGTAGTGTGTTGCGGTTTGACAGGGGAGCTGAAGGAGCTGGTCATGTCCAGGGATATTCACGCCCTGCCAAAATCCAATTCCCTTGCTCAGCGATTATCGAGGCTGTATTTTCACGACGATAGCAATAATGATGGCGGCGAGTGCTCCAAGAGCACAGCTACTGAATCTTTCTCGGCAACACCTCCATCCGAGCCTGACAATATAGCCGGCCAAGAAAACACTGACGAGAGGTCTGGACTCTGTCTCCAAGCCAGATGCCTTTGATGAGAACTATTCTTGAAGCCATCGGAACTTTGCTCGTGGGGGGACGGGGGCAATCAATGCGATCTAGACAAAAGCTTTGAGAAGCCATCGAATCCTGCAGGAGGGGTCGTGTTGTTGTGTGCTCGTACAGTCCGTAATGTACCTCGTGCTCGCAGTAGTGCTTGCAAGCAGATCATCGCTGTGTCCTATTGAGACTTTGCCTTCTACATCTTTAGACTAAGTTATCTGTTAGTGGTTTCTAAAACTCTCATCTGCTCCCAATTTATAATGCCCGAGATATGATGTGTACATTGCAGCTCAAAACCGCAAGCACCTGCGAAAACAGAGATGTGCCGTTACTTTACAATGCCCGGAGGATGTGTCCGCGGGGAGAAGTGTTTCTATGCCCATGGTGAGGAAACACTTATGCGAGCCAGAGCTTTACCACCTGGAGACACAAGGCATGGTCTTATACCCAAACATTTTGGAGGAACCAAGGTTAGAGCTCGATTGCCTGAACTCTCACAACATTAGCAGGTCCCAGGAAACTATATTTGCAGTGAAGGCGGCGAATGCAGATTAGGTTTTACAGTTTGCATACGGGTTCGTGGTAATGTAAAACCTAATTTTCAAGCAATATTCCTCCATCTCCATATGCACAATAAGTAATGTATGTAGCGCCAAAGCTTATAGCATCTTCAATCTGGGCAACATAAACACAATGCTCAGATCTGCAACTACGTACCAGACACTTATTAGGGTATGACTGGCTAATACACAGCCTTGAGTCTTGAGAAATGAAATGTTGAGATGCATGTGGGGGGATCCCCTTCATGTTAAGAAGTTGGCAGATCATGCTCAGCTTTTTGCACTGTTCTTGTCAACTTCTGGGAGATCCACAGCGTGTGACAGAGGATCTAAGCAAGAAAATATTTGTTGGAGGTCTGTCACCTTCTGTGGAGTCTGGTAAGCCTTATCAAATTCTCTTGACCTTACAATGTTTAGCTACAGTGCTACACTTGCTTTGACAGTGTGGCCCCATTCTACAAGTGGAGGATTCAAGCACAGATGTTTAGGGACATTTGTTCCATTTCCACTGCAAAGTGTGTAAATGAGTTCTCATGTCAGACCTCTATTTCTCTATCAGAAAATCTTTTTTGACTGCTGAAGAATCCAGAGAATTCGATGGAACTATTGATGCTTCCAATGCCTGTGGTGAATAATTGTCAAACTGGAGTTGTGTATTAATGTGAAACATTACCGGGCACAGAGACTAGTCCAGTCAGAAAAGCCATATCCCCGATGAGTGAGATGTGAGAAAGGAAATCAATTCCACCATTAATTCATTGAAACCGTTTGTTATGTTTGCAGATGACTTGTGGGACTTTTTTGAGGAGAAGTATGGTCCAGTCCTAGATGCAGTTGTTATTGGAAGTCAATCAGGTGACCATTTGCAATCACGTGGGTTTGGATTTGTCACATTCAAGCATGTAGAATCAGTTGCAGCTGCAGTTGAGGCTCATTACATCAACATTTTCGGAAAAAAGGTACAAAATGATTGACCTTGACCATTTTTTATGGTTGTGAGCAGCACACTAAGAAAAGAGGAGTACATTCTTTGACATGTTCTCTGATCATGCCTATTGTACATCAGTGATTGGCCAGCCTGGAGTTAGTTCCTTGCTTCCAATTGAAATTTGCATTACCCTGACAGGTGGAAATCAAAAGTGCAGTTCCTCGATCGGAACTTCCAGCACTCGACTCTGCAAGATCTGACAGTAATGTCCAGGAGCAGTATTCTCCTTTGCCTGCAGACAAAATGTCAGAAGTGGACAGAATGGAGTTTCTGACACCCTCGACTCCAGGATCACTTCTTCACTCGAAGACACTTCAAGGCACTCCACAAGCACACTGGATGACATTGGTGGAATGCCAGCAACCTACAGGAGAGGACAACACCAGTTTCTCCAACAAATTGTCATCAGCCAAGGAGTTTTTCCATCCCAGTGATTTGTATTCATCACCTGTAAGTCAAAGCTCATCCAGCAGCATCCAGGGATCTACCCCTTCCTGGTTGATCAAGTTTAGGCAGTGGCTCCCAACCTTCCTGGCAGGAGTGTCAACACGCTTAAACGAAGGAGAATGGTATCCACTCTCATCTCTGAAAGGAGATTTCAGAGCAACCTGTGGTTTGGAACTTGACCACTTGGCCCTTGGTTATGAAAAACTCAGTGATTTCATCCGCTCTCTGCCTGAAGTTTGCAGAATGAAGATTGTACCAGTTGGAAGGGGCCCAGCAACCCATATGGTTCTCCTTCCAGCATTGACTCGACCCACTCCTGTATCACAGAGTCAAGGAAGGACCAGTGGATCTCTCATGACAAGCCGATCATTAGTAGATGCTTCACGGTCCTATGCTGCTGTAGCCTGCCAGGGTGCAAGTCACATAAACTCGTTTTCCTTACCATACGCACCCACATCTCTGCCTCACATTGATCCACCTGGTGTGGTAAACAATGAAGTTGCTGAACGAGGTGAAAGTGCATCTCCTTCAGCACAACAGCATCCTGCTGGACTTGAGTGTTACAAGGGCCTGTCCCTGGTAGATGCAACACGCTCTTATGCTGCTGTGGCATGCAGAGGAACAAGTAGCTTGATGGGTGCTGCATCGTCATCAACATCTCTACCATCAAACAAGCTGCCTACTCTGACTACTGGTGTTGCAACTCAAGTGTTAAGCCACCCAGAATTGATGAATGATGCCCCCAAATGTCCAGGATCAAGCTCATCAGCTGCAGACCTGGCCGGTCTGATTGCATGCAAATCATCCACAGTTCAGGTTGGGACCAAACTTCCAGATGCACCTCATGCTTCTGGAATAAACTCAGCAAGTCTCTCACAGGAGGAATGGACCTTTTTGGCAGAGCTTCTAGCACTGCTACACAAGAATGAAATTGGACAGGACTCAGAGGATGTGCCCAAGATAACATCTGACCCTTCTGTGCAGAACTCCAGCCAGAGACCAGCGGTGATTGGCATTCAGGTTCCACAAGGCTCTTGTTCACAGAGGACAGATGTGAGGACTTCTGCCAGGTTACCTGTCACACCTGAGCATGAACCTAAAACTCCAGACCACCAACTCCCAGCACCACTGAAGCCATTTGCTGCATTCAGTCATTCGTGTCCCAGTTTCCTCCCAGACACCCAATACAGTATATGGGGCCCAAATGTGCAAGACAACAGAGCCAAAGAAGTCTATAACCATCAGGTGAGCATATTCCCCATAACACTCTCTTAACTGTAGCATCATCATCATCTTCTTGAGCTTCTTGTTTCTGCATATGCAGGGCAACACCAGAGTCTCCATTCAGTGATACCTATGCACCAACTTTCCCATCATAGTTTTCACAAGATCAATTGAACTGCAGTTTGACAACCAATGTCATTCTTTGCATTATTCCTGGTGCAGGAATTTGCTCAGAGCATTTTACCACTGTATGGAATTCCAAGTGGACTGCCACCAGCACTAGGTCAAGGTTACTCTGGACGAGAAGGGATGTGCGGACTTTGCTCGGTGAGACAAGCCCTTTGGGTTGCAGTTCCATGTGGTCACTATGGCTTGTGTGCAGCATGCAAAGATAGTCTGCGACAACGCAGCCATGCCCCTACTCAATGTTTCCTCTGCTATGGATATGTCGAGAGATGGATTGCTTTGCATTAGTTGGGAGATCAGAGGCACTCCTTCCAAAACCCCCTGTCCAAACTCCAATTTTTGCATTTGAGGAATGTGCCTGGAAATCTTTGGCAGCTGGATCAAAGTGACCAGAGTCGATCATAAATCATGTGCTTGTCATTAGCAACTACCTACCTACATTTTTGACCAAACTCTTCACAGCCTGGTACCAAGTTTCTTGAGGAAGACAATACGCATTTCAAAAGTCAAACTGCAAGCTATGGATTAGAGTACATAACACAGGTTTATACCTACTTGCAGCTCTTGTTGATAATCATTCTTCTGAAAACTGCTTTGCACATGGTGTTTGTTGAATCCTCAGGTAAATGAAACCACCACTGCATAAAAAGCTATGGAGCGAGAGAGCCAATCAGGCAAGTAAACCTTATGTGTGACATGCCTCTTCTCTTTCTCAAATGAATCACAGCCATTTAAAATTCTACCAGATCTTTACTCCGGGTAAGGACCTCAAGAGGGGCTGTTCTGGGAATTCAGGTCCTTCACTCGGCTTCCACCTCGCACTGGGCCCTCATTCCCAGAACAGTCCAGTTCTCAGTCCTTACCCTACACATTCCCCCACCCACCACCACTAAGGATGGAATTTCCCCTTTCTGTTGTTTATATCAATGTTGAGAGCAAAGTATAAGTTTTACCACCTATTCCTGTTGAAAAGAGGCCAATTTCTCAGCTTTCTCACCTCCCTATCAGTCAGCCATGTGTAAAATCTTGGTGTTTTCCCCTTGTTATTATTTAGGGGGCAATTGTGGCAGGGCGCAATATTGGCTCATTGTGCATTCTGCCCATGTGAGGGCATTATGCTCTGTAAGGCCCTTGTTGGAAGAGCATTTTTGCTTGTAAGGTCCTTGTTTGTGGGGCATTGTGCTTGTAAGGTCCCTTGACAGCTGGCTTTTACTATTTTCAAACTAGTTCCAAACAGGATATTCCAGAGGGTGTTTTGGTTGTAAGCTCCCCTATACATACCCACATAGCCTTACCCTATACATAAAGAATTCTTGAAATTTTTTCCTTTCTATAATTTTCATAATGCTTATTCCCATGAACCTCGTGCTTTGGAGTTGGGTGATGCCTGAGAAGCAGGGTGTTCCTGATATAAGCACAAGCTCAAGGTGGTGGTGCTGAGGGGTCCTTATTTCTGGAACAACACCCAGCTCGAAGTGCAGAAAATCTTTTTTTTTTGGTCATTTCGTACCCCATGCTACCCAGTGGGTATCTGGTGGGCATTCCCTTTTTAAAAACGACCAGCCCCTGCCCTTTATGGAGGAAAAGTTCTGCTTCCTAACCAGAACTCTAGATACACTTGAAATTTTCTACAGATGCTTGATGAGCTCTGTTTAGCATCAGCCCTTCTTCAAAAGGGAGCTTGGCCACTCACTTACTACTACTGTTAGAGTATAGGCACATCATCTTCTTCACGCCACTAGAAGGCAAAGCCTCTTCAATTCTTAGCCACCAGTGGCCACTATGATCCAAACCTGCCAACAAGAGATGGGAGGCAGACTGATGGTCTACAAAGTATTGGACTGCAGGGATTTTATTACTCTTCTTCTTTTCTACACCATAGGTGGTCATCACAGAGAGATTCTGCACTTGTTGTGGGAGTTGTCTGTGGCACTCTTTTATTGCAGCACACACAGCTGGAGGGAGATTCAAGCATCCACCGCTTGAGGTACTATTCTCCACCAAAATCTCAATCAATGGCTATGGATACTAAGTATGTACTAAGTTACTGAACTGGCCTTTTGTGTGGCCCACGTCATGGTACTTTTCTGTGTTGTCTCACACTCCCCTTTCCCTGCCCCAATCCTCAGAGCTCATTTCCTCCCTTATCTATATACAATCAATTTACAACTTATATTTTCTTTTTGTGTCTGCGCTTGAGCTGGGACCCTTTTTTCCTTGTGTAATAACATGTAGAAATGTGTTCCGATGTTGTAGATCCTAGATTCTCTGCCATCTCATTTTTGGCATTCTTTTCTCATGGGATTATGATCTTCTTCCTCGCCGCCGCCACGCTCACCCCAACTATGTCTTTTTGGTTACCTTTTGAGCCAGGCTATTAGGGGCTGGAGTAATCCAAGTGTGGGACACTGTTGTTGGGCGGTTCCTTGATCCTTTTTGAAAACCTCTGGCTTGGGGAGTTGTTTTTTTTGAAAAAATTTAGAAATCAAAAACCTCCTGCTCTGGTTTTTGGAAGATTTTCAGAATCTCAGATCCTCAGATCAGCCTTTTCTTAAATCTATTTTTATGGGGGTGTAGGCCTAAATAAGTGTTCAGTCATAGGTAGGCGATCGGTGATGGGCCAGTCTACCCTAAGCTAGCAGGGTAGGTCTTTCAAATTTTGACCTCTGCTGGTTATATGCCTATATACCCAGTCAGACCTCCAGTGGGGGGTTTGGTCCAGAATCGAAGAACTACCCAACACTGGTTGAAGCTTACCATATGAGGTAGAGAGCCTCATTTGTCGGCCTTGCCTACCAAGGCAATGATATTGTGTTTAGATTCATTTCAGATTACACTAGCTTAAGGGATTTTGGCTCCTAGGTAATAGGTCCATTTTTATATAAGGATTTTTGAAAGATGATATTATGGCTTGTGTTGAAACTTGAGATTAGTTATGGATTTATAATATCTTGAAGGATTTTGGTTTCTTTTAGAGGATTGTTTTGAGATTATATTTTTTCATGATGAAATATTTGAGTTTCCATAATTCTTCTTTTGCCTTAAGATACTTTTTAATGTAAATGGCAAGGCCACAGTGTGACACACCCCTTGTTACAAGAAAGCACTGCTACAAGAAAGGAAGGGACATGGAAAAGGTTTGCCCAAAGTTCACTACAAGAAAGCACTACTATAAGGAAGGAAGAAAGAAAGGGAAATAGAGACAAAAGAAAGGACATAAGTTATTTCCTAATTTATGAAAAGAGAGATTACATAAAGCAATGCAGTTTTTCATTTGGTCCCACATTTTGATGAATGTTTGTCTGGTGTTATTATGAACTACAAGATCATTTTTTGGGATGATCATGGAACATTTCTCCTATTTTAGTTGTTTTGTTTGAACCAATGTTGGGAATTCTATGGTTTATAGTGTTAAACTTGGGGGTTTAGGTTAGTGTATCATAAACTCAAATCTGTGCAAGAACCACATTTCGAATCTAACCTTTTGCTAGACCTAAAATTGAAATGTGAACTTTTTTCTTTTTTTTAATAAATTCTTGAACATGTTTCAGGTTCTTTAAATAAGCAAAGCTAAAATTTGACAAGAAGGCTGAACTTTATGATAAGTGATTAACTTTAATTAATTATAAAGCTCAATACTCATACACCCCCTGTCCCCCGCCCCCCACCATTTTCAATTTGTTCCAAAATTCCATATCTAGACAATCTCAAATTTAATTTGTTCTGGTGTGTTTTTATTCAATTTTGTGATGTAGCCAAACTGAACAATCCTCCACAAGAATATTTAGCCAAATTTGGCTACAAAGGAGATAGAGAAAAAAAACAAAAAACAAAATTAAGATTCCTTCTATTTATTGTTGTTGGCTACCTACTAGAAACTAATATAGAAATCAGACAAATTTTTTACTTTTAAAAAAAATTGCCAAGGAACAAATAAAATAAAATAAAATTATCCCTTTTAATTTTGGAGTGCATTGAAAGACTCCCAGTGCTTTTTTAGATAAAAGTCATCATCTCCAAAGATGAAGGTTACTGAAAGGATCTCTCCATTTTCCCTCTTTTCCTTTTCTTTTTCCCCTTTCTTTTCTGGAAGTTGAATCATTTCATTTTTTGTGGTACCCATATAATTGCTCTATTAAAGTCTAGAGCTTCCTCTTCTTCTTCTTCTGTTTCTTTTCTTTTCTTTTTCTCCTTTTTTTACTCACACTTCAAACATGCCTGACTTTTGTATTGAATGGTATCAGTACTGGATTAATATTATACTGGTGGTAGCAGTTTTTCTTTTCTTTTCTGGCGAAATTTTGCCATTTTTCAACAAAGAAATTGGGGAAATTTGGGAAAAAAAATAATTTTGTAGTGAAATATAGACTACTTTTGCTAATTTACCTGCTCAAATATACCCGTTCAAATAACCGGAGGACCTCTCTGTCCAGGCCTCCCCCCCCCCCTGGGTCATTACTCTAAAGTCTAGAGCTTCCTCTTCTTTTTTTCTCCCGTTTCTTTTCTCTCCTTCTTTGGTCACGTTCCAAACATCCCTGATTCAATATTGGATGGTATTAATAGGCTTGCTGGGCTCATATTATCATGGTACTAGGTAGAGTCTAGAACATCCTCTTTTTTGTTTTTGCCCTTCTTTTTCTTTTCTACTCCCATGATACATCTCAAACATCCCTAAATGCCTCACTCCTAGAAAATAAAACATAATTGATGATTTAGAAATTTGGAGACCCAAATAACCAAATAAGTTTTTTCTGAAAAATAGATTTCAAATGGTACTGATTCTGGATTAATAGTACCTAAGAAAGTAAGTGGGGTCTAATTTAATTTTTTTCAAACATTTTTGCAATTTGAACAACTTTTCCTATATTTTTTATTTTTTATTTTTTAAATTTTTACTATTATTTATTTATTTTTGGTTGTCATTGCTCCTTTGCTTATGGAACTCCAAAAGGTGTTGTGGACCTCCATTTACCACACCCATATCTATGAAGGTCAATACAAATGGACAAGAAATGAATAACATATATGTCAATGTTTGGTGATGAGTGAGTGTTTGACTATGAGCATGTTTACAACTAAGATATAATTCTTCTTTAACCCTAGTGTGTTTTTTCTCTTTCTTTGGGGTGCTAAATTTCATGTCCTTTGTCCCAAAAATAAAATAAAATAAATGAAGGTGTGAACCATACAAAGGATTTTTTTTTGTGAAAAAATTGGGCCCAAGTTGTCTGTCACATTATGAGGGGGAAAAAGATTCTAAACTCACCACATTTAGAAATTTTAAAAGAAAATAACTAAAATTTATTTAAAAATTTTAAACTTAGTTATAAATATGTTTTAAAATTTAAACTTAGAAAGAATCCTTTAAAAAAATTAGTTTGCTCTCTGACCTATAGCCAAATTTGGCTAAACCCTCTTGTGGATGATCACCAAACCCCACCCCAAATTTGAACCCAAAAAAACACGCACAAATAGGCCATCCAGAATCCTCACTCTCTCTCTCTCCCTTTTCTTCTGTTTTCTCTCTTCTTCTTTTTTCTTTTTTTGGGGGGTCCTTAAAACTCACACTAATTTCCAAACATGCCTGATGAGTGATTGATTCCTTGCACAAACTCCATTTTGCCACAAAAACACACACCAATTTCACGCCATCTCTTCTTCCTCGCTTTCACTCTAGTTGTTGTTGTGTTTTTAGTTTGTTTCTGGGGTGGGAGGAGGGTGGGGTGTGGGCTTTGGACTTTCGTATTGTAGCGCAACGGAAATCGGTCCATCGTGGCTGCCGGGCATGCGGAACGTCGCCGCTGCATTTGTGGTAGAGACGGGCGAGAGACACTCCTACTTGTGTGGAAGAATTAGTTCTTCGTTGCTCCGGGACGATGCAGAGCTCTTTGCGTAGTAGCAGCTTCTGTTGTACGGATTTAGGGTTTGGGGATTTCCCATAAGCTCGAAGTCTTTTTGTTGTTGTTGTTGTTTCTGTTTTTGTGGGTTTTTGTTTTTTTGAGTTTTGGTTTTT
>Ga0209611_10007449_pt1 | contig 17526 bp, 10 predicted proteins | sample S1TSphgellanicum_3_FD_187693 | JGI IMG/M metagenome (GOLD analysis project Ga0209611, IMG submission 187693) | Host-associated microbial communities from peat moss isolated from Minnesota, USA - S1T2_Fc - Sphagnum magellanicum MG (SPAdes) (version 2) | ecosystem: Host-associated > Plants > Peat...
TATTGATTTTTCTCTAAGAAAACCTACCAATAAAACCACTAGTCATCCAAAGCACACACACACACATATATACCATTGTTGTGCACTTTTCATTTGTAGATTTTGCAAGCCTTTTGTAGAGTGTAAATATGTGTGCTTCATGGTGTGGCCCAGTCTCTTGTGATTGTTTTTCCACACAAACTTGATTTTTGCCTCATTTGGCGTGATGGTTACCCTATACTGTATTGACGTGTTTTGTTCATTCATTCATTCATTCAATACTGTTTGTAGACATAGATTTTTGGAGTTTGTTATTATGGGCAAAAAACGTAGATTTATAGAGTTTGTTATTATGGATACAAAGCATAGATTTATAGAGTTTGTTATCATGGGCAAAAAGTATAGCTTTATAGTGTTTTTTTACTATGGGTGAAAAGCACCGTCATTGCCCTGTGTATTGCAAGAAAGAATATGGACGAATAAAATTGCCTAGCCAGCCGAATAAGTTATATATATGTGTGTATAGACAACTGTACACCCACAAACAACGGTCCGAGTTTTCTGGGGCAAGTGTTGGGTTGGTGAGCAACCATGCACTATACGTCTATTTATTGCAACAATTTATTCATTCCAGAAATCCCTTTTCATGGTACATAAAATTCATTATGTAGCGGTGGATCCGACGAATGATGTTGTTGTTGCTAAAGCAATTGTGGAACAATTTATTAAGAAATTTTTGTACGTGTTTCAAAAAAGACCATCTATCAAGTGTGGGGCTCAAAGTTTCAGCATATTTCCTCTGGAAAAATTCTATCTGATTCCAATTTTTGTATGGGTTTTGAATGCTTGACGTGTATGCTTGACCACACTCAAAGGGCTATTATGATACTTAGCAATAAATTGTCAATTATATCATTATGTGATTATTCTAATTGATATCCAAAGATTAGGAATTTCAATGTCTTTTTCAACCAATGAATTGGAAAATTTCTGGAATTTTATTTATTTTTTGTTTTGGACTATGTTTGCTATTTTTGGAGAAAAAATTCATCAAATGTCCAATAACACTAAACTGAAAAAAAAAAGAAAAAAAGCCAAGCCCCCAAAATTACTATATTTCATACATTGGATGCAATTTTATTAGATAATATTGTATGATTATTTGAAAACATATGCTTAAATTACAGAAGTACCCTTTCAAAGTTTTTGCCCCTTTTAATTATACATTTGCATTGAAACCCTACACCCTAAACCCAATGGAAACATCTTTCCACATCGCAAGAGTCATTTGGTTTCCATAGGGACAAATCGACCCAAGTCACCCCAAACCCCATCAAAAGAAGCGAACCCCCTTTGAGAATGAAACATCAAGTGAAATGAAGTCAACAAGTCTATGCCAAAATAAGATAAGTGTGGTAGGTAAAAGAAGCTTGTACAAGGATTTCAATCTAGTTAGTAAGCTGAGATTTAATACTAGTATTAAAACATTTACAAATTTGTTGATAGTGTTTTTTTTTACTATTATTTAAGAAATTATTACAACATGTTTTTCAAAATAATATCATTATTATTTATTTATTTATTATTAAAACAATAATTACCATAATGTGTGTGTGTGTGTGTGTGTGTTTTGCATCATTGCCATGTTGCCATTGAACAATGAAAGCCACTTTCAATATTGGTCTCCAATATCCATGGCAGAGCTGAAATAGGTAACCAAATTTTATTATTTTTCCAACTATTTATGGACCTTTTTTTTGTAGCACAAAATGAATAGGTAACTAAAACTTGAAAGAATAATAAAATAAAAATAAAATAGTCCAAACTATACTGCACAGACCATCATATAATGGCAGAGAGAGACATAAAGTTATGCTTTAAACTCACCCTGTCTTTGGGCCCTAGTTTGACCCTGCACTTCCTGATTGGTTCCCAATTTGAAGGTAGCCACAAAGTGAAAAAAAAAACTAGTACCCTTTAATTAAGGATAAGGGAGGCAATGGTGGGATGAGGGCCACGAGGTTTCAATTTGCAAGTATATGACTTGTGAGTGCAAGTAATATGAATTAGCATTGGACAAAGGTTGCCAATACTATTTGGCCTTGAAAGGTTCTTTGTTCCATGGTTGCCCTATTCCTTTTGTGTCTTGAGTCTTTGACTTCTTGTTATGTTTTCTTTTTACTATGTTCGCGACCTTTTTGGGAATTTGTCATTTATGCATATAACCTTAGTTTGTACAAGATTAACACATGGAGAATTTACAATTACTTGGTGTTATGGTTCATGAACATGAACTCCACGTATATGGACTCAAGCATAATCATTTTTTTTCATCACTTTTCACACTTTCAGATAAAATTAAAAATCAAATTAAACATGATATTAAATTTCAATGCAAATATAAAATTCAAACTAATTTGAAACTAGTTTAAATATGTTGAATATTAAAATTTTCAATAATAATAAAACAATGTGGGTCACATCAACCAAAATCATTGCTTTTCTTTTCCTTGGATGAAAAAATTGCAATTCCTCGCTTAATATTTGCCAATATCAATTTTTTTGACACCATTGACTAGTTATCTCCCTCAATTCAACTTCACATGACATTACTCTGATACCAAAAAGGAGGGTGCACAATCTAATCGAACACCCTGGCAAGACACAGATCCTCACGGAGCTCAAATTTCTAAGGTCCCGAAACTGAATCGTGGCCCCTGATCTTCTCTCTCTCTCAAACTCTGTTCAAGACTCAATCTGTATGCACACCTAGATCTTCAAATGTACACAGTTTGCATTCTTGAAACATTCACCGCTCCAATCATGGAACTCAAAACTTGAATTTTATTCACAAAATGTACAGACTCGGATTGCTTTGGATTTCTGCCGATCTGCCACCAATCGGAGAGCTCACAGTACTTGGTCCTTTCAACCAGTGACTCTTGGCATACAAATGTTCAACAAGACCACAAACCTATTTCCTCAATAGAATGCAACAGCAAGACCCTAACAACACTCTTCTTGACCCAAAGCTCATGTATTACAAACATTGAAGGTGCAAATATATACAAAAACGTCAAATGAACAGACAGCTGAGGGCCATCCTCCTAACATTCCTCACAGATCCTAGCAGCTCGTGCAAACAACTTCAATCTATTTCTGGTTTCTAGTCTTACTTTGTTACTCCCTCAAACTATGCTTCCTGATGCCAATTGCAAGTGCTTGGCTGGACACTAGCGCAACGGAAAAATTTGTAACCAATCCAATCTTCTTCCAAACCAACCGATCTATCCCTCAATCTACACATCTCTGTGAGCATCTAGCACAATCTGCCTTCGTCCTCTCCAATAACATGTTTTTCCAAAAAAACTTCCCACCTCCTCTGCAGCTCTCTTCCTTTGCACACCCACAATCTGCTACTCCAAAACTTTTCTCCTCGCCTCTGAATTGCTAGCTCCTTCGCCGCCATGCGCTCTCCACTGCTTCAAATCATAATTGCAGCACCTCCCCTAACCATAATTGCGCGCCGTCTTCCTCACGCGCAATGAGCCTCTTTGGTCCTTCAGCAGTAGCCGCCAGGCATTCCTGCAGTGAATGAGAGTAATGCGCAGCCAAACCAGTGATGGTTGCAAAAATCAGGATCAGAAACAATATAGCTCCATTGTGCGATGACCCGTTGTTCGGTCACAACTCATTTTGGAACATTGGGAAAGGGTAAGGAAAGGTTAAAAAGTTGATGTTCATATTTTGAAAGATGAAAGGTTGCTTTTCAAAATATGAAGAGTTGCATTTGAAAAAGGATGTTCACGCTCAAATAGGATAACATCCCCAAGATAAAGAATGGCTTTATATTTATTTACACCTACTTGTAATTGGTCCCAATAATTTCATATGTGTTGGAGTTTATCGTTTGGGATCCATGTTCCTTGTCATTTGGACGAATCATTCATGCCTTTAGTTTCAAGATTAGTAGCTTACATTGGGCTTGGCAAGGAATGGATTCCAAACTATGGAACATGCAGTAAAATCATTGTTTTGTGTTCATGGGTTAAGGTTGTACACAATTTATGTATGGACAACACATCCATAGGAATAATGTTTGTAGGAGCTGTAATTGGCCCTTGAATCTAATTGATGTTGCATTACATTGAATTTCTAGAGTTTCCAAAGTTGATGTGGGTATGTTTGTGGCTATTGCATGCAAGCCAAATTCAACATGGTGTAAAAGTTGCATATATGGTTTCATGGATTGATTACAACAGGGACAATGCTTGGGGAACAAGTAAAAACTCTTCTTGCTTCAATTGTGAACAAAACAAACAAGGTCTTGAGTCTTGACTTGTTAAGCATGATTATTTAGTCCCTATTTTATATCCATGTTTTTAATAGATTCAGGATTTCAGTAATTCACTTTTGTTTGTATGATGCTTGAAGGTACATGTTGATGTTCATACAAGCCAAATGTTTTTTTTTAATTAAAAAAAAGACGCATGGGTTTTCATCCCAATTAAATTCAAATTTCTCTTCACCATATTAAGAAACTTCGTGTTTCCTTTTCAGATAATATTGTTGGTTCTTTTTTAATTTCTTCTTTTGTCACTTTATCAAGGTGTTTAAGTTTGATATCATGAAGCTTATATTGTGATTAATAATTATGAATGATTCATTTTTAATGGGTTGGAGACATTAGGTTTATGGTTTTGCTTATTTTTTGCATGTGTATGGACCTTTTGTGTGCTTGGGCAAAGTCTTTTGTTGATGATGATTTCAATGAAGTTGATATTTAATGATGTGTTGTTGTTCATTTAAAAAGACAAATGTGGTTGGACTAGTTGATATTTTGAGCTTGAATATATTAAAAATGAACAATAAAAGCTTGGCTGTAGAAAATTTCTTATTGGGGTGCTTCCACAACTAAAGATTTTGAGGTGTAAAGTTCCTAGTTTTTGTCTATTTTTGTTGTTTTGCAGTCACTTTAAGTTGACACTTGAAAAAAGATGGTGGGAAAACTATTGATGAAGGGAACTTAAACATTGTGAAGTAAGTGCAAGGGAACAATTTATTGGGAGTTTGTGAATTAAAGCAATATGAGCCTTGTATGTTTGGTGGTATGTGCAAATTGTAGTTTGTATTATAGAAGTGCAAGGAAAATTGTGTTAATTATCGGTTTGAGGTTTCCATCGTGCTCCCATGGTTCATTAGGTTGTGTTCTTGTATTGATGTAGAAAAATAAAATAACAACAATTTATTCTGGACTTGATAATTAGTTGAAAGAGAAAAGTGTTCATGATCATATGTCCCTATTCGAATTTTTGAAATGAAAATCAAAATGCGGGGATTGTTTCATTTTATTAAGCTAGGAAAGAAATAAGTTGAAGATAGATGATGGGAATGGGCATGTAGTAAAATTGTCAATATTTGTATTATGGGAAGTGGGGTTATGACAAGTTGCCTTTGTTTTAATAATGATGATAAAATATTACGAACATCAAAAGTTTACATTGATGAGCATGAAAAAATAATTTGGTGTAGGTGGACGTGAATTCAATGTGTTGACAAATGTGAAAACTTGAAAAAAATTCTCTTAGGGAAGCATAAGAAAATAAGGGAAGGAAAGGTCTATTGAAAATTTGCATTTATGCTAGCAAAGGAGCTTGGAATGTGAAAAACTATGTGATCTTTCGAACAAAAGGGGTTGATATGCATATGTGGCTTCTACAAAAAAAATAATGCTACTACATTTGCTTAATGGAATGAAGTGATAAAGGTTTCAAAAAGATCACATGAATTGTTGATATGAACATAAGTGTAAAGACTATTAAATTTAGAAAAAATTGCCAAAATATTTGCATTTAGTAAGATCTATTGAATAAGGTTTATGTCATTTAGTATTGGATGTTGTAAAATACAATTAAAACACAAATTATGTCAAAATGATAAAAAGTTTATTTAAATTGGAGTTATGTGATTCTATAGGTTCATTCAAATAAATTAAGCAACATAGATACATGGTGTGATTCAATATAGGACTTGAATAAACTATTTGTTTGTATTTTCATGTTTTTTTGGCCATAATACTTTCTAGACTAGTGTTATGATTGAACTTGTTGAGATTAATAGCCAAAAGCATTGGTAGGATGAATTTGCTCTAAAAAGGTATTAGATTTGAAAATCATGGGAAATAAGCTTGTGAGTAAGTGGGTGTAGTCAATTTTCAACTTTGTATAATTAGCTCCCATGATAGAAAATCCATGGACTCTCTTGTAACAAGTTATGATGTGTATCTAATTCCCTATTAATATTTTTACAACCTTGGAATATGTTTCGTATTTATATATGTTGATATATTCCATAATGAGAAAATTGTTGGAGTTGTGTAATTAACTATTCCAATATGAAGGAAGAACAAACTTTAGACTTGAAAGAGTTAATTTGCAATTTAATTGTTTGTTGTGTGCATATTCATGATTGTGACAAAGGATGGTAAGTATAAACCTAACATTAGTAACTAGATAATTACTAAAAGGCCTTTTAAGTTAGCTAGACCAAGTTGAAAATTTACACACTAACAAATAATCTTTTATTGCAATTTTATTTTAAAATTAACTTTTGATTATTTTCCCTTGCGATGATAATTAAGATTAGTTAACATTAACATGCTTCATACATCTAATGTTTTGAAATATATTAAGCATCTCCTTAATTTTTTTTAAAAAAATGTGACAAATGATTCAGAATTTTAAACCATAAACATTAGACTTTTGAGACTAGAAAATGATTATTACCACATCTTCAAAACTCAAATGACATGTTCATCAATTAGATTTAGATTGTGAAACCTAATTTGCATGACTCCATAACACATATCATGATTCTTGATTCCTATACATTTCAAAATAAATGTTATATATGAGTAGTCGTATTTGAACATTGTTAATTGACAATAGTTTCGTCAATGAATTACTTTTAGGTCAGAATAATTAGAAGTTAATTTTGAAATAGAATTCTAATAAAAATAAATTTAATGGGTAAATCCCCTAATTTTGCTAACCTAAAAGGTCTCTTAGTAATAATCTAACTACTAGTTGATAGTTTCATACTTATTGTCCTTTATTTATTATGGGATATAAACAAAAAAAATAAAGTGGTGTTTGTCACTAATTAGGATATATGAAGGAGATTATGATAAAATGAATTTTTTTAGAAATGTGTGGTGGGGAACCATTTTGGTTCCTTATTAACTTTGAAGCTTATTCCTTCATTTTTTATTTTTTATTCCTCATTCCTTTTCAATCTATCATTCTATGTGTGTGAAGTAATAAAAAATGTTGTACTTGTGTGAAAAAAAATATAATGGATTTTGGTTGAAGGTTAAAGGACATATTTTCTCTTGTGTTTTTGCCTTGATTTCTTGGAGGCAAAAACAAATATTTAGTATTATTTTAATGTGGAATAATGTAGTTTTTAGTTTAGTTTAGGTTTTTTTTTTTCATCTTTCACTTCTTAAAATGCTTAAAAATTAATCATTAAACAATATATAGTTGTAATAAAAAGATAGCTACAACATGAAGGTAATTATAGTAAGAAATTAGTTATAACAAAAAGGTAGCCAATAGGAGGTCAACATGACAAAAGATGATGGCAAAAAGAAGGTGATGTATTTTTTGTGACAAAAGTATTGTCCAAGGATTGGAAGGTAGTTACCTTCCAACCTTCCACTTTTAGTTTTAGTTTTGTCAAAGAAATTCATTTTCAAAAAAAAATTCTCATTTTTTTAATTCATTTTTTTCCTATTATCTTTTTTTGTGATAGTAATAAGGATGCCAATTATGTGATCTTATAAGCATCAACAAGTTAATCATCAAATAATCTAGTAAAAATATTAATACAACCAAATTACACCCAAGTTAAAAGGATTTGAACCCCAGCCTTTAAAAAGTGTTGCCCATTGTAACTTAAACCTTTTTTGCATTCAAAACCTAATTAGAAAACAAATTCAAACAACTTGCAAAAAAATCACAAGAATAAAACGAGCATTCCAAAAAAAATGCAACAAGTTTGATTCACTAGGCACTTGTGAAGTATATGTAATGTGACCTTCAACACACTAAGGTGAATGTGAAAATTCTTTTTTGGCTCTTTTCCATTTGTAGCGTAAAACTATTAATAAACCACATTCAAGATGGTCATTACCTCATGCACTAAGAAGTGGTGTTCCAATTCTTCAATAAAACTTCAAGTTGCACCTTCATATTCTTCTTTCACTTTTGTTGATGGTTTGATTACAGGCATATTTGGTGATAGATCTTTTTTTCTCAACACCATCAACATGAGATTAATAGATAGAGTATTTATTGTTAGCATATGAAAATGCGAAATAGATAACATCCTCTCTTCCATGATCCATCTAGATCAAAAAAATAATTGAAGGGAAGGCTATCATAAGATTATAAAATTGGTAACCTATTGTTATCATGAAGAAAGGATTGTTGGGTAGAAATTGAATAAAAATGATAAAATTACATCTAGGAAAAGACTTATTGCTTTACTTATTGCTTTCACATATGTAGTTATTGCTTTCATGTTTATGGTTATTGCCTCCCATTGGCTTCTTTCATACAACAACTACCATCTTGCTACAACTACCTTCCTGCTATAATAACCTTTTAATTGCAACTACTTCCCTATTATAACTACCTTTTTGTTGTAGCTACCTTATTGTTATAGTTACTTTCTTGCAACTACCATCTAATGATTAATTTCCAACAAATATGTTGTAAGAAGTGAAATGAAAAGAAAATTCAACTAAACTAAAAGTTGTTGCCTTTAAGTTCATTACCTTCTTATTGTAGCTAACACTAAAAGAAACCTTGTCCATTCCAACCATGTGTTTGTGATTAAGGTGCAACTATTGCCCAAATCAACTCATTTTGTGACTACATACATAGTGGTCCTATGTGTCACTAAATCACAAGTATTAATAGTCACTTATGTGACTATGAAACAAATGGATTTAGATTGTAGTTATAGATGCAATTATAATTTGTGATTATTTTGTGTTTCAATAAAACATTTAATGAAAAGTCAACATATGTTACCAATTTTTGTTAGATTCCATTGATGGATGAAAACCAAGTCATTTTTGCAACTACTTTAACATATTTTGCCAATTATACACAGATGATTAAACCACATGTTGCATCAAGTTTGTGATTGCAATTGATTATTGAAGTTTATAAAATTACATTTAATGTAGACATTTGTGGTAATTTAGTTTTACATTACCATCATGTTGGAAATGATCTTAATTTATATTAATTTACCTACTAAGCAAAAATAATTGACCTAGCTTAAATCTATGTATTGGGTAATGATTTAGCTTATTTAAGCCTACCTATTAAAATTAATAGGTAGGTTATGATATATAGGTTATTATAAACTAATTAGGATTTAAGGTTAGGTGAGAATATACTATTATTACTTATAATCAATAGATAATAGTCCATTCTTGTTATTAGTTAAGCTAAGATAGGATAGGCTGATCATTTTTACCTATATATAAGTAATAAGTTACATTAATTATTAGTTAATGTAATTATTAGTTAGGTTAGGTAGATTGGGTATAATTATTAACAACATCATGCATAATATAGATAATATATATATACATAATTTTAAATTAAATTAAAAACATTATATGTATATAATGTATAAAATTCCAAAAAACTATCAATTATACAACAAGTTTTGATATGTTTATGTTTAAATTAGTATACATAATAAATAATAAAATTAATGTAAAATATTTTATTATGTATTTTTAAATATTGAATATTTACCATCTATTTTTGACTATTAAATCTGAATAAGTTATATTTTATTTTCTCTAAATTAAAAATTAAAAATGAAATTATGATGTGTTTTACATCAATATTTTATGATATAATTTTAAACTAATATTGGTTTAATTTGGGAAACATATCATTTTTTATTATTTTGTTAATTGAATAATATTTTCCATTAATAAATCATGTGCTTGACATTTTTTTGCAAAATAATGATCATTGAAATCTTATTAAATAAGGAAATTCAAGTGTTTTTTTGTTAAAATGAATTCACATTTTTAAAAGGAAAAGAACATAAATGTGTGTATGAATGAAAAAATATTAAATGCCAAAATATTGATAAGATATTAAATAAGAAAGTTCACATTTGTGCAATGTTTAGAACACAAACATGGGTTAAATAAAATGCACCCCTCTATGGTTTCATAACAAGTGAAATGGTTTTTTGGTAAAGGAGTTGGTCTGCATTCTTGAAATCTAAGGGTCAACCTTCACAAATGACATGGTGGTGGTCAACTATGATTTCTTAACCAAATTTTCTTTAGGTAATTTTTAGCCTACATTGCATATGTAAGCTACATTTCCTAATTGTGTATTTAACAACATGTCAACAATTCATAGGATGAAAATAATGAAAATATATAATAACATAAATAGATTATATATATCACTTTTTTATTTAACTACATATATATAATCTACAATTTGATGTTTGTCATGATTATCTAATCACAAATGCAATTGTAACATTATGTGACTATTGATTTAACTATCATGCCATGTGTGTTTTTTTTTGGATTACTTGTTTTATGGCACTTGTTCAAGGTGACTATAAACGTTTTTAATTGAATGTGTTTATTATGACTAAAATGTGGTTGAAAAATTAGTGATTGTTTACCAAATCTCTTCTAGTGACATTAAATTAATATCAAACATTCTCTTTGCATTTGAAGAAATCAAGGAAACCATTTTTTTTTTTTAACACAACCTTCAACCAAAATCCATTGTCTTATCTTTTGATTATTTTGCTATGTGATGGTAACTATTGTTAGTTAACAACTATCATTGGTTCAAGCCTCAATTGAATTGAAATAATCAAAAGTTTCAACCTCATACTTGGCAAAAAGATCATAGTAAAGTCAATATAACTTTTGTTGGGCCAACTTGACAACAATTAAAAAATCGCACATAAACAAATCCTTGTTTTGTGTAAGGTTGATCAATGCATGCACACATTCAAACATAAGAAGAACACAAGGGACCCTAAAATAAATTTGATGTCATCAAAAACATTCACATTCTTCAAAACAACCTTGCTCTTAAACCTTTTTTCATGCATCTTCACAATTAAAGGTGAATTTATAACATATATGTGCTTTCTTGGAAAAAAACATAAAGATCTAGTGGGTTTTGACATTCTAGAACAATTTGTTGCCCTTGGTGTTGATAAGGTTAACAAGTTTTTGGAATTCCATAAACTTCTTTGAACCACGTGCGAAAAAAACATATAATGCTTTCAATACCTTTTAAACTTCACTATACCCAATTTTGATTAAGTGACCACCATTAAATTTGTCTTATGAGCAAAACAATGAACTTTAGTGATATAAAGAACTATTTTATTTTTGAACTAAAATGTCATGTTGGTTTGACAACTTCATAACAAGTTGTCATCACACTCCATACTGATTAATTTGGCTCACAATTCTTTCAACCTTAATCCACCAAAATCCAACAAAGCTTTAACCATTAGTGAAAATATGTTATCAAATGTAACAAAGGCACCAACTATTTTAACACACAAGAGAATGGGAATCCAACTTGCACTAGGGTAGACCAAAAAATGACAAGAAATAACATCCATTAAAGTTCACTTTGCAAACCTTTTTACACTATGTATTACAATTTTTTGCCATGACACATTACATAAGAATACCAAAGTTAGAAATCTTAAGTTTTTTTTTCTATGGAAAATTTATTTCATCTAAAGGTCATTAAATAAGATATGTGTGCAAATCTCAACATGAATCACCTTATTTTCAATATGCTATAGAATGTTTAAAAACCAATTGTTTTACCAATAACAAAAAGCTTCATAACCCAATATTTTCATTTGATATGAGGCAAGGCTTTTCAATATTGTTTTCACCATTATAGTGTCTAAATGAAACCAAGATCTTAACAAGTTTAAGATCTAATCATTGACCATAATCAAAGTGCAATAACGTTTTTTTCTAGCATGACACCTCATGATTTCAACTTCAAAAGCTCATAACTTTTGTGATTTTATTCATTAAGCATCATAATCAATTGCCATATGTTCATATTGAAGTTTATATCCTCAAACCAAATCCCTCTTAACAATTTAAATATGAATGGGACATTCAACCTATATGGCCCAAAATGGATTGCATTACACCAAAATTGATCCACCCTACCATGCTTCTACCCACCACATACAAGTGAATTGACAACCATCGAATATAATCAATTGTCATGACTTTATTTGCAAAAATGCCAATGAAAGTAGCAGATGCAAAAGTGACTTTTATAACATCCAACAACACATTGTGCATGATCTCTATGATGCTCCAACCTGAAAAGCCAGTCTGATGTTTCTTTCCAACATTCTTCACTTTGGACATCTGAAATAAGGCTGAAATAAGGCTTTGAAGCTTTCAAAGCCAGTCATGGGAAGAACATGTGCAAGTATGAAGCTCGTAAGAAATTATGCCACTTGTCACGAGGCAGATTAAGCGATCTGGCCCAAATTTGGGGCCTACTTTTACAATGGGGTTTGTTGCAAGTCCCCCATCGAGTGTTTACCTTTCAGCGATTTTTTGCCCAAGAGTCTCAAGTTTGCTCAGGAATACTTGGAAATCCAGGCTCCATCAGGACTGCAATTAGTAACTCTAATAATGTATTGGGCAAGAAGAGTGTCACCTTGATTCATTGGATTGTTGTTGTTGAAATCCAATGTTCTTGCCAGAATCTCTCTCTCGCTCTGACTTCCAACCAGTTGGTAAAGCAATTTTGATCCAACAAGCTGGAAAGAGTTTATAAGTATGTACCAGCTGTGCTAGATTCCATTTCAAATAAGAACTTCAAGATTCCAGCCTAATTAAGGACGACAGCCAAAAGACAACAAACTGAAATAGATAGAATCAGACTTCAGACTAAACCAACAGCCGCCAGCACACCATGAGGGTTCTGATTCCGTAGCTAACCAGGGTGTTTTAGCTCATGCTTTGATTTCACTCCCTCACTGCTAACACCAAGTGGATTTCCTTCTGGTGAATTATCACCAGATTTTGAAGAGGGTAGCTACCATCACAAAGGGGAAAAGAGAGGATTGGTGGAGGTTTCGGTACTTAGTGTTTCTCTTACCTCTGTGTGGTCCTTGCCCTTTTGTTTCTTTTCTTCTCCCTTGCTTGGGTGCTTTCTTTTTATGAAGTTTGGTAGGGTTTCGTTCAAAAAGAGAGGAATAATCATTTAAAATAGCCTGAAAACTGTGTTTTTGCATCATCACATTTATGTCTAATAAACACAGTTTTAAGAGTTCCTTGAAATAATGTAATCAGCAAAGTTTTTTTTTTCCTGGCTACGTTTTGCAGTTTTTTGACAAAGAAATTGAGAAATTTTTGAACTTTTTTGTTTTTTGAGCGTAGATTCTACCAATTTAGCTATTCTTTTTTGTTAAATTTTACCAAAATTTTGATATGAAAAAAATGAAAAAAAAACCACTGATAGTCAGTTAAGTTGGAATTTGCGTAGGGATGCTCACGACCCTGGCTCCACCAGGAATTTTAAAAGAAACCATACAGCTAACAACCCACTAGTTCAAACAATCAACAATTCTACATACATCTATTTACTTAGTAATCACCTATTATCCTACTTTATGTACCGTAGATTTAACAGGATAGGTTACCAAGGTGAAACCTGATGACAACTCCATTAGGATTCATCCACAACTGAGTAACAAGCTTGCAATGGATGGTGTGCTGGTGGCTTGTTGATTCACTCTGCTTTACACACTTTGTAAAGCCTTGCCGATGTTTTTAAAGTGTTGTGGCCCGACCTGCCCAGTGTTTCTGATTGGCCCATCATAATGATTCGTCCAGGTGGTTTGCTATTAGTAGTCCCCCACCTATTTGCTGTCCCAGTATCAGTTTTATGGGTGGGGTTGCAAAAGAGTAGGCTACATAACTAAACTTGGATGTGAAAAATATTGTAGGAGGGTCACATAGGTACTGAGCACCGCTGGAGATGATCTAAGGCCTGGGGGAAGGGTGATACCAGAACTGGGGCCAAATTGACTCTGCCTTGGACTGGCCCCTTATTCTGGTAATGGTCACTCACCCCCAGGACCTTACCTACCACATGTACTGCAAATGTACGTAGTCACAACTAATAAGACTTCAAACTGAATATGATCATGTTGTGCATTTTGTCATTCAGGGGGGTTTCCAATGATCAGAGTTCTTGACTTCGGTTGCAAATACTTGGATTGTTGCATGCATCAAGACAAAAACAGGCTCTACCCAAGAAAACATAAGTGATATTTCATTGGTGAAGAATCCCAACAACAGAATGAATGCACTTAATTGACAAAATCTTACAAGTATATCATTGCCTTTGTTCTTGCCTAGGGGCCCCACTGAAAATCCAAATTAGACCAGAACGACTTTACAGAAGTGATAACAACAATACCGAGTAGCCACATCTCATTACACCTACCTACCGCACATTTGCTGACCTGATTCAAGAGTGCAAGCAAAAGGGTCCCCAAGTTGCCAACTCTGACAAGTAGTTTATCACTGTACCTAGCACCTACAGGCTAGCGTGGGTAAATTGGTTTAGGGTTTTAGTGAGTGTTGGGTGGTCGCTTGATTTTGTTATAACCTTTGATTCTTGGCTTTGGGAAAGTTTTCATAATTGTAGAACCCTTGGTTTTTCAAAAAAAAATTAAAAAAATCCAGAATAAAATTATGGTGAGTTTTCTCAAAGAATGGATGGTTCAGGGTAGGTTCTTTGATTTTCTTATTGTTCAAATTTGTCAAGTATTTCCAAACTGGCTCATTCGTTTCAACGCGGAATGCTTGCCCTAATTTTCAGAACCATGCTAATATGATATCCCATGCTTGGAGATTTCCCATTCCAATGTCAAAAGATATTATGTCAACACCTATTAAAGATTTAAATTTCAAATGAAATAAATTTATTTTAAAAAAAAAACCTTCAAACCCAAATTGTCAAAAAAAAATTCATACACTATAAATTTATTAAATCTATTATTAATGTATTAAATCATTATTAATAAATTCCAAGATTTACTAGTAATAAAAACCTTGCAATCCAAATACTTTTAGTTCTAAATCAAATACAATATTAACCTCAAGTACAAGATGACAGTCAAGTTCAAATTATACTACATTTTGCTCATGAAGCGACCAATTCCCCAGGCTAGTTTGGAAGTCTAAAAAACTGAAGTTATTCCTTTCATGAAGTTTAGCCACAGAGGTCCATTTTCAGGTTGTAAAAGGGGAAAATAAAAGGGTGAAAATTGACAATGTGTGATGTAATAGTGATTGTCCGATGACCAATAGCTACTGAGAACTTCAGCGCTTCTTAAGGAATAAACATGAACCTGTCTCTGGGAATATATATTAATCTACCTACCAATCCCCTGATTCAATGGAAACATATGCTTGAAATTTAGAATCATTTGCACAATCAAATTTCAAAAAGTTTGATAATAGATAAGGCTTCAAACTCATTTTCCCCCTAAATTGGTGATAAATTAAATATCAACTTGATTTTGCTTTTATTTTTGTTGCCATTGCTGTGAATGTTATGCAATAAATGCCCATGCAAAAATTATTACTCCTCACCTTCAATATAAGAAAATTGCTCCTCTTGTTTTAAGTTTACTTTTTAAAAAAATAATTAGATAACTAACATTTACAGAAATAATATTTCAACATGAAATAGGGTCCCAAAGACAATATTATTTTAAGAATAACTTTGTTGTGTAACACCCATTATTGATGAGAAGTGGCAATACTAGTCTCAACTTATATATATATATATATATATATATATTACGTCATGAAACAAGCATGTTTAATATAACTAGGGTATCATTGAATCACCATAAGAAATAAGAAGGGTATCAAAAAAGTATTACAACAAAGTTACCATATTTCAAGGGCAACATTGGCATTTGATCTAGATTTTTTAAGATTTTAGCCCCCCACTACTTGATTTCTTTTTTTATTTGGAATTTCCAATGCCTATGAGAATATAATAAAGAGGGATCACAGAAACAAAACCATCACAAACATACCATATTATGGTGCAAATCTTTATATTCAAGCACAAATTATAAACACTCACTTCTCACATGTTTCTTTGCAAAGAATGAATAAAAGAGTTTCTATCTTTTCATCATCTTTGGGGTTATGTGGTATTGTTACTCTTATTTTTTCTTCACTAATAAGAGTTTGAGAACTTCATGTTTTTATAATACACACACACCAATGCCCCCCCTCCAATGACAATACATAACCTTTTGTTGTTGTTATCAATCATAATTTTTTTAAGTTGATCTTTTAGTTGCTAATTACCAAAGGATACTGTTAGTTGTGTTCATTTAATTGTTTAGTTAGGTTCTAGTTAATTTTGTTAGTTCAGAATAAATTGGGTTAGTTAAGTTAATTAGTTAATCTCAAACCAATTCATGTGTGAATGGGTTTTGGGATATTTGTTATGGGATATAATCCCATCTTGTGTGATTTCAAATCATTTTTGGTGATTTGATATTCCAAACCATGGTTTTTGCTTTGCAATTTTTTTTGTTATATAAGTGTTTTGGTTTTCTATGTTTTGGGCTTGGATTCTTGTGCTGTTCCAAGTGAATCAATCTTTTGAGTCACCAAAAGTCTAGTTAGTTGTTTTTGTGTTATAACAAGGCTAGAATTGTTTTAACACTAAGATTTTATTTTTTCGTTTTTTGTTGTGTGTGTTATGCACATGAATTTGGGTTAACAGCAAGTGTTGTGTTGTTTGTTTTGGTTTTTATATTACAAATTGATTTTGCAGGAGTTTTGCTCAAGCTCCAAATATTGCTCATTTGCAAATCTTGGTTTGGTTGGCAATTTTGATGTTTTTGTACATGTTTTTTGTGTACAACTCCTTGGAAGTTGAACCCAAACAGGGCCAAGTCCTTGGAGTTTGGAGGTGTTGAAAAAGCACAAAAGGAAAGCCCCTAGCTTGATCACAAGGCCCCCCCTTTTTTGTTGTTTTTCATTTTTATTTTCTTATTTCCTTTCTCTCTTGTTCCCCTTTATCTCTCCCTCCTTTTGTCTTTTTCTATTGGTACCTTGTAGGTATAGTAATGATAGTGGTAGCATGAGCCACCTACGCCATCGCCAAGAGCTTGAAATCCTATTTGTTTGGCCGTTGACGCCAGTTTGCAAGGAAAAGTAGGGGTGGCAAGTGCCCTTGGTCGATCTTGTTGTTGGCAGAGTAACTACGGTTGTAACATAGGAGTAAAAAAAGGTGGGGAGAGGAGCTCCTTGCCGTGGTTGCCCCATTTGTTGAAGTTGCAACAAGTGGCAACAAATAACAATGAAAAAGGCAGAGGAGTTGCAACGCATAGCTATAACCTGAAGAAAAAGAAGAAGAAATAAGGAAGAGA
>Ga0209611_10007450_pt1 | contig 17524 bp, 13 predicted proteins | sample S1TSphgellanicum_3_FD_187693 | JGI IMG/M metagenome (GOLD analysis project Ga0209611, IMG submission 187693) | Host-associated microbial communities from peat moss isolated from Minnesota, USA - S1T2_Fc - Sphagnum magellanicum MG (SPAdes) (version 2) | ecosystem: Host-associated > Plants > Peat...
TTTTTGTTTTTTTTTTAAGGTTTTTTTTTTTTTTTTTTTTTTGACAAAAATGTTTTTATTTCTAAGGGTTAAAGGCTAGCTACATTAGGGTTGCGTTGTGTGAAATTTACATGTGCCTGCAAATTTGTGGAAATTGAAAATTTGATGAAAATTTGTAACTTTATGAAACAATTTATTAGAGCCATGATACACCCATGATAGACATAGTATTCAATCATATATTTTTAATATATGTAATAGTTGATGGTGTTGATGTTGTGTTTATTATTTATAATTTGTTATGGGTGTTAATATTAAAAGGTGACCTGAAAATGATGAAATGCATACTTCTCAAGGCTTCTAAGTAGAAAATGAACCATATTTTGACAAACTATTTACTCTAATTCTTGATCATTTCACCCTTTTTTCTTCCATTTTGCAAAAAAATTGATCTTTGTTTAAGAAAACATAAAATGTTCAACCTTTTAACACTTTGAAGTTTTTGTGAATAAACTTTGATAAAACTTCATGGAACATGACATTTTACATTTTTTCTTTTAATGATCTAACTTTTATTTCACAAATGATTATTGATCCATTCTTTTCCGTGCAATGTTCAACTATTACAATGTTAATATGATTTTGTAAAGTAATTTTTTTGTTTCATTTGGTTTCTAATTCAAAAAACCAAGAATCTTGAAGTCTAAATATATGATAAAAAACTAGATCATACCTTCAACAAATTGATAACCTTGAATTGTGATTGAGTATTTGGCAAAGAAAAGGGTGATAACCTTAGTAGGGTATTAAAAAAGTACTTGTCAAAGAACCTTGTATATATTCATCTTTAAAAATATGAAATATCTAGCCCCCTATCCATACCCTGGAAAAATTTTAAAATTTTTAAACACTTACTCCCAGGCAGTTCTCTGATTAAAAAAGAAAACTCGAACCCTTATGTGGTTCTTTAATTAATTTTTTTTTCTCAAAAATTCAAACCCAATTGCTATTTTAAAAAATCAAATACCTACCCAACAACATTTACTAAAATTGAAATTAGAATTGAACCTAGCAACTGATGGACCCTTCGTGCACTATAATTGCAAATAGATCAAGTCCCAATTTCTTTCGGAAAGTAATAAATATCAATCGTTTTACCATATCAACCCTTGCCTTTGCCATCCTGGCTGAGTTTAGAGCATCTCCAGCAGTGCTCAGTACCATGTGACCCTCGAAAAATATTTTTCACATCCAAGTTTAGTTATCTCCTTTTTCGCAACTCCACCCATCAAAACTGAAGCTTGGGACAACAACAAATAGGTGCAGTAGCACTACTACTATTACTACATAATAGCAAACCACCTGGACCAATCATTATGATACGCCCAATCAGAAATGACTAAATAGTGAGCAGTAGTAAGTGAGATCGATCATATTTATTTCGCTCTTCTCTGCGAGTTCACAGCCTTGATGCGCCTTTCTTTCACCAGCCAGGAACTGCAAATTTATGCTGAGCCAAAACCATTTTGTTTCCTAATATACCCTTGTACATTTTCTAAACCAGTGGTGTGTTTAAAAAATGAAATGAAGTTTTGCAGGGTTTTGATGATTCTCTTATCTAGACCGGCATTTTTTTTTTGACTTTTCTTCATCCAATTTTACTGTGCAGATCACATACTGAGCACCGCTGGAGATGCTCTTATTATTGTTCGAAACCGGCATGTTTTGACTTTTCTTCATCCAAATTTACTGTGCAGATCACATACTGAGCACCGCTGGAGATGCTCTTATTGTTGTTCCATACCGGCATTTTTTGACTTTTCTTCATCCAATTTTACTGTGCAAATCGCATACGGAGCACCGCTGGAGATGCTCTTATTAGTGTTCCAAACCTGCATTTTTTGACTTTTCTTCATCCAATTTTACTGTGCAAATCGCATACTGAGCACCGCTGGAGATGTTCTTATTATTGTTCCAAACCTGCATTTTTTGACTTTTCTTCATCCAATTTTACTGTGCAAGTCAATTACTGAGCACCGCTGGAGATGGTCTTAGTATTGTTCTATTTTCTCTCTGCAATTTGGCACATTTTCCCCGAAATGAGAAATTTTTTTGGTCCAATTTACAGTAATTGAAACAAATTTCGGCAAAAATTTCCAAATTTTTCTGTTGGAAAAAACCCCTGGAACTTCCTTCATTTGTCCCCCCCAGAACCCTCTCTCTTACAAAAAAGAAAAAAAAAAAAGAAAAAAAAAAGAGGGAAAATTCTTCCTTTACGAAAGCAGCTGCCGGCCGAGCTAATGAAAAAGGACGAAAAATGGATGAGAAGAATTCGTCATCCATTCATCAGCTCCACAAACTCTAGGTTTCCGTGCTCTTCGGCGTTGTTTGAATTTTGGTGCGTGACATGCTCGTGCGCTTGTTGGTCCTTCTTGTCGCACGCAGCAGACTTCGTCGCATTTCCGCGAGTTTTGTGCGACAAGATTTTTGAGTATGTAATTCATTCTTACTTTGTGTCAGGTTGGAGTGCATTCGAGATCCTTGATTTCCGGTTTTTCCCCCGTTTTTTTTCCTGTTTTTTTTTGGAAGCTTGTTTTGTCTCTGCAGGTTTTGGCCTTGGAGTTGTCGAGAAGAATGAAATCCTCCTCTTGTTTTTCCTGCCGTCTCTGATCGTTGAGAGTTGGAAATCCACAGCTTTGTTTTCCAACAGTTTCCCAACGGTTGACAAGGCAAGCGGAGAAGAAAGAAAGAAAAAGACGAAGCAGAAGGAGAAGAAGACGAGAAGTTTGTTTTGGTTCTGCAGATTTTGGCTTTGGAGTTGTCGAGATTAATGAAAATCCTCTTGTTTTTCCTGCCGTGTTTGATCTGTCGAGAGCTGTAAATCCACGGCTTTGTTTTGCTACAGCTTCACAGCGATTGACAAGGCAATCGGAGAAGCAGCAGACGAAGAAGAAGAGGAAGAAGAAAAGTTTGTTTTGGTTTTGCGGATTTTGGCCTTGGAGTTGACGAGAATAATGAAATCCTGTCGTTTTTCCTGCCATCTTTGATTGTCAAGAGTTGTAAATCGACAGTTCGGTTTTGCGACAGCTTCACAGCGATTGACAAGGCAAGCGGAGAACAAACGAAGCTGAAGAAGAAGAAGAGCAAGGAGAAGAAGAAAAGTTTGTTTTTGTTGTGCGGATTTTAGGCTTGGAGTTGTCGAGAATAATGAAAACCTCTTGTTTTTCCTCCCGTGTTTGATTGTCGAGAGGTGTAAATCGACAGCTTTGCTTTGCGACAGCTACGCAGCGGTTGACAAGGCAAGAAGAAGAAGAAGAAGAAGAAGAAGTAACTCGAACTGCAGGAGGAGGTGGGCGGTGGGGAATCGCAGAAGCCAAAGCTAGTAATAACTATCTGCAACCTTAAGCAAATCTGGCGCAGAAGATCGGAAAATCGGTGCGAGGGCCGGGCGTGATGTCTAAGGCCCGTGTATATGCAGATGTGAACGTGCAGCGTCCCAAAGAGTACTGGGATTACGAGTCTCTTGCTGTGCAGTGGGGGTATGTATGTCTCATCCGCTCTGTGTTGTGGTTGAAATTCGCGTTCTCCTTTGAAGAAAAGAAGAAGAAGAAGAAGAAGAAGAAGAAAAGTTTCTTTTGGTTCTGGCCATCTCGAATGAGCCCATGCCTTACATGCAAAGTGAACTCCATCATGTTTGGTAGCTCACTTATCTTCCTATACATCACTTCCTAGGGTTTCATCTAAGTTCTTTTTCCAAATCAGCAAAGGGATTTGATTGTTGTTGAGTGATATAAGAGTTGCAAGAAAGGATTTGATTGTTGTTGAGTGATACAAGAGTTGCACAGTTGTAGTGGGGCTTTGTTTTTTCACTTATGCATTTGACAGAGAACATCAACAAGGGAGGAGCTAGCACTTGTCAGATCAGAACTGACATGTGCTCCTGCTTGTATGAGTTGCTCTCCTAGATGCAGAGAGATAGATTGCTATACTGGTGTGCTTCCATTTTCTGGGAGACTTGATGAACAAAACCTAATTGCAATTGCCGGTCTTATCAGCCAATTCTGATGGGTTGTAGCTAGGAGGAGGAGGAGCTCCTACAGACTGAGTAAATCTGCTGTGAAGGTGGCAAGTTGATTTGTTTCTCTGCAGGCTTCATGGGTGATGGATTGCAAGAGCCTGTTGCTAATGATGTTGTAAGGTTTAAGCTTGTGTTGGGGGAGATGTGACATGGTGATGTTGCTGTCTGGTTTATTGAATTTCAGGGACCAAGATGACTATGAGGTGGTAAGGAAGGTGGGACGTGGCAAGTACAGTGAAGTGTTTGAAGGTGTCAACACATTTAACAATGAGTGCTGTGTCATCAAGATTCTTAAGCCTGTCAAGAAGAAAAAGGTGCTTGCCAAACTGCTTCATTATTGTGTATGCAAGAAGAGCTGCTATTTTTTAAAAAATGGAATTAGGACATCTATGTTGGAGAGACTTGTGCTGATCAGCTTTTGAAAAACTGCTGATTTTATTCCTTTCTGTGTGCGCTTGTGTGCCCTCTTGATGCTGGAAGATCAAACGAGAAATCAAGATCTTGCAGAATTTGTGTGGTGGCCCCAACATTGTGAAGCTGCTGGACATAGTGCGAGATCAGCAGTCAAAAACACCCAGCCTTGTCTTTGAGTATGTGAACAACACAGATTTTAAAGTGTTGTACCCTACACTGTCAGAGTACGACATACGATACTACATCTATGAGCTTCTTAAGGTGAGTACATTGAAAGAACATCTGGTAAACTTGAGATGCTTCAAGAAATTTACAATACGGTCTTATGCTAAAAACCGTGTGGAATTTCTTTAAATTTTACTCCTGCTATGTTCTGCTTTTTGTGTATATATATAAACTGTAAAGATCCATGTTGATAAAATCTGAATGGAGGCAGTACCCATGGCAAAGCTAGGGGAAGAGGCTCTCTCAATCATGCTTGCTCTCAGGAGTTTAACAACAAGATTTTAAACATACTAAGTAACTTGTTTCTCTCCATCTGTATTCAGGCTTTGGACTACTGCCACTCACAAGGGATAATGCACCGAGATGTGAAGCCCCACAACATAATGATTGACCATGAACAGCGCAAACTTCGGCTCATTGACTGGGGCCTTGCTGAGTTTTATCACCCTGGCAAAGAGTACAATGTGCGAGTTGCATCCAGGTAACAGAGAAGAATCCTCTTCACTAAACTTGTTTTTGGGTGGTCTGTGCTAGTTTTGGACAAGAAAAGCTGTTGCGCCTAGTGATTCTTGTAGAATATTTTCCCCTCTGAGTTGAAGCATTGTTGGCTAACAGGTACTTCAAAGGACCAGAGTTATTGGTGGATCTTCAAGATTATGACTACTCTCTTGACATGTGGAGCCTGGGATGCATGTTTGCCGCCATGGTAAGCCCACTCCTCCTTAGCATCCTTAGGGTTTTCCCACTAGTCATATTATTCTGAGTTTCACTGGTCTATACACCTATATACCTGAAGAATAGTCTCTGGGTGTGAATTATGGGTTTGATCATCTTTATTCGTTTTCCTGGAGAAGGTATGTTACACATTGACATAGTGATGATGGATCAACTTTGAGTCCCTGCACACAGATTTTCCGCAAGGAGCCGTTTTTTTATGGGCATGACAACTCAGACCAGCTTGTGAAGATTGCTAAGGTACAGGCATTGAGATTGGAATGCATCATGTGCTGAATGCCTGTCTCTTGTTTGAAGTGGTGGTTCTCAGATGTATGCACTGATTTTGATATTCTGATTAAATTTGGTCCTCAGGTTTTGGGGACTGATGAGTTGAATGCATACTTGACCAAGTACCACCTAGAGTTGGACCCACATTTGGAAGCATTGGTTGGCAGGTTTGTGCAATCTTTTTCTCCCACCCCCTGATTTCTCCATGCAGCCATCCACAGTTGAACTAAAGCCTAGTGAAATGGGATTTTGTGTGTAGAGTAACATGCCTTTTAAGGTGAAACTGAGGAAGTAGCTGTCCTTGTTTTCTTGTGTTGGTAACCGCATATTGTGTGCTAATAATTTCCATCATGACCTGTCATGAGTGCAGACATAGCAAGAAACCATGGTCAAAGTTCATCAATGCTGATAATCAGCACTTGGTTGTGCCAGAGGTATGTAACTCAAAGTAAATATACCTCTCATTTACTATGTTATGCCCTCATGTCTCTAGAGTAGTCACACTAGTAGAGATTGCATGATAGTTTAGTAGGATGGGCTAAAGGTCCCTTCTTGAATGTTGAGCAGAGTTCCACTACATCTGAGACAGACCTTTCATGAGTCAGTTCCGTGGTCTGTATCAATAGATGAATTGACTGGATTTTGGATGCACATAGTCATCTCATTCCTGAGGGCCAGGGTTTTCCTGGTCTTTTGGTTGATCAGCTGTGTCTCCTGAGTGGAGCTGATGTTCTTCCTGTTGTTTTCCAGAAATGTCAGAGAAACTCAGGAGGCAGATGTTTGTATAATAGTTTTGTCTGAGATTTGGTGCAGAGTATAATGTACATATCTACACACACAGTGGGGTTAGGAGCTGATGACCTCCATGGGGAGTCATGGCAGCTTGTCGCTGATGTTTATGACACAGTGATGGTCTGACACTTTGTGAGGGACTCTCATAAGATTATGACTCAACTCATTGTCATGTTAGCTTCAGAGTATGGTTGTAGAGTTTTCTCTGCAGCCTCATGGATATGTTTGGCACAAGCTTGATGTTTATATTTAGATCAGTAAATGACTGTCTAAAGATCATCTGGGTAACATTGGTGGCATATATTTCGGGTAACTTTTTATATATCAGGGGTGTCTTGGTTGAGCACTGTATGCATAAAGCTGCGCTATCTTGTGCAGACAGTGGATTTCTTGGACAACCTTCTGCGATATGATCACCAAGAGCGGCTGACTGCTAGGGAGGCTATGGTTAGCACCTTGCTTCTTGTTGCATGCATCTTGTGACACAGAGTCTTGCTACTTGTTGTGAACTTGATTTATCCTTGGCTCCACTTGAAGAGCCAAGGATAAATTATTTTGTTTTGCATTCTTTTTTGGTTTTTGTTTCTTCATCCTTCACTCTCTGCTTTGTCTTTCCTTAGTTGGAATTCTCTGTGGCTTGTTGAAGAATTGTTAACCTTGCTTTATGTTTTCTTAATGGTGAGAATGGAGATTTCTCAATTCTTGTGAGAGTTATTGGCTCCACTTGAAGAGTTTGAGAGTTTTCTGATCCTGCCACTTATTTTCAGGATCACCCATATTTCTACCCTGTGCGAACAATGGAGGCCAATGCCCATCGCAATACTTGAGGGAGGTCTATGAATATGTAAGTATGTTAAGAACATATCTTCTGACTTAATTTCTTTCACCCAACTCCTGTCAACAATGGTTGGTCTCCTTGCTGCAAAGACATTTTTCACTGTGAGTCTTTTAATTGAAGGCGTATTAACTGTAGTCTGTCCTGAGATACACATGGAAACATGAAATTAGAGCATTCTTCCATAGGCCACTCCTGCCAGCCCTTCCATGGGTGGGGTGTTGACACCCATCAGTTGTAATTAGACCACCCCTAGTACCTCAATTTTTTTTTTCATGACAACACCACCCATCAGTTGTCATTAGACCTCTCCTAGTACCTCAAATTTTTTTTCATGATACAATCTTTTCATTTTTATCATGTTACAGTATTTGCCACATGCTTGGCTAGACAGGACCTTGGAAGCAACTTCTCACTGATTACAAATGTGGAGAAAGTAAGTTTTAAGTAATTTCTGTTGCAGGTGATCTCTCTGTTGGTGACCACTCATGGGTTAGCTAATTATGTTGTGTTTATGGTAGTTTGATTAGTTAGCTTGATGAGGGTGGAAACCAGGAAACTGCTTGTCTTCAGTGACACATATATGGGTTCAAATGCCTGCCTTGATCATACCTTCAGTCTCTTCTTATACTGGTGAAGATTATATTGATGTACCCCTTGCTGCAACCTTCTCTAATTTCACAGGGAAAATCCTAGTTTTGGAAGGATATAAACTACACCGAGCAGTGTGATTCAGTCCCTACTGTTGATAGAGCCGTCTCAATGCCCTAGGCTTAGATTCTTGCTTGTCCTGGTTCAGGCTGAACTGAAATGAATCTTACCCTCACAAGCTTGTTGAAGCTTGAATGAGATACTATTGGTTTTCTGTATTAGCTATCTCTGAGTGTTACCCATGTCATAAATTTTACTCCCTGTTGCTTCTAAAATGGCAACAGAAACTCAGGACACAGTTTCTTGTGCAATTGTGTGCCCAAATTTATGAGCTGATTATTATGTACTTATCTACACCCGTTGTGGGAAACTAATGAAGTTTGTTGGGAGTGATGGTATCTGGTTTTTCATCTGGTTTTCATGTTGAAGGTGACAGTTCTAGGGTCCTTATTTTGGGAATGTACCCACCTTGGGGCTTTTCTCATCATAAAGCATAAGTTGAACTTTACCATTTGAAGATCATGAGATTGGATCTCTTCAGCTACACAAGAGTGGGAGGAATCCTATATAGGTGTAAGATCCCTCCCACTCTTAAGGAGTAGGTGTGTTATTCATGTCTAGGGTAAAGCCCAAGGGTGCAGGCATTCTCAAAATGAGGGGTGTAGGATATGGGGCGTTAGTGAAGTTTGGCCCCACATTTTGTGAATGCGCCCCATTTGTGCTGGGCTTTACCCCTTGTAAATCTCCAGGTTAAGGTTATCATGAACCTAAACACATGTAATTGCCTTGTTGTAGGTGCCTTATTTCGAACATGCCTCTCAACTTGGGGCATTGTAATGCATGAGGTGCAGGTTATCCAGGATCTAAACATGTGTAGATCATGATTTGTAGGAGGGGGAGGGTTCTTACACCTACTCTGTAAGAATGGGAAGGATTTTACACCTATGTACGCCTTAAGATTGTGAGGGATCTTACACCTGTTAGGAGTTGTAAGGTAGGTTTAAGATCCCTTACACTCTTGGGGATGTGTAATGTCCCTACTCTGTTCTAGGATGGGTATTCATGGATATATGGTGCCCTCCAAATATACTATTTAGGAGTTTTCTTGGAGTGCTTTGCAGTTTTCTTGGGGTGCTTTGCAGATATCAGGTGCCCTCCAAGTAGGAAATTTCTCTACTTGTTTTACAAAATGGAGAAAAGATCAATAGTTTAATGATTCCCTAATTTTGAACCACAAGAAGTGGCTCAGTATCCTTCCATGTAGACTTGGATGTGTTCATGGGGCCCCCAATTTGGTTTGTGGTGTGAATATATCGTTGAGTTGAATGCTATTATTTTCTTCAAGGATAACTGTTCCTCATGATATATTATTATACTGTACACCAATCACATGAACAGTGAAGGATTGGATCTGACTTCAATTATTGTTGCAACTAGGACTGGTTGGATGGAGGCAAACGCTTTCCCATGTGAATTACTTGTTGGAGATAGTCATTTCATTTTTTTTGGCAAGCTTTCTGGTTTTTTGGGCATCACTTTGTTGTTTTGTTCCTTGATATGCAGATGAGAACACCATTGAACTTTTGGTAGACACAAGTTTATTGGGAACATGGCCCATAAACTGTGATGTTATATTTTGGGGCTCTGTAGCCCTAGAAAGATTTTGGCCTAGGAAGATTTTTTCTGTCCAGTTTTAAACCTTTGGGCAAGGTAGGTAATCTTTGAAGACACGCCTCTCTAGTTTCAACTTTCCATTGAAACCAAGAATCAGATGTTTAATGGTCATGGACATTAGAATTTTTTAATTTTTTTCTCCAGCAACTCTTTGTCTGTATGCATGAGTGTGCATTGATCAACTTGATCATCATGGGTTGTAAGCATATAATGTCAGCTCTGTGGATAAACTGAAGCCTGTAAAGCATGTATGTACTTATGTAAGTCACTTGCTGCAGGCCGAACTTTGACTTGTCATTTTGGGCAGCTCCTCTAAGATTCCAGGGCACGGGTTTTTTATTAAAAAAAAAGGGTGTGAGCTAACCCTTAAAGGCTAAGACTTGATCCAAGTGCATTTGTGACTAAAATGCATGTGGGTGTATGTTTTTCTAAGCTGACTGCTTGGTGAAGTAGGTTTTGCAGGGTTGCCTGAGCCTCCTGTTCAAGGGTTAACTGGATGTAGATGTGAGTTATGTACTACATGCATGGATCACCACTGGAAACTCCTAGTAAGTTGTATAACTTGAAAATCATTACCCTATTCCCTTGGCAGCTTTGACACTAATTCTATTATTTTCGGAAATATTGAATTTTTTTTTCATTTACTGACTCTTCAAGAAAAATGAAAATTTCAACATTAGTTTATCTATTGTGTTGTTGAAGCTACCAAGGTACTAGAGTATCTCTCTTGGTCTAGCAAGATGGTCTATGTGTAGGGTAATATGCCATGGCAGCAGGGCTTCACCCAGTGTGATTCAGTGACCAAGTCCACCGTCCCCAAGGTTACAATTTTTTTTAGCATTTCTGGTTTTGGGAGAAACTTGGTTGACACTCTCTTTCAAACTGATGTATGGGATTTTGATTGATTGATTGATTGATTGATTGGGAAATGGGCTAATAAGTTGCCAAATTTCACCCTGTTTCCTCTTCTTTGGTTGCAATTCACTGTTCTTCACCAGTTTCTATGGTCCTGGATACAAAAGTGTCCTTCACTCGGTTGAAATCTGTCTGGAGCTGTTCATCACTGTTGCTACACTACAAAATTGAAAAAAACAACACTGAGTTGCTGTCATCTTTGACAATCCTTCATATAAAAGAGTTATCCATAATGTCGTCTTTGGGCTTCCTTTCACCACCTATCCCCTCTTTCAGTGGTATAAGGAAATTTTATAAAATCTCAGTACGAAATGCTTGAACTCAGCATTTGATGCACAAGGTTGGAGAATAGTTATAGTAGCCCTACAGGTAGGGGCAGTGAAAATACATGTAACAGCAATAGTGGAGGCGCTCAGGCAAAAGGAAAGACAGGATGAAACTCAGTTTACCATCAAAATTGCTGGAAAAAACTAGTCTGGGTCCCAGTTATTTCGTTTTGTAAAATTTTCATTCCCAGTTTCGAGTTTGATGCCCTATTATGCCAAAACTGACGGTCCTCACCCCTAAATCATGGGACTTTATGTATAACTCTAATATGATTGATTCTGGGGTAATATGACTTGGTTATTATTGCAAACAAGAGGATTATCAATGCTACCCAGATTTTAGTTTTGCTATGGTTTTTGGCTAGTTTTTTCACAGTTTGGACAGTTTTTTAAATTTAAGAACCCTTGGACCTGTTTTGGAACTGTGTCTGGTTCCATGTACACACTACACATTCCCCAATGCTAAAGATTATGTGAGTACAAAGTTTTATGAAAAATCAAAATAAGTGTCTATGTAAATATAGAGTTGAACAACTAGTAAAAATTAATAATTAATTATAAAATTCAGCGTACTTACTAAGTTTTGAAAAAAATCAACTTTTTTTACATATATATATTCTTACCCTGTTTTCAAAAACATTTTTTCATGCTTTCGATTATGGTTCCAGATCTAACAAAAACATATATTTTCCATCAAATTATAATTCTTCTGCCAGTTCCAACAAGTTGATCTCAACTGGGGTTCACATTACAAGAACTTGACCCTGAACTGTCAGCTTTTACCCTTCAAACCCGATACCCTCACAACACTGGTCTGAACACTTGGGCTTTCTTCCCGTTCTCCCCGAGAAAGAAAGAAAGAAAGAAAGAAAGAAAGAAAGAAAGGTGATTTCAACAGCTATCATGAACTGACAAGCCTTAAAAGTTAGCATTACAAGTATGATGACTATGTGTTACATATGCAACATGCAACAACACCTTAGATTGTTGTGTTTTGGCTTTGGCATCTAGGAGAGTTTCGTACTTGTACATATGATACAATGTAGTTAATTTTATGGAGTCAAGACACCATCGCCCATATCATCATTTCAAACTTGATAAGAGAGAGAGAATCTTTGCATCTATCAAGAACAACCCACCCACCCACCCACCATCCAATGGCTCTACCCCGCCCCCCACCCTTATGGCAAAGTTCAAACCAATGATGATCAAGGTACGAAACCTGTTTGTTTGATGAAGTCCTTCAAAAAAATTGAAGCAACAAATGAAACTTTCATCAAAATGTGAGACCAAATGAAAATTTCAGTTTTTTTGTAATTAATTCTCTCTCTCTCTCTCTCTCTCTCTAAGCACACCAAACTCATTTACTTTTACAGCTTGAGACATCATGTCTGTTTTTTCCTCTTGGGATTGTTTCATTTCAGACATATATCTATCTATGCGTTCTGAAGTAAGTTCTTCGTGCCAACTTTGATTCGAACTCTTTCCAAGTGTTCCTGGTGCCTTCCATTATTTTCAAACTCAATTATTATTTTCAATCCACCAACAGAAAAGAAAAAAAGAAACAAAAAAAATTCCATACGAGCACATGCCTTTTGTGCAGCCTTTTGAGAGAGGAAAGTGGTAGATGTGCGGTAGGTAGTAAGTAGGTAACTTATGTACCTACTACCAACCATCACAGCAACAAATGCAAATACTGAAATGTATCTGCTTGGCATGCTCAAGTCTCTTGCAAAGTGTTAGTTACATGGATCACCACGCATGGTTCTACAATCCACCACCGCGGTTAATTATGAAAAATATTGTAATTTCATACTCATTTCACCACCCTCGGTTATGGGAACATTTGAGCTCGAATTAATGGCCTATTATGCTTTTTCCATAGGAGGAAAGGGGTAGCAAAAATCAATTGAAATGGTTTGATCATTGATGCTCGGTTCTTGGGTACGATGAAAATAATTTACTTGACTCATCATACCAAGATATTGTATTTTTGGGTCATTGAACTTTGGGAATGAATAATATGTGCACGGAGCTTATAATAGGAAGTCCAAGTGATGTTTGAAACATTTGGGTAGGCTCATTTTAGAAATTGAAGGAGGAACTTGTCCTTTCGAGAGTTGTAGCCGTTTAGTAGCTTTGAAATCTCTAATCTTGGAGTTTCTTTCTTTCTTTCTTTTGAGCTTGTAGAGGGTTAGGCTAGAGAATGGATTCTGCGACCATTTCTCATGAACGAATGAGTCAACACAAGCAACCGTGCAAGTTTTTTGTTTGAACAAATAATTGAGAATTGACCTCGCCCAAGCCTTGCAAATTTACCCAACTTTACTACTCCCTTTTAAATCAAAGAGAATCGACCTTGGGTTATTGGAGGATGGGGGAGATGGACCCTTTTCTTCTCTTTGGCATCTATGTTAAGAATTTTGTGATTCTTTTAGAGGGATTGTGGATTTGTAGTTTTAAAGTATTTTAGCAAACCAAAGCTCAAAAAAACTAACACCTCTTTTTCCAACATTTTTGTGTGTGTGAAGATAATATCAATCTTTTGGTGGTTCTAAAGAGTATTTTGTGGGTTTTCCATTGGCTACTTGCAAAACACCAAACATATTCTCAGAGTTAGGACTAGGGTTGCCTCCAAAAATCCTCATATTTTTCAACCATTCTATGAATATAATTTAGGCTTGCTTTCCAACTAAGACGGATTTATGGTCAATCCAACCATAGGTTTTAGACATGGACAAAAACTCCTTTCAATTTGCTTGATGGAAATTCATGCATCTTCGTGTTTCATTCATTAGATTAAAAATTTGTCAATTGGACTTTTAGGGTTAACCCGAAGCTTAATCGTGGACACCTTGACTTGAGAAATTTTCCATGCAATTTTAAGCCCAAGTTCTGAATAATTATACAAGTGGGACTTTTATGAGTTTGATGGTAATTTGGAGGGTGGTTAGTAGACCTGTTAGATTTATCTAGTGTATTTGGAGGGAGATCATCGTATTCTTATATGTTCCCATGTTCCCATAAGAAGAGAGTTATTTATGTGCTTGGAGGTTCCTATACTCATGGGTTCTCTTGAGGTTTGGGAACAACACCCTTGAGCTCATGCCCTTGGGTGGCCCTCCATTACGAGAACCCACTTGTATAAGAACCTCCCCTTATACAACAAAAAGTTTGTGATGCAAGTGCACACAACAATGAATACCTATATGGTCCAACAACGTCATCATCATACTCCGAAAAAACATGTGCACTACCGCCCATTTTCCAAAGGCTTTTTTGGTGCTTCAGATTTTGCATTAAGTTACCATCATATCCATCATGAAGCTTGTTCCATGTCGCATAACCACTACAACCACCCACTCATGAAGGCTCTAGGAATTCTATCCAATGGTGGTGTGCATGAGATAACTTATCTTTTACTTCCTAGTTCTAGATGTAGCTAATTTAATTATTTCGAAAAATGATGAAAAAATCGCTAAATTTTTTTAAAAATTGTGTTTTTTCCCTTAATTATTATTATTATTATTTTGGTCACAAGATCCCTAAAAATTGAAAAAATCGTGTTTTTTTCCTTAATTATTATTATTATTATTTTGGCCAAGTTGTGAAATTTCACCACAAAAAACACACTTATGGTGGCTCCTGAGTCCCAATGTTTTCTTTTGGAATTTTTGTTTGCAACAAAAGTGGTAAATCATCCTCCATAGGAGGATGTAAGAAATTGGTTTATCACCCTAGGAAGATTTTTGCCAAATCTGGCTATAAATCAAATATGAGATACAAATCTTTAATCATCCTTCTATATTTTTGGCTACAAGGAGAAAACCAATTAAATAAATTTGCCAATTTTTTTAATTATTTTTTTCTCACTTCTTATGGAGATGGAACACCTCCAAAATCACTTCTTTTTTTAATTCTTGAATTCTTGAATTTCACACTTTTTTTGATAAAATTTCACCAATAAGAAAAGGTTGCTTCATGACCTAATTATGTTTAGGTTCGCGATAACCTTCCTTCACCTAACTTGGTACCAAAAGATTGAAAACACTTGACGACCATTTAGGGTTTACATCTAGGGTTTACATCTTGCTCATGCACACACACCCTCATGAAGAGTTGAGGGTTGAAATTTACCATGACCCCACCTTCATAACATGATCCCGTTATTGCCAAAGTAAAGTGCCAAACTCACTCGCCCATGTACATTGATTGCCTTTTTTAGGTTCGTTATATGATTTCTATTGTGCCTCTTACTCATGGCACCTTATGTTCAATTCATCATTTCTATTCTATTCTCCCCATTACTCATGTCTCTTGTCGTGTTCGTGCAAGAATAACTTAGTTTTGGGCATTTGTTTTGGTATATTATTTTGGGTATATCGTACCTATGAATGATGTTTGGAACAAAATAATTCACAAAAAAGGTCTAGCCAAAATAAATAAATAATAATAAATAATTTAAAAAATCATCGATATTTTGCCAAATTTGTTGAAAATTGAACTTCTAACTTGTGATTTTTTTTAAAAATTGTCCCAACCATTGGGTTAATATTACAAAAAACACAATACAATGTTCATTCAATTCCTATAATATTTATTCTAAGTGATTATTTATTATTGCTATGATAGTTAACCCCTACAACCATATATTTAAATCCTTTTTACGACCCCAACAATTCAATATCGGTAGGTTTGTAAGAGGCACAATTTTTAAAAGCAAAATCGTTACGAATGAAAAAATTGCATTGGTGGGTGGCATTTTATCATAAGAAGGCGACCGACCATAAAAAAAAAAACCACACATTTTGAAATTATAAAATTATGAAATGGTCAAGAATTGGCCCAATTTGATTCACTAAATAAGCCAATTGGAAAATGTTTAAATCTCTAAAGGAAAAAATTCCCCAAATTCAAATCAATTTAAAGAAAATTGGAAGTTAGTTTAGGAGGTTTAGCCTTATAATTGGTTAATTTCTAGCACCACTAATTCCTTTAATTCATAACAAATGGTTTTTATTAAGGCGGTTTCGAACAAGTCCCCGAGCGTATGGATTTTGTTCGGAAGCACTCGCCCATCCGTCGGACATACATACGAGAAAAACCGAAGCAACTTAGGTTTTTCATAGAAGGGGGAATGTCCTCCTTAACCATGGTATTGGGAAATTGGGGTACACTTATATTATAGTTGGAAAGCTCTCAATGAGAATTTTTAATTTTTACGGAGGCAATTTCATAAAATTTTTAAAACCTAAATATTTTATGTAAATAAGATAAATTTCATTTCTAAAAATAATATATATTTTTTAATGTATGAGAATATTCAAAACTCACAACCAATTTGGTGACAAAGTCAAAAATAAATAAATAAATAATGCAACTCCAACTTAGGGCATTATTTAGGGCATTATTTTGCATATGGATGGGGTCCCCCATTTTGGCAAATTATATTTGGACATTTATTTTGGATGGTGGAATTTGTCAATATTATGTCAACATGGGGACATTTTATTTTATTTTTTGTCCTATTCAAAATAGGGTCATAAAACAAAACAAGGGTCTAATTTTAGCCAAACAAAAGAAAACGCCAAGAAAATAAAAATAAAAATAAAAGTAAAAATAATATATTACCAATTTAGGAATTTGGAATATCACTCCTTACTCCCCCCCCCCCCAATGTGTTTTGCTTCCTACAAATTTTCCAAAAGAAAAAAAAAATTAATAAAATTAAATCCATTTTTTTGGGGTGCATTTTCTTCAAGAAAAATCCATTCTACTCTTGATTTTTATATGTATCAATTTTATATTATTATTATTATTGTTATTGTTATTATTATTATTATACTCCCTTTTTTTAACCATCACAATTCTAACCCTAAAAAATTCTAACAAGGTATATTCAGACAGGACCAGGCTAAAATTCTGCTAAAAATTCAGTTTTGCCAATAATAGCTCAAACTCAATCAAGTCTTTTAATTTTTAGTATTTAAAAAAAAAAGATTTTAAATTAATCCACTCTCTTCTTCCAATAGATGGGTGGTTAATTAGTGGTTCCCTATTATTAATTACCCAAGCCCAACTTTTTATAATTTTTTTATAAAATTTTATAAATTTTTAAATTATTTTCTTATTTTAAAAATAAATTTATACATTTATACATATTTTTCCTTATTTTAAATGTCAACCCTAAATTTTTCATCAAGCACATTCCTCCTTAATATACATGCATTGGTATTGCCTATTTTAGCCCAAGCCAAATAAAATAAAATAATAAATAATAAATACACGGTTAAATACAACCCAAATACATACGTATTACACCTAAATATGAGTACCTCCAAATGTATACCTTAAATTATAAAATAAAATTAATAGTAGTAATTTACATCATTTTAATTTTATTTATTTATATTTATTTATTTATAAAATGCGGCGGCAATCATAGTAGTCAACTAGTAACTGGAAATAGTAAGTCGTACCGTTTGTGGTGCGCAGTACAGTGCGGTGGGACTGTCGCCAGCGACGTTCTTTCGTCCGTCGCGACCGTCGTCCGTCCGTCCGTCCGTCGGTCGCGCGAGGACGAGGACGAGGAGGAGCGTTTCCCCTCTCGCTCGCTCGCTCGCTCGCTCG
>Ga0209611_10007452_pt1 | contig 17522 bp, 10 predicted proteins | sample S1TSphgellanicum_3_FD_187693 | JGI IMG/M metagenome (GOLD analysis project Ga0209611, IMG submission 187693) | Host-associated microbial communities from peat moss isolated from Minnesota, USA - S1T2_Fc - Sphagnum magellanicum MG (SPAdes) (version 2) | ecosystem: Host-associated > Plants > Peat...
TTGGGCTATTAAGTTTTTCAGTTTTGCTTGTGCTTATAGCAAACGCGTTATCAATGGTTTTTCCAATCCAAATGGTGTTACCGTTTGTTGTTCAGCAAATTGCTGATCTACCATTGCAAAATGTAATTGACTTCATCAAGTTTGTATATCTAGAAAGACTATCATTACATATGGTGTTTAACAGCGGCTATCAAAAGAGTCATTTTTGTTTTTCTAGCCTAGTCACCAAGGTCAGAGGAACTTTTACAGTAATGACAGCCTTAATTATAGCAAAATCAAGTCGTAGGAGCGTTTTGAAGCTTAATAAAGATGGCGATGTTCAAGCGACCAATCTTTTTTCCATTGCCCAACATCGTGCCTTTGGCACTAAATGTGTCGTGTCGTGTACCATCGCGTAGCAAAACTTCTTTCGACCAAGTATCCTTACAAAGCCAGGCCGAAGGCAATAGTAACATCTTTATCTTTTTGCAAGGGACCTGTAGCCTCCAACCTCACTTTCACACAAGTCAGTCAGAGCTTTATTCAAAAACACGATGACTTTAATCTATTCTAATTCCATGGATCTTGTAATTGTTCTTTCAATCTATGGTAACATTTCAAATTTTCGTATATTTTATCGTATTTTCATTTTAGTTAACCAATGGTTCATAAGATATGTTATGAAAAAGTTTAATACCATAATCTTAAAATACAATATACTATGTGTAAATAATTTTTTTGGGAAAAAAAAATTACCATATGAAAGAAGAGGAGGTTTTAAATGTGGGTTTTGCATTATTTTTAATTTTCTTTTATTTGATAATGTTTCATGAACCACAAACATGAAGCCCTATGGTCGTAAAAAAAATGTGTGTTATATACTTTATGTACATTGGTTTTATCTAATCCTTTTTGTCTAACCATTGGATCAAGGTTAATTTTGATTCAAAATGAACTTTGAATTCCAAAATGTTATCATGCAAATTGTAAAGTTTTTTGCTTGTGTTTAGGATAGTCAAAGGATGTCATCAAGATTTTCAATTTACTATGTGCCACAATACTTGTTATACATCACTTTTTTTAATGGAAAGTGGTTCACCCTTAATGAACTTTTATCCCATTTCAAAGTCTTTATATATATATATATATATAAACAATAATTTTTTGATGTACAAGTTTGCAATCCAAATTACTCATGGACCTTCCAAACCCAAGTTACCCAGAAATATTTTAGATGCATTTTTTTTTGTTACAAATGGTAGAATTTTGATCTTTAAGCTTGAGTGACTTGCAAATGGCAAGAACCTCATTTAGGCCCATTCCATCAGAACCCCAAAACACATAGTTAAAGGTGGCACGAGGAATCCTAGGCTTCAACAGCCTTGTTGATTTGTTATTAATGTCATGTAATTTTAACATAAGCAAAAAAAACCTTACTATTGTTTCATATTTTTTGCACATTATGAAGCCATGTGTTTAGTGAATTTTGTTGTGTGCACCCACCCATCACACACAAAATACTTTACTATTTTCGGCCATGCCTATGTAACCAAACATTTTAAAACTTCAAGGTGTCAAATAACAACAACCTTTATTTCATTCCTTTTGTTGAAAAATGTGAAAGGATCCACCAATAAAACAAATTAGCCACTAAGGTGACTTTGTTAAACAACAAGCTATTAAACCACAAAGCCATTTGTAAAACCTAGTCCTAAGATCAATAAACACACATAATGTTAATGTCCATTAATATCACAAATACCATTTTTTCCAAATGTTAATCAATACAACCCCTCACATTAGTGGTGTTGACACACTCCCAAGTCCCAAGTTAACCCCAAGTTGGGACTAAGTCATTCAAATTGCGAAATTTCTGGACTCGGGGCACGCTCCCAGCTTCCAACACTAAAGGGGGGGTGAGAGGGGCGTGCTGAAAGCTCCGAGATAAACTAGGAAGAGGAACAAGCTTATTCAATTACATAGTCTTGCATCCAAATCCAACCCACAAGTTAGTTAGAACTCATTTTGCACCCTTTTGGTGTTGGGACAAGCCATGGGCTACCTTGGATTCACTTGACTCACCACAGCCCGGACTCGGGGGAAGCCACCACCTTCACCCATATAGTATTCTCTACAGCTCTCCGCCGCACTTGCATCCAAATGGCTTTTTTTCCTGGGACTCCCAAAGTGGAGTCCCGAAATTATCCCGGTTTGGAATCCCGGTTTGGACTCTCGAGACTTTGGATGCTCATAACTCCTCGCCCCGAACTCGGATCAGGACGAGGTCTGAATTAAAGTTGTAGCTCTTCTCGAGAGCTTTCCAACGGTGTGTCGCACTTCACCTGCACGCACCGGAATCGGGTTGATTTGCGACTTTTAGTGGTCAGGAATCAAATTGTCAATTTGACTCCCGACCCTTCTTTCGACCATAACTTGTGTTGCAGATGTCCAAATGGTTCATGCGAGGCCATTTTGGACATCTATATTTCAAGACCTTTCCAACGGTATAAAAAACGCCTCAATGTGAAGTGTTTTGTCCCCTGTAATCGTGCTCTGAATTTTTGGGAGTCCCAAAGGACTCCCAAGTCCCATTTTCGAGAGTGTGAATGGCGACCTCACAACTCCCTCCAAGTGGGGTTGCGACAGGTGTTTTCAACTACTTGCAATGTTAACTCTTTTATGGTCACTTCAATATAGACCATTTCTTTGGTCACTATATTATAAATCCATTATTTAATTTCTTCCATAACCTTTTGGCTCAAAATATTTTAGTTAGTAACAACAGTCGAACTACCAAACCTGCAATGTGTTTGAAGTTTGGTATTTGTTTGTTAATCCTCCGTATTCAAAACATATCATTATAGGAAAATATATGATATAAGATAATTATTATACTAGTTCTATTGGTTTTGGTGAAATTTAAGATTTTAGCACCTCTCATAAAACCCATATGGTGAGCCAAGGTTTTGTTAAAATTATGGACCAATTTATATATAATATCGACCTATATATAGGGGTATATATATATAATTTATGTTAGTTTAGTTGATTAATTATTACTAAATTCACATGTTTGTAATAATTGGTTCCATTTAATAAAGGGTTGGCCATTTTCATTTTTTAAAAGTAAATTTGTCCAAGTTTGTTCAAAATGTAGTGAAACAAAATGAATTTGGGACACATATTAGCATAATCATTGGTGATGCCTAAGTAAACTACATAGTTTAAGTTAATTAATTTAGGCTATGTTTTAAAGCTAACTTTTTAAATTTTTAGCCTGACTTAATTAAGGTACCTAACCTAACCTTCCTAGCCTAGGTTAAACTAAGTAATTAAATAAACAAGTAGGAAAGGTAGGTTATAATATGTAGTTAACTTAATTATTTAGGTTAGATAGTTATGTTAGGTATGTTTTACATGATTACTACAATCATGGAAGATATAGTTGCTAATAACATTCGAAATTGTGACCACATCAATGACTAGTGTTAAAAACAATGTGCCCAATTTGATTACATGACAATGTAGTCATATGTGGCATGAATGACAATTACAACTTTAGTCCTAAATATCATGTTTTAACATAATGTTAAAAAAGCAATCATTACATTTAAGTTTGATTTTGTGAATTAAACATGTAAAATCGTATAATTAATCAAAATCATTTGTGTAGCCATAATGTGCAAGTCATAATACAATCATGTCATTTAAAGGAAAGGTTATAAAAGGTGTTGGGCAAGTATTGGAATTTACACAAATTAAATTGATATTGGTATGTCCAATGTCATTGAGATGGGTACAAGTATGGTTCAAGTAAGTAACTATGATCAAAATGGGTACAAATCTTATATCAAAACCAAAAACATGATCATGAGTATAAATCTAACATTAATCTTAGTTTTTAAAAACTTGATACCTAAGGTGTATCAACCTTGGTTTTGATATGTCTTTGTGACAATTAAAAAATACCAAATTGACTAACACATGAAATCTTTAGCTTTTAAATGAAGTTCAATGACAATCTCCTTCCTCATTATTTAGAACACAACACCAATTTGCATTTTGCAACATTACCCTTTCCTTATTACTCATTATTAATCACCTAACTTTAATGAGAAATATCTAAGACCTTCATTTGCATTACAAACCAAGCTCCTAAATATCAAAGGAAATATTCAAGACCTAGGTGTAATTCACTAAAACAAATTTCTAGGTTTGAGCACTAATCGTAGTATAATGGATGCCAAGACCAGGTTGGTTTGTTATGAGTTAAAGATATAGCAAATGCAAAGATGAGACTCATGTAAATACGAGCTTGGGTATTGACAAGACTTTATACTAAATTGGCATGGGTTTTAGTACTAAGACTTATACCCAAATGAGTTGCTCATTATACCCTTATATGCTTGCACAACATGATTATAAGGTACCATTTTGTATCTTAAATAACCCAAGTCTTCTTGAGTGCACATTGCAAACATTTGACTAAAGACTAACAACACCACAATGCCAAAATATGTTTTTTACAATTGGTTTTATTTAACTATAATTATTTTCTTAATCGTTTTAAAAGTTATTTATATTATTTTTAAATTACTTATGTTATTACAATAAAATAAGACAAGTTGTAAAAGACATGTTTTAACACAACACCCTTCCAATTGATAACAAATTTTCTTTCAAAAATTTTTTTGATTTACACCAAATGGAGGTGAATTTTTTTTCCCAAAGGAATATATTGACTTCAAATGGAAATGGGGAAACTTCAAGGAAGGTGGTTTTTTTTTTTTCGAAATTAAATTATAATTTATTTTGCATTATTCATACAACTTCTCCTTTGCAAATTATGCCATGAAAATTTTAAAACTTATTTAGGTTTTAAAAAAATTGAATTCTAATTGAATTATTTTCCAGAAGTAAAAAACTTATTTGATTTTTTCCCACTTATTATTACATTTTTATGTTACATGTTTATGTATTGGAGAGAGAATTCCACCATTGATGTTATTTGCAAGAGAATTTGTGGGATGTGAATTTGGAAAACATTTTGGCATGTTCAAAGTCCTTATTTCAGTGCTTAAAAGAAAGATCTGGTAGTATTTTAAACGGCCCAGATCCATTTGAGAAGGAGAGGAGGAGGAGGAGGAGGAGGAGGCACCTTCTTCATAAGCTTCCTCAAAAAATGAGGAAATTCTACCCACATGGTTCCATGCTCTATTGACTATGGAGGCAGAAATTTGACTATAGGAGGATTCTTCTATGTCTTTTTTGACTACCCAATACAAGAATTTGGCTATTTTGAAAATATTTTTATTCCTCACTTCTGGCTATTGAAAACCTGCAAAATCACTTCATTTTCAAGTATTAAATTTTTTTTTTTGAAATTTCTCTTTTTGGCGATTTTTTTTTTGCAATAGAAAAGAAGGTTGCTCACTAGTAAGGATTGTACTTATTCTAAAATAATACAGAATTTTCAAAGCAAAGAAAGGCCCCAAAATACAAAGGAAAAAATTCCCCCAAGAGCGCCAAACCCTAATTTCTGCCTCTGTAGCCGCTAAGCGAGTTTTGGAGAGAGAGAGTGAGAGAGAGAGGGACGGAGGGAGAGGAGGGAGAGGGGCGGAGAGAGAGGGAGAGTTTGTGTGTATCTGTAAGGAATTTTTTTTTTTGGGGTTGTTGTTAGCTTGGTGAAATAGTGGTAGCTATGGAGGTCAAGGTCGTTTTGTGTGAAATCCTTCTTCCCCTGCTGTTGCTTTGTCTGCACGCATGGCGGTTTGTGGATGGAGTGCAGTTCGAGGTGAGCAGCAGGACCACCAAGTGTGTCGCTGAGGAGATTCAGAGCGATGTCCTGGTCGTCGGTGATTACAAGATCGTCTCTTCTTCCGAAGAGAACCTTCGCATTACTATTAAGGTTTGTGTCACCCACATGATCAGCGACTCTCTCTCTCTCTCTCTCTCTCTCTCATGCTCATGATATTGTTGTCGCTTTTGTTTTTGGGAAATGGGTGTGACCGCTGCGGCCATGGTCACCGGACATGGTGCAAATTCCTACTATTGACCTAGGATCGGCCTAGGGGAAGAGAACTGGATTCCTGCCAGGTCGTGGAGAAAGCGAAGGGGGTTTCCCGTAGACACTGGATATGTCTGGGCCTTCATAAATTTAGAAATTGGCCTGTTCGGAGGATTGATTCTGTAATCATTTTTTCTTGTATATGTCATGTTTTGATCTGCAGATATAGCCAGAGCTGTTATGTCTTCTCAAAGAGAGTGTAATGGGGGCTGTTGCCTCCCTCCCTTCCCTCTGGGGTTTCTCTGAAAGAGGAAACTGATCAGATGTAGCTGATATGTTGAAATGTATTGCTCAAATGCAATTTGGATTTCCAGGTGACATCACCATATGGAAAGCAGTTGCACCATCAGGAGAATGTGGTATCTGGTCAGTTTGCATTTACATCAAAGGAGTCAGGCAATTTCATGGCCTGCTTCTGGGTGCAAAATGCACTTCCAAATGCCAATGTCAACCTTGCACTCGACTGGAAGACAGGAGTTGGTGCAAAGGACTGGGCATCAATTGCTAAGAAAGACAAGCTGGAGGTATAGCCTGTAAATTCTTTTGGGAATGCTTTTCTCATTTTCTTTTGAAGATGCTCCATCCATTCTTTATGATTCTTCAGTTGCTCTTGGTTTGCATGGCAGAACAGAATGCACTCATCATCCAGGTTTGGTTTTGTTGGAACTCTGACACAAACAGTTAACCTTCAAATGTGTTGTTGTCACAAAGGTTTTTTTTATAGCAATCTCATGGACTCATTTCTTATAATTTTGGTTTTGCTGCAACTCTGATACAAAACCCTTACCTTCAAATGTGTTGTTGTAAAGGTTTTTTAAGCAATCTCATAGACTTGATTCTTGTTGTGTTAGTTTTGTTTTGCTGGAACTGACAGAAAGGTTACTTTCAAAATATTGTTGTGGTGGAGTTGTTTTCTTGGCAGTCTTTGGAAACATACATATGGTTCCTTGGCTTTGCACTGCAGCTTTTTTTTTCCCCCAGTTTTAATCACCTAACATGTTGAGAAATTTCTATTGATTGCAGGGAATGGAGCTTGAGCTGAGAAAGTTGGAGGAGGCTGTGGAGTCAATACACCATGAGATGCTCTACTTGAGAGACAGGTAATAGCACAAGGTTTCCATTGACTCACCATCTGTTTTGGATCTGTTTTGGTATGTAGATCATATGCTCAGGGAGCTGATGGAGATCTGCATTAGTTTCCCAAGGGGTATTTGTGAGTGATGATTTCCCCCACATATTCTAGTGCTGGAGGGTATGCTTCGGTTGCTACTAATTCACATCTTGACCTGCAGAAGCTTTTATTTGTCAACTACAGAATTAGTATTTGAGCAAAGTAGATGCAGCAGATTTGTTTTCCTCAATGACAAAGATGTGCACTCTCTTGCATGCAATCACCATTTGGATGTAAGGGCTAAATGGATAGTGTTGACATGCCAGAATGATGTGCCTGCCAAGTGCTTGCTGGGAACCTTAGAATTTTGTGTGCAGGTGATCAATGGTACAAGCTACATCAGCAATGAACCTAGAAAAGCAGACCCTTAAGTTTTGCTTTGGCTGTTGCAGGTTTTTTTATCATGAGTTTAAAACCTGCTTCTTGTTTCCTTCAGATAGATAGGCTGCAGAACAATGTTCACAAGCCAGAGTGCATCTGGAAATTTGGAAAAATGCTTTAGCAGACAAAAAATTCCTTAAAATAATTATGTCCTTTCATAGCTGTCAGATGAGCTGAAATATTTTTCATGTGGTGCTGGATTGTTTGCAGGGAGGCAGAAATGCGTGACCTGAATGAGGTTACAAATTCAAGGGTGGCATGGTTTGGAATCATGTCACTCCTAGTATGCCTTGGTGTAGCAGGCTGGCAGTTGTGGCATCTCAAATCTTTTTTTGAGAGGAAAAAGCTACTGTAGAAGATTGGGCTATCAATACCCTCTCTCTCTTTCAGTTTCTGTACAAGAGATATACGCCCTTAAAATCCTTGATTTGCAACTGAGTGGCAAATATGTGGCAGATAAAGCAAAGCTAAGTTGTAGGGCTTTGAAATTCCTGCAGCTGATGGCGCCCAAGTTGTGGCTAATCAGCATTTGTTACAATTGAACGGAAACGTGTGTGTTCAATCATGTTCAGGATGATCTTCCTAGTCAGCTTTCAGGAATTTTACTCTGCAATTGTTGAGTGTGTCCATTCTAGTTTGATACATGTTGATTCCTTAATAAGCAAATGTTTTAGTAATCTCTGGTGCACACCCACCTATGCTCTGGCTTGGCAGTTTAGAGTGAATTGTGCAATGGAGGAGTTTATTGGTTTGTAAAGTCAATTTCAATTTCTAAACTTCTAACTCCAAAACTGGCTGTGGCTGTAGTGAATGTGATATCTATATTTAGCCATAGCATGCCAGACAATTAGGTGTTCTAGCAAAATCTTGCTCTAGGTATTAGGGTTTCAACAGGCTAGAAGAACATGTCATTATTATTTATGGGTATTTTGTGATACTGTTGGGCTCAATGGAGACAGTGTGGCTGTTGACAGTGAGCTTCATGTCATTTTAGGTGGTTGATGCGTATTTAGTTGCCGGCCTTTTCAAGTCATGAAAGTCATGGTGTTGAAGCAGTTAAGTAAGAAAGAAAGAAATCAGAGGTTTTAGAGCTTGTCCATGGAAGTTTTCCTTCAATCATTTGCAATGGTGGTTGTTGGGAGAAAATGGAGCTTTTTTGGAAAATATTTAATTCAAAAAAGTTGGTGCAGATAAAAATTGGATGATATGTGGGTCAAGGAAGTTGAGAGTTGAAAAAGATGATGGGTGATATGTGTGGTTGGGTGGGATGGAAAGTCAGAGTTGAATGCACTAAAGACTTTTTTTGGGTTGCTTCAATCATCCATCTCCAATCATATGTATGTGGTTTGGAAAAGTTGATAGAGTTGGACACTCAATGAAAATGGAGCTAATTGAGAAAGATGAGTTTGGGGTTAAAAGTTGGATGTATGTGGGTTGGGGATGGTGAGAGTTGAGAATGTAGTGGATCGTTTGTGGGTTAGGAAGATGCCAAATCTGTGAGAGTTGAATATGACAAATACAATGGGATCCTCCCACACATTTTGTATTGGTAATTGGGTGGCATGTGGCAGGAGGCCTTTGTTCATAATCTTCAAGAGATCTTTGATCTTGCTGTGCTGATCATCACAACAACAATAGTATGAGATGGTGGTTCCTGTGGTGCACTTGCTATTGGGTGTTGTCATAAGAATACCATAATTGGGAATGCAGTATAAAGTGCTGCCAAATGTTTTTGTGACCCATATTTTGCCAACTGCATGTATTGGCAATTTGCTTTATATTGTTTTCTTACAATTTTTGTGTTTTCAAATGAAGGATTATCATTGAATCTTGCCGTCATACTTGTGAGTTGAACAATCTCTTGAAGCTTTTCAATTTCCCAAGGTTGCTTTCTCCCCCAATGCACTTGAATATTTATTGATTAAGAGGCTGGATAAGTTCTAGAGATGGCCATAAGTGTTGCAATGTTTCATATGTTTTAGAATTTAAATGCTTTGACATATGTACCACAAGTTGAGAAAGAAATACCGGAAAACTTATAGTATTCTAATGATAGCCATGTTTTTTCTTGTGTTTACATTCAACCTTTGGTGGCCTTCTATGCAGGTCATGATGGCAGTGTGGCTTATTGGGATGGACAAGTTGAGATTGCTAGTTGATTGTTATGCCATTACACACATGCAAACATTCACACAAAAATCTTAGGTCCAAGTGGTGAATGAAAGTTTATTTAAGACAACTTTGTATTTTGATTCTTTGTACATTGGTACACATAGTTCTTAATGTACACCTCTCTGGACTTTTCTCTCCTTAGGAAATGTTTGCAGAGCTATTGATTCTCCAATAGCTTTGCAAACATTCAATTGCTAAAGGTCGCATCAACAGTCTTTAATCAATTTGGTGGGAAAAGTTCCCAATCTATCAAAGAGCACCTTTAGTGCTTTTTTTGGGGGCCAACAACCTTCCACCTTCAATATCAATTTCCCCTAATGATCAATGTTCTTGAAGTTCATGCCACAAAAATTGTGATGTGTTGTTGAAGATCCAAAGAGTCTCAATTCCTTTAAGGACATCCAAAGAGATAGGCAATCTTTCAAGGCTCATGCAATTTTTCAAATTCAATGATGCTAACTTGGGCATTGTAAGCACCTTCAACTACAAAAATGCAACTACAACTATTTGCTCTTGGCAAAAAAAAACACTCCAACAACAGAAAGGCACTTGCACATGTGAACGATTGTGCAAGGTTTGTGATTGAATTGAGTATAAAAAGCCATCTTAGCTTTCAAAGAGCATCCAACACAAGAAAGTTGTTCAATTTGGGACACTTTTCCATCTTGAATTTCTTGAGTTGAAGAAATGATGTGGTCCATGATGGTAATCACAACAATTCATTTTGAAATCCTCAAGTTCAACTGGTGATTGCTTCTTGATTGGAAAATATTCTAATTAAGCAAAACCATTGATAGAAAATCTTTGCATTTTCACAAGTGTAAATAGGCAATGAGGCAATTCCAAACTATCTCACAAAAAACTACATATGTGGAGGTTGCATAAAACAACTAGCTTGCATACATTTTCCATGGAAGCTACTTTCACATCTTTGTCCACATTTGCAACCACTTTTGATGGTATTAACTTCCTGATTTAACCCACTACAATGCCTTACATCCACTTGAGCACTTGTAGCTCCCCCTTTTGAATTTGGTAGTTCCTTTATATTGTCATTCCATGTAAGTTTGAAATAGACCAATAAATTCATATTGTAGAATTCCTTTGGGAGGAATTTCATATGATGCACCCCCAAGCTCCTTGATAGATTTAATTGCGAATCCAAAGGTGAAAACAACGAAAAGACAAGGAGTTTGGGTATGTTCTCTATGTTGCGACCCTAACCTTGGGCTCGCAACCAAGGCAAAGGGCTTGCAAGGGTGCGCGGCAAGACTAAATCCAGGACTCTCATTCTCATGCCCCGGGAGTGCAAAAGAGTGTGAGGGAAAGAACTCTCACACTCCCAAGTGAACTCCTATGTTGGGAGTTGGAGTCCCGGTGGACTCCTGAATGTTCAAAGAGTGATTGCAAGGGTTAAAAACCCAATGGCTCGAAGAGTTTTCTATATCATTGGAAATTTATTGAAACGTAGATGTCTGAAATGAGCTCGCATCACCCATTTGGACATTTGAAACACAAGTTATGGCCAAAAGAAAGGAAGTCAAATTGGTAGTTTAACTCCCGACCATTAAAAGTCGGGAATCGACCCGATTACCTTGCGTGCAGGTGGCGTGTCACATATTGTTGGAAAGCTCTCAACGAAGGCTATAACTTTGTTTTAGACCTCATCTCCATCAGAGCTATGCACACAAAGTTATGGGGCTCCAAAATCGCGAAAGTCCTGACTTTGACAATTTCGGGATTCCCACTTGGGAGTCCCGAGACAAAAAGCCATTTGGATGTGGGCCTCGTGGAGAAGCACAAAGTATACTATAAGGGGGAAGGTGGTGGCTTCCCTCAAGTTCAGGCTGTGGTGAGTCTTATGAGTCCGAGTTTGCCCGTGGTTCGTCCTAACACCAAAAGTGTTTCAACTATGCACTAACCACCTTGTGTTGGTTTTGTGCAAGTCCGTGTGAGTAGTTAATGTTTGTCTCTTCCTAGTCCCATCCCGGAGCTCCAGCATGTCCCTTTACCCCTCAAAGTGCTGTGAGCTAGGGAGCGTGCCCCAACTCCTTGTTTTTTCATTGTTTTCAGTTTAGGCTAACATTTGAATCCATTAAGGAGCCTAGGGGTGCGTCATTCTAGCTCACAACACTTCGTGGGTAGAGGGGTGTGCTAGAGCTCTGAGATGGGATTAAAACAAATGATAAGTGGGTCAATTATTCACATGGACCTGCATAAACCAAATAATAAGTTTGTTAGTGCGTAGTTGGAACACTTTTGGTGCATGGATAAACCACGAACAAACACAAATTCACAAAACTCACCATGGCCCGGACTTGGGGGAAGCCATCACCTTCCCCCTTATAATATTCTCTATGCCTGCCCATGGGGCCTGCACCCAAGTGTCATTTTGTCCCAGGACTCCCAAGTTGGGAGTCCCGAAATTCCTTAAATTGGGATTCCCGCTACTTTGGAAGCCCATAACTTCTTGTGTAGACCTTTGATTAAAATGAAGTCTAAAGCAAAGTTGTAGCCTTCATCAAGATATTTTCAACAGTATGTGACACATGACTTACACATAAATAAATCAGGGCGATTTCTGACTTTTAATGATTGAGAGTCAAATTGACAATTTGACTCTCGACCTTTTATTTTGACCATAACTTATGTTTTGAGTACCCAAATGGGTCATGCGAGCTTTTTACGTACAAAAACTTTCCAATGAATTTTTCAATCTAATAAATTTTTACCCCTATAATTGCCTTCTGAAGATTTGGGAGTCCATGGGGACTCCAATTCCCAAAATGGGAGCTCACTTGGGAATGTGTGGGTTCATTCTTTCACACTCTCCTACATTCCTAGGAGCATGAAAGGTGACTCCCGAGCTTCACTCTTGGCTCGCACCTTGGTAAGCCCTTGCCTTGGTCACGAGCCCAAAGCTAGGGTTACGACATCATATGCTTGAAAGTTTGGAATATTTTTTATTTTGTTAAAATCACCAACCCACATACACTTTCCAATCATGCAACTTTCAATTCTTCACTCAAACATATGATGATGCATGATGGTATCCATTGCATGGTGCAACCAATCCAATCTAATATTTCACACCATTCAAGGTCAAGGTGTTAAAATGTTCAAATATTAATCAATATTGTAGAAGGCAAATATTTAAAGTTGGCACAATTATGAAAATTGAAACTTAACATGTGTAGATCCTTTATAGATCTTGGTAGTTCTTGCAAATTGAAACAACTTGGAAACTTTCTAGTATGTGTAGATTCTTTGTTGATCTTGGTAACTCTTTAGTTTTATTAACATTAACAAATCAAGATTTGCACAAAATGTTTTAAACTATCAACTTCTTATGGAAAAAATTGGGATCTAATATTATTATTCAAATCCAATACCATAATATTTTGAATAACCAAAAAATTATTTTTGGTAAAACGTCCAACATATGATTTCCACCAACAAGTGGGGTTTGTAAATTGGGCCCAAGAAACATGGGATAATATTTGCTCATTGTTTTCTCAATCAATGATAATGTATGTGCTTCAATGGGACCTTAATTTTAATAGTCCGTGCATCTTGGGGGAATCTTGAAGATTTTGACATGTTTGATAAAAGACAATTTGCTTTTTTTTTGGAGTATTGTGTTGAATTATGTGGGGTGATGACAAGTTTTTTATGGTCACATCATGAATTTTGCAATTTAAGATACTTCACATCCAACACCATTATTTTATTCAATATTGACCATCTTATCAATAATCCCAACAAGTAATATGCATCCTTCCTAAGATTGCATGTCTTAAACAATAAGAATTTACAAGAGATTAAATTTTTTTAAAAGGTATATGTTTGGAAGGTTGTAAACGTCTTCATTGTGAAAGTTGTAGAAGGTTTTAGAAAGTTGAATTGACATAAGATTCTAAATGACCAAGTTGGTAAAGGTTATAAACAATTAGTGAACTTTTAGAAGGTTCTATGGAATAGTATAAAACTTGAACTCTACATCACTCTGCAATATTAGTGACAATCAATTGACATAAGGTTGGAATCCTAATATGTTTTCATTTGCTTGTCAAATCCTTCAATTTATCCAAAAAACATTCGATGATCATATAAATTTTCCATGAAATCACTTCCAATTCCATTAATTCTAAAACTCGAAATTCAATCTTCACCTATTGAGTTTTTAAAGAAAAATTGTGTGTCAATTACATTAAGAAATTTATGAAACCATATCAATTTCAAAAAGAAGATTTGAAGAGGATTTCAATTTTATGTGACCTCTTGAATTCAAATATGTGTTGGCATCATTTGGGAAGACAAACGACTTTGGAAGATCTTTGGATTCATTAGCCATTGCATGAACGAACCTTTCTAATCCATGGGAAATGTTTAATGATTCCCTTTATGCATGCACACAAAAGAGATTCCAAGTATCTTCCTTCAAAAGATGATTCATGTATGTGCACTTGATGTGTTACTTGCACTATAAACAACACAAATTGGTTTCTCATGGTCAACAATGTCACATTACCAAATCCCTTTGTGATTTGAACCATTCAAATACATTTTTTTCTCACACATCATATAAAGTGAAAAAAAATTATTATGTGAGAATGTCTTGTTCAACATATGCTTGTATTCCTTTTTAAATACATTGTCCAAACGATGAAAACCAACTTATTTATTTAGGGGGTGGTTGTAAGTTAACGTCATTCATTTTCAATGAATACAAAACTTCACAAAATCCATATTTTAACACCAAAATGGAAAAACCATGAAAACAATGTTAAGCAGGCATTATGTGATGACTAATAAACTAACAAAGTTCAAATGAACAAGAACCTAATCAAGAAAGTTTTTGATATATATTCTAGAAGGAAAAAAATATCAATCAAACAAAAAATGATTGAAATAAGGTCCAAATTTAACCATTTAAAAGTTCATAGGTAGTTTAGGTTTTTGTAATTTTTTGGAATTCATGTTTTTTTTCAAAACGTGTATCACATATTGGATCCTTATAAGACATTTTGAAATGAAATGATATTGAAAAATGCATTTGAATCTTCATGTAGATTCAAGATCTTAGTCCATGACTCCATTTCGAAAATTCATTACTATATGTTTGGTGTACATTTATTAAATTTCATCATTTTTACATATTTTTATTCAAGTTAACAATCTTAATCCATAATTTTTTTGGTCACATTTACTATATGTTTGTGTCATTTGAATACAGTACACTATGTAAAAAATTGAATGTGATGCAAAAAGTAAGCCACCCTAACTTGCAACTACCTTAGGTTTTGATAAAGTTCAATGATGTAGGGAGTGAGTCCTATTGTGAGCCAAACCATCAATGCTTAGGTTGAAATGTTGTTACACTTCCATGCTATTGTGAAGAATTTTTATTGAAATTTGTTTTCTCCTCGTCACTTTTGCCCAAACTCCAACATAATGGGGACATGCATCATTTTCATATGTAATCAACAATTTTTGCAACTTGTTATTGTGAGTTTGCAACCCAAAAGTGAATTGTGACACTTCTCCCAAACTCTAGCAAAGGTTGCCCATGTGTTGTTGACAATTTTACCTCCATCCTTGTATCACAACTAAGATTATTCTCATTTAATATGTTTTGCTATCTCATCATAATGACATGAATCAATCTAGTCATTGTTAATCTTGTGAACATATGTGAAAAAATCTTATGCGATTTCTTGTTAAATTATCAATTTGTGACACAATGTTGTGTATTAGTTTTTGGGTTGTTATAATCATGATAGTTAATGCAACAATCAACCCAATTAGTGTTCTGTGTTGTAAAACCTCTTTCAATTTGTGTGTCATCCTCAAAACTCCCTTTGTTATTTAATATCAAGACCAAAGTTGGACTCTAGACTATTGTTCAATGCATTTATTGACCATTTTTAAAACATCCTTAAAGGTTTCATTTGGGAAAACAACCCAAAGCACTAGGTTCACATCAATGATAACATGTAAAGACTCGTGAACAACATATTGTATGAAAGGTTGCAATTCTAGTAGGAAGTTATGAAGTGTGATTTGTAGTTTGTAATAAATTATGTAGCCTTGGCCATTTGCTTCAATACTTTTGGTAAAGCTAGGAAAAATACTCTAATAGAACAAATATTTCAACTTCTATAATACAAAATAGGAAAAACATTTGTAGAAATATTTTATTAAAATTAGTTTCAATAATAACAGAAAAAACTCAAACTTGCATGAATTTCAATCCATTATTTACTATAGAAGTATCTACCACAAATAGTGCAAGTTATAAAAAAGATCTAAGAAATTATGTAGCAAATTTGGCAATAGAATAATGCACAACTTAAGTTTGAAAGCAAGATTTTGTTTTAAAGGTACTTAATATATATTCAAACAAACTAAATACAAAAGTCTTAAGACATGTTCGAAAATCCTCAAATGGAAATCCTTTAAAAAATGTTGAGAAAAAACAAGAACAAAACATACAAATGTTTTAAAGTAGGTCTTAAATATTAATTTCAAAGTTGGTGCCATCCAATTTGTAAAATTGTAAAAAGTGTGCATTGTCCTTTCAATAGGTGTAATGTTGATTTCAAAGGCAAGTTGATACCCCTTGTAAAACTTTCCATGACCTTTCATAAGTCAATCATTGTCCAAAATGCACTAAGGTAACGCACATATCAAAGTGGTATAATCATCCTTGTTGATTGGTGCTAATCAAACCTTTTAGTGACAAAATTTTAAAAATTTATAACTTTTAAAAATAAAGCTCAAATTGAACATTTTAAGAATCTATCTTGTAGCCTTTAAAAAATGTTTTCAATGCCATATCATTTGTCTCAATTGAAAGTGATTTGACCTCTAAAATAATAAAAAAGGTGAAGTTTAGTAATCAATTCTATAAAATTTGATAAAAAAATTGGTAAGAAACTTTGATGAATCATAATTAACTTCTTAAAAAAGACTTCAAATTGAATGTTTTAAATGTTCATTTTGTAGCCTATGGAAATAGCTACCCAACAACATATTATTTGCTTCAATCAACGTTCATATTTTTTTGAAATTATCAAAAAGATACTGTTTGGTAGGTAATTTTGGTAACTACATGACGTAAATGTTTTCTATAGTTTTTTAATTAATTCTTATAGGTATTTTTGGTAATACATAACTACTTTTGGAAAGTATTTTCCATAACTTTTTCATTGTTTTTGCTACCTAGTTTCTATAGGTTTCTAATAACCAATTATTACTAAAATATTATTTCAAATTTCTCCTTTTAATAGTTTTCAATCCGTGCCCTAATAACTATTGTAAAATTTGTCATGACCATGATTCAATTACATGTTGATTCAATTAACGATTGTCCCTTGATCAATTGTTGGGATGTTATTGTTTTTTACTACTTCTAAATACAAAACACACACACACACACACACACACACACAAATGTTTAGGCTATCTTTGTGGTTACCTATGTTCATGAACATTCTCCCAACCTCACAAGAAAACTCACAAATATATCAAAACCTAAACCCACAAAATAAAACATATTGAAGAAATTAACAACAACAAAACCTTTTTATTTTCTAAATTGTTTCACCTTTTATAATGGTCCCACAATTCTCACACACGCATCTATCTTGGTTATTTTCATAATCACCTTTGTTCACAAACATTCTCCCAACCTCCATTACAAGTCACAAAACTTCAAAAAAACCTTGTAGAATGTCGTTGGGGGGGGGG
>Ga0209611_10007454_pt1 | contig 17521 bp, 17 predicted proteins | sample S1TSphgellanicum_3_FD_187693 | JGI IMG/M metagenome (GOLD analysis project Ga0209611, IMG submission 187693) | Host-associated microbial communities from peat moss isolated from Minnesota, USA - S1T2_Fc - Sphagnum magellanicum MG (SPAdes) (version 2) | ecosystem: Host-associated > Plants > Peat...
TATACAATGGGCTTGATAGATTTATTACAATGTTTTTAACTTTGCAAATCATGTTGATGTTGTTGATGATTCCTTGTGACCTAATATCATTGTCTCACAAATATATATATATATATATATATATATATATGAATTTGATAATTGAATGTTTAATAAGTTAAACAATAGACCATATCTAAGTTATGAATAAAAGATGGAAATGAAAAAAAAAATCAAAATAAAAATTTCATTTTATAACAAGGTCAAACAAACTTGTTTTCCAAGGGAATAATCAATAATCAAACGTGACTTCCATTGACAATAGGTAAAGGATGCAATATTTAACAAACAAATGAAAAAAAATACAATAGTTATGTGTTAAAATTTCTTATTCTTTTAATTGAACCTATTAATGACTACTACCTAAAATGTTTTTGATACATTTTTTTTTCCATGTTTTTTTTTTGATATTATAGATTAACATACATATTAATGCACATTCAAACTCCTTGAGAGACACAAATGTGGGTCTTAAAGTGAAATAATGGGAAAAACAATAATTGGGGCACGTTTTTAAATTTGCAACACTTCCAAGGTAGGAAGGCATGCTAGAGCTCCAAGATGGGATTAGGATGAACTCATCAGCAATAGTTCAATATGAAATTAACTTGCACAATTAGGTAAAGAGGGCAGTTAGTGCAAGTTGAATGTAAGCAATGCGATGGATTTAGTAAGGACAATTTTAAACTCAAATTTTACATGACTCGCAACCTTTGGGAGGAGGGACCATTCCCCTCCTTATAGTATATTTTGTGACTTTCCACCAAGGATACATCCAAATAACACTTTTTGTGAGGATTCCCAAATGGGAGTTTCAAAACTAATACTTTTGATGTTCCAAAACTTTTTCCACTTATATATTCCTCAAATAAAGGCTATTTGGAACATGTGAACATAATATTTTATAGAATTCAAAAAGATCTTTCCAACGATGTATGGCATGCCCCAATTGGAGCTCATTTGACCCTTGCTTTAAAAGTGTTTGTGGTCACGAATCAAATTATCAACTTGTCTCCTAACCTTTTTTTTAATCATAATTCATGCATTTCAGGTCTAAATGAACAATGTGAAGGCTCTTTAGGTAGGTACATTTTAAGGCCTTTCCAATGGTATCTTGGGGGTCAAAATTGGTGCTTGTTTGCCCTTTCAATTAAGATTTTGAATATTTAAAATTCTCGCACTAGTGCAACTACTAAAGTGGGAATGCACTTTTGGAAGTCATTAGGCTCATTCTCTTGCACTCTCCCCCATTTATAAGAACGTGTTTCACTTTCGCACATATTTTTTTGGCCTCATATATTATTACGCTCCATACTTAATTGCGAACTTGATGTTAAGATTGCAACACATACCCTATATTAATTATATTGTATTTTCAAAATAAATGTAATTATATTATATGGATACTTAAATTATAAATTCTATCCAACAACTAATACATGGGACCCTACATTTTTATTCACAGATTTTGTAAATTCAAAGAAAGTTTCCACCTTCAAAAAATTAAATAATTAAAAATATTGTCTTACATGTGAATAAAAATCATTGTAATTTTTTTTACCACAATGATAAATCAACATCATGTAAATTTTTATCTTGAAGTCTAAGTGATGAAATTGAATTATCATGTTAGGTTTGTGTTACATTATATCACATAACACCTAAATTGTTAACCTAATGCTAGGAAATCTAAACTTAGGTTGGCTAGCTTTAGGTGTTAATGCCCTTTAACTCAAAGAGTAGTGAAATTTGTTAGTTATTGATTTCCACCTGTCCCAAAGTTTTAAACTTTTAATAAATTACATGTTATTGGTATTGAAACAATAATTTATAGTTTGGTTTTTGGTCATCATGACTTGGAACTTAGAACAACTCCATTAACAATAATAGACTAGCATGTGCAATATATTTTGGATGAAATATAACCATTTTATGGCAGGGAAGGCTTATAACATGTGTAGGTGACATGAATATTTTATTTTTGTAATATGCGTTGGTGCACATATTTGAATAAAAAGAAAAAAAAAATCATTGGTTCTAGATATTTGAAAAAAATCAAATTCAAAGAATTGCTAGTTCTAAGTATTTCAAAAATTTCAAAAAATTGTTGGGTTTAATGAAAGTATTGACAAATACTTGGTCGTTTAGGTAGATATTTGATTTTTTCAAAAATAAAACAAAATCATAGTTTTATATAATAACTAGGTATTTGCTTTTTTGATAATCACAATTATATATCAAAAAGATTTGTTTGATTTTTTTAATAATCATGATTATCAACTTTGATATCAACTTGATACCCAACGGGGGTTTGATGTAATTTTTAACACCCACTCCACTCTGTTAATAATGCTAGATTTGGAAATCAAAACAACTCCATCAACAATTGTAAATTGGCTTGAACAATATACTTTGGATGAAACATTAATAATGCTAGATTTGGAAATCAAAACAACTCCATCAACAATTGTAAATTGGCTTGAACAATATACTTTGGATGAAACATTGTGGTCTTATGATGGAGAAGGCTAGTAACACCAAGATCCATGCTTGCAAAAAGGCATGAACCACTAAAACAACTACTCACAATTACATGTCTCTAATGATTGGCCCAAGTGGTTGCAATTGAATGTAATCTTTCACCTTGTATTTTCCCATCTTTCATGTTGATGGATGGGGATTGAGAAACAATTAATTGAATGTGATAAATATTATTCTAAAGACACAAATATGGGGATGTGGGTGGGATTGCTTTTTAAAAACTAAGGATCTCTTTTCATTACCTTAAAATGTCATCATAGTTTTTAATGAAAAATTACATGGAAAATTGTGATGATAGCAAAAATAATGGAAAAGTGTGTTTCTCATGAGAAACTATATGATGATAAGAAAATGAAGAGAGACTCAAATCCTTATCATAGGAACAATCACTTTCCATTGAAAAGTGAATAAGAAAATGAAGAGAGACTCAACTCCTTATCATAGGAACAATCACTTTCCATTGAAAAGTGAATAAGAAAATGAAGAGAGACTCAACTCCTTATCATAGGAACAATCACTTTCCATTGAAAAATGAATAAGAAAATGAAGAGAGACTCAAATCCTTATCATAGGGTTTAGGGTTTAGGGGTTTAGGGTTCCATTGAAAAGTGAAATTGTTTTGGGAAATGTATACATTATTATATCATGTTGGGAACATTAAAAAATTTAAAAATTAAGATGTTTCCATTAAAAAATTGTAACATGTCAAATGTTTAATGAATCACAATTTTGACTCATGAGTTCCCCCAACTCCATATTTTGGTGAATGATTGACTTGTAGAATTGTGAGAACTGCGATTGCTAGTTGGAGGGAGGAGGGCAAATTACAAATGGAAAGTTAATATTGTTGCAAACAAATTTTGTCATCACATATTATGCCTAATGAAAATTGATGTCTTAACTCTTGTTCACATCTTTTTTTACTCTATTTTCCTTTTTCTTAGTTGTTTCACACTTCTCAATAATGAAGTTCAGCATGTTTAGTTTAGATCGGTGTTGGCCAGTTTATTGAGTTTTTGACACGGTTATCAAGCTGGTTATTAATACCTTAGCAGCCGCCGATGATTGTTTGTTTTGGTATCAATCAATTGCGTTGTATTGAAATTTCAAAACATGAATAACCTACCTAGATGACACAATTATCATCCTGGTAGGTTATCAATCTTTAAACACAAAAAAATAAAATAAAAAAGGAATAATTTAATAATTTAATAAAAAACCTTATAACCGACTAATAATCAATAGGACAATAGGCGGTTATCATCAGGTTATTTGATAATCTACTCTTCTGCATACTTGGTGGTTATCACTCAATTTTTTATAACTTAGTGAACAATTTTTTCATATTGCTATCGATAACCTCTGTGGTCCCCCCATTCCAAATACCCGGAGGTTATTTTAAAATAACCGGTCAACACTGGTTTAGATCATAATCAGGGCTTAAAGAAACCATCCCAAATTCGAACTACCCGGAGGTTATTTAAAATGACCGGCCAACACTGGTTTAGATCGTGATCAGGGTTTAAAGAAACCCTAATTAGTAATAAGGGAACCCTAATTCGAGCTCTTCCGCATTTGCTTGCAGTGCTAGCGGGTTGTGCAACTGAAGAACTGTGAATGTGTGGGAATGTGAAGACGAGCGATGGAGGACAGGATAGAGCCGAACAGATATGACGTTATAGTACTGGATGCAGGTTTGCCAGAATCTGTGCTTGCAGCTTCCATTGCTGCGTGCGGCAAGTCAGTCTTGCATTTGGACTACACTGGATTCTATGGCTCCCACTGGACATCGCTCTCCTTCTCACAAATGTCTTCATTTGCAGCTCGCGGCGGCCATCTTCCACTCCCTTATGATTTTTTGTCCCAGGTGATCCGAAATCTGAACACTAGTGATTGTGAGGGTTTCAATGGGAACAATTCTGGTCTCACCCAAGCACTTGGAATAGATGGTGTGGTTGGGATGACTGTGTTGCTGATCCAGGAGGAGTTCTTCCTCCTTCAGAAGATGTGAGCCTTGGAAATGGCTCAATTGCAGAGAATGGGTTGGAGGTTCTTTTTACTCCCATGTCCGGGTATGGTCTACAGAGGGAGCCAGTCTTGGCAGCCCCCAGAATCGATTTTACCTGGACTTGGCAGGTCAGTGTATTCTTCCTCCTCTATGTTTTGCTCTGCAATCCCAATTTGCAAATTCTCCCTGAATTCCACTCACTATGATGTGGCACTACTTGAACATCAATTGTGCACATTTCTGGAGAAGCTCAGTATAAGAGTGGTGGATTGGTCTGCCATTCTGCCTTATGAATGTGTTATGTATGTGGCAGGTCCTAAGGTTGCATTGTGTGCGGGTCCCTTGATCTATGCGGTGTTGAAGTTACAGGCAGAGCACCATGTCAAATTCACAGCCATTGAATCAAGCTACATCTGGAGGTAAGGTGTGTTCCAGAGAGGAATCTGAGCTAAACAAGTGATCTCAGGAAGTATATATACAGATTTCAGGAAGTGAGGATCATGATGACACATGATGTAGAACCTTTCAAGCTGGATGTGGTAAATTAGGTTTTTCCATTTTCTGTCTGTGCCAGCAGGGATCATGCAATAGCAGCAGTGCCAGCATCTCATTCTGATGTCTTCCAAGATCGGTCCTTGAGCTTGCCCAACAAGCAATTCCTGATGCGATTCTTCAAGATGGTGACTGATTATACAGAGTCACCTGATGGAACAGTTGCGGAACTGGCAGCTAGTAATCTTGATCAGCCGTTTGTTGAAGTTCTTCAAAGACAGAACCTTCCCTCTCACTTAAAAGAGTGTGTATACTATCTGGAGTTCTTTTTCACCTATGCAAAGTCTATGTTCTCCTTTGTTATAGATGTTGAAGTCCTTGTCCTTTTGGAGTCTACATATATATTGTGTTTCTGTGTTACTGATTTTGGTTCGCAATAATGTCTTGGGTGGTGGTGGTTGCAGAATTATTTTGTATGTGATTGCTCTTGCAGATGAAGATCAAGAACTAGTCACAGATACAAGAAGACTTCTACAGCAAAAGAGGGCTTTGCAAATCTGGCACTTCGTCTAGCATCAGTGAGTAGGTAGGCAGAGGAGAACCACTTGCAAGTCTTCCTCACTCAATCTCAATGTCATGAATTATTTGAATTCTGAGTGTTCCTTGGTCACAGATTTCCAACTGCACCTAGGCCATTTTTGTACTCTATGTATGGGCAGGGAGACTTTGACTCAAGCTTTTTGTCGTTGTGCTGTGGTTTGTGGGGCCCTCCAGTACTTGAGTGTCCTTATACCTTTCTCATGTGTGCACTACATGAGAATGGTTGACTGCTACTCGTTTAAGGGATATATTTCTTTCAGTGCTTTCAAGGTTTTTGGTGGATTTGAATGCAGTCTAAGGTCAGCTCATTGAGGTTTTAATCTATGCATCTTACCCTCTTTTGTAGGTTCTGTGGATGCAATGCATAGGTTTTCTTGTTGACAAGGTACTTAGTACATTCTTCTGCCTCTAGGTTTTAAAACAAGAGTGCCTGGAACTACTCGTCTTGATCTTGTCTGTTCTTTGCTGACAACATTAATTGGGTGGGGTGAGGTGCAGGAGACTAAGGATTACAGGGGCGTTGAAACACTCTCAGGGCAGCATCTGTATAGTGGAAAGCTGATCACTGGCCCTTCTTTCTGTGTGGGATCTGTGCAACCAAGATTGACTGAAGGCAGAGGCAGTGAAAAGGGAATTGCAAAGTTCAGCTCTTCAGAGTATGCAAGCACAAACACTGAGTCATTATCCAACAGGAGGAACATAACCCCCTACAAAGTGGCATGTTGCATCTGTATTACTGATCAATCCTTGCAACCAGGAGTGAGCACCCTCTTGGTCATCTTTTCCCCCCAGATGTATGAATTTGTCCTAAGCCCAAAAGCCACTCCTCTGTGTTTCTTTTTTGCTTCACAATTTTTTTCAATAATCAGAACTACGATTTTGACATGCTGATGGTGAGTAATGTGCAGCTCTCAGTGTTACAACAACATTGGTGGTGTGAGCCTTGCAGCTGGGGTCAAGGTCTGAAATTTGTCCCAATGGCAAGTGAGTCTGTGCCTGCCCTGCAAAACTGATGCTTTCACTGAAGACATGTCCATAACTAACTTTGAAGCTACTGATGACTTTGGTTGTACTTAATGTTCTGAGGGGTATTCTTTTGCCAGATTTGTCGTGCAATTGTCTATTGTTTGCTCAAATTCAACAGCTGGAAATGAGGCCTTGCAAGCAGCTGCTAGTGCTTTGTTTCAATGTGAAAACAGGGAGAGTGATGTAACTGACTCCAACGGAAAACCAAAGTTGTCGTGGTCTTTATTTTATGTCCAAGCCACAAGTAATCCTTGGGTTAGTCTTCCAACTTTGTGTATCTATAGTTATGGATTACATGTCAAATTTCCTGTCTCTTCCAAGTTTAATGAACTCCAGGGAAAATGAAATGCAGGAAGGGTCAACAGACTAGGGATCCTGTGGTATGCCAGATGGGACTTTGGACTACAAAACAATGATGGCTCTGACAGAAATCGTATGTATATTGGCCCATTTATGCCTATTTTGATCTCTCATGTCCAGAATGAGCTTATTGACTTGTTTCCCATTTCATATGGATAAAGAGTAACTGTTACTGCATGGGTTTGTATGTGTCAAACAGTATGGACTCATGGTCTGCATTGTGTAGATGCTGTCACAGATCTTCAACATTTCTGTGGGTTTGTGGCACATCAGGTCTTTCACAAGCTTTTTCCAGAGCAAGATTTCTTACCAAGAGCACTGGTGGCTGCAAACAATGTGGAGGATTGAGAAGCAGATGATGTTGATGGTGTGAATGATGCCTAGAAGTTGGAAGATTCATGACTTTGTCACAGGTGCCATGTGTTTACAAGTTTCTGTATAATGCACAATATGCATATGACTGTATTGTGACATGGTTTGAACATGGAGTGGAAACAGTAGTTCCCCTGGAATTTTAGCACAAATGCTACAATTCAGATAGCTTGTACCAATTCATGTGTGATGATTGGGTGCACAGTAAGTGCATATAGAGTTATGGACTTTGAAGGCTGTAGATCTTTTGTACATTGTACACTCAGCTCAACCCCAGGGGCATACTACCATTTCTGCTGCCAGGAAGAACAAAAGAAAAAGAGTTCAGTACACAGATAGGTGCAATGCTTTCAAAATTTGATAACATGATGTTTCAATGTATCAAGCTATATCAGTAGATACTGATTTTTTCTGCTACTGATTGAAAGACTGTTCTAAAGGCTGGGAGTTTGGATCTTATGTTCAACAGATGGAAAGTTGAAGGATGTTGAGTTGAGATTTTTCTTTTTCTCTTGTTTCTCTTTCAATCTTTGTTTCTCTTTTCAGTGATACATCAATTTGTATTCCTCTTTCTTCTTGGTTTTCATTGGTCACCTCTTTTTCTCCTTTTATGTTTCATGGACCTAAACAACATCATGGCTGAGTCTTCATATTACTTCTTGCTCTCAGGATCAAATTTCTATGCTTTGGTATGTATGACCTTCTGGGAGCTGTTGAAGTTAATGGGGAATTGGGATGTATGGTTGTGATCAGCCTACCATTATATCATGTTATTGAAGAACATTGAACATGCACAAGATTATAGCTGTTATTCACAGGGCTCCTGAGACATTTCTCTATGTTTTAGCACCAGTTTTCTTTCTTTTTCCATTTCTTTTGCCTGTTTGCTAATATGTTGGGTTTGAAATCTCCATAAGCTTTTACTATTGGGTCATTTCTCAATACTACTGAAGATATCTTATGTAGGAAGATGAAGACCCAGTGCCAGTTACCCAAAGTGTTGGCCTGTTAGCTCATACTATTTCAGTCCAACTGTGAGTGAATCAACAGCCATCAGCTCAGCATAAGGGAAGGATGGTGGGTGGACATGAAACACTTTTTCCAATGGGTTCCAGTTCTGTGGCCAGCTACAGTGGTTACCTTAGATGCTATCATTACTACCTACCCAGTAAAAAACATAGTAGCCCTTACACACTAGTGTTGGCTGGTGCTCGAGCTGGTTCTAGTCTGTGGGTGGGAAGTTATGCAGATGGCAGTTACTGGATTCTGAAAAATATCAACTGGACCTGCAACCAGTATCCTGGTGGAACAGGAATTTGGATCAAGTTCTCAGTCTGGTTCTTGGTAGTCTGGTTCCCAGTTGTCCCAACCACTGGTGCTGGATTTATGGAGAATCTGAAAGACCAACCTCCTATCAGAACTGGAATCTGGATCTGGTTCTCAATCTGGTTCCCCACTGTCCCAACCACGGGTTCTGGATTTTCCCAGGAAATTCAGAACCATACCTGAAGTAAGCTATTGTTGGAACCAGAATCTGGATCCAGTTCTCAGTCTGGTTCCCAGTTATTTGGACTGCATCTGCTAGATTCTGAGAAATTTGGAGTCTCTTGCTGGAACTATTTCAGGCTGCAAAGTTTTGTATGCAAGTTTTGGGTTACTAGGTCAATAAGTATTTCTAGGTAATGCAATCTTGAAGGCTCACAATATTTTATTTATTTTGCAATTTTGAAAGCTCATAAACACTACTTTTGAACAAGTTCATAGGTATGTTGTACATCTCAGGTAAGTGATCACTTTTTATTGGTTGTATAACAATAATATTACATAATATCTAGTCCTGAGCTGTGTGTTTGTAGTGGATATGTGGAACCGGACTTGATTGCTGAACCTAACCTTGTTCAAATTTTTTTTCTAAAGAACGAGAAAACTGAAGTTTGATATGATTATGAAGAGTCAGGGTTTTGAATCTGACTCTAGGAGGTTTCCATGAAATTAGAAAACACCAAGTTGGAACCAGAATTAGAGGTGGGAGGTTCCACAAAATTGAAATAATAGCCAGACCCAGGAGCAAGACTGGAGGTTCTCTCTTTAAAAGCTAGAACCTGGACACCAATTGTACTTACCATGTACTGTACATCTCTACTTTTACAGAATAGGTTGTTACCAATGGGCAATCTGACGTCAACTTAGTTGGGGATCGGCCACAACAACTGTGTGATAATGAGCTTCCAATGGAACGTCGGGTTCTGGTGGCTGGTGGTTCAATCTGCCCAGTCCAAGCTGCCCCTCTAGATTGGATTCAGACAGAGAGAGTGCGAGGGTTTTTTAATCTTGCAGGTTCTTAATGTCTGTTTTTTTGTGTGCAGGATACATGACAACAGTAGAGAGTACGAGGGTAGAGGGTTTAAACTTTGACCAAGCTTCAGACGTTTCACTAGTTTGAGGGCTGGCGTGCAAGTTTTAACCATCAAATCCTGATGCAATCATAGAAATCCATCAGTTTTATTGACAATTATTTCCATTAGTTTAGCAATTAATGCTCAACAACTATAACATGTAAACAGCTAAAATTTCTAAGAATCACAAGCACAAGATTATGGAAGAAGGGCCAATTCATCACCAATCTTGATACACTATGTTAAAAACTATGTGACTACAGGAAATGAAATTTGCATTGGAAGTGTGTGAAACAAAGACATGAGATAATCTACTAATTAGTAGAACGATACCTATTTTTGAGGTTCTGCTATCTACCTATTCTTAAGACCCATTGTCAACCCAAAGCCAAAAGGGAATAATGGGTCATAGTAATCATCCCCAACGTTCATAGGCAATTGATCTACTGACTTAAACCATGTGCGAGAGAGTTTCCCAGTGAAGTCATAATCTCCATAAAGGACATCTGCTATGCCTTGTCCTTCAGTCCCAGGCAACCAAGCTGCCACAAATGCATCCATGGATTGCAGCAAATAGGGCGGCACCACTAAAGGTCTTCCTGAAATAATGACTACCACACATTTTACTGCCTCGCATGTATACTCTACAGTCTCAATGCCTGGGGCAGGTATAGTCAGGTTGTTGTTGTCACCAACAAACTCTGCATATGGGACCTCACCAATCACAACAATGGCATAGTCAAAACCTTTTCCCTTGGCAAAATTTTTGTCAGGCACTGCTTTGTATACTATTTCTGATGAGCCACCAACTGTTTGTTGAATACCTTGCAAAATTGTAGTTCCTGTAACCCAAACACAAGCATATGAGTAAACCCTACCCACAAATAGTATTCTACCCAACAAGACAAAAAACACATGAGAGCATTGAGTTTTTTCTGAGAGCATGTTATAGAGTTTTTTCCCTGAAGAGGTTGTTATAGAATTTATTGGTTGAGAGCAGCAGAGCTCATGATGAAACACAGTTCCTGCCTTGGGTTTGAGAGCAAAAGAGCAAACAAAGATAGAAGTGAGGAGCAGCTGAGTTACCAAGAGTAGTGTTGCCAGGGGAGCCTTGCCAAGTAATTGTCCATCCTCCACATTGCAACCCAATATCATTGGCATGTGCACCCACTACCAAAATTTTCTTAGCGTTTTTATCCAAAGGGAGTAGAGGTGTGTTGGCAGTTTTCCCATTTTTCAGCAATACTAGAGACTTACGTACTGCCTCCCGTGCAAGCTCCCTATGTGACTGTAGAAACAAAGAGGAGCCAAATCATCAGTGACACTTGAAGTACAAAGATGCAAAGTTTACCCTCTAAAAGAACACCATTTCTCTTGTTCTGTACAATATACTCTGAAGTTTGATATACATCACCAAACCAGATTTAATTGGTTAAATCTCCATGTGAGAACATATTAAAATGCAAGGGAAGAAACTAGAGCTTGAGAGTGGTGGGTGGGTGGGTTCATACATAAGCCCCAAGAGATGATTTAAGCTTCGTGTCACCAAAAGGGTACTCAAATAGACCCATCTCAAACTTGACACGAAGAATCCGGCTCACAGCATCATCAATCCTAGACAAGGGGATGTTGCCAATATTGACCTCCATAGTCAAATTGCTGGCAAATCCCTCATAGTCAAAGGGCACCATCACCTGCACTCAAGAGTAAATTAAGCAACACAAGAAACGTTGAGAGCATGATCAAACCCTGCCAGGAAAAAAAAGAATTCTTCTTCATCTCTCCAGCTTGCAAATTAGTATATCTTCGGGTTGTAGACCATGTGCTTGCAACAATGCAAAAAAACTAAATTACATAGTAGAAAGCTTACCATATCAATGCCAGCATGAATGCCTGTAAATACAGAATATGTGTAATTGGCATCATATGGGGTTGTGATACGGTCAAGACCCTCCCAGTCTGATATGAGAAATCCTTTGAATCCCAATTGACCTTTAAGGACATCAGTCAGGAGGAATCGGTTGGAATGCATTTTTACACCATTCCAGCTGGAGTAGGAGACCATGATAGTGGATACTCCCCTGGCAACTGCACTGAAGTAAGCTTTCATGTGTATATCCACCAACCCTTTGTAGCTGATCACTGTGTTGTTCTCATCAATGCCATGTGTTGTGCCTCCATCTCCAACAAAATGCTTTGCCGTAGCTGCCACTTTGTAACTGCATCAGCAGAAACCCACAAAATGAGCAAAAAGATTCGGTCATGCTCTTCTTGTTCACACTTCAATTCTCAAGGCTCCCAGATTACAGTGACAGAAGGCTATTGCATTTGCACCAAAATCTGGAAGTGCTCTGCTTTGTGGGATGCAGTAGTCCCTGAAATTGCAGCACTAATTAATCTCCTGATTATCAACTGGATTGTTTGTACACTTGCTGTCATAGTTTACACAGTGAAAGGAAGTGCAAGGAGTTTTGAATTGACAAATGTAATGCTTATTACTTGTTCTCAACATACGGTCCCTCCCAACCAACAGGAGCTTGGCCTTGCAATCCATCAATGATGGTGGTCATGCTGGTGACTACATCAGGGTCTTCACTGTAGCTCTCATAGCATCGACCCCACCTTGGATCTCGACAAACCTGGCCTCATGTTTCAAAATTCCACAACTTCATTTGAATAGTCTGATACACAAACCCAAGAAGGCCAATTTATGGGAATATATATTATGACAAAGAGTACGAAGAAGCAAAAAGGATCCATGGATGTTGTGCTAATTGTGATCAAGGCTTCATACCGCTAGACAGGGAGCAAACACATATTGAATCCCAGTTGATCGAACCTCAAGTGCTGTGGCCACCCCAATTCTCTGTGCCAACTCTGGGTCCCTAATCCCATATATAGCAATCCAACTCCATCAGAACCTAGGAACCAATTTACTGAACTTACAAACCTAGCAAGCTAGCACATAACCAGGAAAAAAAACCAACAGAAACTGCAAACTAGTTCCTAAACTGTGAGGAAAATGAGAGCTGCAAACTCCTCAACTGTGCTGGAAGCAAAATCCACAGAGACCCAAATTGCAAAGATGTGATAAAAGACAGTTTTGAAGGTGGTGATTGATGTGTGTGTGATTGATTCACCTGGTGGCACCAAGACCAATGTTGTGGGGAAAGATAGTTGTGCCATAGACATTGTTATGGCCATGAACTGCGTCAATACCATACAGTAGTGGGATGCCTAACCGTGTCTTGAGAGCCGATCTCTGGAAGTAATCAGTCATGTTATTCCACTGGAATGCTGTTGCATTTGGTGCTGGAACACTTCCTCCTCCACTCAGTACACTACCTGCAAAGTCACAACAAAGGCCCCTCACAAAGAAATTCCAAAGAGAAAGTCCAAGCACCACCTGCGAATGAGAAAGAGCAGAGAAAAACTAATGAAGAAAAAACACAGTTGTGAAAGGTCCATCAGTGAATCAGTCAGTAATTCTGCTGCTTTCGTATGTGGATCATGGCTGAATTCTTTGGTGGGATCTAGAGGTGTGGGTGAAAAAATTTCTACTACCCAGTGTAAACTTTGAAGGGAATGAAGAATGTTCAGGATGATAATCACCAACAAAGTAGTGCTCAATGTCAGAGGCATTGGCAATACTGCGCTCAATTTGTGTCATTTGCCCAATCTTCTCAGCCAGTGTCATGCGTGACAGGAGGTCTTTTACTCTTAATGCAACAGGCTGATTGCTGTCCTTGTATAACCATTTTGTGGGTGATTGTGCTGCTGCTGCATTCACCCCACCATGACTAGATGCAGCTAACATAATCAGTGTAAATGATATGGCAAGTAGCAACTCAGTCCTGTCCATTGTTTGATAACAGCAAGTTCAGCTTCCTTCCTCACTGTTGTCCAATGTTGTTATCAGTTCCTGCAGTGAGCTGCCAAAAGCAATACAAAACACATTAAATCATGAAACAAATGGCCAACAGAAGCAGATCAAAGATCACACATCGTTCTGCATTGCACATTCAGATCCAAGATCACACATATTTCACATTGCACATGATCTCAAGATTGCACATGTTTAGCATTGCACATGATCCAAGATCACACATTTTTCTGATTGCACTTGATCACAAGATCACACATGTTTTACATCATTGCACATGATCCTCCTCCTCCTCCTCCTCCTCCTACCCTAAAGGCTACAAACAGGAGGCAGAGTCTCTCTCTACACAGTCTTGATCCTGTCTCCATTTGCACTTGAAGAATCTCATGCATCTTCAAAATGAAGGCACAGAACAAATGGAAAAAATTACACAACCCAATGAGCAAACAACAACACAATAGGAACCCAAAAACCAAATCCCCCAAGTGTGCTTGCACAGAGAGAGACAGAGAGAGAGAGAGCTGGAAACAAAAACTGTTTCAAAAGTGCAACAAAATACCCAAAACTTCCAAACCCAGGATTTGCATTGTTATTAGTTGGTGGGTGGATGGGGACAAGGGGAAAATCCCATTTCCACCATACCTGCATAAAAGCTTCTTCGTCTTCTGTTGCTGCACTGCAGTACTGACCCGGCAGCTGAATTGCAAAATTCCAGACTAAGTTCTGAGCTGCAATCAGTGTAGCTCAGAAAGGAAAACTAGAGCTACTTATACCACAGAATGGAGAGTAGCCAGAAACAAAAGAAAAAGCTTCAGAAAGCTTCCATTGGAAGCTCTACTGCAATCGGTACAGAATGAGTGAGAGCGTGAGTAAAAAAGCGAAGTAAGAAACAACAGCAATAGGAATCAACAACCACACAATTCTAATAAGAAAAGAGTAGTGTATTTTATGCATGAACAGTGCAAATGAGCTGATATATATATACAGAAAAAGCGTGAAAGATGATGAAGATGAAAAAGAAGAAGAGGCGGCGTCCCACTAGGTGCACGAAAACGGAACCATTTCTTCTTGTTTGGATATGAGCATTCATGAATCCTGTCTGTTGTAGTTTTACCTTCGTCTTCTTAATAAGTAGTAGTATTGTCTTCTGTTTTCAAAACTTACCTCTTGCTTGCTAGCTACTTACTCCGAAACATCATGAACAAAAACAAATGATGTTTTTGCAGGAATTCTCTTCTCTGAGACGATCTCTTTGATTGATCAAGTACTGGACGATCCCTTTGATTGATCAAGTGCTTACACACATGCAATTCACGCATGCCCTTACACAAACACACATTCCAATGACACCGGCGACAAATCACACACACATTCCAACTACACGCATGACAACTAGACACGCATTCCAACTATACCCATGACAACAACACATGCATTCCAACCATAGCCATGACAACAACACACGCATTCCAACTATACCCATGACAACAACACATGCATTCCAACCATAGCCATGACAACAACACACGCATTCCAACTATACCCATGACAACAACACATGCATTCCAACCATACCCATGACAACAACACACGCATTCCAACTACACCCATGACAACAACACATGCATTCCAACCATACCCATGACAACAACAACAACAGAAGAAGACTGAGGAGGAAGAGGAGGAGAGGCCCAGCCAGGCATGTAGAATTAATTGTCCATGGTAAATTTGTAATAAAGTTTTAGGTTTTGGGGGAGAGGTTTGATCTCCATGGAACAAGTGTTAGCCCCAAAGAGTGCAGATGATGATGATGATGATGATGGTAATGTATAATGGAACAGGCTGGGTACAAGGTCATTGTGTCTGGTTTGGTGAACCCATTGGAAGATGATTTGGGCACAACAACACCCTTTTCAGAAAATTTAATTTGGGCTTTGCCCTGACAAATGGCTCACAGGCAGAGATAGATGCCTTACTAGATAGATAGACACAATGGCATGTTCCACAACATAATGGGTGTTCACAATTTGCAGAATGGGCATGTGGATTTTTTGAACATTGGTTAGGTCAGGCAGATATGACCCATAATATAGAGAGAGAGCTAAGAAGACCTGCTGCTGTCCATTGCGAGGGGATTTTTAAAAAGAGGCAGAAAAGACAACATCAAAATCATTTCATTGATAATCATGGTAAGTACTAACTACTGTCGATGAGGAGGAGGAGGAGGAGGAGGAGAAGAGGAAGTGCGGGGGCCTGTTGGGTCAGTAGGTAAAAGGGGGAGGAAGGCACACAGAAAGAAGCAAGCAAGAACGTGTATGACTTTTAGGAGCCACTTCTGCTGCAACTGGGTACATTTGGTGATGTCACAAAATGGCAGCAAAAGTCTGCCTGCCGTTGCACCAGAAGCACAGGTGAGGCCAAAAAATTCTTGCCATTTAACTAGTCGTTTGAGAGCCAACCGTTGGCAGCTGACAATACAAGTGCTGCAACAGTCGGATGAGGACACCAGATAGACGAATAGAGAGACAGAGACAGAGGCAAAGTGGGGTTGGTGGCAGCACAACCACAACAACACTCCGGTCCACCATTTACTCATAACTTCAGTCAGTGATTAATTGGTATTGTTTTGTTCTGTTTGGTCTCATGGGGAAGAAGAAGTCAGTGAGGTGAAGTGAAGTGAGAACTGAAGTCAAGTGTGAAGTGAAGTGAAGGGAAGGGAAGGGACCCATAACATACTTCTGCTTCAATTTTTGTAATCTCTTTGTTATTGGGCATTGCACCCACAGGGACAAGGGACTACTATATATCGCATCTCGGATCCAACTTTTGAAAGTTTTTACCTTATTAGAACTGGTTTCTTTGATGAAAGTGTCTTAGACTATTTAGATTGGAACGGATTTTTTGGATTTTTTGGGGTGTTCAGAGAGTGTGGACACAGCAAAGTAGATGTACAATATCTTATCTATTGGCAGAGCCAGCATGTTTATGATTGCCCTTGTTTTATATTCATTTTGAGCTCAACAACTCTTCTTGAAGCAAATGTACTATGATGAGCACCCACCAGCACAGTGAACCAGCACCCACCAGCACACCATGAAGGATGGATGATGGTAAGTGGTGAGGAAACAGTTTTCTGTTGGGTTTCAGTTCACTAGCTAACCAACCATGGTGGTTAGCTCAGTTGCTTTTGTTTTCAATACTACCTATCTATACCTACCTAACTTCCTACCTACTAACAACAACTCACTTGAGCAGGTTGTTAGTAGGTAGGTAGTAAAGAAAAACAGCCATTACCTATGTGTAAACCTACCCACTTACCTAGTAGTTATCTATTTTCGTACCTATCTACCTACAAATGAGACCATTTGGTTACCAAGGTGAAACCATATACTAACTCAGTTGAGGTTCATCCACAACTGAGTAATAATAACAAGCATCCATCCAGTGGATGGTGTGCTGGTGGGTGCTGCTTTCACTGTGGCCTGTACAAAGGAAATGGGCCCTATAGAGTGTCGGGTGTGGGCAGGACGTTGAATTACAAGCCCCTCTAACTTTGCGGCTGTCAGTGTGCCATCCTGTGTTCTGCCACAGGCAGTGACATCAAAGTCAATAAACATAAACTAATGGAAGTCTGATCAGAAGTAGCTGGAACTTGGTAGCTGGTTTGATTCATGGTCCTGTGTGTGTGTGCGCGTGTGTGGGGTCACCAGTTCAGAGTGCAGGCACAATGTGTAGGACATTTTTAAAACATGTCCTGCACGTCCTGCACGTCCTGCCTACCATGCAGTCCTCTACACACTCACC
>Ga0209611_10007455_pt1 | contig 17519 bp, 15 predicted proteins | sample S1TSphgellanicum_3_FD_187693 | JGI IMG/M metagenome (GOLD analysis project Ga0209611, IMG submission 187693) | Host-associated microbial communities from peat moss isolated from Minnesota, USA - S1T2_Fc - Sphagnum magellanicum MG (SPAdes) (version 2) | ecosystem: Host-associated > Plants > Peat...
AATATTGCACCTAATCATTTGTGGCTTGAAGATACAAGCTCTAAACTTGTTTGAATTTTGAATTGATTTCGTTGTTACTTGAGATCCTTGTGAATTTTTCAATGTTTGGAGTGACACAATGGTGAAGTTGTGCAACAACAAATGGGTGTGGCTTCAAGGTATAGGGTTGAACTTTGATTTCATTGTTCTCATTTGTCGTTTGAAGATGTAAGAAACTACTCTTCACACTCCAATGTTGTTTCAATCTTGTAGTTGCACCAAATGCTTTTAGGTTTTGGACTATTTGTAGTGGCACAAGTTGCAATGGCAAAATGGATAATGGAAGCTTTCAGGGACAAAGTCCAACTAAGATTTGTTTGGTTTACCATCAGCATCTTTATTATCGGGTTTTTGAAATTTTGAATGTTGAGAATGACCGAACATGCAAAAGGAAGAGCAAATCGAGATTGTTGGTTTACAAGTTTTTGTTGCTTTGAACTTGTTTGTGGAAAGGATGGGATGAAGAGAATGGTTAGATGCAAGGTTTTCTCTAATATTGAAGGGAAGGTCAATATTGAGGAACCTTTGAACAACCATTTAGGGATGAGGAATTGGTGCAATATTTTGTATCCTACTAATGCATATGTAAAAGCTTGGCATCTTATATTGACTCCTATCTTTTTCTTTAGAAGCAAGTTGTGTATTTGCTACATGTCACCCATTCAACCATTGGGGTTCTAGATCTTGTAACACAGAATGCAAACATTGTAGACTTGTTGCACAGCATCAATCATCTTCAATTGTTGCAAGTTCAATTTCTTTTAGTCAAAAGACCACTCTGAATTGTGCATACTCTGAAGTTTTACTCTCTAGAGACAGTCCATTTCTACATCCCTTTCTCCATGGTAATTTGTGCCTTTAAGGAGGACCAATTGCTTTCTCAGCCTTAGGTCTAATTTCAGTTTGCCATTTAATGTGGATCTGCCAATGGGTTTACAACAAGCTAGCCAAATACATCTTTCATGCAAGTTCAAACCCCCCTCAAAGCTGGGTGATGAATATGTGCACTACTCTACATTGTTAACACCAGTGTCAGGTGGTTAGTTGAAACAAGAAGCTCTTCACAACCTGGAACCCAGTACCACGGATTCAGATATTGTCAACTCTATTTCCAGGGAAATGGAAACACAATTTTCCAATGGTGACCACCTGGAAGACCCTTTGGAGGTTCATATTGGGCACTGAAAAAGATTACCTGCAGTCATCTTGAGATTGAAGATTGAGAGGGGAGGATGTAGAAATCAGACTCCATGCAGTCCATCAATTCTTCCCAATTTTGCAGCATCTTTGCACACCACTTCATCATCTTTGTGTTTCAGTGGGTAGAAAAGAGTTCAGAGTTCAGCATTGGGGCACCGAATCCATCTAAAACAATTGCCAAACCAAATGGTCAGCAGGATCACAAAAAATTCATCAGCTATAAGCAGCACCTGGGCAACAACCACACATCTCACCTGTGAAGCCAGGGGTGGGGAAATGTGCTTCCAAGGGGCTGGAAGCTGCCAGTATACGCTACCTAGTTGCAGATTGAGGAACTCACAGCTGCTCTTTGAAAGGAGGCCTATGTACACAAAATGTATGAGATATGTAAGTGACAAAAAAACTGGACTCCATACTATTCAACCACACAAGATGGAGGCAGATAATGTGGAGTGGCAAGTTGGATATAGCCTGCCGATACTTTCATCCTATATAAGTTCAACCTTGATGTGCACCTGCTTAGCACCCAGACCACAGAAACTGAATAGTATAATTATCAGTTTGGTGATAGAAAGAAACTGTCCCAGGGACATGATGATGATGATGAGGCCATTGCTCATGTTCACACAAATCTGGGCAGCAATGGGATCTTCTGGCTTACTTGCAGTGTGTCAAGTGAGATTCCCTGTTCTGGGTAAACAACCTTGTTCAGCTAGTAAATGTGCTGGCCTATCAAACAAACTACAACTCCCCTCTCCAGATTTAGCCACTGTTATTGATCACAAGGAAACTCTACATTGTCTTCATGGACTTTGAATGGTTGTGGGTGACTGCCACTGCAATAAAGGTTCCACATCTTGAAATATGCCCTCTCCAAGTTTTGCACCTGTTAAAAAACCAACCATGTCAAACGTGTATCCACACATGTGCAGCCCTCCCAGTACCTACAAAACTGTAGACTATGTTGTGTACATAGACCCCAAGCTCAGCAACTAGACACGGCTGAGGAAATCCCTAGAGTGTCAAAATATTCAGTCAGCATAGTGCAAAAGACTTCAAACTATTTCCAGATGTAGAGGACAAACTTTTGGAACAACACATTACCCAGCGTGTTGTGTCAAACAATGGACATGAAAGTCGACCAGATCGTAGCTTTGAGGTGAGAGCCCTCAGCATGGTGGGATGTGTTGCCAACATAACTGCCCTCTCTTCATACTCTTGCATGCTGATCACATCAAAACACATCATTTCACAAGAATCTCAAGAGTCACTCAACTATTAAGAGTCTAATTAAGAGGCAAGAATTAGAATTGCATCAGAAACTAAACCCTTTAACCAACTGTGTATTATAGGCCACATACCTGCTCACAACCATCTCTTCACCACAACCAGCAGCATGGCACAGTGACATTGCTACACGTGTTGCCATTTTCTCAAGTGGCAGAGTCACCATGGGAAGCCCTGCCCATAGGACATCAGTTCCTGTGGTATGGGCATTGCAAAGAGGCCTGCAACAAGGAGATGTTTCAGAACAACAAAACAATTGCCCTCAATCTCCAACTCTCTGGTTGTTTGCACCACTGGAAGAAGACCAAAGCTGCCAGCATGTGTAACACACCTAACCCATTGTGACCATACTTCCCATTCAAATTCCAATATCAAAGCCTTGGACCAACTACATTACATTAGGCTGTACTTACGTATCAAGGAAGAGATCAGCCAGGGCACTTCGCCTGATATGCTCATTTTTGGCAGCCACATCCGTGAAAATGATTTGCTCAGGCCTAACACCTTGTGCTGCTGCAACTGCAAAAATAAAATAAAAATTGTGTTATCAGGCTAGTTCATTCCTGTACCAGAAAGAATATATCCAAATAAACAAAAGAGATGTGAGAGACAGAAGCATGCTCTTCAAATGATAAAGAAACTGGAAATATACTCACAAGCACGTAGACGAGTTTCCCCAGCAGCTGGAAATCGTAGGAGCCAAATTGCACTATTTGGAACTCGCTTCAGAATCCTACACCTGCAAAGTAAATGATCTCTCAATTAGCTCAACAAGGGAAGAAAATTTGCAAAAGAGAAAAGGGAACTTGAAATATTAATCTGCACCCTCAATCCAGATATGTAACCTGTCTCTCTTCTGTGTAGCGCCATAACTCAGTCTCTTTGAGAATCCCAGATTACAAACCAATTGCATAACAAAGGTTGACGCATCTTGTGAAGGTTGCCAAAATGTCACAAAGCAAACTTCTAAAGTTCTATGCATATAAAACATCAAGATAGAATGGTATACATCCAAATTGCACACATTAAGTAGGCACCAATTCTGGTAGGTACACACAAGGAACAGTACAGGAAAATGCATAATCAATGATTCATGATAATATGTATCTACTGTAAACACTGACCAGGCTGAGAAAACATCAGAATCCATTTTGTACAACTGATTGAAACAGGCGAACAAAAACTTGTCTCCTGGTAGATCATAGTCAGCACGCTTCAGGCTGCTTAAGGGATCCAAGACATCCTGGTTTCTCTGAAAGTAGACATAACCACATGGGAACAAATAATCATTCAAAAACTCTACTGGTAGTAAGACTGCAAATTTAGCCTTCTCTGGCGTAAAATTGTATTTTGATCTCCAGCAGGTTCTACAACTTGTGACAATACATTACATGAATCTGATTGCACTGAGCAGACATCAATTCAATTCCTAAGATAACAAGCTGGAAATAACTTCATAAGTACTGAGCATTTTCAACTTATAATTTACAAGAATCTTAATAGAATAGAGAGATGACCCAATGATAAGGTTGAGATCCCAAGCCCAAAAACATATCAGCAAATGGTGAAGAAAGGGAACCCCAACCCTAAATAACAGAGGTGAAAGGACAAAGGTGACAGGCACATGCATGTTCAGAGACCTCTGACAGCAACAATTATGGCAGTGACCAGCTGCCATAATGCCAAGGACTTCACCACACACCCCTGCAATTGGTGGATGTCAATGTCACAGGTTAACAAACATACTGAATTTCTGTCAAAACTGCAAACCTTCAATACTCTGCAACAGTTCTGCAAGTTCAATTAAGCAACAGACTCTGAAAGAGCTCATGAACTCTAAGAGCCACTGCTTACCTCATTGCCTCAAAAATTTGAAACACTGATGCTACCAACAACTACCCACCATAGGAGAAAGAACAAGACAACACAAATATCTTTAATAAGTATTGAGAACTTCTCCATACTCACATTTGAAGTGAACCTCATCAAGTTGAGGGATGACCAATAATGAGGTTGCAGAGATTTCCGATTCAACATGTCAGCAAACAGGAAATAGATGACACCCAACCCTCAACAACAGAGAAAAATACAGAGAAGCAGTTTGAACAACACATTTGTGAACAACACCAAAGCAAGTTAGATGGCAAGTCTTACCTGTTTGTAGTCATTGACAAAGTAGCAGTGTGGTAGGTGAACTAGCTTCTCTGAGTAGATGTGTGCATACCGAGTTGGTGATACAAGCTGCAGACAGCAGGAATAAACAGTGTCAGTTCCCATTCTGAGATGAAAGTACCCATGGTTATTTTCATCTGTGATTGTTCATAGACCCATGAGCTAAGACTCCATAAATATAGCGAACTCTCCAAGAAGCTTATCAATTTCTCCCTACTTAAAACCACTTGTCATCCAAATGCAATATGAAAAAGAGACAAGACTACAAATAAATTCAAAAAAAGAAAAAAGGCTGGAGCCTGTGCATATCCTGCAATAATCAATAGTACATTGTTTAAAAGGATATACCTCATCTGTCACCAAATAATCTATATACTCTGCACCAGTAGTACCGGGAAAACCCATGTATGAAACCTGGATGGGAGCTGGTCGCATAGCAAAAATTTCATTTCTAGCTCCCTGCATATTCAAACCGAATGAAGAGGTCACAAAGTATCCAATTCTACAAAACTACAAAGATATCAAGGTGCACCACAACATGAGTAACTCGTGGAAAGGATTTAACTTGCATGAAATGAACAAAAAAAGGAACTGCTGACGAGAGAATTACCTTAGTGTAGCCATTGAGATTGACAAGAATCTGAATCTGGTCATCACAGATCAGGTGAGCAATGGCATCTGAAGACATGGTAGAGACATCAACAAAATGCTCAGCCTCAGCTGATATCCGCTGCCTCCACTCACTGCCATCACTCTGGCTTAAAGCATAACAGAACACCTGCAGCACAGAAGACCTTTGTCAAATCAGGAAACAAGAATCATCAACCTTGAGTACAGAAGAGACTGTGCTGTGATCACAGGATCAGAAGCCTTTAAACTTTGAGGACATAACCACAGCATAATATGCCATATTAACTTCCAAAAAGATCATGACAACCAAAATGAATGAGAATACTTGAAAAACATACCAACCAAAAACACTCCTAATGCTTAGAAGTAGTAGAACATAGGTGAGAATTCAGAAATGATCCCACAATACTCACCTCTACATGATCACGATGGTGCATGCCAAAGACAGAACCCATGAGGTGAGAAAGAGGATGATTTCCAAAATCACTGCTCACATACCTACACAATCATTTCATCCAGGAAGATTAAGAAATTAGATGACCAGCATGTGACAGTAGACTGCTTGATAAATCCAGGACAGTTTAGCCAAAACAGTGGTTCTTTGGTGTAAACACAGGCAGTTTGGACATACCCAACTCGTAGACGGCCACTACCCCCTTCACTCTTCACACGAACAGCTGGAGGATGGTTAAATGACTGTGCTCCAAACCTTGAAGCAATCAGGGAACAGTGTTCTGCATATTTCTGACTGTCACCAGCAGCACAAGCAGTCAGTCCAACGCTGTAGATGCACTGAACTCTCTAGCAAAGAACTCAAGATGCATCACTCTCTCATGCCATGGCAAGACCATTGTGAAATCTGCAATAACAAGAAGCATATTGTCGCACTCTCAAATTCTGAAGCAATAATACCTTATCTCCAGAGCAAGCATGGCATCAATGGGATATGCAATAGCATGGAAAGGCTGCACACTTGGAAGCACTCGCATCTGCATTTCATCAAGTATAGAAACACAGACCAAGCTAATTAAGTATGAAGCTCAGGCAGATTCAATCCCACAAAACCGCCAAGAAACGTCTCAATGCACTACCTCAAATCTTTTGATGCTATTTGAAGCTGAAGTGACTGAGAACCTCTAATAACCTGTATATATGCAGCAGCAGGCTTCCTGGTTGATCACCCATACCAAGTAAATTTTTCCAGCCCAAGGTGCTTGACACTAATAGAGTTCTCATTTGGTGTATCAACATTCACTTAGCCACAACTCACCTTGCTCAACATGTAAACTTTTACATGTAGAAAACTCTGAAGGTCAGACAATGCTGCTTAGGTTGAATACAGCCACAAGCACAAGAACAGGTACGATGTGAAGCAACACCAGAACAACAATAGGAGTCTGCTACCAGTTTAGGTCCTAATGAACTTTAAACCATGTCTATGAGATTGCAGAGCAAACTCCACAAAAAAACTTCAAGGGAACCATTACATCAGTTCTGGCTAATGTATAAAACCAAAACAAAAACAACAGAAATGCATGTGGATATATCCTTCTGAGTGTCAATTACAAAGTATCAGACCAACACCTTCCTGACAAATGCAGTGAGTAGATGCAGTGACTAGCTGCCATTATTCCCTACTGACTTCATCAGCTGCCAACAGTGGTTGAAGATAGAATATGATGATCTGTTCACAATATGGGCAATTACCATCCTCAGTTTCTGTTACAATTCTGAAAGCAGTAGGAAATCTCAGTCATGATATTGGCAGGAACTCAAGAGATGGCTAAGAACAAAAATCAAGAGGCTTCTCATGCAAGCTGCAACAAACTTGTGAGGGTAAACTTGATCTCATTCTAGCCTGCTCCATTACATGCAAGCATGTAAGCCTAAGGCATAAAGAGGCATACACATAGGGTAGTGGTTGAGGCCCCCTGAACCATGAACATATCCTCCAAGCACATTGCTGGTGAAGATTGATGAACTTTGAAATACCCATCAATATATCAATGTAACGATGGAGAAAACACCACAAAAACATATCTAAGGGATTGCAGAGACAACTCCACGACAACACTTTAAGGGAACACAAAATTGAGTGGGATCATAACCTTATGAGTGTTGCTCACAAAGTGTCAGATCATCACCTTCATCATTAGTAGCAGGGAAACACTCTAATGACTCACCGCAGACTTTATCACCTCCCAATGATGGCTGTAGATAGGTGTACAGTAAACTGTACAAATTTTTGAACAAACCCCTACACAAATTCTGCATCCTGAGTTTCTCTCGCATTTCCAAAAACAACAGGAAGACTAAGCCATGATGTCAAGATAGCCATCATCGTGAATAGTAGTGACGAGCTGCCACAACTCCCCACTAACTTCATAAGATGCTGCTGGTGGGTGTACATAAGAATCTGCCCAAATTTCAGTCAAACCATCTATGTCCTGAGCTTCTGTCACACTTTCAGAGGCAACAGGAAGACCAAGCCCTGATGTTGGCTAGCACTTGAGAGACAAAGCTAAACAGTAACCTCACTAAAGCTGCAACTAGCTAGTCAGTGTAAGCTTCATTTCATTTCAAAAATACAAAAGCATGTAAGATTAAAAAAACGAAGGTTATGTGTGCTCAGGCCAACTGACACAAACAACTTGAGAATGAGTGTGAGTCATTCATGAAGTATTTGCCTGTAGCCGTCATCATGAATAGCAGTGACTAGGTGCCTTAAGTCCACTGACTCCATTACCTGCTGACAATTAGTTGTACACCAGTATATCTAAAGTCTACTGAAAACTTAGGGCAAACAATCACACTTTGTCCTGACTTTCTATTGATTGAATAAAGGATTCAAAGAGCCATCTATGATGTCACTGGGCAATTAAGAAAAATTTCACCAATATACATGTGGCAATTGACAGCTTTCAACAAAATTGTTACCTTGATTTGCCTCCTCACAACAGCCTCAACCTCACTGAACTTGTTGTCCCGATCATCCCAGTCACAAACACACTGTAATAGATGAAATCAAAAACCGCATAAGTTTACACACAAAACATCTAATTAACCTACATCAAGGGGCATCACCAAAATCACAGTTCTAAATTGTAAATTCCTTCAATAGTGCTGGGATGCAGAAAATTTCAGAAAACACCATAACAGCAAGTATCTCAGACAAATGAAATAGAAGGAACAGAAAACCACCACAACAGCAAGAATCTCAGACAAATCAAGAACACCTGAAGAGTGTGAAGCAAATTGCAGGTTGCCTCAGGAAAATCAGCACGAAGCATGAGTGCTTGCTTGTAACTCTTAATTGCTGCCTCCACATGCCCACTGGTTCATGCAGGAAACATGACATCAGCAACAAGGAAAGATATAATAAAAGGGGATTCACCCAGCCTACCCCACTGTGAGAAAGGCCCAATGCCAATGTAAAGAGCTACCTTCGAGCTCCACCCAGTCTGAAGAAGGTCCTTCAATGTCCAACTGGAAGCCACTCTGACCATCTCTATCATGGTTCATCCACTTTGCCTCCCTTCGAATTAACATAACTATATATGGAAGCACGTGAGGAATTAATTATATGCTGCAACCATAAATGACATGTTGACTGCAGTCACTCAAACAAGAGAATCCCGTACTTCAATTGGACAAAACCTACTTCCCATTAAGGCCCCCTGAGTCCAATCACAATAGCCAGAGAGATTGTTGAGCAACCAATAGTTACAAATCAGCCTAAAAGTCCCCAGATTTAGACATAACCTATCCTTGTATGCCGATGCAAGATTGGCATGCCCCTCTGCCATTGTTGGGCGAATTGCTATAGCATGTATGTAATCCTGAATTGCATCATTGACCCGGCCAATCTCCTTCAGCGTATTCCCCCGATTCACCAGACCATCTGCAGCCATGGGATCTACTCGCATGACCTCATTGTAGCAGGCTATTGCCTCAGCATAATGACCCTGACACAGAATGAGAAGATTAGTATCCAGCTCCTGGTCTACAACTGCACAAGTTTGTTCACAGGAAGAAAAGGTTCAATTCTTCTTCCTCAGAAGCAGGCCCCATGAATAAACCACGTACTCCTCAGATTCTCTATTGCTTGGAAGAAATATGACAAGGAAACTGTGACTTTTGGAAGATGCAACCTTCACCCCAATAGCACATGTAGACATGGTAAAGTTCATACCTGCTGCTTGTAGATGGTAGCCAGATTGCTATAAGGTGCAGACAGCCCAGTTGTGACAGAGAGTGTAGCTTTGTAAAATGTAGCTGCGACATTCACCATGTTCCTGCCACATAGAAATAAGCAACTTAACTTCAGATTTTGCTCTCATCAGGATACATAATCATCTATTGCAACAGGATGGATATGTGTGATATTCAGCCATGCCCTGCAGACATTAGGTATAGAAGATGATCTCACAATCACAGTATGCTTATCAAGTAGGCTGCCATTTAGGCTACAGCATCTGACCTCAACTGGCCAAAAATGGAATACGCACATTACGACTTCCATAGCTTTTGTCATGACCAGCAAAACAACTGTACTTTCCAGAGCATAGCCACAAACAATTTGACATTAAATCCCAAAGTGGGTAATTCAGGTCTAACTATTACCACTCCATGTAGATGTTGCCAAGATTGGTAAGAGCCTGTGGATGATTGGATTGTAGCGAAAGGCAAGCCTGAGACAACCACAAATGGAAAAGCATTAGCCATATCTATGAGAATTTAGACTCTACACAAGAACATGAAGATGATCATCTTTTCTTAAGATCCCCCAAGTGCTCATAACTATTGACATACGACCAGGATTATCCCAACACTTTGTACCTGATAACAACTAATAGCTTCCTCCACTTGCCCAGCATCCTTGAGGGCATTACCCTGCATTAAAACAATGCATGAATAGGATGAAGCTTCAACTCCAGCACACAAGTAAGAGATATGGCAGCCCTCCATATGTATCAATGCAGATGCATGAAAACAGCGCCAGTATACATACTAATAAGACACTGTGTGTATGTAATTTTGACTTTTGGATAGCAGCCATACCAGATTGTTGTAGGCTTCCAGAAAGTTTGAATCCAGCAGAAGAGCTTGCTTGTAGTGAACAATAGCATGGTCAAGAAGACCTTGTTCGTAGTACAAACTTGCAAGGTTTCCTGCACCCACCAAAGCCCAGGCATGTATACAGCAAGCCCTGTAACCCTGTACTCCCTAAACACAAGTGAATAGGCCTGCGTTTATCTTACCCAACTTGGATGCAGTCACAAAATGTTTACATAAAAAGCCATCACCATCATCCACAACTGCTGCCACCTGTGTGTTGCCCAATAAAAGTGTGCCCTGTGGAATTCCTTTATGGAGACACCTGATATTCAAGGATAAGGTCCAGGCTTGCACTAAAGCAAAGTGGGGCTTTGAGCTGAGGTGGTGGACTCCCTGTACAGGTAATGATCATGAAGTACAGGGGAGTTTCAGAATAACATTAAGTCCACCACCACAACCAGTTTAGTACACTAGTGAAAGTGAAAGTGAAAGTTATGGAAATGTGGAGGTTCCCAACTTTCATGTCTTGAGCAGCGCGCCTTCTCGAAAGTGATAGAAGAAAGGAGACAACCCACAAGCCACGAAAAGGAAAGACTGTCAGGTGCAGCTATATTTGATCAAATTAAAGGAAATCCTTACCAAAAGATAGTTTTATTCTGCTTAAGCTGATTTTCCTGGAGTGGTGAATTTTTGGCTCATGCAGTATATAAACAGCTCATCAAAAGGCCCACATATCCTTCTAGAAATCCATAAGTCTTGGCTGCAGTGCACACTCAGCTACCTTAGCCTCCTGGAACTATTTTCAAGGTGAATGGTTGGTCCAAATTTGAGCTCCAAAGAGTCAATTCAAAGGCAAGTTAAGAGGGAATCAAGATAGGTCTTTTGAGTGTCAAAAGACATGCAACGAGTGTAGGTGCTGACTCCTGCATGTCTGTTGAGACCATCCAATTCTCAATTGAAGGAAAACTGAAGTCCAAATGTACCACCATCTCTGACAAAAAGAAGTGGTAATAGCACTCATGAATGGCCAACATTCAAAGATCACAGGTCATACTTCGGGAATCATCTGCTTACCATAGGCAATAGCATAGTCTGGACGCAATTGAATAGACCTCTGGTAACATAGAATTGCCTCCTGAGGTCTTCCAAGTGCCTGCCCAACCATGTCACAGCTTCAGTGATGCATAGCTCAATTCTCTGATGAACATTTAGTCAAGCAACACAGTGTCCACCTAGAGGGAAAACGGGTATGCAGGGACCAGGCTACTTTTCAGTCCAAAACAAACCAGGATCAGGTGTATTTGATCAAGGAATCTGTCCACTACCACTTCATTGCAATCACCTACTGTAGTGACTTAGAAGTACACCTTCAGAACATTTCCTTGATTCAGATGTGCATCTGCAAAGTTGGGTTTTATGCGAATAGCCTCCTGTCATAATTTTGACCACCCAATCAAGAACCAAACCAGTGTTTAGAGATAAGCATGTGCAAAATGCAAGATGAGGACCACACAACTCTCCAACAACAACCCCCATGGCACATGTCACCTACACTTGTGCCATACACCTCTGGTCAATTACTAAAACTTCCACCTGGTACAAAGAACTTACAAAACAATCAGCCAGTCACAAATGGATTCTAGACATATAGGTTCCTTGATGACAAAGTAACACCCATTATTGGATCCATGGCAAGCATAAGGACAGCAGTAACAAATATAAGAAAGCTGTTCTTAGCAGGAAGAACAGCTTGTTGTCATGGCACATACCTTATAGTAAGCCAGGGCTTTCTGGAGTTCTCCTGCCTCCATGAATAATCCTGCGAGATTTGACCATGCAATTGCAAAGGTAGGTTGAAGCCGTATTGCCTCCATATAGCACAGATATGCCTGTTTATCAAACGAGCATTAATCCAAGGTAAGAAACTGTCTAGTAAAGAGCATCCAAAGTTCACAGTCCAAAGGATGAGGATCCCATCACAAGACCCCAGAATTCACCAAGTGGCAAAGACAGCTAGATAGAATAGGGCAAACAGAAATGCATTCCCTATCACAAAAACTCAAGATAAAAGACTCACATGATGAGTCAAGCCTTGGGCTTTGAGCAGATTCCCAAGATTGCTGTGGGCATCAACCTGCATGGGCAATCCACAAAAGCTGACTAGAATGAAGTACGAGATATCTGGGCAATTCTAGCAACTTCCATTGTGACTGTTCACAAGAGCTGCAAATAAAGAACTCCAGCAGAGTTGCATCTGTGTCCAGATCTGCACTTTGCCCTTACTGTTCTCAAGATTACAATTCAGCACATTCAATTAAGGGCACGCACTCTTGAATTCTTCATATTTACTTAAGTACATGTTCAAGTGTACATCATCTTTTTCTGAGCATTGCTCATGTAACTGTATAATCCCACAAGGTGACTTACCAAGCGCGGATTGAGCATGAGAGCATGACGGCAGCACTCAGCAGCTTCTTGCAGCCGTCCCTTCCTCATGTATGCACTTGCCAGGTTTGACCATGCATCACAGAAGTCAGGCTTCAACTGCCAATTTACAACACACAAGCTTTATAAGAGATGTTAACAGTCCATTACAGACACTCTGATGATGGTGAAGACCTTCAATTATTTCGTTTGTCTGAGAAAAACTAGCCCAATAAGCTGTAAGAAGCTGCAACAAAAGAAGATGTTAGCAGGGGGCTAATGCACATACAGAGGCCAGACAGCACCACACCTTGAGCAGTTGCAAAGACACATTGCATATTTTACAATCCACATCCCACTAAATCAAGGTACCTCAATGGCAACTGTGTAGTACTGGATCGCGAGGTCAATGTTGCCTTTTTCCTGAACAAGGCAAACACCTTTCACACTGAGAACAAGGCAAACACCTGTCACACTAACAATGAGAACAAGACCTCCAATATAACCTCAGTGCTATGTGAACAATGACCATCAGCATAAAGGGATATCCAACAAAGAAGGAAAACCTTGAATTACTGCCAAAACCAAAAAGCAATTCCTTAGATTACTAGACTTCAAACTCCACCAAATACAGGCAGACCTTTCTTGAGATATAATTAGCTCTGGGGTTTAACTAGGCCATAAGAGAAGTAAACATGTCACAAAGCAGCATCTGCATGCAACATCCTTTGTCCCATAAGAATTCAAGATATGCACCTTGAGAGCATTTGCCATATTGCCATAGCATTCAGCAAATTGGGGCTCAATGCGAATAGCCTCTTCATTCTTGACAATGCACATGTCAAAGTCACGTAACTGTCACGCAATGTGAACAAAAGTCAGAATGCCTGGACTGAGTCATCAGAAACAACCCCATAAATGCTTCGAAGAGTTATCCATTCTAGTATTCTCCTTCAAAAACTTTCTCCACATACTGCAAGAGGAAAGCTCACTTGACAGACATATGTGACCCAGTACTCCACAAGAGGCAATGCAGCAGTCAGAGGATGCCCATTTGGAAGAAGCATGCCAACTGACCTGATAATATATGGCACCAAGTAGCAAAAGGGCATCAGTTCGCTGTGGACTTTTCTCATGGACCAGAGTGCAATGTTGAAGAGCCTGCTTGTAATTACCAGATTTGTACTCCTGATGTGCTGCTCCCAACAACATTTCTTCATCCACTGCAAGCAATTCCAGTTGTCCCACCAGTTACTATACAAAGACCTAAGACCCCAACAAGAAGAAGGGAGAGAGAGAGTCAATCCCACATGGTTCATGGGATCAATTCACTGGGAATGAGAATCTGCCTAATAATATGTCAATCAAGATCACACACAAGCCAGATGGATTTGTCAATGTTTTCCATGAATGAAAAACTGGCAAGAAGAAGTAGACCAGAACTATGTAGAATGACCCATGTCAGTAAAGGCTATGGAAATGGGATGAGAGCTTGAAGCTTCTAAAGCAATCCAGGGGCAGAAAGAGAGCAGGAAAAGTGTATCTAGCTAAGCCAGCTGCCTTGATCAACAGGGAAAAACCTAAGCCACTCTGGGTTTGCGCAAGAAAGAAAGAAGATGGACGAAGAAGAGGGTTCAGTCAGAACTATGGAATAGTAGGGTTGGTCCTCGGGTGGGTGTCAGTAGAAGCTCACCACACGCATCCATGACGCTGGTGAACATGCTCTCAGAGGGAGGCGTGAGGTGAGCCTGAGCAAAATGCTCGGTGCCAGGGTCCAGTTTCACTGGATCCCGAACAAACATCGTGATCCCGAGCTGCTGGTGCTGGTGCTGCTGTTGCTGCCTCATTGCGTTTTGCAGCGCCATCGTCATCTCTTCTCCTACCTCCTCTTCTCCTCACACACAAAAAGGGAAGCTGCGGTCCCTCACCCTAACTCCTCCCTCAACACCCACCCACTCCCCTTCTCACTTCCTCCTGCCAGAAGCGCGCCTCATCAGAAGCACAACAGAAAGAAAGTCGACACCCAAACACTACCGCAACCACAGCTTCATCGCCAAGCACGTTGCTGTCGTAAAGGCAACAATGACAAGCTAACCCTGATACTGCAAACCCTGATACTGCAGATCAGAAACATCATCATCATCGTGATCATTATCCGGAAGCAAACTCATCAGAGAGTCAGAACTGTCGCGCATTCACAAAAGTTACCCACAAGGGTTCGTTCCTGCCGCTCTAGACACGCGTCCAGATGCATCCCGTCAACAAGCGTGCGACGTGTAGACTCCGGGGTAACACCCGCGCGTCGTCGTCGTCGTCGTCGTCGTCCCGATGCACCCCTCAAACTCCACCTACGAGTCTCCTTCCTATTTTTCTGCCGCTGTGTTGGGTCCCGAGCACTTGCTCGCGCAGTTGTGACGATTCTTGTGCCACAAAACGGCGATGGCGAAGAAGCCCTCGTCGTCCTCGTCGTCCTCGTCGTCGTGCATGCCCGTCCCGACGTCCGTCCCGGCTTCCGCGCGACCGACAGAAACCAAGCGCGTCCGTCGCAGTTTCTGGAACCAAAGGAACGCCGACCGCTGGATGCAGAGTCTTCATCGACCGCTGGACGTCGATTCTTTCTCGCCGACCGATGGACGCAGAGTCACAGTAATAGGTAAGTACGTTGGCGGGCAGGACAACGAAAATCAAAGTTTGGCGGTCCTGCCCACACGATCGAATTTGCGTATGTACGTATTTCATAATAGGACGTACGTATTCATAATGTTTGTACGTACTCTTACCTAATACCTCTATGATGACTAGGAATAAAGAAATGTTAGTTACATGTCTCTAGCCTACTACTACTACTAACCATCTTTTTGGGGTTTTTTTTTCAAATTTTATTTGTGAAAATTATTTTGGCAAAATTTTATAACAATAACTTAGCAAAAGTAAATTGAAATTACATTTTTAAAAAAATATTTTCAATATTTTTTCTTAATTTTAATTTTGATCCTGTGTTTTGAAATTTAAAATTACACAAAAATGACAAAAATCACTCTTACAAAATGTGAGTGCAATTCACTAAACCAATGAATTCATTACTTGCCCACTATTTCCAATTTAGTAAAACTATTCCAATTCAATACAACTAATGAATTCACTCAAAATCCAATGAATTCGTTATTTGTCCACTAATTCCAATTCAGTACAACTAGTGAATTCACTCAAAATCCAATGAAATCACTTCACATACAAAGACACCAAATTCACCCAAAACAAAACAAGCAAGCTACGTGTGTAATTTAGTTGAATTCTTGAGTATTGTCTAGGCCTTTATACTACCTTATCTGTTTCCACATTCAAGTGTCAAATAATTATTTTTATTTTTCAAAAAAATCGAGTTCAACAAGTAAAAATGATCATTTCTGAAACTTTTGGCATGACATTTATGCCAAATTCAAATATTCGACAATGATGAATGATCATTGCACTTAATATGGATGAAAAGATGTCATTTAAAAGAGAAATGCTACATGATTTTCTATTAGACTATATAGTTCTTGCTTGCAAGCAACAAAGACTTTTACTTTATAACTTGAAGTAGCCATTGGAACTAGTCTTAAGGATAGGAAAATGACTAGTAAATTGTTTATTTATTATATATTGAATAGTGATAGAAAATGATAGACCTTAAATGCAATTTTTAAAACTATCTCAAGTGATTTTAAACAAGTAATTTTTAGGAAATCTTGATCTTTTGAAAATTAATATAATTATCACTAAACCTAAAAAAGGAATTACAATTACTCAAATTTCAAGAAATACCCCACCTTAGGCCATAAAATTAGGAGATTGCCCCATAAGGACTTTCCAAGAATAGCAAAAATAGTGCATCAATTTCTCTATATTTTTCAGTTTTGATTTTGTTGTTGAATTGTCTCTAACAAAAGTATTCAATATTCAATAACTCTCTTGCATGAGAGAAAACATGAGCATCTATTTTTTTTTTTTTAATGGTTCCCAAATGTAAAGTCTTGGCCCCAAGTTTCATTTACCCTAAATTCCAAGCACATTATTATATTTGACACAATATTTGCACTTCCAAGTACCTTTCATTGTCCAAATTCTTTTCATATGACCAAGAAATTTTTAATTGTCGTGAATTTTTGAAAGATTGCATTGTTAATGCATTTAGTTGGACCTATGGATGTTTTGCCCAATAGTTTTATTTCCTGGAATGTTATATATATATATATATATATATAACTTGTGTATAGGTTATCAAAATTGCACCCAAGTCACTTCAGCCTTTTTCCTAATTAAATTTACTAATTTGGCTATATTGTATTATGGATTATTGCCAATTTAGCAACACCACAAAAGTTTCCAAAAATGTTACTATGGATAAAGCCAACAAAGCATCCATATTCAATGGCACCTCTTGTTCCAAATCACATTATGTGCATGTTTTATTTTGGTGACTTTGTTGGCCTTTAGGCAAGGATATTGTGTTTAGATTCATTATAGAGTATATTGTAGCTTAATGGATATTGGCCCCTAGGTAATAATAGGTCTATTTTTATATGAGGATTTTTGAAAGATGATATTTTGGCTTGTGTTGAAACTTGAGATTAGTTATATAGTTATAATATCTTGAAGGATTTTGGTTTCTTTTAGAGGATTTTTTGAAGATTATATTTTTGCATGGTGAAATATTTGAGTTTCCT
>Ga0209611_10007456_pt1 | contig 17518 bp, 16 predicted proteins | sample S1TSphgellanicum_3_FD_187693 | JGI IMG/M metagenome (GOLD analysis project Ga0209611, IMG submission 187693) | Host-associated microbial communities from peat moss isolated from Minnesota, USA - S1T2_Fc - Sphagnum magellanicum MG (SPAdes) (version 2) | ecosystem: Host-associated > Plants > Peat...
AATTTGGAAAAAAAAAAAAAAAACAAACAAGCAAACAATCATATTATTGGCACAAACCCAAAAACTGAGTACTAGTGTAAAAGATATGGGTTTATTATTGCTGTAGTTGCTGCTTCTGCTGCTACTGGGCTTTCTCAGTGTTGGGAGTCAGGAGGACGGGAGTCTCTCAGGAGGTGTGTGTGATTGCAGCTGTGTTTTCCTTGGATCTCTCTCTCTCTCTTTTCTCTTCTCTCTCTCTCTCGCTTGGAAGCTTGTCCTGCTTCCCTGCAGCTTTTGATCTGCCAAGTTATTATGTACTAGTGCAGTAGAAGAATAAGAAGTTGTTGTTGTTGTTGTTGTTGTTTTGTTTTGTTTTGTTTTGTTGTTGCAGCAGCTCTCTTCTGTTTTGTTTTTTTTGCTTTTGTGTCTTTTGGGTTGAGAGAGTTTTCAAAGAAATACTAGTGGAGAGAGACCATGGCAACAGCAGAAGAAGAAAGGAGAAGAGAGCAAAGAAAAGATGATTCCCTTCTGCATCATGGGTAGAAGGAAGAAGAGGGAGTTGTTGGTCTGGAACAACAACCCAATGAATATGGAGGAGGTGCAGGTGGTGCTCACTTCTTCTTCTTCTTCTTCTTCGTGCAGCAGCAGCAGCAACTTCATGAGGAGCTTCTGCAATGCACTAGTTTTTAGGATTGTTGTAATTTGGAGCAGTTTGGTGCTGTCTGCAGCTGCATTAGGGACGTTGCAATCTGATGTAGAAGGTCTGCAACGGTTTAGGGAAGCAGTGGACCCAACAGGAATGCTGCTGAGCACATGGGTGAATGCGAGTGAAGTCTGTACAGGCAGCTGGCTTGGAGTGGAATGCTCAGAAGGCAGAGTGTACAGTCTTAGGCTTCCACTCTCTGGACTGGTTGGTATCATCCCTAACAACAGTCTGGGTCTGGTGGACCAGCTGCGAGTTGTGAGTTTGCACAACAATTTCCTCACAGGTCCTTTCCCGGGAGAACTTGGCAACTGTACCAACTTGCGAGCTTTGTATCTGGCCAGCAATAGCTTCTATGGTCCACTTCCCTCTCTTTTAGGCTTCTGGCCCCGTCTCACTCATCTCAGCCTTGGGTTCAACAACTTCAGTGGAGCTATTACCGATACTGTGGATTTCTTCCAGGAGCTCTACTTGCTGGACTTGGAAAACAATTCCTTCTCTGGCATGTTGCCTGCTCTCAAGCTGAATGCTCTTCAGAAGCTCACTCTCCAAAACAACAACTTGTCTGGTCCTATTCCTCCCAGTCTACAGAGCTTCCCAGCTGCAGACTTCGCAGGGAATCCAAATCTCTGTGGTCCACCTACACTCATTCCATGTAGCACTGCTATCACTCCTGCTCCTGCACCTTCTCCTCAAGCCCCTAGTACAGCTCCCGTTTCCCCCACACCGGCTCTTCACAGCGGAAGAAAGAAACTGGCAGCAGCGTACATTGCAGCTATTGTAGTGGGTAGTTTTGTGTTTGTTGTTCTACTGGCAACTGCCATTCTGGTATGCTGCTGGTGCTGGAGGAGAGCGAGTCTGGGAGCAAGGGAGAAGGCAGCTGGTGCCAAGGGCTCTGAGAAGTCTTCTGACGACAAAAGTCCAGAAGATGAGACTAACAAGGATGAGAACTCGAGCTCGGCACAAGGGGAGCTAGAAGGAGGAGTTGGGGGCCGCAACAAGCTGGTTTTCTTCCAAGGCAAGAACTACAGCTTCGATCTGGAGGATCTGCTGCGAGCTTCCGCCGAGGTACTGGGCAAAGGCTCAGTGGGAACAGCGTACAAGGCCGTTTTGGAGGATGGGACCATTGTTGCTGTGAAGAGGCTCAAGGATGTCGTCACTCCTCGCAGGGATTTCGAACTGCAGATTGCTCTGGTGGGAACTTTGCAGCATCCCAATGTGGTCCCTCTCCGGGCTTACTATTTCTCCAAAGAGGAAAAGCTCCTTGTTTATGAGTATTACTCCAATGGCAGTCTCTCTGCCTTCCTCCATGGTATGTACCTACTTACTCATTTTTATGTAACTAGAAAATGCACCCCCTATGATGCATTCTGCATCCTAGTGAGCATTTAGGGGCGAGGCCAATTGGCCAAGACCTGAAGGCAAATTAGATGCAAAAGGTGCCCCTTATGGTGCATTCTGCATCCTAGTGAGCTTTTAGGATGAGGCTGATAGGCCAAGACCTGAAGGCGAACTAGATGCAGAAGGCGCCCCCTATGGTGCATTCTGCATCCTAGTGAGCTTTTAGGGTGAGGCCAATAGGCCAAGATGCCTGAAGTTGAACTAGATGCAGAATGCGCCCTTGGGGTTCGCGCCTTCCCTGTCTTACAGGGAGGATTTCTGAGAGCAGATTCTATTGAATATAGTGCTCTGGTTTCCTCAAAACGACGCACTTCCTTTGAAATCAGCAGTTTTTTTTTGAAAAGGCTGTCTTCTGCAATCCAAGAAGTCTGAAAAGTGTGCAGAATCGGCTCTCAACAGCTGATGAAAAGTTGATCTGCCTTGACATATATATATTGTATGCCACTGTGCACTTTCTGATTGACAGGCAACAGAGGTGGGGGTCGTGCACCATTGGACTGGGTAGCACGTGCAAGAATTGCACTTGGAGCTGCAAAGGGAATTGCATATTTGCACCAGGCAGGAAGTGCACAGAAATCGGCTCATGGGAATATCAAGTCATCTAACATCCTGCTCAATCAAGATCTGGAAGCAGGTGTATCAGACTTTGGCCTCGTACAGCTTGTTGGCTCGACTCCTGCACTAGGCTCACGGATCAATTCTGGATACACTGCGCCTGAAGTTTTGGAGACCCGTAAGACGACATTCAAGTCAGATGTGTACAGCTTCGGTGTGGTATGTGTCACGTACTTTCATTCTCCATTGAAGCTCCTCTGTGTACCATAATCCAATGCCCTCTGTGTGCATCAATGGTTTATGTCCAGAAGCACATCAAGTTATAGTGTTTTCTTGGACTCCACATCCAATCATAAAACCCAAACCTTGGATTGGGTTTAGTTGAACTAACTTTTTAAGACTCTGTAGATGAACCTGGATCTTTTAGTCCTTTGAAGAGATGTGTTGCTCTGAATCCAGTGTCTAATTTTTACCATCACCCGTTTGTTTGTTGTTTGAGTGCAGGTGTTGTTGGAGCTGTTGACAGGGAGGGCCCCAACAAAGTCGACGCTAAATGATGAAGGACTTGATCTCCCTCAATGGGTGCAGTCGGTGGTGAGGGAGGAGTGGACAGTTGAAGTTTTTGATGTGGAGTTGATGAGGTATCAGAATGTTGAGGAGGAGATGGTTCAAATGCTACAAGTAGCTATGGCATGTGTTGACACTGTGCCTGAGAGGCGGCCAAAAATGAAAGAGGTGGTGCACATGCTTGAAGATATTCATCAGTTCTCTGACACTGGAGATGAAGCCTCGAGGCAACAACCTGAATCTGAAAAATCGGACTCTGCAAAGGATTCTCAAACAGACACACCCCCATACGTGCAAACACCATCTGAGTAAAAATGATTGGAAACAAACCTTTGATTCAAACTCCCCTAACTGGTAGTTCCATCTTTTTTAGGTCAAAATCTTTTCTGCATTCACCACCTAATTTTTTGAAAGGCTGCAGCAGCACTGGAGGATGATGTAGTAGTGTTTTCATTGATAGCAGCCTCAGGATATGAGAGAGTAAAGCTTTTCTACATTTTTCATTACTTGGTTCTTCAGCTCACACAGGTTTGGTGGGTTTAACTGGATCCAGTGTTACATGCTCATCAGATTTCATCTGTTGTTCCAACTGGTCATGAGTGCAATGGGATTGATTGATTCCACTCAAACAAAATCCAGTTTTGCACCTTCAGCAAAGTATTATCATTAGCTCCAAGAAAAAACTCTCTTTTCAACAATTGGAAAAAAAAAAATTAAAAATTGGTTGTGAAACATGTCAATGGACAAGGTTTCCTAGGCAATTTGCATGTTGCTGTTTTTGAGGTGTTGTTGACATGGGGAACTAAATTTGTGACATGGATTGTTTCTCTCATTTAGCACATTAAAAAATGGAGTTTTCCTTAAAGTCAGGGAAACACAGCACTAGAACCCTGAGTTTCGGTCCAAAACCTGGGTGAGATTCACTAAGAAAACCTTACAAAAAAGAGTACATCAGCATTCTTCAAGGTGGGGTGGACGTGGGCGATGTGAAACTCAGAAATGCACCCTTTTTTTGGGTGGTAAACTGAGTTTCATCCTGTTTTGACCCCCTCTTTCCCTTTTGCTGAGCCGCTCCTCCACTGCCGCTACATACATTTTCACTGCTCTTACGTGTACAACTACTATAATTACTTTCGAACCGTGTGCATTAAATGATGAGTTTCAACATTTCATACCCAGATTTAATAAAATTTCCTTACTTTTTCGACCTCCCTCAAAGAGAGGATAGGGGGTGTCACATGAGGCCCAAAGACAAAGCATTTAGTAGATGGAGAGTGCTCTCCAATTAGACCCAACGTGATTAAAAAATTGGTGGAATTGCTTATGCAGGGCTTTGAACTTGGAACCAATTTGTGGGTGATACCTTCCTATATAACCGCCGGTTCTTTTCTGAAACCACCGAGGCTTCCTCCGAGGTTGCTGCAACCGAGAGACCCAGCGGTTCTTTGGTTCTGAGTTTCCGTTTCCAAGACCCGGCTGCGAAATGGTTCCAAAAACGGAACCGGGGGTTATCAGAAAAAAGTGCCCACCTCGTCCGTCCCTGATTCTCGAAGGATTCTTCAGTTCAAGTTTTCCCTCCATTTTCGTCTTCTTCTTCGTCTTTCTCGAGAATGCTCTTCTTTGGTTGCTGTGTGTGGGATCTTGTTTCTTCGGAATTTCCTGTTTTCTCCTCTTGCGCGCGGTGCAATATTAATTGTTGCAAACATCACTACTGCGGTGGAGCGGATATGGAGAAGCATGAGGAAGAGGCCTTGGATCTCTTACTTTCTCTTCAGTCTGAAGATGATGATGCCGCTAGCAACGATGTTCGTGATGACGAAGGTCCGCGTGGTCATCACTCCTCATCACCACCACCACCACCCTGCGATGATCCTACTGGTACGCTGTCGCCTGTTACACCTTGTGGTTCCTCGTGATCTTCCTTCCTTTCTTTCTTTCTTTCTGACTGATTCTTTTTCGGTATTTTTATTGTTGCGTCATATCCTGGGCAATTCTATTGCTGCTTTCGGGAGATTGTTTACTTGTTTCTCGTGCTCTTTCTTTCTGATTATTTTTCGGTATTATTTTTGTCGCATACATATCCTGTGCAATTCTATTGCTGCTTTCGGACGATTGCTTGCTCGTTCCTCGTGCTCTTTCTTTCTGGTTCTTTTTCGGTAGTGTTATTGTCGCATACATATTTTGTGCAATTGATTCTATTGCTTTTGGTTAATTTTTCTGGCAGAACTTCTTTGTTTTTTTCTTTTCTGATTTGGTTTGGCGCTTTTACTGTATTTTGCGAATGGTCACCAAGCGAGACTATTCCCGCTCCTGCCGGAAATTGATGATCATGACGTTGAAGTCAATTATTAGCGAGCACTTTTGTTATTTCTTTGATCTTGAGAGGTCGATGAAATGAGCAAGTCTCCTTCAACAGTGTTATATATTTATCGCCAACGAATTTAAGAGGGACTTTGTGATGAATTGCATGGTAAACAACAACGCGGTATGTGTTTGCATCATAGTGAAGAACGAAAGACGGCTTAAGGAATTCAGCGAATTTGGTTGAGGAATGTTGTGGTCTTGACATGCCATCTATCTCCCTGTCTTTGGATTGCCCTTTGGCTATGGTAATCTGCAGAGTGTGGAGAGGAAGAAACCGGAGCTGGATTCCGTATGGATGACACTTGCCGGCTGCAAACCAGGATCATGAAACAAAACGAAGCCTGGCAGCTCCATGAGAAGATTCCTCCTGCCAAACCATTGACCTCGATACCTGAATTTGAACCTCATACAGGTCTCCTTGTTACGTCTGTCTGTGGTTCCTCCACTGTTGTTCAGAATGTGATTGGTGTGGAAATGTTTGAGGAAATGAAGAGAACATCATTGTCTGTTAAAATTTGTCAGCCGCACAGAAAGCAAAACTGGTGCTGAATTCTGTGCATTCATCGTCAACAAGCATGTGCAAGCAATTTTTATCCTTCTTCACTCTTGCTTTATATGAGACTGTGATCATGGTCAAAACTTGATCATCCATAAGGTTGATTTTTGCAGGATACTGTTCAGCTGAGGAGGACCTCTCTAGACCAAAGACAAATGTAACCATGGCAGCATTCAGAGATTTTGTCAAGGATTCTTTGAAGGACTCAAACCACACAGCAGCTCCTGCGAGTTTCAGTTGTCGGTCAGAACCTCCTAGGCTGTCATCTGTTTTCAAACCTGATTTTGATCAACACTCTGGCTTGAGAATCAGGTGATGCCTTATGTGCATAATGATGTGTCCTCTGATCAAGCAGATCATCAATGGCTTTGTGATTGGCTCCCTCAGCATAGCGGTGTTATTTAAATTGCTCCTAGTTGTCATCCCTTAGGGTTTACCCCTGGCAATACCCTTAGCTTAGAACTCATGTTACACAGTAACTTCAAATTGAGTGCTAGGTTTGGTGCTTCTGGAGTACATGAGAGCCAAAATTTCATCATTTTTTTCAGAAGGGCTGCAGCATAGACCCTACTTCTTCATACAGCACAAAAGGAATTGGCTTAGAACTTGAAGAGTAGTGTACTTTTATTCCATAAGATCCTGTTTTACTTGCAATGCAGAAGAAATATGTGTCCATGCTTAAGTTACTCTGTATCTCTCAAGTCTGGTTGCTGATAATCAATGGAGACTGGTAACATTCTAGCTTGCACAAAAAAAGAGTCTGCCCACTGCTGTATGGTATTCTGCTCAAGTATTTGGCACAACCTTTTCTACTGGACTGAAACTGACACCTGGCATACCTACAGGGATAGGCTGGTCGCACCTGATACTCTTACCAGCAAATTCTGTGATCTTCACTTTGTCCGGCTCCAGGGAATCAAGTAAGGGTCCTGCCTACAAAATCCTTATGAACATGACAAAGTATATGCTTGAGCAGTGCTTTTCAGAATTTTTTCTAAGTCTCAAATTGCCAGTTGGATTGATGAGTGGGTGTATGTGATGGTTCTTTCTTTTCAGTCGGGCAGGGATGCGTACCAATCTCCAAGGTTCATGGGCAACTGTGGGTGTCCTGACGGAAAAGGGCCAACCAAAATTGAGTGCTGCTGGCAAGAACTTTATGGTGTGGAAGCTGTCTTCACTTGATGGAGCACTTGTAAGCGTCTTCTTGTTTGGAGGTTCATACACAGAGCATTGGAAAGAGTCAGCAGGTGCTGTTTTTGCTGTGTTCAACGCCAAAGTTCGTCTTGATGAAAGGGTAAGAAGAACCAACAAAACCCCTGAGCAGTGGTAGTTTAATTGACAAGTGTCTTCATGCCCTATCTTCTCATGTACATAAACTTGAAAAGATCTGATGAGTTCTAAACCTGGCAGAGCAAGGAAATGTGCCTCAGTGTGTTCAAGGGTGATCAGATGCTGAAACTGGGAACCTCAGCTGACTATGCTGTTTGCAAAGGGAAACGCAAAGATGGCACATCCTGCACTGTTGTTGTCAATAAGTGAGTTCTGATTTCAGTCACCAGAGAACCTCCCAAGCACCAGAACCTGTATATTATTGCTCAAATTGGTTATTTTCTCAGCTGCTCATTGCAGTCTTCACAATACTGCATGCAGTAGGCAGATCTTTCCTTTCTGTATGGAGTTTTGGCTCACAAAAGCATCCAGTTGCATTGCTGTCTGTCTTTTCTACTTAACATGAATTTGAAGAGTTGAGACATAGTGGATTGCTAAAATTAATGTCACATTCCTCTAATTATTCAGCAATGCTGATGGACTGCAGGAAGCAGCAAGGAGAGTTTTGTCAGTATCATCTTGGAGTAAGTCCACTCTATAATAAGTAGTTGTGGCTTGGGTGGAGCTGTAGCAGGAAGTATTCTCAATTATATGCTCTCCAGCTTAGATGGGGAGTGGCTTATCTGGATTTTATAGAGAGCATATGTGCATGCTCTGCACATGGACATTCACTCCTCTCCATTTGGTGAGTGATGAGTAAGGTTCTAACTAGTGCATACATGGTGTGCAGACTGCTTATCAAAAGCATCGAACACATCGAGCAGAGCTCAATGGCGGGTGAGTATCATGCTTCCACCAGTGTACTGCTACTAATTATAGATGCAAAGATCATCAGCCTAGGGTTCAGTTACTACTGGAATGGTTCTTCCAGGACTAATATGACTGTCCTTCCTGATGTTTCCATAACTGCTTTGTCAAACTGAGCATTGGGTCTGCCCCAATGCAAGATGCCATAGACTATTGTGCAATAAAGGCAGCATAAAATAACCTTTTCCAAAATTCAGGAACCTGGCTACTGCATTCTCTGGCCCTGGAACAAAAAGAGCACAAGCTGTGAGGCCAAATGTATTGAGCCCCACCAAGGAAACCAAATTTATGCGGCCACTTAAGCACTTGACCTCCCCAGACTTGAGAAAAGTCCTAAGGTACACTTGTTCTTGTGGTCTCAATAGAGCATGACTTATTTGACTTTGTTAGTATACGATCGAGGGATCACTAGGTTCTGATTTTTGGTTTTCAGATGTGACCAGTTTGATATGCCTTGCCTTCATTCCCAGACTCATCACTCTCCTGTCTTCTGGCAACATCTTGGTCTGTGTCTTAAAACTTTGGTTGTCTGGGCAGCAATGCAGATAGCATCACATCAAGATCATACTCACAAGGCAAACGTTTCCTTGAGACATTGTCACAACATACTTTTGGTACCATCTAAGCTCTCTTTCCATTGGTATTTTGCAAGTGCTCTTCTTCTTTTGTTAATGTTTTTCAAAGCACACCTACAGTGTTGGTCTCTATAGTAAATATGTTGATATCATAACGGAGTAAATAGGACCCTCTCTTTCAAGTACATCAAAGAAATGTTTTTGTGTGCTCAATACTGAATTACTCTACTCTTATTAAGAATTTCAATTTCTTGCAGAGAAAGAGCAGAACTTGAAATGCATGGAAAAGAAGAGCATGTTGAAGAATACAGAGTCAAGGAAGAAAGCTCGGTAAGTCTGAACATGTGACAGACTGCTCATACCAATGCAGTGAGACATGCTTGTCAGCATCCTGGCATGAGAGCTTGTAGATACAAGACAGCACTCGCGCTGTCCAGGTCATCTAGATTTCTTGCTTCCCATCTCCAGTTCAGAATGACTTGAAAATTTCAAATAGTGATTGGGCAATATTGAGTGACATTGTTTGCTTGCTTGTTTTCAGAATTCCTTTGGCAGAGAAGGTGGGAAACATTGTTCCACCAACCAGGGGTGGTGTATCACAGAAGGTGAACTCTCAAGTGATGGAACTTGATGCAGCAGATGGTCTTGATGATGATATGGTATATAACCCTACTCTTATCCCTCTGCTTCATTATCAATCCCACTCACAATTTGCATTGAAGTTATATGCCTTGCCTTGCTCACATGAATTGTCACATACTAAACTCAGCTTAGACATGGTTTTTGACAAATAGCTTCTGGGATTTTGATATGTCCTTTACTGGCCTGTGCAGGAACAGGCAATGACCTTCCTTGAAACCTGAGATACTGGCTCTTCCAACACATGATAGCATTTGCCATTGCATGCTAGGGATTTTTTTCAGCTTCAATTTTGGTTTGCCTAGGTGGCTGCAAGCCAAAATAAAAATTGCTGATGTACTGCCATCAGTAGAGGAGGCTATTTAGGGTCTTAAGGCTTGTAGCGATAAACCAAGGAGTGGGTCACAACAATGTGACCACTTGAATACAGAGACTCTGATTGGAAAGCCATTGGTGCAAAATCCACTGTAAAGAAAAGTAGAAGACTCACACAACATGTTTTCACTCAGGAAAACATATCTTAGTGATGGAGAACATACTAGATTAAAGTTCTAGAAGTGAGCTATCCAGTTTGCTCCTCAGAGAGCTTCCAATGCAATTGACAAAAGTCCATGATAAAAGTTCAAATGTTCAATGTGTTGAAAGAGGGAAAGCGATTTTGTTTTATATCACAAACTCAAAAGAAACTAAGAGAGTAATGACATGAAGTGTGCACAAAAATTGTGAAAATCCATGAATGAGAACATAATGATAGATCTTGTAACCACAATGTCTGTAATTGACTAGTCCAATGTTGCTTCAGACTGACAATGATTAATAGCAACCATGTCACTTGGAAGGATTTATAACAACACAAGAATAGAAGTGCCCTTAAGTGCACAAGAACTACAAAGTTGCAAGAGAGAAGGAAAGTACAGTGGACGAATGTTTTATTTACTTACTGAAGTCAAATTCAGGAGCACTGTGCTGAGTATTCATGATGTCAAAGAGGAACCATAAACCAGGTTTCTTTCTCCCTCTTTGTACTTCATGATCACAAATGGATGTCACCTGTGGCTAATCAAGTTTTTAGGTTATCAGCCTCCGGGTACAAATTATATTACATCAATCCACCAACCCAACTACAAGTGCTCCTCCATTTGAGGCATCAGAAATAATGGTGTCAGGATGATGACCAGCATAAGCCATAGCTGTGGAGCAAACTTGAGAACCCACTGGATTCAAAGACTGGCATCATTCTCTCTCTCTCTCTCTCTCTCTACTATGTAGTCAGAAATTCTAACAGCTTCAAAAATCCTGTACTGTGATAGTCCTAAGTTTCTAAGAAATGTGTACCCAAGCTTTGGCTCTCCCCTCTCAGCTTGCCCACTTTTTGACTCCAGTCAGTAGTGGTGTTCAAGCTGAGTGTTAAGCCTGGAATGCTGGGCATCTCTATTGCATACGATGGCTTCAATCATTCTCCATGTGCAATCTAATATTTTGTTTCATTTCGCACAACAAGAATCAGATGATGATGTGCAGACTCTGTATAGAAAACATACAGTGGATACTAGGCCCATTTTACTTGTGCCATTTGAAGGAGGCAGCAGCACACGAGAAATGGGAAAAACTTTGGCCAACTTCCACACTTCATATTTCCCACACTGGTCCATTGGGATGTCCATATACTCACCAGTCCAAATCTCAGCTGACTTGCTCCCCAATAAGATCAAGTCCAACAACTAGAAATGAAATCCCTTGAAAAAGAAGGAAGTAGAAATGCACGCCCTTTGCTGACAGTAAGCTCCGTGCTGCTGCTGTCAATAGCAAAAATGCCAAAGACAGTTCTTTCCTGTACAGTCGGTTTGCCTTCTTCTTTGGTATTGTTGGTGCTGGTGCCAGTACGGGTGGTGGCAGAGAGTTATGCTCGTGCTTTTGCTTCAAAAGTTCTACACCTGAATCTGAGACCCCCCGGTTGAGATTTACAGAGGGTTTGGTTTCCTGAACACTAGAAAGAAGTTCTCCCTCAGATGCACGCCCAGTTTTCTTTGTGACCACCCACTCATGCGCACTGCTTAGCTGGAACAGACCCGAAATCATGGCATTGAACTTTGTCACAGACATGGTGTTCTCAAAGAGAAGGTAGGGGATGAGGAATGGGAATGAGCGGGGAGCTGGAAGCACATTCAAGAAGGACATAAGTGCAGGAATGTAGCAAACAACCCATACTGGGAGCATTGCCTCTGGCACAAACATTGTCACTGGCAGGATTATGCAGAAGAGTGTGAATGAATAGAATGGAAGAATCAGTTTTCTCAGAAGGAAGAAAAGGAATATCATGTTTGCTTTCTTCCCCGCTGATACCTGCAGTTGCAGATGAAACCAAAACACGTCAGTTTTTTACTGAACAGGTAATTACTAACAGAAAAGAAGGGTACTTGGCAACACAAACCCAAAAGCAGTGTTCAATTCTTTAATCGAATAAGTTCCCAATGTATACTGTCATTTGTTCTATCAGCAAACACAATATGGAAAGCTACGATTGAATAATAGAACTTGCAGTTGACCTTGTGTTTTGCAAAGTTTCTTGTGGCATTAGACTTTATATACAATGACATGAATCAAAACAGGTTGTGATGCATAGAAGCTACAACATAATCAATTAACTACAGGATTGTAGGGCAGCAAAGATCTTTCAACCCTAGTGTGGTTGTGCATGTTTAGAAGCTGAACCCACCTCAGACTTGATGATATCAGGAAGACACAGACGAAAAAGTTGCATGGGGCCTGAATGCCAGCGGTGTTGTTGTTTACGGTATGCCTCATATGACTCTGGTAACTCGCACAGACACTGCCAGAACCTAACATCCTGATTAGCAATGCCCATGAAACGAGTGCACCCAGACTATCTCACAACGCATTAACATGAACATCCCAGTTGGAACATGTTGATCTACACTAATTTAGCACTGGTTTTTTGCTAGCTTCTCAGCCTGATACACCATTTCATAATAGCTAACCCACCAACCATATACCATACCTTGCAAACACAGTAAGCTAGACTGATTCATCCTACATGCACTAGATCCCTAGGCATTTAGTGCTAATGGCTAACACCACAAATTAAGTAGTAAACCAGGTGCTCAAATACAAACCTATAAATCTAGCGCTGATCCACTCCCTGAACCCCTTGAGTCTAGAATCAATGCTGTGGTCAGGATCACAAGTGAACTAGTGTAGAACAAGCATGGCTTTGTAGGAAAAAAAGCAACTTACCCGCACATCATTGACAAAGATAAACTTCCAGCCACAAAGATGAGCCCGGACAGCAATATCCATGTCTTCTACAGTTGTGCGTTCCAACCAGCCACCGCACTCTTCCAATGCTTTGATACGCCAAACACCCGCTGTGCCATTGAAGCCAAAAAAGTTGATGAACACACCATTCACCTGTTGCTCCACCTCAAAGTGGAATGATAGATTTATGTTCTGGAGACGTGTGAGCAGATTCTCATCCTTGTTGACAAACGACCACCGTGCTTGTACTAGACCCAGTTCTGGATTGTCCTGTGATCAACAACCAAATCGCTTTATAATGACAAGATTCTATACATTCTCTGTGTCACTGTGTATTCTAGAGACACAATTCCAACAAAACTGAAGTCATCCATGAACTCTGGAGTTTCAGGTCATGGTTGTTTTTGAGAAAATCAGGAAACCTTCTCCAATACATACTTTTTGTTCTCAATACTACTAGATGTCATTGGTTTGCTTGTACAAAAGAAGCAATCAAAGGGCACTTCTTGTTCCCTTCCTTTCTTTAGGGATAGGGCATTCTCTCTAATATTGCTGACAGAGAAAATGAACCACATTGAAGTAAGTACACACAAAGGTTTTTGGGAATACCCTAAAGTGAGGGACGGTGCGTTTAAGGAAGTCTGCCTTTGGCTGGAAATCAGCATCAAAGATTGTGACAAACTCATAGTCTTTCACATATTCGCAGCTCATTGCAGACTTGAGGTTGCCAGCCTTATATCCTGTGCGATTTGTTCGATGCCTATATATGATATTAATCCCCTTCTGGTTCCATTTGGTCACCTCAGCCTTGATCAAGAACTGTGTATCAACATCATCTGAGTCATCCAGCACTTGCACCAGCATGCGATGCCTTGGCCAATCAAGCTGGCAGACTGCTGAGATGGATTGCTCATACACCTGCACAAACACAATACACACACTTCTCAAGATCTTAAAAAACCTTGTCATGAAATCCATTCCTTTGACAGCCAGCCAGCCCTGGACATGTACAGAAGAGGGAGTTTTCTCAAGAAATCTAAGGCATGCAGCACAAGGCTGTGGGTGGGTGGGGGCACAGAACAAACCTCTCGTTCATTGCACATTGGAATTTGAACAAGAACCATGGGGTAGCCCTTGTCCGGCTGCTCAACATCATCCGACTCAAGTGAAGGGTTTACTGGAATAGGCTTTATCTTCTTCCACTTGATCCACATACAACCAAGGCAGAGGATAATGCGATCTGCTGACTGAATGAGGAAGAGGCAGATACAAAAATTGATGAGAAGCTGAAGCGGTGGTGCAATGTACTCCGCTCGCAAATATAACCAGCCAAGGTATATGGAGTGGGCCAGGTTCTGCACTTGGAATGCAGGAGCCCAGTATGGGCCAGGGAAATGCCAACCCATCAAATGTGCTGCTACCTCCACACACAACATGAATATTGCAAACACCAAAAACCCTGTAATGGCCTTGAACAGTCTGCTGCCCCCCTTGTGTGGTTTTGCTGCAGTAGGAGGAGGAGCCAGACCCTGTCGAAGAATGAGACGTTTCTTGATGGCTGCAAGAACCGTCCACAACCCTAATGCCATCCATGCAAGGCAACCAGCTGCTCTGTGAGCCTTGAGCAGAAGTACCCATGTCAGCTGCTTGGCATTCTTTCCCTTGTCTTTTCCTCCACCACCAAATCCACCAGCCTTTGGGCTCTCGATCTCCAGCATTGTGTAGTTTGGGTTTGCCATCTTCACCACTACAGGAGTTCCCCCCCTAAGCTGCTCCTTATTCCACCACTCCACAAAGTCGAAATCGGTGGGTGCCATCTTCAAACAAACACTGTTGTTGATGCCAAGAAACAAATGGGCACTAGCCAAAATCTTCTTGCACTGCTCTTGTGAAGAAGAAGAAGAAGAAGAAGAAGATGATGGGGGGAAGACTACTAAAATGTTGGATTGTTCTAGTTATCGCATCGTGATATCTCTTGAGAAGAAGAGGGAGAGCAACAAGAAACTAGATCATCACAGAAACCGATCATAGATGCCAGCAGCAGCTCCCAACTTCTGCTGCAGCATTCACAACAGAGCTTCTTCTACCATCATCCGTCGTCAACAGCGAATGAGACAGTAAATCCTTCCCCCGGATGCCTCCTCCCGCCCTTGGGAGGAGCTTCCTCCCGCCCTTGGGAGGAGATCAAGGCTGCTCTTCGACGACAGTAGTGTCCTGCAGCAGCAAGAAAACCCCAGTCCTCGTCGCATCTAGACTCCGCTGCTGCTGCTGCATTGCATAATTTCAGCGCGTAACTGCAATGCCAATAAAAAGCTTCCCCGCCAAAAGAAAACCCCCCGACCTCAGGAGGAATGGCTCTCTCTCTCTCTCTCTCTCTCTCTCTATTCACTGCACAAATATAAAAGCTGACCTAACCAACGGAAGAAGAGAAACCAAAGAAGACGAAGCCGGAAGGAAAGGTTCTCTCTCTCTCTCTAATCTGTGGACCAACCCAAGAAAAGAAGAACCGAGTAGAATCGATTGACCATCAAAACCCAGAATCCAAAAACTCAGAAAAATATTTCAGCAAGTTTTTTCAGCAGATCCGAACCAAAGCGACAAAACCATCCCACACCCACCAAAGCAAAACACCACTTCTTCAATGCAAGCCTTTTTCTCTCTTTTTTTTGTTCTTCCTTCCCTCCGACACAATACAGAACACAGGAAGAAAGAAAAACACCCACACTAGCCGATCACCTCCTTCAATGCAAAACCCAAACAAACACATATAATGTACGACACAAATGAGTCACAAATGAACATATAGATTCATGAAGCAAACCCAAAACACCCTGGGTACCAACCAAAATGGGAAGAAAAAGAGAGAGAGAGAGAGAGAGAGAGAGAGAGAGAGAAAAAGGAAGAAGTAGTTTTGGGTCTGCAAGGGTACGTAAAAGCTAATCAAGACCCAAATCTCAGCACCTCAACAGCAACAGAGGATGCCACCTGCATAAAATCCTGGCATCTGCGAGTAGTCTGGAAATGGAAACAACACAAATGACAGGAGTTTCTGAAACACCCAGACTTTATTAAATGCCACAACCCACAGTTGGCGCCAACAGCTGTCGATGACCACATAACACTACTGAAACACAGACACAGACGGAAGATCCAGAACCAGAAGAAGAAGAAGAAGAAAGAGAAGAGAGACTGGGTCTAAGTAAGTAACATTTTATTAATAATAAACACAAGAGAATCCTGCTGTGCTGCTGCTGGAAGGAAGGAGAGTGGGAGTTACAGCCTTCCCCGATGCCTCCCCTCCTCCTCCTGCTTCTCCCCCTCTTCCCTTCGCTTTTCGAACACAAAGTCGTGTGCGAGTGCGCGTAAGTGTGTGTGTGTGTGTGTGTTTTGAGTGTCCTCTTTGCATTTGTTCGTTTGCAGATTTGTTTTTGCAATTTACTCGGCGACTCGGTGGATTTTTTTTAAAGTTTCCTTCAGCAGCGGTGGTTTTTTTTTTTTAAGCTAAAGTGCTATGATGATCTATCGGAAGATTTAGCCAATTTTGGCTACAAGCTAAATACGAAAATAAACTTTCAAAAAATAAAAATCCTTCTATATTTTTGGCTAGCTTCTTGAATCATGTATAGAAATCTGGTGACTTTTTTTATTAAATTTCGATCTAATTCCGGCTATTGAAATTTTTCAAAAGGAACTTGATTTTGAGCACTTTTAATTTTTCAATATAACTTTTTGGCCAATATATGTAGCCAGCCCCCAAAAAAAAACAAAAAAGGCTGGTCTCCACCAGCCTTTATTTTGCTTTGGCTGGCTATACACATAGCCGAAATGCTATATTGAAATATTTAAAAGCCCTAAAATCAAGTTCCTTTTGAAAATTTCCAATAGCCGGAATTCGATTCAAATTTAATAAAAAAAGTCACCAGATTTCTATACATGATTCAAGAAGCTAGCCAAAAATATAGAAGGATTTTTATTTTTTGAAAATTTATTTTCGTATTTTAGTTTGTAGCCAAAACCGCCCACCTTTTCATTACCGTCCACCCCTCCTTCGCTAAACCAGCGCCAAACTTCACGCAATCACAATATCCGCCAAACAGATACTCCATTCCCTTTACTGCAACAGCGGTCTGTACTAAACGATTTAGCCAAATATGGCTATCAGCCAGAAAATCAAGTAAAAAATCTTTATTCATCCTTCCTTCTATTTTGGAAAACGCATATTCAGTTCAAAATTGTCTGTGTTTTCTAATTCGCCAGAAAAGAAAAAAAACTCAAAAAAAACTTTTTTTTTTAAAAAGGTCAAAATTTGCCTCAACTGCTTACAACATGAAATGAAAAGGTGCTTTAAGATTTTTTTTTACTTTCATATGTTGAATATCGCCAAATTTGGCTAAATATTCTCATTGATAATTATTACTTAGCAACAAAATTAAGAAATTATTAATATATACATTATATTGCAAGTTCCAAGAAGGAAAAAAATGAAAAAAAAAATGAAAAAATGAAAAAAAAAAGTGAAAATGTGGGCACTGGGAAGTTGGAACATGGCAGCGTACATTCAGGATCTTATCACTTCGTAAATTAATACAAGATACAGACTGGATACACTAGTTGTACATAATGGATTTTACTTAGTTCACATATGGGTTTAGGGTTTAGGGTTTATTGGGTTTAGGGTTTAGGGTTTATTGTGTTTAGATTCATTATAGAGTATAGTAGCTTAAGGGAATTTTGGCCCCTACATAATAATAGGTTTAATTTTTATAT
>Ga0209611_10007457_pt1 | contig 17518 bp, 12 predicted proteins | sample S1TSphgellanicum_3_FD_187693 | JGI IMG/M metagenome (GOLD analysis project Ga0209611, IMG submission 187693) | Host-associated microbial communities from peat moss isolated from Minnesota, USA - S1T2_Fc - Sphagnum magellanicum MG (SPAdes) (version 2) | ecosystem: Host-associated > Plants > Peat...
TTGTTCTTGCTATGCATGAAATTGGCGAGGTTTCGTTTTATTTATCTTCTACTTTGTGTGTGATTTTTTCTTAAACTTTTGATCTAGTGTTTCTTGGTGAGCACAAAATTGGTGAGATTCACAAAAATCGTGGTGTTCCCTAATTTTTTTTTGTTTTGTTTCTAAAATTTGTTTATGTGATGATTGTTTGAGGTATCCATTAGCGGTGATGCAAAACTTTGTATCTTTTGCTATTTTCTTCTCATATGCAAAATCAATGAGGTTTGCAAGGTATCTTTGGGGATTGGAGATAGGAGCATGTGTAGGAAGTTATGAGGACTTGACTTAGTTGTATATTGTAGAAGCTTGGATTTTAGTGGGTAATGCCCTTGTCCTTGAACATTACCCTACACATACTAACCTAACCATGCTTGGTGAGGATTTGAATGCTTTGATTGGCTATCATTGGCCTAATGATTCTGTAACCCTTTCTTGCTTGGATGAGAATTTTATAATTGCTCTTTGTAGGGATGAAAAGAGAGCAACTCAATTCTCACAAGGGATGGTTACATCTGGTAACCAGTTCAAGTGCACTGGTTACTGTGAATAGTCTCGGTGTTGATGTGCCTTGACCATTCAAGGTAACCTGCACACTCTTTCCTGCTACGTAGTGCATGACGACGTGATGGATGAATGAAGAAAAATGGCCCTTGGCTTGAGGTTACCAATTAAGTCTGCTTGCAAACAAGCACATCCATCCCCCAAGTGCAATACCCATAGATGTAAGTCACCAAAAGCCCCAAGAAATGACCAACACAAGCCCCAAAACTTGGGGGGGGGGAAGGAGGGGGGGCCACCACCAACTACATTCATCCATTGAAATAATGCACAATACATGCATTGGCAGATCTCTCTCTGGAGTATTTTGGAGGGCACGGGTACCATATTAAAAAAAAAAAAATGCTTACTTGGGCAGGCATTTCACTTTTTTTTTTTTGGGGGTTTCATTACACCTAGCAGGTACCCATCGGGTATCACAAGAAGAAAAATCAAATAAGTAATTTCCTGCAAAAAGATAATTACTAAAATAATAATGTCATTTATACTGACATTATTATTTTAGTAATTATCTTTTACTAATTATTTAGTATTAAACTAAGTTATTTGACTTAATACAAAAGATAATGTCAGTATAAATTTGTGCTTGTCAGATCCGCTCATGTGGCAGAAGAGCTTGAGGGGGGTTTTGGGGGCGGGTGGCAGGGGAGGGGAAGGGAAGAGAGAAGCGGGTGGTTTGCATTTGTGTACAACTGGTTGAAGAGATTTGTACTGCAACTTTTTGCTAGGTTCCAAACCAGTCGGACTCTACCCTCTAGGCTCTGACGGCCTAACCTAGTCTAGAAGAGCCTAGAGAGTAGGGTTCTTTGTTCTCTCCCCCCGCGCCGAAAACCGAAAACCTAGTGACAGAAACCCCGGGCTAGGGCTCAATCTCCCCTCGGGCTACGCTGATGTAGCCCCTTGGAGTCTACGAGAGAGCCTGTGCCCGCCCCCCGTCCGTCTTCCTCTTTCCTCGTTTGCTCTCTTTCTTCTCTTTCGCAGTAGTGTTGGTTTTGCGCTCTGCTTGCTGGAGCTTCGTTGCGGGTTTGTGATGGCGAAGAAGGTCGCGTAGATGGAGAGTTGAAGAAGAAGATGCCTGTTCCGTTTTATTTTCTCCATGTTTCTTCTTTTTTTTTCGGAGTGGTTTTGAACTCAATTTGAGCTTGTTTTGTATTTGTTTGTTTTTTGAGGAGGGGGTTTCCAAGGTCTGTTTCGTGCTTGCGGTGGGGATGTGAGATGCAGAATTGCATTTCGGGAAGTTGAACGGCGGGGCGGATTCGTAGTTTGGAGTATTGCATGGTTTCTTCTTGTGGTTGAATCTTTTGTTTTTGGTATCTTCAGTCAGCCGTTTTCTGTGAAGAGTGGAAGTGTGATGATGTGGTTTGCTGTGAAGATGAAGAAGTGAAGCACATCGGTTGCAGGCAGGCAGACATAGAGTGTTGAAGAAACGTAATTCGGGGTGGCGGTGGTGGCTCTGCAAACGTTTCTCCTCATCCCCGTGATGTGCTCGTCGTGTAGGAAAGAAAGGCAGTGAGCGGAAACGATTTGGTGCTTGGTGCTGGCTGGCTGGCTTCTCGAATTGTCGCAATCACTGCAGCTTAGTGGCTTCCAAGGTTCCCTCCCTTCTTTGAGCTTCGATGTTCTGTAGAGGTTTATTTTCTTCACATTTTTGCTGTTCCTTCCTGTCTGATGCTTGTGCGGCCGCAAGTGATCGATTCTCCCCGTCAGCGTGTGGTTGGAAGCAATTTTCCTCCTCCTCCTCCTCCTCCTTTCCTTTTCCATTCTACCTTGTGGCATGTTTCTCGGAGTCTCAGAGGATAGTGAATAGGCGATTGCGGACAAAGAGTGCTACAGAGTTCGTTGCAGTATATACCTACTCGGCTTCTGCTTTTTTGCAGCCAAGATCACATGTACAAGATGTACTCTCTGGTCGTTAGAGCACGTCTTGTCTAGGTTTTTGTGGGAGTCTGCACAGTCAGTTAGATCTGGACGCCAATACAGGTGCAAAATCACACCCTCATATCCTCAATCCTTTCCACCTGATGCACTTTCAAGTTGTTTTCTGGAGCTAGGCCCCATGACCCAGCGGGGCCAATAGCCCAGATGGATGATTCCCTGCATTGCTCTCATAGAAAGAGGGGTCCTGGGGAGACCTGTGTGACCAAATGCAACATGGATAGAGCAGTCTAGTAGGAATGGAACTGTTTGTGGCACATTTACATGTTAGGGGAAATGGCAGAAGATTCGTGACAGCAGCAGTCTCAACTGTCTTAACCTTAGCTTCAACTGAGTAAGAATATGCCTCTATGTTATCAGAGTCTTTATACCTTCTGGCTGGGAGTTCCCATCATATGGAAGAACATCTTGAAGAGCAACCCCTTGCAATTTCTACCATGGAGAGTGTACTGGCAATGCCATTAGCAATGTGTGCCATGTCAAGACTTCCATATGAGCCATAGTTGAAAACTGTTACTTTGGTAGATTGTGGGTCTGAAGACATTGGACACTGCAAACGGACTGTGGGAATCTGAAGAGTCTGGGTTATATATGTTAAAGCTTTATACTGAAATAGAGTGCGAACTCACCCATGCAGACCTTTGATAAATGTAGTTTTACAATGTCAGTAGGTTTCTATGTCAGTTTCATCAGGCTCTTTATGGAAGTCTTCTAAGGGAGCCCAGGTTTGTGAGTGAGTCAAAAAGGCATCATCTGATGATGCTCAACAGTAGCTAGGGATCTCAGCCTGATGATGCGTGTTCCAGAGGTGTTCAATTGCACCAAGTGGATGTTTTTGGTAGTTAGGCAAAGTTCTTTGCAGGGAACCTGAGTGGTGGCAGTGGATTTGTTTGATAGCAGGTGGTATTTAGGATAAGCTCTTAGGACACTCTTTCTGAAGCCACAACTTTTCACAAGGATGTGAGTACCTGATTTGTTGCTCTAATGATGTCACCTGGTACTGCCATACCTCTTAAACTGTATCTACGGGATAAAACATTGTTGACTGGAAAAAGTATCCACATGACCAGCAGATTATGTTGTTATCACAGACAACGTGGTTCACCTCCTGGCTTACTGTTCCATGTTCCAGGTTGTGATTAGCATGTGTGCTAGTGGTACTATGCTATGCAGATTGGCCATGATCTTATGTTTTGTTGATGCAGACCCCAATTGGTTAGTTTCATTTGGTATTCATTGGGAAAGAGTAGATTGTAACATCCTACCGAGAGCTAGAGGGTCAGTAACTTGTGTTTTGACTTGTTGCAGAGCATGAGTGTCCGTGGTCCAGAGTGGGATAGTTGTGGTGGGATTCTACACGCCATTATTCCTGCACATGACCACCTTCAACTAGTTGAAGGGAAAAGGGGCATCTGGTCACCATAGATCACCAATTTTTGTTTGCCCTCTATGTGAGTTCATTGTAGCTGCTCACTGCTTGAAAGTGATTACATTGCAAATTCACATTATGGGGATGGCTTTGGATCTTCAGTTTGAGTGTCATTGGGTGGTAGCTCTTGTTGTCTCTGAACTGCTGTTGCTTGTGTGGAGTTTTGCAGACCAGATCAAGACACTGTTAAACTGGCTTGGACTGAGGATGGGCTTGTAGAAATGCAGGGCCAAGGTAGCAACGGAAGTAAGTCCCACTGGCCACCCATCTATGCACCTCACTGGAACAATGGACAAGTAGCAGAGGATGGGGTGACACCATCAAAACCATCTGTGGGATCCGTGGCATCTGCCAACAAGGATAGCACATTGGATGCAGTAGTGAATGACACAACTACTGAGACTCCGGTGGCACCAAACATCGACTACCATGACGATGAGATGGTTTCATGGTTACAGTATCCACTTGATGATTCCTTGGAGAGGAATTATTGCTCTGAATTTTTTGGAGAACTGCCAAATTCCAACATGCAAGCGGTGAAAGAGTCACTTGTGGGGCAAGGAGCAGGCCGTTTGCCACGTATGCCAGTATCAAACACGGGGACTGATACTGTAGTAAACAAACCTTCCAGTGCTGAGGCTGCAATGGCACTGGGTGCAGGCCGTGCAGCGGGTGTAATACCCCAGACAGGTGCAGAAGCCTTCAGCAAAGTCCGGACAGTGCAGCCATCATTTTCAAAGTGGCAAACTCACAGCCCTATCCCTACTTCTTCCAAGGGCTTTGGTGCATATCCAACAGCAAGCCAAGCTCTTCCAAGAACCTCTCCACCTGCATCAAGACCACTCCTGGCTCCCATGGCACCTCCAAAACCACAACCAAGGGCAGGGACACACATTATGCAAGCTGATTCTGCTAGAAAGTTGGCCCCTGTCAACTTCTCACATTTCTCAACATCAGCTGCAATATTAAGGAACTATCAGAGTGTAGGAGTCTTATCTGGCACTCCATCCAACACACTATGTAAACTGCCATTAGCAAAGTTGGATGTTGATGCAAGTACCTCAACTGGTTCCTCAATTTCTGAGTCAACCACAAAAGGGAGGAGTGGAATTGGATCCCAAAAAGATATTGAGATTCATCTTCAAGGCTCTGACAGCCAGCAGCAAAGTCCAGGTGTAGATGCTGGGGAGACAGTCCCCATCCCAGTCACTAGAAAGGAGGTGGAAATGCCACTGCTTGAAGGGGACTCTGTGATTTGTGACACTAAGCCCACTGAACAGGATACACTCCGAACATCAGTTGTAACAGATAGTGCTGTTTTGGAGTCTGCAGACAAAGGGATGCCTCAGGGGAGAAAGGTTCCAGATTCTCAGGAACCAACTGTAACCTCCTCATCAGGGGGGTCTGGCAACAGTGCAGAGAGGGCTAAAGAAGCTTCAACAAGCAATAAAAGAAAAGCAAAACTGACAGAAGAAACTGACTGTCAGAGTGAAGTGAGTACATTTACTTTGGTATACATGGATACATGCTCTCCTTCTAACTTGTTGGTGGTGGGAGAGTCCTTTGGAAGATTCTGTAAAGGGACTGCAGAGTCCACTATTGTAGAGGGTGTTGCTTTCAGGAGACAGGCCCCCTTCTCTATGCTTTAATTAACAAACCCATCTCTTGCCCAAAAAAAGTTGTAGCTCTAAGACTAGTCACTGATGGTGTTCAGGATGGAGAGGATGAGTCAGCTGACTTGAAGAAGCCTCCACATGGGCGTGCAAGCACAACCAAGAGAACAAGGGCTGCTGAGGTTCACAATCTCTCTGAGCGCGTAGGTTTTAACCTCTTGTTTTATCCTGCATATCTTTGTTCACAGTAATCAAGATCTTTGTGAGTTTGGACCCTGTTCTTTGAGTTGCAATTCTTAATTGTGACAATTTGATTGTAAGACTTTTTTGTATTTTCCATTTCACATTCAATGGACTGTTGTGGTGTACCTGTGCACTGTCATCATAGAGGCGGAGAGACCGAATCAATGAGAAGATGAAGGCCCTGCAAGAGCTTATTCCAAACTCAAACAAAGTATATTTCCATCTTCAAATGTGACTTTTGAGCATGTTATCCTAAGATGTCATTTCCATGAAAAAAACCTCCTTGCCAGGGTGTTGCCAACTCCTGAAGGAGATGGTGCTGTGGGGTTATGTTTTCAAAGAGTGCTTGTACAAAGCATCACTCTACACACTTAGGTGATACATATTTTTTGTGGCTGGGCTTCTATAACTTTGGAACTGAATTTGAATTTTATAGACAGAAGTATCTGTGTGTCTCTCAGAATCTGATGAGATCATAGACTTCTTCAAAATCTGATTGTATTAAATGACATTGTATTTGTGGTAGTTCTGAGTTCACTGCAATCTTGTAGAAGTTGCTTAGCTATGCTGTGAAGGCAGGCTGTTAATTATTCTCTTCCATTTCAGACAGACAAAGCTTCAATGCTGGATGAGGCGATTGAGTACCTCAAGATGCTTCAGCTACAACTTAAGGTATAGGGATTCAACAATACACTACACCTATGAATTGACGTTGTTTCTTCTGAAGACACTTCTTACTTAAGCATTGCACTTACCAAAGTTCTTCCACTGTGGGTATGGTTGAACAGATGATGTCCATGAGAAGTGGGATGAGTATACCACCCATGGTCATGCCTACTGGTATGCAACATTTGCAGATGCCTCAGATGGCAGCCATGCCTCCCTTGGGAATGGGGATGGGCATGGGAATGGGCATGGGGATGGGGATGGGCATGGGCCTAGGCATGAGTATGATGGACATGGCTGCATCTGGCTCAGGGCGAGCTGGTATGGCCTTGGCACCTCATGTGGGAGCCTCACACAATGGTAACATACCACTCACTTCTCTGAGCAGGGTTGATATGCATGACCCGAGACTTCACAACCCGAATGTTATGGACCCTATACATGCTTACCTCGCACGCCAGCATCAGCCTTTGCAAATTCCTCAGGTTATACTGAGCTTACCAGTACTTTTTAGTCTCTAGATTTGCTACTCACATAGTAGAGCAATACAATAGTCAGATGTGAAAGCAGAGTCAGCTGCCAATTACTTGGATTTGTGCAAACAGCCATGTTACCATGGAATTATTTTGTCAAACGAGTAGGTTATATCATGGGTGAGAGCTTGCAGATCTTTGATTGCAATATGGTTGTTAATTCTTAGCACAGATATGGGTTATCCTTGTGATTGAGCTTTGTGAAGAGAGGTGCTTGCATTGGATTCTTTCAGTTTTTCTCTTCTTTATGAATCTCTGGATCATTGGTTCCACTAGACCTCATCCATGAATCTTTTGTGATATCATCCCACTGTTTGCTGGAATGATTTCTACTTGACAATAAATATTGGGGGTTGCATCATTGTTTCCTCATGTAGTGGATTGTTCATGTGCTCAGGCTTTGAACATGGACATGTACAATGCATATATGTTGCAACATCAGCACCTTCAGCATCAACAACAGCACCAGCAGGCAACCAATATGGGTGGTGGGCCAACTCAATAACAGTAGGTTTGCCTTGACTTCCAACTCACTGGTGAGCCTACTTTTTTCAGGCCTTTGTGAATACCATGATATATCACCTTACATGGAACATGATGTTTGATATCATATTTTTTATCAACCAAGCAGATTTCTCTTGCAAACATCATTAGTAAAATCATGGAGTCATATATCACCAATATAAGGTTCCAAACTGTTGAGTGAGCTTTATTTTGTAGGCTGTAGTAAGTATCCTGTGACCATCTGTCTCTTTGTTTTCATATCCTAGCATAATAATGCAGGCTTTGGTCCAGCCAGAAAGGTTGTTACCATATTTTGTTGTGTGATGTTTTGAGTTATGTGTTTTTTTGTGAAGGCAAAGCTCAATGCATTCTAGAGAATTCATGGGGGTGTGAACCTCCATCTGGTTAGTCTAATGAGCAGATCAGACTGGTGAAAGCTAAATGGGGATATGCATCTCTTGGGTATTTGTGCAGATCAGACAGTCAAACACATGCTGGGTGCCTAGTTTCATAGTGTAACTGCAAGGAGGTGCAAGATCAAAGATGAAGGCATTGTGATTGGTAGCACTAGGAGTGAGCACCTGGGTTGTGTTGACATCCATGTTTGTAGTTTTCTGAGGTGTGTATGGGCTGGTCCTTTGTAGTAAGTATGAGCTTCCTGTGCCCTGGTGGTGTCCTGGTGCCTTTGATGTCAGGTTCATGTCACTCATGGAACTCTACCTTCGGATCAAGTTCTCAAAAGATGCAGATGCAGGGTTTTGGGCTTGGAACCTGGGCAGGCCCAGAACTTGTCCTGCCCTCAATTGTAGTCCCTTCCAGCAGCCTTGTTTGTTGCTACTGGGGTGGGCAGTACATTTGTCCTTTTGGGCACAATGGTGAATCTGGATTTGCACTGGCCAAGTTCCATCTTCTGCTGGCAGGTACCAACCTATGAGATTCATGTTGATGGATACAGGCTTGTTGAAGAGTTGAATGACATTTATAATTGGGGGGTCATGTGGGCTGCATTTCAGCCCACTTTGTAAAGATTGGTGTACTGTACAATGCAAATAGAATTTGAAGGTTTATTTTTGCCACCTGCCAGTGTCAGTAACCTGTCAGAGTAATTTCCCTTTTGTTCCAGGGAATGCATGATCTCTCTACTTGTGGTCCAGCATCTTCAGACTATGGACTGCATGAAAAGGCATCTGAGGTGCAGTTTTTCCTATCTCTTCTGAACTTATGATCTACATCATTACATTGGAGAGTAGTTTCTCACCCTTGAAACTGAAGACATCAATTTGTCTGAAGAACTGAAGGGCAGTAATCAGCACCCTTCATGGTTTTTCCCATTTCCTTGATTGATGGAAACTTTTTAGACTGAAACTTTCCATGGTTCCCACTAATGCCATGCTCAAAATTACTCACTGTGAAAAAGTGTATGTATTGAGCAGTATTTTCAATTAGAGTTTACAATGAGCTCCCTCAGTTTTCTGCAAGTTTTCTATTTTGTGCAAGCAGTCGTCAATACATAAAAATCTTCAAATGGAGCTTTCTGCCTTACTTTTGCCTGTGATTCCAATCTTGTCATTATCTTGGGACTAAAAGATTTTGGAACAGGAATGGAAGTGGCCCTGTTTTATCCAAAGATGGCACCAAGAGTTATCTGTGCTTTGGTTTCTTTGTTTTCATTTCTGACTATTTTGAGGAAATTATGATGTCTTTGAGAGGCAGACACTAGAGATAGTAACTACAAACTGGAGAGTTTTTGGTAATGTAATGCTGAGATGGAGTTATTGTGTTCTGCATTGCACATGTTTGTTGGTGATGGTTTTATTTTTTGCTTTACTCCTTGGATTGGAGTTGAGTTTTTACATAACTTGACTGATTTATCTTACAATCTATGAGGGTTTATTTTAAGGACAGTGCAGTGAAATAATATATATGCAGGTTGGCAGTTGTTATAGGTTTTTAATTTAGTATTAGGATTTTCTTTCCTTGTTGCTGAGCTAGTTTGTAATTTAATTGTCACATTGTTCTGTGCTCTCAAAGATTATTTCCACTTTTTGGCTTTTTGATCAGGTATCGAATATTCATTTTTATTTCATTTTTACTCAATTGCGGGTGAAATAAAAATTAGAGTTATACAGCTCACATGTGAGCACAATTTCTTTTGAAATTTTACGAAAATAAAAATGTTTGCATTAATCAGTATTTCGTGTTCTTGAAGAAACTATAAGTATCTGCAGTGGGAATTTATATGGGAGTGTGTTGCTAATTTTCCAATAGTATTCGTGATGAAAAATTTTCCGTTTACGGTTGCTCAAGACACATGGCATACTGGTACAGGGTTTTTGTTTATTTTCTCTCAATAAAAAATTTGAAATATGCACATTCTCACATTTTTATTCATTTTTTTGAAAACAATCAATATTCATATACTCGGCACTAGTGATATAACAGCAATTTTCACCATGGTAGTTGTGCAGGTAGATGCTTCACCCAAGCTTCCTATGCACACTACATTGGGTATAAGAGACAATAATATCAATATCAGTATTTCTAGAAGTTAATAACACAAAGCGGCAGGAAGTTATGCACATTGAAAAAGGCATTGAAATGTTTTGAGAACGTCTGTGCAATGTAATACAATGTTGATAGCTATATGGAGAAAAGGTTAAGAGTAGAAAGGGAGAAAGGGTGTGTGCAAGGTGGTGGGGTTGCAAATACTGTCAGTAAGAAAAACAGTTTGTCCACATTTTCTTTCAGAACAGGTCTGTAGTTTGATCATCATTCAGATTTGCCACAAAACCCCTAAAGCTGTTTTTGGGTTTTTGGTTTAAAAAAGATATCAGCCTCAGTTGAAAGATGGTGAAAAGGTGTAAAACATCACAATACATATTCAGAGGTGTTTGGACCTTTCTCATCACAGGCTGCAATGAAGGACTCAAGCTGCAGAACACATAGAGGAACGCAAAGCCATGTATATCTACACTACCCAAGCCAAATGCAAAAACACAGATAGGAGAACCTTCAGAAACACTGCAGTAGGCTTATACGTCAAGCTTCTCAGAGCACCCCCTAAAACATGTTATCAGAATGCGTTTCGGCCCAAAGATACATACAGGACAGAAGGGACAGGTGTAGAAAAAAACCCCACCACAAACTTCCAAACCCTAAAAGAAACAGCAGATTGCCAAATCTTAACAGTAAAATAAAGGAGCTGGGCATCTCTTGTTAGGAATAAAAGCATTCCAAAGAGACAAAAAAGCCCAATTAGATAGGAAAGTTGAAGCAAATAAGAAGTTTCGTAACTAAGAAGTTATTTGATTTTGTTTCTAGAATGGGATCAGACTGACGTGCAAATCAAAAAAACGCTATCCACAGAAGTACGAATACATTCAGTAAAAAGCGGTGTTCGTCATCACATCCCAAAGGACCAGAAGTAATGTGCCTTGTAAACTCGAGCTACAAAGGCGATTTGGTGCAGTAAGAGAATCAGAGATTTTGTGTAGTCAATCCTCAGGATGCACTAACGGCATGCATAGGACTGGGGCGACAATTTTCCCTCATCATATTCCTAATCTACAAAGACCCATACAGAAGCCAAAGCTCTATGCAGAAGATGTCAAATGGTTAGAAGAGGCAGAAGAAGATCAGATCCCTATAGCTACAGGCCTCAGTTGTATTTTATGCGTCACAGAAATGCAAGGGCATTACTGAGAAGGTTCTCCTCGCAAAGCAAGGTCTCAGCACCGCTTGCAACTGCGCCTGATAGTTTCCATCCTAGGCCAACTAAACAGCGCTCACTCACGCCAGAAAACCACAACAACAACTCCCGAAAACAGAATTACGATACAAACTCGGTGCTGCTTAATACTCACGCACCTGTATAAATGTAACTGGAGTGAAGGAACGAAAACAAAATCTGCGACGACAGTGCGGACCTTTTCTTTCTCTCTGGGAAAATAGGTGATGTGAGCAGGTACAAAGTAATGGTAGAGGGACAACCCAACCCATGTCGCAAAATCCTGTTACATCGATTTCCGCCTCATTTTACGAGGTGTTGCATCATAGCAAAACAGCTCACGACACCAGATACCTCGAGGCGCAGAGCCATTACATCCAGCTCTAAACCCTAAACCAGAATCCAAGCTAACCGAGACACAGCACAGAAGAAAGAAGGATGGGAAATAGCTCTCCAACGTTACTATCAAAGAAACTCAGAGTACAAACGAGCACGAAGACAATAAAAATTTCTTGATGTCAACAAAGGTTCCAGAAGTACATAAGTAGTGGGAAGCAGCAAACGAGGACGTCGCTGCTTGAGCGCGCCGCACTACGGAAGTAGCTAAGGCAGGAGGTCGCTGGTTGCGTGCGCCGCGGTGCTGGTGTCCAAACCGTAACCCTAACCCTAATTCTCAGCCGTGCCTATGGATGCCGTCTATAAATGAAATCTTGGTTGATCCATTCAAGTGCATCCATACATCGGCCCTTAGAGGACAATTTTAGGTCCATTTATAAGGAGTCATATTTGGGTACATTTACATTAGTAAGGGTTCTTTACTTATGGGAAGTACTATGTGGAGCCTTTGGAGGCCTCTTCTTCTCTATTTAGAGTTAATTAACGTGTTGGGCATTTCATTGAACCTCTAATTCCAAATTTTCTGAAATAAAAGAACATGTTATTCGGTTTTTATAAAAAATTCAGACCTATTAGCAGATATTTAGGAAATGTTCAATATTGAATGGGTGGCCATCATTGATGCAATTGTGGTGCACTCATAAATACTAAAAGAAGATGTTTATAGTTAATTAAAGGCTGCTTTACTAAATTAATATGTGATGTTTATTGTGTCGCGTATTGCACCAATATGACAATTGGACATAAGTTTGTATCACATAATATTACTCTAATGTCAAACCAATGCCAAATGATAATATTAGTGTGATTTGTGGCATAATAAACACTGCATATCTTACATTGTAATGGATGAAACCACAAAGTTTATCTCACACCTGGATCATAATCCATGGCCTACTGCTGGAAGAAAAAAACCATATTCTGTTTACTGTACTGCCTACAAGCAACTCAGCATTGGTGGCAACATAACAACACAAATACCACACACCATAACCCAATTCAGCATCACCAAAGAAACATGGTAGATTACTACTAATCATCCTCAATTCACATCATAGAGACCACTTATCTTCATTAATTAATAAGGTGATGCTAATGAATCCAACAATGCTAATATTGGTTTTTGGTGTTTGTATATATACCCATGTAGCTTGAGAGTTTCGTGTGCCATTCAAAGGAAAGGATTAAGGTGGGGCAGATGAAGCCAGACCAAAATCTGAAGTTCTGATGTGTTCAGCAAGTTTGGTAGCTTTATTTTTCTGCAAGAATGATGGAACCAACAGTCAAAGTTACCAGAAAACAAAATAAAAAATCTATGTACAGCATCAATCAATCTAGCAGGTTAGTGAAGGAACAGAAAAAATGCAAATTTACTTGTAGAAGCACTTGCTTGCTTGCTTGCTCAATACACCTGCCATGGTTCTCTAGTTTAGAGACGAAACTCCAAATGCTCTCTATAGCAGTTGACCCTAAAAAAGCTAGCTTTGCAAAACCCAGTACCAAAAACTATGTCCGGTCCAGTCCAGTGCAGTTGCAATGAGGAAAACCAAAAGATATTTGTTGGGTTTGGAAACTTAGCAAAAGAATGTGAGTGATTGCCCCATGTTGCTCTCTGGGGATGTCAGGTGATTTCGTTAGAATTCTTAGGTTACAAAACTAGTGGCACTACTGGCTCTGCTGCTTCCAACACTGAAGCTGTGAATTGCAAGGATAGATGGCTTTATAGGCACTTCCGTGACAGGTGTCTGGTTTGTCAGCATTCCTATGATGCGTGGCATGTTGGGCCGCAAGTCAGGTGCATCTTGGGTGCACAGCAGAGCAATTCTCATCAGCAACACAGCTTGCATCTCGTCACATGTCTCCCTTACTTCAGGGTCAATCAATTCCAGCGCTTGATCCTCCTCATGCAACTCCCACGCCTAACAAACACCACAACAAACACGTTCATGACACTTTCAAACTGCTGGCCTTTGGAGACTGACTGGGGAGGTGGGGGGACACTGACTGATGACTGACTGACCGATCATCAAGGAGAAAACTTTGCAAGTAGGATGGAAGTGCTACTTACCCATGATAAAAGGTATTGTTGATCTTTCTGAAGCTTGGGATTCATGTTCTTTCTACCACTAACGAGCTCCAACAGAACAATGCCATAACTGAACACATCAGCTTTTGATGTGAGCTTGCCTTGCAATGCATACTCAGGAGCTACATAACCCCTGCACATGACAAAAGAGATCACCTGATTCAGTACAACATGGTGATTATATTAAACATCTTAAGGTTCAACGTCAATTACCAGTCTTGGTTGGGTACCAAGCTGGAACCTTCATATCTAGACTGATATTGGTCCCGGTATCAAATCATCAACCAGACTGATATGACTTGAGGCAATTCCAATCTCATATCAGTGCCTGCCTGGTAAGGACATGAGGTAAATACCAGCCTTGTACCAGAACCAGCCTTGGTCCTAATAGGTACCAGGCTCGTGTGAAATTTTCAAAAAAGATCCAATACCAGTACAGTTGATACCCCCCACAACACTGCTCAATACACACATGCTAGAAATGCAGCACCAAATTTGCAACAAAACAGATATGAAGGTATGATGCCCATCAGATCTTTGAAGCCGGAAAGCAGGGCTCATGGTTGAATGAAAACAGAGTGAGGAGAAAGTCAAGGGTCTATTCTTTTGAATCAATGGAATTTCTTTTTGTACCTTGCACCTGCCACAAATGTGTGGAGCTTGTCTGCATCTCTCTGGAAAAGCCGTGCAAGACCCAAGTCAGCGATTTTGGGGCTAAGATTTTTGTCAAGGAGAATGTTGGTAGCTTTGATGTCAGAGTGGACAAGATGCGCCTCCAACTTGGTGTGAAGATGGGCCAGTCCTTGTGCTGTCCCTACTGCTATGTTGAATCGGCTTTTCCACTCCAGTTTCATGCCCTTTGCCGGCTCTGTACAATGGACACACCAGTGGGGCAGGTCATCTCTGGACTTACACATGTGTTCACAACTTCATCAGAACCCAGATGCCTTGCATTTCTATTTGTAGCATTGATTACAAACCAAAGAGACATTTCAAGGATTTGTGTAAAGGGGCGGTACCAAACAAGGCTTGGGCGAGGCTTTTGTTGTCCATATACTCATACACCAAGTAGCGGATGGACAAGGTCAGGGAACAGGCAAGAAGGCGCACTATGTTGGGATGGTGCACACTGGCAATCACTTGGACCTCCTTCACAAATTCATGTTTGTCTTGTCGGGATTTCAGTGACAGCTGCTTTATTGACACTTCTGTACCATCTTGCAGGACTCCCTGCAGTCGTCACAAATCAATCCAGATTGGAGAAAGTTTGTTTGTGAGTCCTATTTTTGTGTGACTGAAATTCTTGCATGAAAGAGTCCCATTTGTGTGGCAGACAGACAGAATCTATGGGTGTAACAAGTGTGGTTCTTTACCTTGTACATGGCACCGAATGCCCCTTCCCCAATTTTGTTTCTTGTGTGGAAGTTCCTTGTTGCTGTCTTCAGCTCTTCATACAGTATGACACAACTGATTTGTTGTTGATGCAGATCAAAAAGATCTGTTGAGCATGTCGCAGACAATTATTAGACTTTCTTAGGACTGCAGCCAAACAAAATGAAGAAAGAGGAAATTTGCAGAAATAAGACCAACATTCCAGACCCTGTGGTGCCATTCTTCTTCACACAATGTTTGCATACATTTTTGTGTTCCTCAATTACTGACCAGCAGAAGCAAATAAATGCCTTGACTGTGCAGAATGCGCATAAGTGTTGTTCTTCTGCTTTTGACGGTAGGCACACAGACAACAACACAACAGTAGCCCTAAAATCACCACCGCTGCTGCCACCACTGGAACCACAATCTTCACAATATTCTTGCCCTGTTGCTGTTTTGCCTGAGCTGACTGTGTATCTGACCACAGTAAAAAAAATGACCACAAAAAATGCTCCTCATTTAGTAATCACACAGCTCAGGCTGCCATTGTCTCCTGGTAGATACTTGTGAAACTAAACACATGAGATGGCTGATATGGAGATACATTTCAAGTATTAACTACCACCTTGTATTGGTGATGGTAATATGGATTGCATTGTCAGAGCCAAAAGTCTATATGGCTCACCTTCAGCCAACTTGGTTGAACTATCATCACTCTCCTGAGATGTGTGCAGCAGCAGCCTCTCGGAGGAATGCATGTGGGTGGTGGTGGTGCTCAAGCTTTGTAAATCAAATTGGTTATGGCTCAAATTTCTGGTTCAATCCAAAAACCACATTCTATTTAGAAGTGTAAATATTGCAAACCACATGGGTATCACTCCCTGCACAGAAATGAAACATCATGAAATATGATCGCTTCAAGAACAGAAAAACGTACACAATTCTCTGAATATGAATTTTGTGTACATGAATTATAATTTCCTCTGGAAAAAAGACCCAAAGTAAGTAAATTCAGCCGAACAGAATTTCACATCTGCCACAACTCACAGTTGGGTAAGTTTTGGAAGACTGACTAACAAGTCTGGTACCCTCCCTGTAAACCCATTGTGACTAAGATCCCTGCAGGCAAACTTCACAAGAGGAAAATGAGCACTTCAATGAGACAAATCATCCTTTGAACATGACAAAACCCTCTTCTCAATTCTGCCATACCACTCAACCACAATGAGATATAATATTAAGTCTCATGAGAAATTGAGAGATCTCCATACCCAACTAAAATGAGATGCGATTCCCAAAAAATGAGTGAAACTTAAGTGCATCTACATTTGACCTAAACCCAACTAAGGCTCTAAACCACATAGATGATGATTTTGTTAAATGCCCCAACCCAGAAAGAAAGACTATTTCAGAATGTCAGAAGGTTATAAAACCTGCAACAGACCCATATCTACTTTGAAGGTTTAGAAAGAAAAAGATAAAAAAAGAAGAGAAGAAGGTTTGGTGACCTACATGAGCTCTAAATTTCTCAAAGCATCCCAGCGGGTAGGAATTGGTCCAGATAAGTTACAATGTGAAAGATCTCTGGTATGACAACAAACACAAAAGCAGTTTTTTTAGCAGTAAAATCAACAGCTCATGGAGCACAAATGGAATGCCACTTTCAAGAATGTTGAAAATTTTGTACAAGCTTGAGCTGATGAATGAGAATTCGTCAGAGTTTGAAGGTTATTTAGAGATGGAAACAGAAAACTGCAGCTGAACAAAACCTCTTCTAGAAAATGAATTTGCCTCACAAATTAGATGAGTTCTGGAGACTACTTCCATCACATACATAATAGGCAAGTCAGACTGACTTTCTTTCATGGAATCTTCAGGCACTTACATTTGAATGAGATTTGTGAGATGTTGAGCAATCTCATCAGGAAGTGATCCTTGTAGTTGAGGATTCCCAGATAAATTTCTGTGACCATTCATGAATGGGGAGGGGCGTGTGGTGCATGAGCTTGATTAGAACCCAGAGACTTTGACATAAATAAACCAGAAATTTTTTTGCAACAAAATAATCCTCAACAAAAAGCCTCTCAAACCTTTATTTTTGCATTGTAACCACAATTTCCCAGCCTAGTCGTCAAGCCCTGTGTTTGAATTCTATGAGTCTCTTAGGTGCTTACAAATATTGTAGGTTGATAAGCTTGCTGAGAGCTGACGGCAGGCTTCCAACAATGCCATAGTTGTACAACTGCCTGCATGATCAGAGTCCCACCATGAAAATCCACAAAAGCCCCAAAAAACAAAAAACTCTTAGACAAAACATCCATGACCAGCGGGCCCACTTTACTTCTGGCATGATCTGGATTGCAGTTCTGTTTTTCTCTTCTGTGAATTTGGATGTCTCTTCATCATTGCAATGCA
>Ga0209611_10007459_pt1 | contig 17515 bp, 11 predicted proteins | sample S1TSphgellanicum_3_FD_187693 | JGI IMG/M metagenome (GOLD analysis project Ga0209611, IMG submission 187693) | Host-associated microbial communities from peat moss isolated from Minnesota, USA - S1T2_Fc - Sphagnum magellanicum MG (SPAdes) (version 2) | ecosystem: Host-associated > Plants > Peat...
AGGATTAAGGAGTTTTCAATTTGAGTGTTTGAGGTGAGAGATTAGATGGCCTTTTAGAGTGTTATTAGTTCAAGGTTTCAAGGAAATAATTTTTTAGGGTTTAACGGTCCTGGAGTGTAGAGTTTTAGGTTTTGGGAGAGGGAATTAAAGGTGCCTCAATTGTTTTCTTTGCAGGTTTTAAGATTAAGAGTTCAAGGTTTATGAGTTTTTTTTTTGGTTTGGGGATTAGAGTTTCAGTGTTTTAGGGAGGGTAATAGAGTTCTAAAGTTTAAGGCTTTTAGAGTTTTTGGGTTTAAAGGTGGGGGGGCTTTGTGTTTAGGGGCTTTAGGAGTTAGAGTTTAGGGTTTAAGGATGTAGAATTTTTGTGTTTGAGGGCTAGGTGGTTACGGTTTAGGGTTTAATGATGTAGAATTTTTGTGTTTGAGGGCTAGGCGATTACTAGGGTTTAAGGATGTAGAATTGTTGTGTTTGAGGGCTAGGCGCTTACGGTTTAGGGTTTAAGGATGCAGAATTTTTGTGTTTGAGGGCTAGGTGGTTACGGTTTAGGGTTTAAGGATGTAGAATTTTTGTGTTTGAGGGCTAGGCGGTTATGGTTTAGGGTTTAAGGATGTAGAATTTTTGTGTTAGAGGGCTAGGTGGTTACAGTTTAGGGTTTAAGGATTTAAAGTTATTTTTGTTCACAAGTTAGGGAGGTATAGTTTAGGGTTTAAGGAGGTTTTGGTTGAAAGGACAAGGGGGGGGTTAGAGTTTTTGGGTTTAAGTGTAGGGAGTTTAGACTTTAGGGTTTAAGGGTTTAGAGTTTTGGGTGTAAAATTTATACAGATGTGAAATTTTAGTCAAAAGGTGAAATACATTTTTGGTCTTAGGTTAAGGAAATGTAAGAAATTTATCTAAGCTTTTGAAATGGAAAGTATGATGAGTACTTAGCTTAATTTAATTGAGTATTTGTGTTTTAAGAGATTTACATATCCATGAAAAGAGGTTTTAAACCACTACCTTAGCCTAGATGGTTGTTCCCATCATTAAGAGCTCTTAATTCATTTGATTATGAAAACAATGTGACACATATCATTTTATTCATTGGAAGTCATTTTTTATAACTATTTTAAAGTTTGAAAAGAAACAAAGTTGGTGATTTATTCAATTCATATGATCTCCAAACATATGGTAGCTCATTGTTTTTTTTTTTTTTTTTCCCCCAATTTTGTGATGTTGCTCAAGTGGCAATATCCATAGGCGTATTTAGCTAAATTTGGCAATATTCAATTTATGAAAGTTGAAAACTTTAAAGACAATTGCCACAATTTTTTGTGATTTTAGGTTGGACCATGGTGATCATGCATTTAAAAAACTCATGGAAAAGCAAACATGGGTTGGCCCAATACCTCCACATACACACTTCACTTTTGATTTCCATAGCCCCAAGAAAACATCTTGCATCCAAAGGCCTCAACTACTAGTAGAGGTGCCACACCATTATGACCTATAATAACAAAAGCATAAAACTCGCATTTCTTGGAAGTTATACGTAGAATATAGTTATATAGTCTTGTATAGGTTATAACTAATTGGTGGAGGTTGATATTCAAGGGCTCAATGTGAAGCAAGTTATAGAAGGCACTAACACCACAATTTAGGTTTAGGATGGTAATTTAAACTAGGTAACTTTCATAAGAGGCATAGCTACTATAATACAGATCTAAAACAAGGGGGTGTGTCACAATGTGGTGGCCTTGCCATTTACATTAAAAAGTATCTTAAATCAAAAAGAAGAATTATGAAAACTCAAATATTTCACCATGCAAAAATATAACTAATCTTCAAAAATTCCTCTAAAAGAAACGAAAATCCTTCAAGATATTATAACTCTATAACTAATCTCAAGTTTCAACACAAGCCAAAAAATATCATCTTTCAAAGATCCTCATATAAAAATAGACCTAATATTACCTAGGGGCCAAAATCCCTTAAGCTACTATACTCTATAATGAATCTAAACACAATACCCTTGTTGCCTTGGTAGGCAAGACCAATAAATCTTGTGTGGTGAGTGATGAGAATCACCACAACATTTGGAAAAGAATTCAATTGTGATATGTAAGAATTCGTAACTAGAAAGATTGTGGGATATATAAAGTGTTGGGGAATAGAAATGTGGTTAATTAAATTTTGGGCATTGAAGTTTGGAGCAATTTCAATGCTTTTATTGCAAATTTGCTCATTGAGTTCTTATGTTAGTCTCGATATATCTTCACTAGAAATAACATTCTTCTGCAATTATAATACTACCAACAAATTTCCATTGTTGGATTGTGAAGCCTTGTGGTTGGTTTCTAAATAAATGGATATAAGTGTCACTTGTGCTAATAGTTACTTAGGGGGAAAAAATTAAATCTCCTACTACTACAATTAATGTACAAAACAATTGAGATCCAAAACCAAGTATTGTAATTTAGTTTTTGAGAAGGTTCAAAATTCGAACATGTATGAATCTCTTCATGAAATTAACAGTGATTACCATACCCTTTGATGAGCGGAGTCAATGTTAAGATCGAGTATTATGTACCCAATATTGATATTGCAATGTTCCATAGTCATGAATATAGTGTTTAGCAATAGCAAGGCCACCACAAGGTATGATTGCATCTTGTGCTTTCAACCCATTAAGTCTCATCTTTCATACCTTTTGAGCTCGGAGATTAGCAAAAAAAAGTTGTATGAGGAGATTGATGGGATCTTGCATGTACAACTAATGTAAATTAGCTAATCACAGAAGAGAGGATCCAAGGGCAGATGAATTGGGAAGGCTTCAGTAGGAAGTTCACTATCCAGGGATTGAGGTACCTTTACTAAACTGCAATCAGGGAAAGTGGGCAAGATTCTCAACTTGCAATCATATTGTAGGCCAAAGTTGTTGAAACTTCAATCCATTTGGGTGTTTTGTTCTCATGTGCTGATCTGATGCAAGTCTCAACAAGTTTTGTAGCATCTCTATGCGGGATTAAAATTTAACATTATGGTAGCATCCAGGGACCCTGTATGTCTGATGTCCAGGGATCCAAGTATGTTTGTAGAAGTTGTGGTAGAACTTCATATTTTAGGGTGGATTTCTGATAGCTGCATTTCTCTTGGAGATATAATTCATTGTAGTGTGTGGAATGGTACAATTTAAGCATTCTTTCTGCAGCTACCTCTTCCTGTTCAAACCTTGTTGTGTCAACTTTCCACTGGTTTCAAGAGTATCTTGCAGATGGAAAGCCCAATGTGATGGAGCATGTTGAGTCATGTGTACAATCAATATGGGCTTTGTGGCAATCAGTATATTTTTATCCTTTCAACGAATTTTGTCATGCTTACCAAGCTTGCATGACCACTGGTGAGCTAAGAGCAATGGCTGAAGAGAGAGGATGTGCAGCAGTAGGGAGGAGGACTCGTCTTGGCTAACACACACACTGGCAGGTGTGCTGGTTGTGAGTCATCTATCCAACATTTCTCTCAGGACTAGCAACCATCTCTGGCACATTGACAATCAATCACATGGATTAGGTTCTCCTAGGAGGGGTTCTTGGATTGTGTGGCAAAGACACTTGGGCCTGGCATTCTGCAAACTTGCCTTCTTGGATGTGTTGGACTACATGTGCACCATCACTCTCTTCTTAGACTTGAAGCACACAGCCTGTAATGGTAACACATCCTTTCTTCATGTGAAGTTATTCACACCCATGGAGGTGACTCTTGTTCCAGGCTGTGGAACTATATATATGCCCGATGGGCAATTGCAGAGCCCAAATGGGCAAGATAGAGAAGCGGAATGCCAAGGAAGCAGCAGCAAGCACACAAGTAGCCTACTCCTCCTCCGCTTGCCGATGAGCAGGAACAAGGCACACCCATGCAGCCCAAGCATGCCAGTCTCCCATACCTATTTGCCATGCCATGCACTACTCTTCTTCTACATAGAGAATGTGCCCAGCTACAGAGCAATGTGTGTGGCATGATGTCTCTGCCATTTGTTGTGAATGTTCTTCTGAGGTGAAACCAACTTGAATAGGATATGTTGGGATGAAAAGGAATGTACAACCAATTCTAGTGGGCTTGATACCTTACTGAGCATTCAGAATTTTGTGTCTTGGATGCATCTGTTGGGCTAACCTGCTACTACTGCAAAAATGATTATGATGTTGAAGGAAATGGTCCTGGACCTGGACTAGCAAATAGTGGTGATAGCCCATTTTTTCAGGTTTCTCAATGGAGCAATCTTACTTGCGCCAATGTCTCATCTAAAATGTCATTCACATGCTCGAGCAAGGTTTGAAAAGTATGAGGTGGTTGTTCATCATGCAATTCTCCCATTTCCCGAGCCTCTTCTAGCCCTATAGTGTGAGAGTGACACTCAATCACAGCTGGTTTGTGAAGTTCATTTTGGTGGCAGCTATTTGGACTCGAATTTTTCTGAGGCATTTGTGCAACTTCATGTCATGGCCACAGAGTGAGCTACTCTCGATGGGGTGGAGATGTGGATGGACGTCAGCATGCTAGTTCTTTGGGAAGCATTTAGGTTTTGAATTTGTGTTTGAAAATTGACGCTAACAAATGCCAAGGGTCAAGTAGTGGAATGTTGAGCAACAACAATTTTATTTGGTGACACAATCATTTTTGAAATGAATAATTTACAAGATGATGCATTGACGATCATGAATTTAAACATGTTGCAAATCATTTGAATATAAAAAGAAGTTAAGCATATGGGAACAACTTTCAATCTACAATGGAGTTATCCATAATGTACTTGAAATTGGTGTTACTAATATCCAATTCCATCAAATGAAGAATGAAGTGAAAAATGAGGATGAACAAATTACAAAAAGGGAAAAAAAAGGAGGAGATTGATTAGTCTTCAAAAGAATTTCAAACTCAATTTGTTATTTTCCATAGATGTGTCTTCATTTTTGCAATGAGATTTCATCAATTCCAAACTAAAAAAAAACCAAAAGCAAAACAAAAAAAAGACATCCCATACTCATCATTCTTGAACCTTACTAAAGGAAATTCCTTAAACACAAACAAAGTTTTAAATTGATTTATTTTCAAAACTATATATCATAAAAACTTCTTCCTAAAACACCAAAATTGATGTGTCCTAACACGCATACACTAAACACAAGGAGAAAAAATGGATACAATCTTGATAGAAAGTTTTGGAAACAACAACATGAAGAGTGATGAGAAAGCTCACATATATAAAATAACACTTTGAAGGTGGAAACCTCTTTAAAAAGAGCCCATTTTCAAAGACAGAACAAGTTCATATATGAAATTGAAACTTAAGAAGAGACACAAATTCAAAAAGACATGACTATGTTTCATTGAAAACATATTCCAACAAACCAAAATCTATTTTGGTAGGACATAATACTATGGGACCCTAAAAACATAACCCGTAAACTAGTTCTAATGTTTACGTTGTCACTAGAATTTTTAAAAAAAGATGCATATGTTTAACACATAACTCTACTTTGGATAAACATTATGCCCATTTTAATAAGGTTTCCAACTTTTTTTTTAACAAAAGGAATTTAAAACAAAACACTTGAAGAAAAAACTTCCTTTAGTATTGTATTTCAGCTATGTAGAAAACATAAAAGTCCAAGAGAAATAAAAGAGAGTATATTTAGAAGAATAAAATGAATATTTTCTTGGAAATTGTGATGACATAAGAGGCTTATAAACTACATAACCATGATAACAAACGTATGATTATTAGTTGTGATATTGTATTTAATGAATTTCAAAATCAACAAAGGAATTTTGTTCTAGTTTTGACAACAAAATACATTGTACAAAAAATGATTTTAATGTCTTGGAATAAATAGAAGTGGATCTAATCTCATTGAAAGCTAAAAGAATGCACCATGCACACTCTCAATCAACATTCATCAACAACATAATCTTTTACAAGCTTTAAACAATTAAAATTCCTTATGTAATTCAATGGCCATTTGCAAATGTAAAGCATATTAGTTTTCCTTCAAAAAGCCAAGTGATGAACAAATGAATGTAATTTCAATTTTAAAAAATTGAAAAGATCACAAAAAAAAATTTTAAAAAGAAAAAAAAAAAGATATTTAAGATTTTGCCATTGTTGTGACATCAAATGTGGTTAAGAATGTTGTTTAGGCCATCCATTGTTTGGTCTAAAAAGTGATAAATCAAGTGAAATGGAAAGCGATGCAAGATGGAAATATTGCACAGGGTAAACCAGCCCATCGTCAATCGCTTGCCTATGACCAAACACTTTGGCAGATCTTTCTCAATTCTTTTCCATTTTGAGCAATTTAAAGTGTTATAGGGGGGCCTTCTCAAGCTCTACAAATCATCTTTGAAATCCAAAGCCAAGGAACCAGCCACAAAAGAGCTGCAAAGAAACTATGTGTTCGGTCACCAGCTGCTTTACCCTAAGTTTGTAAGAGTTGTTGAAGCTCTTTTAGTAGAATACATTGTCACGATGCCCAAAAAAAACTAAAAAACTTTATGCAAAAGTATGAGATCATTGTTAATTGAATAAGATTGTTAAAGCTATTGATATTGATGGAGGACAAAATCTAACTTTGTATCATGGATGCATCTATAGTACACATGATAAAGAATTATTTGAAAAGGTGCTTCAATTCGTGCAAACAAATTTATGTGGTTAGTTTTTGTATGCAAACAATATTTCATGAAAGATCAATAAAACATTCTTTAATCTTCATGGGTGAGTACTAGTTAGAGAATTTATTTACATTATTATGAGTTCTTTTTGGGAATAATTCATATATCCAAAATGTCGAAAGTCTTCCTAGAGAATAAATTTAGAAAAAGATGAATACAATATTAAATTGATCGAAATTAAAGGACACACAATGTCAAAAGCCTGAATCACTTTTGCAAAGGCCATGGAATGGTGAAGTAAAACTACAACATATACATTTGTAAAATTGAGTTCGGAGTATAGGAAACAACATTAATTAATTTTAAAAAGATTCATGTGTTTAATCCATGACATTATAACACTATTTTTGGCTAAACATTATGTCTATTGTTACAAAGGTTTCCAACTTTTGTTCTAACAAAAGGAAATTTCAACAAAATATTTGAAGAGAAAAACCTTCCTTTAATAAAGGTATTATGTTAAAACATAAAAGGTCCTAAAGAAATAGAAGAAAGTATATTCAAAGGAGTAAAATGAATCTTTTTTGGATTTTTTTTGTGATATAAACTACATAACTAGGATAACAAAAAAGGTTGATAATTAGTCATGATATTGTCTCTAATGAATTTTCTTCTAGTTTGGTTTTTTTTTTAAAAATTATCAATTTTTTTCGAATTCACACTAAAAAAACAAAAAAGTTCCAAAAAATGATTTGTCACCATGGTACAAAATTAGCCCCCCAAAAAAACACTCATTTGTAATGACTTTAAAAATAGAAGAGGGTCCAACCTCATTAAAAGCTACAAGAATGCATCATGCACACTCTTAATCACTATTTGTCAACTGCATAAATCTTTTGCAAGCATTAAACAATAAAAAATCCTTATATTGGTAATTAAAGAAACATTTGAGTTAAAATTTCATCCTATTGATATAATTTTAAAAATATATAATTTCAAGATGGAAAATGTAAATAATTTCAAAAAAAATTTAAAATATAATTTTTTTGAAAAAAAATAAAATTCATTTTGTCAATGTGGAAACTGATACTCTAGGCTAGGGTAGCTATGGTTTAGGGGGGACGGGGAAATTTGGCAAATAAATTTGAGTTTCTTATTGCCTTTTTTCACATTCACAAATTGATTTTTTCTTGCAAGAATGATCAAAGTGGCCACATGCCAGATGAATGAGAAAAATTTCACATTGCCAATTATTCCTGACTGGGCTGCCAAAATTATTCCTTTGGCACTTGAGAGAGAGGAGGGTCTGTCCAGTTTAAGGGAATGCAATGGTGACATGTGTAGCAAAAGACAACCCCAAAACTTAACTTTTGGGTTGCATGAGTATATTGCCTGAACTAAATTATGAAAGGATAGATGATGGACCCAAAAAAAATTAGTTACACCCAATTCACTACTGAACACAATCTGTCAATATTCATTCACATGTGTGTGTTTTGCTCAACTTCCTTTTTGCAAAAAAAGAGAAAATTGTGGCAGACATCATTACTTTCATTCAAAGTTTCACAACAATTGCAAAACACACATACTCAAGTAGAAATTCAGTTAGTTATCATCACATTGCAATCAATTTCTTTAGTCTTTTTTTCTTGAGAGGATGTGGGGGGTTTCAGACACCCAGATGTTGTTGTTATTGACAAAAAAATGTCCATTGGTTTTTATATGGAGACTTTAGCAGCAATTCTTCTCCCCTGATGTCACTCACCTTCACCAAAAAAGTCATAACAAAAAGTGGTCTCCAATCTTGCATGAAAAATATTAAACTAGAGAGTAGTGTAAGTGTGTTTTGTATTCTACCAATGCTGAAAAGTTCTAGCACTAAGAATTATGGCCTTGCTTGGTTAAGACATTCAGCTGATGATATATATAGGCTCCAATCATTGGTTGTAAGACAAACACCCGAAGGAGATCTCCTGGGAAGAAGTCTTGTGGGGTCTTCTTGTTTGATCAGGTTTTCCTGTTGTTGCAAGTTCATCTCTTCACAATTGTTTTTCAAAATGGGTTGTTCAAAAACATCTGCATTCCAATAAATTCAAACCCATATAAACAACTCATTGCCTTAGAATTTCATGATTGAGAAGAAATCTGTCACACTACCACAAGACAAAACTATATAGTAACCCAATATATATATATATATATGCAACCCAAAATGATGAGTATGTATTTTTTATATTTTCTCTCCTCCATATATTATATTCTATAACCTGACATGACACACTTACATCAAAATTACGTTTCTCAAAAACTTGAAAAAAATGTGCGGTAACCTATTTTTACATTGTTTGGATGAGCTCATTTACAATTGACATGCATAGACATGCATTGACATGCGTAGACATGCATTGACATGCATTTACAAGCATTCACAAGTGATTGTGATTGACATGCATCATGAAATCTTTAACACAATTTTTGGGGGATTCAAGTGAGCACTTGTGAAGACATCAAACACAAATATGGGACACTTTGTGATGATCATGATGAATGGCGAAGCATTCAAGATATTGTTGGAGAAAAGTCTACATGATTTAGGCCAAATGAAAATCAGATAACATATGGCCTGGGGATAATAAATCCGTGAACTAAAATTTGAAAAATTTCAGCTATTTTGTAGTTGCAAATGATGAATTCTAAAAAGCTCAATAAATTATAACAAAAAAAAGGTTGTCCTTGAATCTTGTCTATTGGACATGGACAAGAGTTAGAGAGAGATATTGTCTTTTTGTTTATTTCTGGTGGTATGTATAGTATTTGTCCAAATAGATGTGTCTCTTTTACGACAACAAATGCAGCTTTACATTTCCCACCCTCCCCCCCCCCACCTCTGAGCATTACATATTGGCCAGTTGTGATAGAAAATTGTGTTGTTAAAGACTGGGAGAATGATCAGAGTTGCTGGAAATATCACCGCACAAAAGACCTGATTTCACAACCTGGAAAACCCAAGTTCGAAAATTTTGAGAATCTACAGTTCTGTGACAAACATAAGATCCTCACATGTACGGAACTGATGTTCTAACCTCACCTCAACACTGTCAAAGCTCAAAACCCGTCAACTATGAGCAACTTTCAAACTACAATAGCAATCCTGGGGGGCGCACACTAAGTCCCATTCCCAAAGAGTGAGAAAACACCCCGCCATACAAAAATTGTTTCTAGAGAATGTCTTAGAAACTTAATCAACGCAGAATTGTATACAGAAGATGTCCTAGTTCATACTTAACCAAGGTATGCATACTACCTTTGCTTTTCTTTTACACATGGATGGACGGTGTGTACAAGGCAAACTTTACAGCTTTGCTATGCAGAGGCTAACATTGTTGTGAGCAATTGTTGGCACCAAGAACTCCCTGACTAGAGAATCTTCTTCACCAGATTGATGAAAGTGCAGCTGTTGTTTTGAACCATAATTGTCTACAATGAATTCTTTCCATTTGTGCCCTGCCAGAAAAACAACATAATAGTCTAGGGGGCTTGATTACTTGCCGCTACAGAATCAAACACGCAAAGAATTAGTTTCCTTGAGACTATTAAGTATCACTAAATTGGGAATCCCTGTTCCATTCATGCAATGACCAATGTTAAAAAATGATGGAAAACTTGCTGCAAAACACAACAAGTCCATAAACTTTAATCAAGCTAGATCTAGTTTGTGTTAGATCTAAAGCCCAAACACTGCAATTTTCTCTAGACTTGGCAACTTTGAGGTAGCACCCAACTTTGGGTCTGCAACTAAAATCCCAAAAAATAAAATAAAAATAAAATCCCAAACAATGCAAATCCAAATCACACAAGGGACTCAATCCCAAATCCTAAACAATGCAAATCCAAATCCCCCAACTTTGGATGTGGGTCTAAATTCCAAATCCCAAACAATGCAAATCCAAATCACCCAACTTTGGATGTGGGTCTAAATCTCAAATCCCAAACAATGCAAATCCAAATCCCCCAACTTTGGATGTGGGACTAAATCCCAAATCCCAAACATTGCAAAATCCAAATGGCTCCAACTTTGAGCACGAATCAATCTCTTGAGGGCTCACCATATCAAATTTTCTGTAATCTCAATTTTAATCAACTCAAATAACCGACCAAAAGAGGCATCTTTCCAACTAGGGATACCATCTCCTTCCAGTGAAGACAAAGCCATAAAATGGAGAGCACTATTTTTGAACCTTCATTTGGTTCCATTCATCAACCAAGTGATCCATGCCATCAAGAACCCAAAATCCTCCAGTGGAAAAAAACCTAAGTCTCTGGCACAAGAGCTCTGGCAAAAGATCCTTTTGTCAAAACCAGAGGGCCCCCACTTAAATGATGTGTTCTCTGTGCCTGACAACAAGTTTTAATGATGGGGATGGGGGGGGTTCCAGACCTGACAATTTACTGGCCTTCTTCTTCCCCCCCCCAGCAGGCTCTAATTGCACAACTGATTAGGCCTGTAAAATGGCTGGATTAGTCACCACTAATCCTGCAAGCTCCATAATGAACTGAAGAAGCTGGAGCAACCCAATGTTGTTCTAAATTTTGGTCAGAAGAGAGTTGAAATGGAGGTAACTTCTGAACTGAACAAGTGCTCAAAGGGAGTTCATGAGGGGGAGTTACTAAGTACTAGTATATTTGCTTGCTGGAGTCCATTGTTAATCATCTATAACTAGTACATTTTCTAGTATGTACATATATTCCCCAACAAGGTACCCAGTTTTAATTTGTCAAAATGAAATTCTAATCAACAAAGCAAACCAGAGTGAGTATACTTGTCCATCATCAACTTTACCTTGAAATTTTTCATTATAGTGTATACTTGTCCACAAGCCACTTTACCTTGAAAATCTTCTTTTTCTGATCATGAATATATTATGTAAAAAATTGGCATGTACAAAACAGATTTCCATGCCAGATCTTCTCAACAACAAACAGAAACAAAAGAGACCAGTGACAACAAGGGTGTGCCAAAACATGTGTTTGAGTGCCTCTTCACCATCAAGGCTATGGCTTCCGGTTTTCTAACCATTGGTTCAATGAGGCCAAACCAAACATGGGTAGTTCAATCCTTCAAGCCAGGACAAGACTAGAGCTGTTGGAGCAGCACAGTGGACATGATTGCACAAGCAAAAAGTTTGCATAAAGTTAATGTTTGTCGACAAAAAAAAACACAATTTTGCAAGGACAACAACTGGGGATGGTTGAGGGATTCTTCTTTTGTTGTGCGTTACAAGTTACAACAGACACTTGGGAAATATTTCACATATATTCACATCATTTTGAACTTGTACATTTTTTACACCTTGGTGTCATATTGTTGTTTGATGATTTGGAGTCAAGAATTTTTCTTCTCATACAAAGAAAGGGTACTAGGTACTTCTCTCTTCTTTGAGGTTAGTTTTCTATAAGCTGAGCCTTGCCATAAAAATTATGATTGAAGTGAAGTTAGGGGAGCTCAAATAAATTAATGTTTTGGAAGGCATGTACAGTTTGCCATAAAACCCAAATCAACAAGGGGTCCTTTCACCACAAAGAGCGGAGTAAAAGAAAAAAAGAGGCAATTTTAGAAAGTGATGTAGGAGGCATGATGGATGTTACTAAACGGCTCTCCCACCCTTTAGAACTTAAATGACTTTATAGAACCCCCTCTTTAGAAGGCACCATTGGGGTGCACTAAGTACTTGTCTCTTTTGTGAGGTGGGTTTTCTATAAGCTTCTGAGCCTTGCATAAAAAATTGTGGCCTCCTCATTGCATTGAAGTTTGGGGAGTGATAAACAATCCTTTTGAAAGGCATGTCTAATTTGCAGAAAATAAAAAAAATCAACAAGGCAGGTCCTTTCACCATAAAGAGCTGAGTGTACAAAAAAGAGGCAAATTTAGAAAGCAATGTAGGAGACATGATGGATGTTATTTAAGCACCCTCCCACCCTCCTCACACTTTGCCATCATAAGTTGGCATATGTATGCTTTACAACAACCGTTATGCCACCAAATTATTGCAAGACCGTTTATGACAAGGCTATCAATTTTGACTTAACTTAAGCTGTTGTAACAAACCACCACCCCTCCTCTTCCTCTTCCTCCATCTTTGAGTACCACTTGTGCATGTACTCAGCTACTCATGATGTACCTGGAATAATCATACTATGAATTGCCAAAACTGAAAAGGGTGCAATTGTGAGATGAAGACCATGTGGAGAGAAAACCGCCGATCTAGCTTAGGTTGAAGGATCCGTTGCCATGTGATTGTAGTTTAATGAGATACATGCAAAGAGAAAACCACCCATTTAACTGAGTTTGAAAGATCCATTGCCATGTGATTGTAGTTAAATAAGATAGCGAGAGAAAACCATCCATTTAACTTAGTTCGAACAGGCAATCACCATGTGATTATAGTTGAATGACATACTTGTGACGATCAATTGCTGCTTGTGTCAAAGTGATAATTTGTTTCACCATTATTAAAAGAGCTTCTGTCGAAGAAATCTCACACACCCATTTTCTTGCATTGGGAATAGTAGCCCATAGTGTAGCAGCTCACATTTTCTTTAGCTGTTTTATTAGTTACCCAGCCTAGATCCCTTTGTCTCTCACCCAATCCCCACGTCCACAATCCTTGCCGACCTAAATTTGTTGGGCAGAGAACAAAAGGTAATAATAATACTATTTTGCTACTTGTGCAAGAGGGAGGGAGGACACACACGGGTTTCAAAGCCCGAATCACAATCTTTCTCTTGTCAAACTGGCGTCTGAGTTACATACACTTTTTGATGCTCACAATATCACAATGACAACCCGCATATTTAGGGCAATTGTATAACTATTTCCGTGAATAATTGGGTGGTGGAAATTCTGAAACAAAGCAATCACATGCAAATATTATATTTGAATGAAGGGAAAGTCTTCACCTGAAACTTCAAAGATAATTTATCGATCCTCTTGACCATGTTTATTGCTTGGTGAATATCTGAAGGGAGATACATGCAAGCAAACCTTTGATTTGGGGAGATGGAATTAAACTTAGTTTATTGTATCTGGTTTTGTGAGTACCATCATATTTCTTTCCACTCATGATTTATGAAGTCGATTAAGCGTTTGTGAGACAATTTTGCATTTCACTTAATAAATCATGAGTGAAAATATAGTTCAGAAATTGAAAATCTTAATTTGCTTATCACTTCTACTAGTATATACGGCCTATGCTATCGAGCACATATTGTAAGGTTAAATGAATTTTGAAAACACCTTTTGGTGCACCTTCTTGAAACTAAGTTTGAAATTCAATTTTCATATAAATTAAAATATATATACTGAATTTCAAATGGTAAATTTACTCAAATTTCAATATCTTCCACACCCTAGGTCTAAAAATTATGAAACCATCTCCATGGAACTCTACTCACTAAGGGCTTTTCAAGAATACCTATAAAACCCGCAATTTCTCTATAATTTTTAATTTTGATTTCATTGAATTTCCAATGAAAAAACTATCTAAATTCAATAACTCTTACACCATTGGTCTAAACATGACAAAACCACCTAGGCACACCCCTACTCATCAAGAGGTTTCCAATGAGACCAAATGTGCAATTGGGGGGGGTAGGGTAGGGGCACCATGGTTTGGGAGATGGTAACATGACAAAACAAGCAACCTACCTTCCATTATAAATGGGATGTATTGTTCAATTGCTTAATCTAAATTCTCAATTAAATCTGATGATCAATTGCCATCTACTTGTAATCCAATTTTTTAAAGCTTAAATGTTTACAACATAAAAAAATGACAATCATTCTTGAGTCCACCAAAGAATTGATCTATTCTATAACACATGAAATTTCAAACATTTGCATTGAAATATCAAAGCAATCAGATTTGCAATATCTTCCTTTCCTCCATATCATGATCAGATCACCACTCTTCCAAAGACATTTTGAATCATCAAAACATCCCAAGGAGCTGATCACAATCACAAAACAGCAGCCCACCACCTTCCTTAATGCTCTAAATACGTGGTCAATGTGTCATCAAATTAAACTAGGTGTGAAACAAAAGTACAAGAATAGCTGGAGAGTAACTGCCTGCAAGCTCTAAAGGATAGATCCTTAGCTAACTTACAGCATCCGGCAGCTGCTTCACACTTGCCAATGCAGAGGGTGAGGAGTAATGGCTGAAAATAACTAAAAGGCTGGACTAGGCTATAGAGAGTTGGAGACCAGTGTTGTGCAGTTTCTCTCTTTTTCACAGAGTCAAGACCAGTAGTGTTACTCCCCAGTTTTCCATAAGTGAAAGAATCTCAGGTTCTGCTTTTTCAAAAAATTGATTGGAATTGTCAGTTCTTCATAAGTGAAGCTCCTCTGGTTCTGGTTCTAAGAAATAACTTGGAATTGGTATCAGTTTTGATTCTAGTTTAGACTTTAGTGTGGCCTGTGCTGTTGGCCCAACAAGTGTTACCACGTCCTCCTCGACTGATTTTTCCTTTGAAAACCTGGTTTTTTGGAATTTATTTGAATTTTTCAGCAGCAGCAGCAGAAATCACTTACAAATCATTATCTCCAACACATTCTGAATCCAAATCTTAGCAAGTAAATTCCATTAAATCCTGCTCATCACAAGGTCTTTCCAATAACACCAAAGGCACGTTTCAATTCCTCCAAAATACTCAGCTACATTTAGTTTAATTTAATTTTCAGTGAAGAAATCATTCAATATTCAAGAAAGAACTTCTACACCGCAAGTCCAAACACCGTGGAACCAAGCTGATGCTCCTCAGCATCCTGGTTCAGTGGATCTCATAACTACAAAACAAAACAAAACAAAACAAAACAAACTACCTTCCTTCATAGATAGATTTCTATGTATTAAATTAGAAGGTTCAGATTAGTGTTTTCAGATTGAAAAGATGTGGCAACTAAAATCAGTCCCAGTTTGTTAACTAAACCAGAACCGACAATTCTTACTCACCAAGGTGGGTGGGTAGCGGGTACCCGGACAAAACTGACCAAGACCCATTAGCTGCTGCTGCTGTAGCAAACAAACTCTCTGATATTGATCAGTACTTTCTCTTGTATACTCTGTTATACCACCACCCATTTGAGCTAGCTAGCTAGCTAGGGTTTAGGGTTTAGGGTTTAGGGTCTGTTTTTGGGTCAGTACAGGATCTGGGAGTTTTGATTTTGCAATCCCTCATCCGTGCTGCACATTGTCAGTCCTAGCTAGCTAGCTAGCTAGCTTTCAAAGCAATGGCGCCAATACACCAAGCAAAAAAATCCCTCCCCCTCACCTTCCCTTCTTTCCCTTTGCCCTACAAACCACCTTGGTCTGTTCCTAATCATGCCCCTTGCTGCATCCCCTTCCCATCTGTGTGTGTGTGTGTGTGTGTGTGTGTGTCTCTGAGTTTTCAACTTTCACAGATGAAGTCAATTATGGCTTCTAGTCTAACAAGCAGCTCATTGCATAATGACTCTGCCCTTTATGGCAGGGTTAGTTCAAACTTCAAACTAAAAATTTCATTATGGGTTCTAGAACTTCTTCTCCTCTGGAGCATATCCATGCACTTCTATACAACATGCCCATCCATCCATCATATGCACACACATTATTACTTCAGATCTCACTCACTCATTGAGTGAAGTTGGAGCCAAAATTTTATGCTCAAATCTTACACCAATGCCTATAGTCTCTTTCTTAGGGGAAGAGCCAATAATAAATCGCAACCCGTCTTCTCCCCCCCTCCCTCACCCCCCTCCCTCACCCCCCTCCTTGGGTGAACCAGCACCCACATTGGTACCATGGTAAAAACCTCAAAATCCATTTGAATACCTGCTAAATATTACAAATATCCCATGGATCTTCTGAATCAAGGTCTCTGAGTCCAAATCTAACATAATTGAGGATTAATATGGCCATTCATTAAGAGGCCTCACTACAAGAGGTGAAGGTAACCCACCACTAGAGTTGGTGCTGGTTAACCCTGGCCCCCGATACGTACTACTTACCGGGGATACACACACACACACACACACAAAAGTAAAAACTCTTTATCTTTTTTACTCTTGGATGATTGTAAACATTACTCTTCATCTTTTTTTTTCTCATTGTAATTTCTATCCCATGTTCGGACTCCCAAGGGATGAACATCTAGCCATGATTGATTTCATCCAGGGTACATAGATCCGAACTAAACCCTAGATGAAGCCGATCAATCAAGGCTACTAGTGCTGGTGGGTTTAGGGTTTAGTCGAGATCGACCCTGGACTAGGACGGCAACACGAACCAGCACCCACCAGCACACACTATGGAGGATTGCATGGTATTATTATGTCAACAAGAGACATAATTTCAGTGTATCAGCCCCTCTCTCAATTGTTAACCATGGTGGTTAGCTACGGTTCGAAATCAACCATCCACACATATATCTACCAACCCAGTAGTAGTACCCACCCAAGTGCCTTTTACCTACTTAACCTATGATACTTACATAGCTAAACCATGTACATCATCATAACACCTAAATTGCCTGGTGATATTCATCCACTTAGGTAGGTTAGGGTTTAGGGTTTAGGGTTTCCAAGATTAGGTTACCAAGGTGGGTGGATTCCACCCACCTTGGTAAACTCTGTTGTGGATGAACCAGAACTGAGTCATAACGGATTTTTGAATGGATGATGGGTGGCTGCTGGGTCACATAATGGAGACTTGGGTGGGGAGGGGAGGGGAGGAGAGGAGAGAGGCTCAGAGTGACACAGAAGACTTCACTTGGGAAAAGTGGGGAGGAAGTCTGAGAGAGTGTGATTCTTACAGAAAACTAACTTATTAGG
>Ga0209611_10007463_pt1 | contig 17510 bp, 14 predicted proteins | sample S1TSphgellanicum_3_FD_187693 | JGI IMG/M metagenome (GOLD analysis project Ga0209611, IMG submission 187693) | Host-associated microbial communities from peat moss isolated from Minnesota, USA - S1T2_Fc - Sphagnum magellanicum MG (SPAdes) (version 2) | ecosystem: Host-associated > Plants > Peat...
TTTTTTTTTTTTTTTTTTTTTTTTTTTTTTTTTTTTTTTTTTTTTTTTTTTTTTTTTTTTTTTTTTTTTTTTTTTTTTTTTTTTTTTTTTTTTTTTCTCTTCAAATGGATTCATTGTTGTTAGTTTGCACAACTTGAACACAAATCAACATTAACATTACCAAAAGGAACTACAATTTATAAAACTCTAATATCTCTAATATGAGTCAGGGCCAACGTTCAACCCAAATCAAGCATTTCTATTGGTGCAAAAGTTGAAATCAGCAGCCCCGAGGGCTAAATTACACTAGGAGTCAAGGCTGAAGTAGAGAAATTCTCTTCAATTTGCCCAAAGTTACTAATAAATGCTGAACTTTTTGGCCTGGAATTCGGGGTTTAGGGCAATTTGGGAGACCAATTTGCAATCCTTGGGACCAATGTTTCAGCATTTATTAATATTCTGACATCAATGTTCTAGCATTTATTACTAACTTGAGGCCAAACAACAAGCCAAAAACACGCTTAAAATCGGCCCCCAGTTTTTTGGGCCCTGACTCGTAGTGTAAAGCGGGCCTTAGCATCCCTACATTCTAAGGTCATGTGGTCATAACTCGGAAACATCCACATGGGCCTCACTACCATGATGCTAACCATGTGTGTTTCCCATTCAAGATGTTGAATATTTATCATCCTTATGGATGTCATGTCATTATGGGCCTCACTACCATGATGCTAACCACGTGTGTTTCCCATTCGAGTTGTTGAATATTTTTCATCCTTATGGATGTCATGTCATTATGGGCCTCACTACCATGATGCTAACCACGTGTGTTTCCCATTCGTGATGTTGAATATTTATCATCATGTCATTATGTGACGACATGCCTTGCTTGTTTGAAGTTAGGCCAAGGAAGCAGCTCATCACATAATGGTAACCGGGGCCTTTCAATATTCACCATACCATACCACATGTTGCTCAAGTGGCAATAGTCCATGGTACGTTTAGCCAAATTTGGCAATTTTCAACATATGAAAGTACACAAATATAAATCTCAAAGTAGTAAAAATCTGAAGCTCCCTTTCAAATTTGTAGGCAATTGTGACAATTTTTTATGTTTCTTTGGAACTTTTTTTTCGTTTTTTTGTTTTTTGGCAATTTCAGGATTCAGAGTACATAAAACCATCCATGATGAGACTTAAGCATCGGCAGCACCCATGAACTAGCTGCTGCTGCTGCAGAGGTACTCACAAAAGAGAGACTTGTAATAATGTTGTAACACCCTTCTACATGCATTTTAACAAGTCTTTCTTTGTATACTGCAATTGCAAAAGTGTCACCCAGTTGCGATCCAAAATCTGACAAAAACACAAAGCGTTTTGTTTTTGTTTTGTTTTGTTTTTGTCTTTTTTTCTCCTTCCAATTACTCATCATAGTTCATCACAGTGCGAAGACCATTTCCATCCTTCAGGAGTTGCACGCCTTCATTGATCTTGGAGAAGGGCAATTTGTGGGAAATGTAGTGATCCAAATTGATTGTCTGAATCCCACCCAACGTAAACAAAGATTGTCAATGATTGTATTGTATTATGTTTTTCTTGTTCAAAGAAGCACAACAAGCTTACATGTTGCAGTTGTTAATCAAACTGCACTTGAACTTTATATGTGTGTGTGTGTGTTGAGTTGAGGGTCTCTTTTGAGTTTGTAAGAAAAAAAAGAGGGATTTTGATCTCGTACCCCATCCATGTATTTCTCAACCAGACCAGGCAGATCTGTTCTTCCTTTGTATCCTCCAAACAGTCCCGAAGTCCAGGTGCGACCATACAGAAGAGTGCTGGGATGGAATGTCACGTTGTCCTTATCAGCTGCGAGCCCTAGAATTACTGCTACACCACCTGCCTGCAATTCTTCCAACATTATCAATCAGCCATGATGTCCTTGTGTAGACACATGCAGAGACACAGAGACAAAGATTGCTCTTTGCCAATCTTCTTTGAATTTGTCAAGTTGCTAGTTCACAAGCATTCATCTGAAGATAGTGATGTGGTGGGTTGCTGGTACAAACCAGCTGTGTTGATTCCAGGGCGGACGTGACAACACCACTTTTGCCAATACACTCGAAGCTGTACCAGACACCTCCATTTGTCATATCAGAAATCACCTGCCGCCACCATCACCACCACCAAACTTGTCACTTGTCAGAAACCCATCAATAACTGATTCTGCAGCAGAGTGAGACTTAGTACCCATTAAAAATCTACAACATGAGACTTGGTGCCCATCGAAAAACATTCTGCAGCAGGAGGCTTAGAAATCATACTGTGCAGAAAGAAAGCAAGTTGGTTCTGGGCACTGACTAACCTCTTCAACAGGTTTGGTGATTTCCAGTGAATTAATAGTGTCGGTCACACCAAACTTTTTTCCTGCACCCCCACATACACATGATCATCAAGTAACATTTTCAGCTTCCTGATGGTAATAATAAAGTTATAGCTCCATTTGCAGATTTACATGTGTGGATAACAAATATGCAGTTGGTGCCCAATTATCAAATTTTGTTCACCAAGAAGTAATGTATCATGTCAAATGTATGAATAACTGGGAAAATACCCAGTTCCAATTTTGCAGGTGTAATGTCAACTCCAATGATGCGAGATGCACCTGCCGCCTTGCAACCTTCCACAACCTGCAAAGCAAAGGTTCACTCTCATTAATCATGAAGCAGAAGCACCTGGAGCAGCCAAAAAACACAATTTGGAGCAAAAACACAAAGGATGACACAGTTGAGGGAGGAGATCCACAAGAAACTCTTCAAGTGCAAGATTTGCCTGAGAAAGTACACATTGCAAATTAAGCAATCATGGCAGATTCCCAACTGATATATGTCTACAACAGTATCCAGGGAACACTTACAGCCAATCCAATTGTACCCAATCCAAAAACTGCAACAGTTGATCCAGGCGTCACTTTTGCAATTTTCCAAGCAGATCCAATCCCTGAAAACCCCCAAAAAAGAATCCATTCACAAAAAGAAACTGTTTTAAATGGGAAAATCACACAGCAGACCTCAAGCTTAATAGTGGAGAATGGAGAAAAAGCATGTACTTGACAATACATCAATCACTCGTTACCTGTGGCAACACCACATCCAAGGAGACAGATTTTGTCAAGAGGTGCATTCGGGTTCACTTTAGCACAGCAAGCTTCTTCCATCACACTATACTGGCTGAAGGTAGAGATTCCAAAGAAGTGGTAAATTGGCTTCCCATCCAGAGTGGTGAACCTCGTCTTCTTGTCTGACAGCATCACACCACCATCAAAGTGGTGGAATAACACATCACAGCAATTGCTCTTCCCTGATTTGCAATGGAAACATTTGCCACAATCTGCTAGCCATGCAGGTATCACATGGTCACCAGGCCGTACACTGGTCACACCTGCTCCGACACTCTCCACAATCCTGCAGAGGTCACAAGTAACTTAGTACAGCAGCATCACAAAATGGCAAATCAGCAGTCAGTGCAGTGGGCTGCTGCTCTACAATCATGTCTCGAAAAAAAAATTGTATGCATCAAGGAAGGACTCTCATATCCCATGCTTGATTGACCACAACACAAAATTGGCATCCCTAAACCCTGAAAACCCAATTTCACTCTTACCCAGCAGCTTCATGTCCCACAATACGAGGGAAGAGGTGGTTCTTATCCTGGAAAATTACAGACAAAATGCCAGTAATTAGGAACAACATTCGAAGACCAAAATTTCTGTTTCTCTCTTTTTACGAGGGGTTAGGAGGAAGTGGTGAGGGCCCAGGAAAATATTTTATGTTTACCTTTCCCAACAAGATATAGAGATCACTTTGGCAGATGGAAGAGTGTGTGATCTTGACACGAACTTCACCAGCTTGTGGAGGAGCAACAAGGATGTCCTCAAAGGACAATGGCTCTTTAGGTGCATATGCAACCGCAGCTGCACACATATAATTCACACAAAAACCCTAATCACAATCAATGAAAGTGGAAAAAGTTCTGTGAAATCTGCTCATGGGTAGTAGCTACCTGCTCAATTGTTCTTAGCAGATCAACTAGAAATTGATGCAGCAGAGCTTGCAAACTTGCAAACATCTCATGTGGGTTCTGATCAGAGATATCATCTTCTTGTGAACAGAGCTGTGATCTGATCGAAGGTGCAGATGCATAATTGCTTAAATTCTATCAGCAGCTAGACATCATGAATCTGGAGAGAGAGAGAGAGAGAGGTGTTGGGATCCAGGACACCTTTGCACTTGATAACTTGTCCCTCGGTTGATGATGCCGTTCTCTGCTGTTGATCGGTTGAAGGCATGATGCTGTTCCTAATTGCAAATCCAGAAGTTCTTGTAGTGGAAACTGAAACAAGATGCTGCACTGAAGCTGGAAACTGGGTTGTTGTTCGACTGGGAATCAAAGTCTTCCCTGTGATGGAGAAGCAAGAATGAGTATAAAAACACATCAGCAGCTATAAATGTGAAGAACACTTTCTACAACCGCTGTACACAGTGTGTGAAGACGCAGATGTTGGGCAGCAACGGATTTCCAAGAACAAGCTGAAGAGGGAAGCTTACCGATGAAGCTAGTAGAAGAAGAGCTGCTTTTTCTTTCTCCCCGCCGATGTGCTGCAAATCCGTCGTCTGTAAGCACAAGCTGGGAACAGGGACAGGAGATCACTGGAGTTCTAGAATGGGTGTCCGACACAGCAGCAACTCCTGGGAATAGAACGGAATTTATAGCGAGCTTGCTGATCTGATTGCAATCAAAATTACCCCCCTGCGTACGCACAACTAGTGCACGTTGCATTATCGCGCTTGTCGCAAAAAGATTATGAGCGCTGTTCGAAAGCTGAGCTCGAAAGCAGCTTCCGAAAGCTTTCAAAGCTGAAGTACACAAATCAATCTCACTAACCGAGACGTAAAGTGGGAAGACGAAGAAGACTGAAGATGATCGATGAGCTTGAGCATTTATAGCTAACACCCAAAAACGCAAAAAAAATAAAATGAAAGATTTATGAAATATTGTTGAGCTACTGAGCTACAGGAGTGGACTTGACAACTTGGGTGTGGGCAGCCAAAATTAGGCTACATCCAGAACTGCTTTGCTTGCTTCTTGGCATGAGTCACCCATCCACCCACCACCTAGCAGCGGCTACTTTAGAGCCCCAGCTCATCCTCCTCACTCGGGGAATATTATTATCACTGTTGTTGTCGATGAATCCTGATCGCTGTAACAATTTGCGTGCCTTCCGCCCATCCCCGCTGCTGCTGCTGCACAGTCAGCGAGAGAATGCAGACTAGTGGAGAGAGAATATGTGTAGATATTTAAGAAGCTCGACGGAAGAAGCAGCAAAAGAGGCTGCAGCTCTTCTCTCCCGCAAAACGAAGAAATTTGGAAGCCGCCCGCCCGCGAGCAAGCACGTCAAAGCGCAACTCCCGGGAGCACAGTCACATGAGGCGACGAGTCAGTCAGGCAGCTGCCATGGGCACTCTGCGCAGGGCGAACTCTCATGCCTCCGTGGCACTCCAAGGCAAGGGTTTAGGGTATAGGGTAAGGTAGCTCCAACGGTGCTGACTACTTTAAGTAACCTTGCAGCAAAACATATTTCTCACATCCAAGTTTAGTTATCTCCTATTTTTTTGGGGGGGCTCAATCCCACCCCTCAAATTCAAAACTGCGACTGCAAATTTAAGTGGGAGACTACTAATAGCAAACCAGCTGGACCAATCATTATGATTCGCCAAATTGGAAACAGGGAGCAGCAGAAAAGCAGTCACATCCTATTCATTACACCCATATATTTATTTATTAGACTCTCTACTAGGTAGGTATCAATTTTTTTTAACCAAGCTCTGCCGCATGCGGAAAAATGCTGGGCCCAAACCATTTTGCTGAGCCAAACCAACATGTTTTCACTTTTCTTCATCCAGTTTTGTGGTAATTTTTTTCCTTATGATGCCCGGGTGGGTACCCGCCAGGTATCACAGGAGAAAAGCCCATGGGCTGGCTTTTCCAAAAGAAAGAAATGTGAGAGTACTCCATTGTGGGCATTATTATGCTTTTTGAGAAGTCCACTGGCCTTTTTATGCTTTAAAGGTGTCCTCTGGATACACTGGGAAAAACCAAGGTAGGTTTTTAAGGAGTATGTACCTGCCCACCAAACCCTTTTTTTGGGTCAATATATACTCAAAAAGCACTCAAAATATTTGTAAGGTGACAGTAGGTACATGCAAAAAAAATGAATTATATGATTATGTGTGAAACTAACGTGCAACTAATGGTGTACAAAATGAACATATGTCATAAAAATAAGGGTTTTAATTTATACATATCTTAGTTAGTATACTCAATATATTTACTTAAATTAATATATTATCTATAAATAGGCCTATGCTAGTATACTTAAGATAGATTACACTAGCTAGCCTACCCTATCCTACCCTATTAACTATAACAATAATAATAATGTAACTAATTACTTTATCCTACAACATTTATAATTATATTAATATATATTGGTGTCATTATTAATAGTTTAATATTATAGTTCATGATATTATTCTTTATTAGTTATTATTAGTTATAATATTTAATATAACTAGTAGGTAAATTAAGTTAATACAACATTTAATTATTAGGTAATAGTTGCAACTATGTTCCAACTAATATGTCCCGTATTGTTTGTTTTACTTTTCAAGTTTACAAAATATATAATCATATGCACTGAAAGTATTAAAAGACAAGGGACATTTGGAATGAACTAATAAAATAAGTTTGATCCTAAAAAATAAACCCAAAATAAAATAGACTCATCCCAAATTGTTTACCTACCTACCCACCACCCACCTATCTAAAAGTCACAGATTGACATCCTATCAAAGCACCCCATGTCAACATCCTACCTAAATGCCACTTATAGACATACTATGTTATAATCTCTACTAAATTAAGTAATATTAAAATAAGATTAAAATTGCTATATGTCACAAAATATTGGTTAAAAGTATAGATAAATTTCACAATACAATAGGGGTTCATTTTAGTTGCACATAATTTCAACTCATATATGCAATTAGGCTTCCATGAATATGATGAATGAAAATGTATGATGATATTGTATATACATGTTAAGTATAAAATGTTGCATGCAATTGAAAATTTTGTATGACTTGCCTTAAGCAACTATGGTAGAAAAGGATTTACCAAAGTTCCAAATCAAAAAAGGAGAATGATACAATAGCAAGATTATTAACACAAAAGAAATCAAGCCATGTTTTCTAACATATTATCACCTTTTATTATTTTATAACAAGTCAACAAACATGATTGCTTAGGGATGGACATGAAGAAGGTCCAATTTGCAACATTGTTCTAAATGTTGGAATTGGGTTCATGTCCTATAGTAGAACATTAAGAAGAGGAAGGCTTTGTATGATTTCATTGGTATGCTTAAGAACTTTAAAGTGCATTGGTCAAACTCATAAAGTTGGGTGATAGTTGAATTCATGTATGCCAATGTGACTAATGGAATTATAATCATTGTTTCTATTGTTAACTATGTGGCCTTTACATGTGATGAGGTGAGCATTAAGGATATTGGGAGTTACATTTTCATACATGCATACATGATGCAAAATTGAATGAAAGTTCCCATGATGACCTCCTTTCAAAAGGTTTTTGATGGAGTAAGAGCTGACAATTTGATTTTTGTGAGCATGGAGGCCATTCAAAAGGGTGGAGGTTTGATTCTAGCCTCTATAGCTTAATAGAAACTCCTTTGTTTTGGGGCTAATGTGGTAAGTACATTCCAAGGAACAAAAATCAACACAAACTATGCACCATTTTCCATTAGGGTTCATTGCATGGTTCATAGATGTAACCTTGCATTCAAGACCTTGTTTAATTTGGGAATAATTAATAACATAAAAAAATTGCTACAAAGTTGTCATTTTTCTTTACTCCCAACCCAAAAAAACACCTTGGATTCGCTAAGCTCATCAATATGATGGAAACAAAGGGGCATAAAATACTCATGAATGTGAAAACCCATTGGATATCCTTGCTTGACTTCTGTGTAGAATTTTTTAAAAATATAAACCATTTTTGGCAAAGATGTCTAAAGACATGATAAACAACCAAGTTATCAAGGTACCTTACCACCTTTTTTCTTAGCATTATTGTTGGTTTTTACGTTGTTGCAATTTATTTCAGATTTAGTTTCTAGTTGCATTTACATAAAAACTAGTTGTAATCTTTTTCAAATATGGATTGTGGTTGGTTGAAAGATGGTTCTCATCCATTTCAGACCTAATTATAGCTTCTTAAGGTTTAAGATGTGATAATTAATTTATTTCAAACATATTTTTTATTTTAAAGTTTTTTGGATTTTAGTGGTTCTAATTTATTTCAAACTTGATTATGGTCGCAATTGTTTCAAAGTTGGTTCCAATTCATTTCAAACCCAATTATGGTTTAAGGTTTGTCCTAAAGGTGGGTCCAATTCATTTCATGCTTGATTTTGGTTGCATTTGTTTTAAAGTGGTTTTAATTATTTCATTTTAGACACGATTATGGTTGCATTTGTTTTAAAGTGGTTTTAATTATTTCATTTTAGACACGATTATGGTTGCATTTCTTTCAAATGTGGTTTTAATTCATTTTAGCCCTAATTTTGGTTTCTTCAAGTTTAAGAGTGGCAAGTAATTTGTTTCAAACTTGATATTAATTTAAATTTTTATTTAAAAGTGGTTCCAATTTTTTTTAACCTAATTCCAATTTAGGGTTTTAAAACTCATGGTTGCATTTTTTTCAAGTTTGTTGATGTTTCATTTGGTTGCACTTGTGAGCTCATTTGATCCTATTCTTTTATCCTTACTACATGATGGGAATGTGCTACATTTTTCTTTTGTTGGAAAGTAGTGACTATCTTGTGTAATTTGCACAACAATGGGATGTTTTGATATGTGATTTAATGGATGCAATAAAGATTTACTAAGGGCAATCCCATTTCTTATGCAATGATGGAAGCTCATTGTTTTCCAATGATGAGTTCTAAACATTTAAAGGGTTGTTGGAGTATAGCCATGACCACATCCGCATGTAGTTAGTGACAAAGTCAAATGATTCTTGTGAGCAACTCACTTTCATTATGGATGGTGAAAGGTTTTTTGGCCATGTATAACAACCCAATTTTTAAAATACAAATAGTTGTGACTTGGGAGTCTTTTCAACCTCTAATTTCACATGTGAATTCAAAATGTTCAAATAAATTTTGCAAATTATTTATAATTTGATTTAGATGGATTGAATATTTTCTATGTTGAGTTTTGGGACTTTCTATTGGTCAATGATTATTTTTTATTTGCTTATTATGTTGGTCCACAAGTTTAGTTGCTTAGTTGATCAATGGGTTGAACAACAATTTCCCTCAATGCGCTTTGCTTGATGCCATTGGTGTTGTATATCCACAATATTAGTTGTAGCCTAACTATGAGGATAATTGTCCTAAACATCTAGAGGGATTGAGAGTTTGGTATTGTGAACCAAAAATGTTAGAGTGTAGTGAATCAAGTTTTGTAATTCCACTTTTGTTTGAATGTTGGCAACTTGATGTTCAACATGGCATGTTCAAGTTGTGTATGGAAAACAACTCCAAGGCTACCATGGAACCATTATTTGATCTAAATCCATTGGCTCGCATTTGGAAAACAATTTATGAATCTCATGTTCTAACCTATTATTTCCATGAGTACCTTAAACTCTCATAGACGGATGTAATTCATGTTCTAGGAAATGTAGATGATGAGCATTGTTTCTCTGCTCTAGCATAATATCATTTCTAAAAAACAAGCTTCACATTATTTTAAATCCTTACCTACCTCTTGTGATTGGCATGTATAACCAAAAGTTTTTCACACTAGAATGTTTTCCAAATGTTGCCACATTTTATTCTTAGATTGGAGCAACAAACCAAACTATTCTTGCGTAGAGTAGTTTGGTTGTTAGCTTTATGATTGGAGGTTATGATGATCTTGCAATTTTGCAAACTACTTTATAAGGCTTGTTGGTATTTGCAATTCTTTTGTTTCCATTATCTTTGTAAGTCTAATGAAACTGTTGCTTTTGAAAATATGTCCTTTGCTATGGATTTGCACATTTTGTTGAATGAGATTTTTAGGGAAAATGTTTTGCATTACATCTAGTTTGCTTCTCATTCACATGGCCATGAAATTAAAATAAGCTCTATCTCAACTTCCATAATAACCTTAAGTTTTTAAATTTTAGTTGTAGTTATAAATGAAATGTCTCTATTTCACTCTTATCACCACTACACTTGATTTAATATTTTGCCATTTTCTTACATTACTGAAAAAGAAAATGGCTAGCTCTTTTAAGGGCATGTTCACAATTCAAGGTACCCTTTTTTGAACACAAGACTCAAGGACTTTGTTTTTGTTATCTTCCACATATAAAATTTTAATGGAATAGATTTAAGTGAAAAAATTGGATAATTCAAATTTTGATAACTTACATGGTGGTGGTGATTTTTCACATGTGTATGTAATTATGTATAAATATTTTGGTAAAAAACTAAAATTGTAGAAATTGAATACATAAAATTATATATATAATTTAATTTATTTTTTTGCATGAAAATTGCCAACACTTGGGGCCACAAATTCTAAACCTAAGGAATACAAAAAATTAACCAAATTGCAAAAAAAAGGAATCATTTTATTTGTTGCCCTTTCAGAACGGATTTTGTAGTCTTTAATATTTAATATTATATATTATTTAATTAAATGCATTATATGAACATTACAAAACATAAATGTATGCATTACTTATCCATGAAATTAAATTCGATTGCATTATTTAATGTTTTCCTTTTGATTCCTTTAAAATGAAAATTACAGTTAAAACAAATATTCAAGTTATTTAAAAGGACACAAAAGACATTTATATTATATCCAATTTATTCTTGGATTTTTTTATATTATATTAACATGACATCATTCTAATTATAGTCATATACCAATCCATTGTAACCATGAAATAATGTGTGTAATAAAAATCCAAAATAGTCATTTGCAGTCCTTTTTTTGTTAGATTACAATTGTGGGTACCTTGATTGTGAATATGCTCTTAACAAATATTTTAATCAATCAATCAAAATACATCAATCAATCTCAGGTAGGTATGTAATATGTAAACATAAATGTGTATTTTATTGGTTGGTATATGTTACATGGTATGCACAACAATATTAAGGATCATACCATGCTGATATCTGAACTTCTTATGAAGCTACCACCATCATCAACATGCTACTACCATCTTCAACATCAATCATTTTCAAGTAGGTATGTAGTGTGCATGAGACTTGGGTGGGTACTTTGTTTTCACTAGTAACCATCTATTTTTATTTTTATTTTTTGTTAAAAAATTTAAGAATCGATAGTTTTAGTTATTTAAAAAAACTTCAAAGGATTAGTAGTTTTCATGAAAAGAAGGGGGGTGAAACCTTGTGGTTATAAAGGTAATAATTTGAATTTTTTTAAAAAGAAAAATTAAAACCATGCATTATGAGAAAATATAGGGTTTTACAATTGGGCTTGTAATTGGGTTTTCCAATTGTAACGAACATTTGCAACTCATGGTATTTATATAATCTTGAGTGGTATCAAACAAGTTGCAACAAACACCTTGTGTCATATATAATATCGTATATACAATGCAACTCACATGCAATTATATGCAATTTTTTTGCAACTAATCTCTACATCAAATTCCCACACATATTCCAACATGGTGAACAAAAATGCCAATGTGGCAGTTCATCCATTTTTTGACAAATGACATATGTTAATACCTTTTGCAACTTATTTATAACTATTTTACAATTAATTTGATGAATATAATCTTTAATTATTTCATTCATCCATTTAATGAATGAATATTATTATTATATTTTATAACTTATCTACAACTATTTTACAACTAGTTTCCAAATATATTATTTCATTATTTCATTCATCCATTTAATGTGAATGGATTCTATCCCAATCCTTTGCAACTTATTTATAATTATTTTATAACTCTTCTAGCAAATATATTCTTTAATTATTTCATTCATCCATTTGAACAATGAATTTTGTTCTTATCCTTTACAACTAAAGATGGAATGAAAATAAAGGATTTAGTGACTAATTTGCAATTAGGTGCTTAAATTTGGGTTTCAAAGTAATTTTATGGTAGTTGATTTTAGTAGTACTAAACAACTAAATTGCAACTTATAATGCAATTATCCATACTTCATACAACCATTATCATGTTGTCATAATTATAATAAATAATGTTGAATTACATTGGACATCATTATTCATAAACATGAAATGGATTTGAAACTTTAAATACATTTACATTCCATGATGAAGAATACATTACAAAATTTTTTTTTAATGTTTTTATCAAAAGATAATTTAACTAGGAATTTAAACATAATGCCCAAACTATATACAACAAACATTTTTTTCTATCTAAAAAAAAGGTTAAATCATAAAAATGATGACCCACAATAATCAAATATTGTCATTTAAAACATTATGTTTTATAAATGAATGTTGTTTTCTATTTTTGTTGAAATGGAACTTGAGCCATGTAATTTTTTAAAGCACCTTATCTACTTAAAATATGCCATGTTATAACATTTTAGTTCCACATGTGAAATGAAATCAATAGCATATCTAACATTGTAATGTAAAAAATATGTAAATAATCCCTTCAATTTGAATAAAACTAATTTACAACTATATTTGCCACTAACATGCAACTCATTTGTCACTAAAATGCAACATATAAAACATTGATACAAATTAAATTATAATTTATACATTTGCAAATAGAATCAAATACTATGTTAATAATCAAATAAATTGAATTATAATTTTAGGTATTTTTGTACATAATTTTGATGTACATCCAAGAGCAAAAAAAAATCAAAACTTAAGAGTAAGAGCAAAAACTTTCAACATCGAAGAACAAAAGTAAGAACCTTCAATATCCAAAAGTAAAAGTAAGAAATTTCAACATCTAAAATTGAAAATAAGAACTATGAACATTTAAGAGTAAAAATAATAACCTTAACATCCAAAAGTAAAGTAAAAACCTTTTACATTCAAAAGAAACAATAAAAACCTTCAACATTCAAAAGAAAAAATAAAACTTTCAACCTCTTTAAAAGCAAGAACCTTCAACCTTCAAGAGAAAAAATAAAAGCTTTCAACCTCTTTAAGAGGAAGAACAATAATCTTCAACCTTCAAAAGAAAAAACAAAGCCTTCAACCTCTCGAAGAACAAGAACAAGAATCTTCAACTTCAAAAGAAAAAACAAAAGCCTTCAACCTCTCGAAAAACAAGAACAAGAATCTTCAACTTCAAAATAAAAAACAAAAGCCTTCAATTTCCAAATTATTTAAATAAATAATATAGCTTATAACAACCTCTTAATTTTAGTTCTAAATTAAACAAAAAATAATAATTTTAGTTATAACACATGATATGAAAATTGCATCAGCAAAATACTAAAAAATACACAAAATTTTTGAATAAAAACATTAAAAAAAATTCATCTTGAATTTCTTAATAATAAACATAAGTGCATGAAGGTCGTTGATGCATTGGGGTAGATCTGTTGATATACTACCATGTGTCACTTGCTTAAAGGTTTTCTACCCAAATTTTAGATATTTAAATTTCAAATTTTAAGTTGAAATACAATTGCATATTAGTTGCAAACAAGATGAAATGTCACATACATTAAGTGGTGGAGATATATACACGTGGCATGATTATATGTGTTATTCAAGGTCGTACATTTGTTGCAAAGTAGTCATTGATTAGTAATGAAATTTATCCTAATTATGATGTAGTTGTTACATGCGATTAAAGTGCAACTTGTCAACAAAGTCAAACATGATTGATTACAAATGTATATACAATGGGTACATTATATTGTATAAATATACATCTTGCAACTAATTTGTAATTACAATACAACTCCTTGATATTTTAATGTGACATTTCATTTATTATAGTATAACTTCTATAAACTGATTCCCCCAAATTTTATAACCTCTCAAATTTTATCACTCCGGCCCGATCCATCAATGGGACCAGGCAAAAAATTTATATTCTTATAACTTATCACTTTTCTTCTTTCCTGACAATTTTATAATTTTATAATTTGTTTATTTCTCGATTAGTTATGGTGGAAATAGCTAGTGATGTTGATATTAGCATGGTACGCCTCCGCCCACTGCGCCAAAGCTTCATCCACATCCTGATACATGACCGGTCGCCGGGTTTTGGTGTTCCCATTTACAGTTTCCTCCCGTGCTAGCAACTCCGCCGAACGCTGCAGAGTGTTGCTGATTGTCGCCTGCGTCACCATCACTTGATGAATCTCCTCCAACCACTTCATTAGGGCCCTCTGACTGAGGGTTGGGTTGTCCTTCTTATATCGACAGAGGGCAATGCGCAGGGACTCCGCTAGATGGCTGCGAGCTGGTTTGGGGGACTTCACCATTGTTGGTTGCTAATGAAGAAAAAAAACAGGTCCTGCCCTGCTTTTATGCACAAGCAGTGTAACAAAGTCGATCTACAAGTCTTTGTATTCGCTTGGCAACTGAGCTACATATTTGAGGATACAGTTCAAAGTAGAAACTGGTCGTTCGTCAATTTTCCAGAATGTTCCCTGATGTTCCATCCCTACCGATTCATGTGGATTTGATTGGATTAATCAAGTACTGTATCGACAAGAAGGCTCCAAAATGTTCCGTGACTTTCCAAGGGGTTTCCGCGACCTTCTACAGAGTGTAGTTCAGATCTGTACCGTGTATATCTAGTTTAGGGCAAAATGTGAAGTGCGCTGGAGGGACAATATTCCGGTTACAAGTAGGTTCGGAAAAAAAATGCTGGACTTCAAATGTTTTTCACCCTTTTTCTCTGTCAAAGACGGGTTGCCTTGATGATAAAAAATGCAAAGAAAATGGGAAAAAAGAGCAGCCTGCAGCTTTTGAACCCTGCGCCTCACAATTCTAAACTCTCCCATAACTTATAACCTCTCAAACTTTATCACTAGTTGCCGGTCCCTAGGTGATAAAATTAAAGAGGTTCTATTGTAACTTGTCATATTTTTATGGGACAGTTGCAATGCAATTGTAGATTAGTTGTTTTGGAGCTCTAATTCTAGGCTAATTTAGTTGTTGTAGACACAATTTCTCATAATGATGGTTGTAAATCATAAAGCCAATTCTTTGATTTTTTAAAACCTAAAATTTTAAACCATAAGAACCACATTAAAAATCCTTAAAGATATGTTGTCCATTTTGTGTTTATGATAATCACCCAACACTAATATATATAGTATGTACACATTAGTTAATGTATATCAAATGGTATATTAGATGACCATCCATACCATGATATATGAAATACCATGGTCCATGATCCCAGGATACCCTTATTAATATGCATAACAATTAAACCTTACTAAAGGAGTTAAAGGGATAAAAAATTACATTATATGACAAGCTTGCACCCATCACCACCCCAAGGCTTATCAATTGTAAGTAGACATTGTAACCATTCCATAATGCTCATGTCATGTGCTAAGATGGTTGGGTCCATATAAGTCCACATGCCAATTTAATGATGGGATGTATTACCCACTTTGGAGCATATTCATGGGGGTGGGTACAACTAGTTTTTGTTTTACTTTACCAAGTCAATTGCTTCCTTTTTTAGTTTCTTAAAACTCATAATTAATTACCTATTATATGAATTTTTTTGTGGCATAATGGGGGTGTTTAATGCCTTCAACCAATGGATGTGTACATGCTTCACACATCTTATTTGTATAAATTATTTGAAAAGAAGGTGGGGGTGTTTGGTAAATGTTTTTTTTCTTTTGGGTGTGTCGACAAATTTAAACATAAAATTGATATCAACCAAACTTTTTTTTCCCCTCAATTTTTTGGTTTTAAAATTTTGGTGAAATTAGCAAAAAAAATTCGAAATTACACTTTAAATTTAAAAAAAAATCATAATGCAAAAATTTGCCCCCTTTAATATTGTTTGAACTTGGTTTGAAATACCAAGTTCTCAAAAAATTCACGTTTCAAATTGTTTTTTAAACCATTCCATTTTGGAGATTGGGGCCTTGGTATAAAGGAAAGGGGCAATGCACTTCCGTTGTTATATTTTTGTAGTATATTCAATAGATTTGATGAAATGTTTAACCCCACAAAAAAAAAAGCCTACATTATATAATGCATTTTAATCTATACTATTCTCCAAGAGATAAATTTAAATTATTGATGGGTGTGGAACTTTTCTTTTCAAATTGGATGAAAATTTGTTTACATTGAATTTTGACACAAGCTAAGGCAAAATTTAGTCCATGAATTAAAGAAATTTATCCACTTCATAGTTTATGTTTGTTGGATATGAAAGTCAATTAAAGAATGCATAAGATAAAATGTAAAATGCATGATATTATTATAAATGGCTTACCTTCTCAAAACTTAGGTCAATCTCAAGCAAGAGGAGCTTTGATATTTGGGTAGATAAAATATTGGGAAATTAACAAGCATGACAAGGCTTGTTCACGTTGGTAGTTTTTTTCACTAATAATCAAGTGGTTTTAGGCCATCAATGTTGTGGGAGTGCATGACATGCCGTATTATTGTCCATAGAAAATGGTCAATTTCTACATTCATGCCTTGGAAGTGTAGTTTTAAAACTACCTTGCTTCATAGATAGATGGGGAGTACACTCATGCCTAGAAAAAAAAATTTGAAAAAATCAAGGGAAAATAAAAGATGGAAACACCATATGATAATAGATTAATAATAATAATAAATTTCGATGATGTAACCCACATTGTGTTGAATGTGCATAAGTTATAACTAAATGTGTACAAATTCAACCCCCATGTGCCTATAAAATTTATTTTATAAATTTATGTTCATTAAATTTATTTTAAAAATATTTTGTTGAAATATAATTGTTCATTTATTGTTGACCCTTAGATAACAAATAAAATGGGAATTAAATATTTTTTTTTAATTCTCATTTTGAGTGAACACAAATTTGAGTATGATAATGTTCATGTATAAAAGATATTATGGTACAATCTTTCACTCAAACATCCAATAAAGGTCAATATTACATGAAGACATAACCTTCTACAATTAATCTTTGGCAAAGTGTATGCAAAATAATGTATAAAGAAATATATAACTTTGGAAAGGTTGGATGCAAACAAAATGTGATGGCTATTTAAACTTCAATAAAAGGATGAATGACGAGGAGGATGAAAAAATATTTTCATCATACATAGAAACACACAACCCATGCCCATCCACCCCAAACCCAACATGCATTTCAATGCATGAATTTCTTGCAATGGTTTATTCTTTTTTGACAAGGTTTATTAGTCTT
>Ga0209611_10007464_pt1 | contig 17510 bp, 11 predicted proteins | sample S1TSphgellanicum_3_FD_187693 | JGI IMG/M metagenome (GOLD analysis project Ga0209611, IMG submission 187693) | Host-associated microbial communities from peat moss isolated from Minnesota, USA - S1T2_Fc - Sphagnum magellanicum MG (SPAdes) (version 2) | ecosystem: Host-associated > Plants > Peat...
TTTTCACCCCTGTTCCGCAGCTGAAACCACCAGGCCTTTAAAAATTTCCTCCCTCATTTCTCACACCCTCCATTAGTACTGCTGCTATTTGAATTTTTCCAAGTACACGCACATCCATAGGCTTTCTAGAAATCAGCAAAAAAGTGTGCTTTGGTTTATGACTCTGCAAAAGCAGTGCATCTGCACCCTAAACCACCGCTGAGCAACACCTGGCACATGTCTGAATATCTATTCGGGGCACAGCTTTCTGCAGAAGACCAATCATGTTTTGGAGGACCTTTACAACTGGTTCCCTGTTTGAACTGCCACACAATGATTTTGTCCTCTTTATTTAATTGAATGCAATCAGGTTAGAAGATATATTGTCATTGAATTCAACGAGGATTGAGAACTTCCCCATCTATGACAACTAAACCTGTCAGAATAATTGCTACTCACTGGAGAGAAACTTTGAACCATACTTGATAATTGTTCCTAATATGATACTAGGTATTGCGGCAGAAGGCACACATAACTGACCCTGTCAAAGCTATCACCATAAAAAATCATGAAACAAGGAAAGGCGTCTAACTTCTTCAGGATAGGTTGCTCATGTTTTACTAGGTAGAGTCCTCAAGTTTTATCATGGAGAGGTTTGGAATGTCACCATCTTTGGGTCGGTCTTCTTCACCCAGCTTCCAGTATGTAGCAGATTTCAAGTCATCTTGTTCCATCAATTTAGCATACTCTTCATGATTGTAATCAGCAGGATTCTCCAAAACCTCCTTCAATACATCATTTGCAAAATAGTCGTCCAGTAACTTACGAGACTCAGAATTTCTGGTGTAAACAAACTTCACTTTCTGAAAAGTCTTAGGGTCAAGAAATGGCTTCACAATCTGCAATCCATCCACAGGGAATATGTCAGGTACATACACATACGTAGCAGAAGTTACTTTTTGCCACAATTAAGATTAACTAACACAGGCTGACAACTCAATCAAGAAGTAAACCAGAGCAGAAACATGAGTCACTTGTGTGAGAGGAACCATCAATTGTATTTCGCTGGCTTTAAACAGACCACACAAATTTAAACAAACATTCAGCTGAAAATGGAACGAGCAAAAGCACAACAGAAGAAAGGAATGAATCATGCAGGTACTGATTGCCTTCATTCTTGCAAGTAGAGAAGTATTTTGAGCCAAAATCTTACTGTCATGAATGCTTGAAAAACACGTGGTGGGTTGAAAAGGATTCCAGCATGTAGCCGCTCAGGGTAGTGATTTTGTAGGATATTGGCAATTTCACGAGCAGTTTTGATAGGAGTGGAATGCTTGACACCCCAGCCATGGAAATCAATCAACCATACCATTTGCTCCTGGCCTGGTGGCAGGTTCAAAATTGCGTTCTCCAAAGTGTAAACAAGCTGCTTGATCTGCCCATCCATGCTACTTGTGTTCTGTACCAATCCAAATAATCAAACCATGAACCTCAAAAGTCTACATTGGAAGCCTTTAAAACCACTATTCATGATTGTCCATCTCACATCAAATTGCATAACCCAAAAGAATAACTTGGCCCTGTCAATTTTTGGGGTTCCATCTTGCTTCTTCACTCTCATGAATGTCGTAACCACTCAAGCCAGTTGCATAGATCTTCAATTACCTGTCTGGTGGGGTGCATAACAATAACAGTGTGGTCATGCTTGTCCCTAAAGGTTGCCCTGTACACTTTTCCTGTTTCTGATTCGCCAGATATATCAGCCTACAAAATCATTGACCAGATGAAATAACAAAAATCAAACATAGGCCATCATTTCCATATCTACAATGCTCCAATCAAGCATTGCAGCCTTTGTGCTACATATTTCTAAGTCATCTTGTAGAATATTTTGCAGCAAAGATCCAGTAAAACAACCTAACTGCAGCCTAAAGAGTTGTGGATCCATCTTATGACATGAATAAGAATTGATGGAAGGGAACTGAAAATCAATCCAAGATACAGAACCAGTTAAGGTACACAAAAGGAAGTTATGAGCTTGAGCCATCCTCTCTGTCTAACATATATACTTCTTACAAACTTGTAAGGTTTGAACAAACTAACCCATTGAATTTCTTCTGGTTTGAAAACTGATCTCCAATGGAGTGAGTCCCTCAACATCTTCTCTGCTTTCTTGATATTCCAATTGCGTGCCCGCAAGTAGCGCTTAAGACATGCATCTGTAGCATAGACGTTTGCATGCCCTGTTAGTGGCCCAATTGCTGCTCGCAGTTCATTAACCTGTGAAAGAGCAGGGCAAAGAAACAAATCCTTTAGCCCCACATAGACCACAACTACACTGGAAAGTAAAATTCAACTGAAATTCGTATAGAAGCAAGGTTTCCAAGACAATGTCCTCTTTGCAAAATTTCCAAACCATTGCAGGAAGTGTAGGGTAAAGGCCCAGGGGTGGAGGACATCCTGAAAATAAGGGGCCTACAATGAAGAGGCAGTAGCTGAATCTAGCCCTGTATTTTGGGAATGTCCCCCAATCTGTGGGCTTTACCCATCATACAGCATGAGGCAAACATTACCATGAACATAATGACCTATCAGAGATTTCCTCGTGTAGTTGGAGGGCACCTTAAAACTTCCCTCTTGACACTGGGTTTATCCAATGTTTCTGAGTGGGCTCTTACATATTCATAAGGGCCTGCAGATTTTTCTTTTTCTTCACATGATAGTAGGAGTTGACACATGCATTACACATGGTAAGGCCCTTGGTCAGTTGCATTACCAGAATTTGGTGCTGCCCAAGGCTGCATAGTGCCCCCTTACACAGGCCTTACCTACAACTTAAGTGATCACAAGGTGTAGGAGGGGGAGGGTTCCTACACCTACTCCTTAAGAGTGGGAGGGATCCTACACCTATGAGTTGGCATAATTTCCCTCTCATTCTTAAGGAGTAGACAGTGTAAGATCCCTCCTCTTTTCTAGGAGGGATGTTCATGGATATAAGGTGCCCTCCCCTAGGAAAAGTTTCCCAGTGTGCTTTCCATTACCAAAAATCAAACCAAGCAAAAACCTAAGAGAAAAACCAGAACTGAAACCCAGATTGTGACAGCTGAGAGACTTCATCCTTGAAACACAAAACTATGTGACAAAAACCAGACCTTAAATCCCAGGTCTCATCACCCTCCCACAAAAGCAAACTGCAAGAGACTTCAACCTTGGTACCTAACTGTAAGCCAAAAAAACCCTTGTTCAACAACCAGACATTCAATAATTCCAAGTCTCACACACTGGCAAAATGAACTTCTAAACGCAACCAGGAAACTCATTCTCAGTAGTGTGAGAAACTCTCACCTTGACTTGCTCTTCAGCAGGCGAGAAAAGCGGCTCATCCAAGTTTCTGCTTCCAGTCTTGGTCCCGTTCCTCCTCAACATGTTTGTCGTCTCTCTTCCCTTCCCCGTGGAACTACCGTCTAGTACAGAACAACAAGCACACACCTTGTTATTATTACCTTCTTGACAGAACAGAATGGGGCAGGCACCCCAGCGAAAATAGATGAATGCGTCCCGTCATGTCCGAAATCCTTGGACGGCCTTCACTTTTTGGAATACAGCCGTGAGACTCTAGAGAGTGATGGCACATACAGCCGTGAGAGTCTACAAACCACAATCTGAATCGTGAAGGAGGAGTCTTGTAACAAGACTGTGCACATTCGGTACAAAGAAACCGACCGTTGCGAGAAAGGAGTGTTCTATTGCACCTACGATCACGACTTTCGTATAAAGCAAGAGTCTCTTTGGAGTAGAGAACAACGATAATATACAACAGGAACAAGCGAGAGAGTACCTTGAAGGAGAAGAGAAAAATCTACAGAACAGGAACAATAATAATACACACAACAAGAACATTCATGCCTATCGTTGCCATCACCGATACTCGCAAGCAACGCCAGAAATTCACGTCTCGGATTTAGAAAAAGAGGAACAAAGAGAACACAAAGGCGGCAAGAGGCATTTTGTTTCAGATCTTTCAAACATAACAAGAACATACATGCCTCTCGTTGCCATCACCGATACTCGCAAGCATCGCCAGAAATTCAGGTCTCGGCTTTGGAAAAAGAGGAACAAAGAGAACGACAAAGGCGACAACAGATATTTTGTTTTAGATCTTTTACCTTAATGTAGGAAAGGAAACCAGGGCGCGCCGCACAAACCAGGAGTCGCAGAGGAACCACAGTCCGCAGCGCGAGAGAGAGACACACACTCGCACACATAAACACACACACTCGCACAAATTCGACCTCTGTGGAAGGCGGACTTCGTGAATCTGCTGCATCCACGATTGCCTGCAACGACATCCGTCGCCCGAGGAAAGATTCCATTGCCTCGGGGAAGGTTCCCTTTCTCGCGTGCAAGAAAGAGGTTGGCGATTTCAAGAATCCGGTCATGGGGTTTCTGATGCCGAGCGGAGCGCAAGGCTTTAGACCCTGTGCTTCTGGAGCACGCGGTAGATGCGCGCCGTTGGTCAGGTGAGCAGACGGGCCGATATTTAGAGATCCACGCGGTAGATGGGTGCGGGGTCAGCGGAGTACACGGTAGATTTGGCGTATGATCAAGTGCCGGCCTGTATACGATGTATTCATACGTATCGTATACGAATATACAATATCGTATTTTCAAGTCTTCAGAGTGTGTCCTTTCTTTCTTCTTTTTCTTTTTTTTTTAAATTTTATTTGCAGGAGAACACCCCAGGGAATGGAGGGGAACTTTGGCCGAGACAGGACTGTATAGTGTGGCTCCTCAGAATTGCCATGGAAGCAGCAAATTGGGTTGGCGTATAGCAAGAGGGTTGCGTGTAAAACAAAAGCTCAATCCACTCAATTTGAAAATGCATTGGTTTCAAATGTGGGGTTTCAAATGGTGTGCCATCAACATGGCTTCAAAGAGTTGTTGTAGAAGAGGTGATGAAACAAAGTAGTCCCAAACCAATTTCTCTATTTGGTTCAACAAGCTCTAGCAAAACCCATGTAGTTTGTTTTTGTCTTTGGTATGTGTTCTATACAGTTTAAGCTTGTGAAAAAGAAAGATTTGTATTGAATCTCATGGTGTTCCTTGAAGGAGTCTAGAATAGCAATTGATGTTGCACATCTTTTCTCCACACCTTATTATTGTTTTATCCCTAACATGGATTTGTGGGTCACGAAGATGAAAATATGAAAAAAACTTTAGCCCTTTTTGGTAATCTTTTCTAGTCCTCTTGCTTTTGGTGATGGTCATTGTCGTAAAGAAAGTGGTTAGGAAGTACCACCACTTTGACTAAACTCGAGCATTTCCTCAAGTTCATGTAGGGACTTGAGCATTTCCTCAAGTTTTTAAAGGGACATGAGCATTTCTTCAAAAGTCAATTCTTTTTGGGTAACTCCTTGCCTATGGAGATGTCATTGAGCCATAAACAAAACTATGGTATAGGACAATTCAAATTGAAAAGATCATGATAAAAATGTGAATACATTTGGGTAAACATAACTATGGTATAGGATTATTCAAATTGAGCGCATCATGGTAAAATTGTGAATGAATTTGAGGGTGATCTTTTGTGGTGATGCTACATGTAATGTCATCAATGAAAGAATGGGTATCAAAAGGGAAAGTGATAAAACAAGCAATTTGGGTAAGCTTTTTCCATTATAATGAGGGTTTTTGATTTCATGTGTTAATGTTCATGATTTAAATGTATGTAGTTGATACATGGAAGGTTGATTGACATAATAATTATTGATCAAAAGAACAAATCGCTTAGAAAATTTGACGAAATATTGTGTTAATGGGAGTTCTTCACTTTGGTTCATCAAATTCTAAATAACATTTCCTTGTCTCCATTCATCAATAGTTTCTTCTTCATCTCACTTTCCATCTTTTACATTTTATTTTTTTAAATTAGTTTTACATGAAGAGTTTTCCTCTTTTTCTTCATGTTTTCTCTTTCATTGTCTACCTTTAACTCCTTATATCAACAAATTGACATTCTCTTTCCAAAAGGTTAATGAACACAATTAAATTTGCAAGGGTCTATTGAACCAAATATGTTTTCATTTCTCTATTCATTTGGCTTAGATTCTTGCTTTTACATGGGCAAGTTAAAATGAAATGAAGTTTAAATCCACAACCTTTAGTAAACCTTAGATTGAATATGTCCACTATATGTTGAATGAAGGAGTTACATTGAAAAAGATTGCTAAAGACCTCAACATTTTCAATACCAAACAACTTAAGAGGCTACCAACAAAGGCATAGGGGCACATTTTTTTTGTTTTTAATCTATTCATGGTGAAGGAGTTTTTTTATGAAATTCAAGCCCTTCTTCCCATCTAGGAGCATGTAGCAAATTGGGGTATCCAACATGTCAACCCTTGGGCATATTCATGTTTAAAGTATTCTTTTTTTGGATTCAAGGATTTTGTTTTTGCTATCTTCCAAGTACAAAATCTACATGGAATGAATTTAAACGGAAAATATTGGATAATTCAAATTATGATCATTTTCATTGTGATGGTGATTTTTCACATGCATATGTAATTATGAAGAAATATTTTGGTAAAATATTAAAAATGCAAAAAATGAGTACATAAGTTTTTATAGACAACTTAACATGTTTTCTTGCATGAAAATTTCCTATCCATGTTGTCGACACTTAGGACACAAATTCTTGACCTAATGAATACAAAAAATCTACCAAATGGCACAAAAAAAAAAATCATTTTCCTTGTATCCTTTTCAGAATGGATTTTGTAGCTTTCAGAAAATTTATATCATATATTATTTAATCAAATGCATTATATGAACATTCACAAACATATATTTATGCAATACTTATCCATGAAAGAAAATTGAAATCAATTGCATTTTTTAATGCATTTTTTTTTATTCCTTGAAAATGAAAATTGCAATTAAAACAAGGATTCAAATTATTTAAAAGGATTCAAAAAGAGATTTATATTGCATCCAATCTATTCTTTTTATATATATTAGATTAACATGACATCATTCTAGTTATAACCATACACCAATCCACTATAATCATGAAGTAGTAAATGTAATAAAAATCCAAAATAGTCCTTTGCGATCCTTTTTTGTTAGACCATCCTTTTTGTTACCCTAACCATGAATAGGCCCTCTTGTCCAACTCAATGTTAGGGCTTTGAAGTGAAGCATTCCTAGGGCATTTGTGTTGTTATCCAAGATTCACTTTGAAAGGCAACATCATGCATTGCCTTTTCAACAAATGCAATATAATGTCACAATGTTGATGGTTTTTTGATATATAAATTGCGAGTATTTTTTATCATATGGTGATTTTAATTGTTTAGAAGTGTTTTGTGCTTTTCATAAGGTTTTGAATGAATTCATTTTTATGTTATCTTTGAATGTTGTTTTGGATATTTTTGCCTTTTCATAAATAATTGTTAGGGTTCAAGTTAAAGGCTTAATTCATCGAAACTATCAAAATGAATGCATATGCGTGAGGGGATAGAAAAAATTACCTAACAAGGAAATGTAATGTATCAATACCATCAAACAAATTAACAGATTTCACCATCTATACAAACCAAAAATGTTTGTATGAAAATTGGTCAAAAGATTTTAGAAATTCATTAAGCAAATCTTCAATTCATGTTTTATCAAAGGATTCAAGTTTGTCATGATAACAAACACAAAATTATTCAGCTCACATGAAATTGCTCTTGTCAAATTTTTTTGAAATGAAGATAGTGAAGATATTACACAAACATTTTATAAATTGATATGTTATAATTTTTCAAAAATTTGAATCAATTTTTTTTGTATCTTGGGATAAAAATTAATGGAAATTTCATAAGAAATTATTTTTTCTTAAATCCTAATCTTTGAATTTGTAAATTTTGTTTTGATCTTGTGAAATATTATGGAATTGAATTCATAAGTACCATATTTAGATTGGTGAATTTTTAGCATTTTGATATGATATATCCATGAAGGTTGGCATTAATATTCATTATATTTTCAAATAGCAAATGGAACTACTTCATCACATGTATTTGCTCAAAAATAAAATAAATTACAATGGAAAAAATTAAAGAGGTCCAAGTACAAGCATTTGTTGAAAAATAAAATAAAAATGAAATGAAATGATTTTTTCCAAGAATATTCCCAAAGATATTCCCCAAAAAGTAGTCACCTAAGGGGGCACCAATGGCTCATATTAACTTGTTTGCACCCATGTGAGGAACTTAAGGAATTCTATAACATTATTTGTCATGCATTTTTTTTAATTCAATTTTTTTTCTCCAAACTATTGTGATTGGATAAAAAGGCAATATATTCATGACATTTGTGCAAGTATAAATGAAGCCAAAAAGAGATACAAGAGGTGAATTTAAGCCTAACCCCATAGTATTCATTTTCTTTCCCTCTATTTAACATTCAACCAATCCATGTTATGGGATGTTCATGTATTTTACCTACACATCAACCCTTTTACATCTTTAGTGTTCTATTTTAAGGACAAATGATATAAACATCACTTTTTTATTCTTCCAAGTTTTCCATGTCATGACACATATTTAATTGAAATGGTAAGCATAGACCTAGTTGCTTAAATAAAAAACCTATATGTGCAACATGATAAATTTAGAGTTGTGCAAAATGTCTAGTGAGATTTAGATGTATTGTTGATAGGGCTAGATATAATGTGTATGTGAATAGGCTCAAGTTTGTAAAGTTTACATATCATGAGGCCTATATTGAATTAAAGGCAATGAGAGTAGACCTTGAGGCTCTTCAATAAAAATTACAAATATGTCATGGATTTGTCAATTTCATTTTATTTGAAATGACGTCCAAAATAATATAGGGTGTAACCTATTAAAAAATAATTCACTTCAATGTAAATATGGTGCCTATGATTCATTATGAGAATAAATTTAAAATATAACTAGTATATTTTAGAACATACCTACATTATATTCAAAATATGCCATAATTTCATAACAAATTTAAAAATATCCTTTTATTTCAAGTGTTTCTTAAAATATACAAGTAATAACCTCCTTGGGACAAATAGTCAACTAATAAACAAAAGTTTGTTAAAACATTTTGATACAACTAATTTTTTTGGATTCCTTGTTGGCAACACATTCTTATTTGTTAGGAGTTGTACTCTTCAAGAGAAGAAAACTAACCAAAGATGTTCGACCAAATAATGTCGAATGAAATTTGTAATGTTGAATCTTTACATCATGAAAGTAAAATGGGCAAAAAGAAATTTCATAATTAAGAGCCAAGCCTATTTCCATTCTAAGTCTTAAAAGGGACCAACTAATTTGAACAAGTGCAAGTAATAATGTTCCTCAATTCCTTTCAATTTAAACAATGTTTTATTTAATTTTTTGAACAAAAAGAGGTAATAAAGCTCCTCAATTTGTTCCATTTAATTTAATTTAATGAATGGAATAATGGAACTCTACAACTTGATCCCTTTTTAAAATGAATGGTGATATTACTAAAGCTCCTCAATTTGTTCCATTTATTCTTTCACCAAATGGACATATTAAAGCTATTCTATTATTTGCCAAAATATGTTATTTTCAAAGTTTTCCAAGTCCATTTACAAGTCCTTGTACTGCTTAAAAACAATGGTTACAAGTCTTTTTACATTACTTTTGAAGGTTTAAATGTTGATGAATAATTTTTTATTTTGGACATTTATAAATTAAGATATTAGATTTGATAATGTGGAAAAAAATTAACTTATTTTCAAGTTAATGTTTTTTTTAATGTGTGTAAAAAACATAAAATTAAGCAATGGTTACGACTACTTTTAGTTCCTATTAACATAATTGCACCCTCATGGGTTCATTCAAATCATAGAAATGCACATAGGAGGATTGATTTGCAATTTAAAAATGATTAACAAGAAAGAAAAATATTATATTTGGACAAATTGGGGTGTATAGTAGTCCATCAAGTTAAGGTTGATCCATAATATATGTTTTGTGGAGAATATATCAAGAATTCTCATTGAAGTTCTCTCTTTTTAGTCTTGATTATGGCCTCTTGTAAAGCACAAACACCAAGCAAACCAAAGATGTAATATTTGGGATCACTACAAGAAATCCCAATTTTTTTGAGTGAGAATTTTAGTCAAAAAAACCCCCCATATGGTTTTTTGGCCCCCATGTCCAATTTCACCAAAGTACCATTTTGAACAAGTCGATTTGGACTTGACCATTTGGACTGGGTTTTTTTTATCAAACCACCATGACAATAATATAGTTTGGGCAACAACCAAAATTATATATTATTTAAATTATTTTATTCAAAATTAATATGAAAATATTAATTAATTACTCTACCCTACTCTACCCTACTTGATAAACCTAATAATTAATGCCCAAAAAATTCATTTATTTACCTACCAACCCTATGTCCTAGGCCTAGGCTAGGCCAAATAACCTAGCCTAGGTGGTCTAGTAAGCTTTGCAACCTAGGCCACCTAATTAAGTCACCTAAGTAGCCAAGGTAGCTTAGGTTGCAAGTGTGGGGACTTGAATTCTTCACCTTCACAACAAAAAATCAAGTCCTTAACCATTGCACCACCACCCCATAATGTGAATTTTTTTGGACAACATATTGTAATGAACATGATTTTGGACCAACATATTGTAATCAACTTCCATGAGTTTTTTTTCAACATATTGCATTAAATGAACTAAAATGTTTTAACACTATTTACATAAATAGGTAGGTTATAGGTAGGTTAACCTAGGCAGGTAGGAGGTACATATTAATAAGTGCATGTATTTAGGTAACATGTATGTTTATATAATTTATCAAGCCTTATAAGTACCTACTACGTCTATGTTTATACCTACCTACATTTATGTTATTTAATAAGTTATGTAAATACCTACTAGCTTTTAATTAATAGATTTAACCTTGGCATACTAGGTAGGTAATTTAACTTATTAAGTAGATTAGGTTTGAACTACCTACCTAATATTAGGTTAGGCTACCTACCAAGGTAGCTTAGGTGGCCTAGCCTAGGTTATGTTACATACCTACCTAGGTAACTTAGGTTAGGTTATGTACCTACCTAATAGGTTTAGGTTAAGCTACATACCTTAGCTGTAAGTCCAAAATGTCTTGAACCCATGACAACTAACCTATCGTAGCTGTAAGCATTCATGTAGGCCTCTACCTACATCATTAATAAGTTTACCTAGTAAGCCTAGGTCATATAAGGTACCCATTTAGAAGGCTTACACTATGTAGTTATAGGTTACTTAGTAGTCCTAGGTAACCTACTAGACAGGTTATTATTTAACAAATAACTTATTAACCTATTAATTATGTTAAATTAGATAGGTAGTTTAGGTTTAACTTAACTTAATAGTTATGTTAGGTTAAGTAGGTAGCTTAGGCTTAACAAGTAAGCTAAGTCATCAAATGAGTATGGTTCATTTAACTAAGTGTCAAATCATAATGGTCAATTTGACTGACCCCTATCCATTTGATATGGCCAATTTGATTAAGCCATGACCATTTTGATGGATGTTTGTCCATTTTGACCAAATATTCGACTTGACACTAGTCAAAAATGTCGTTTCAGTCAAATATTTTGGTCAAATGTAACATGTGCTTTTCATGCCCCAAACTTTTAATCAAAATGGACATACCCTTTGGTCAATGTGAACACTTTGGTCAAGTTGGCCTTTTGAAAAGTCATGTTTTCTTGTAGTGTGATCTTCTATATAAAGTTTCAAACTCACCAAAATCTGGCAATAATTGTTAATATATAGGTAATAGATGCATATATGTTCAATGTGTAAGCACAAAGAACATATGTTAAACCTTACATAAATTTTAATGTCATTACACATGCCATCAAACTTGTTAGGTAGGGTAATTCATGGCTCCTTTGGTTAAGGTTATGTTGTCGAAACACATTCCAAAAAGGTTTAAGTTTGATTAGTTTGCAAATGAACAACAAATTCACGAAGTGCTTGATTTTCATGTTCAAGATTCCTAAGGAAAACAAGGACTTCTTCCGTGGCTATAGACAAGATTATGAACATTGTGAAATATGACACTAACAAGAGGTGGGTAATCCACAACCTTTGTTAACAAAAAGTGGGTAATCCATTTTTGAAAACTTTTCCTTTGAAAGAGAAAGGTAGTCCACATTCAATTCAAAAGGAATAACTCCTAAATGACTTATAGATGTAAAGATAGATGTAGACCTAATGGAGTCTATTCAAATTGTCAAAAACACGAAGAACCATAATAACAAAGGTTAAATGAAAGGTCTAGTTTAACTTTAAAACAAAGAACAAGAAAAGATTATGTGATTCAAAAACAAGAACATAAGAATTAAAAACAAGAACATGAGATGTGCAAAACAAATATAAAAATGAATCTTTATTATGCTAACATATGTAAACATGAACATGAAAAAAACATGACAAGGCTACGGTGCAAGATTGTGCCTAAAACAGATGTTGGATAGATTAAAAGAAATGAGGGGGTTCTATTTTTATCTATACATTTTTGGGGACCTAGTTCAAAGAAGTTTCTAAGGAGGTTTCTATGTGTGCATCAAATAAAAAACTTTTTGAGAACCTTCTTAATTGAAAGTCCAATATTGATGAATTAACTAAAATTCAATTGGGACTTAATTAAGAGTCAACTATAAATTAATTAAAGTTAACTATGATTTAACTAAAAGTTAACCGAGAATTAATTTGAACTTAATTCAAAGTTGACTGGGAATTAACTCAAACTTAAATATAATTTAATTAAAAGTAATAAAAAATTAACAAGGAGTTAACTAGAAATGAACTAAGATTTAACTTGAAGTTAATTAAGAGTGAATTGAAATTAAACTAAGAATTATGTACAAGTTCAATAAAAATTATGGATGAACATTCAAATGAATGAATTCCATTACATTGACATTTGTGACAATTAATCAACATCATTGTGATATCCTCATTTTGATCATTAAATTTTTTAAAAAATTATTTATTTATACATTAAAACTTGTTTATGGCTACTTTTCTTTTTGGGTGACAAGGATCAAAAATTGTCTACTTTACCATGCTTTCATCTAATAGTTAATTGAAAATGTTATCAATTTTATAACTTATATTTCCATTTTGCTATGAACTATCACAAGTGGGAACCTCTCAAGAGGTCTATGAACTTTGCATTATGTTGAATGGAATTTGAACTTATGGTGATAATATAATATATCAAAGACCAACTTGAAAAAACATAAATTGCCATGGCCCTCAAGCTCACCAACACTAGAGTCTTCATGAGGTGGTTTTTTAGGTGGGGGGATATTCCATATTTTGCAAACACCTTCTCTAGTTGTATCCCTCCCCTAATTATCCATTGAATCAATTAACATTTTGTGCTCATAGTGGAGAAAATGGAGTTTAATTTTGTCCATTTTATTCACATAGGAAAATAACCTTAATTAGATTTAGAAGAGAAGAAAAAGTCATTTAACATGCTTTCTGAATTTAGGCATCCTTCTATCTAAAAATAATATGTCAATATTACCCATAATAGATTGCCCATGATGAATGACATGGTCAACTTGTTATGGGAGAGAAATAGCCCAACATGCCATACTAATTAGGATTCTCCATGATGTGAAATTGCATAACTAACTCCAAGCATACCAAAGTTCTAAGCTTATTAATGACACTAGCATTGTTAAGGGCCTAATAGGAATGTCTTTTACAAGATAGGCAAAATACTTAATATGAATAGACATATGAACCTCTTTGAAGAGGCATAAGAACTCATTCACTTGGAGATATACATCCACCATGGAAAAACAATCATGGTCCATTCCATATTACCTAAACTCTAATAATTTGGATGTATCACAATGTAATTTTTTGGGTTTCAAACCAAATTGTCAATTTTGATTATGACGTGGTACTAGTCCTATGAAAAAATGACCCATTTTCATATATTGAATGATAAAATTGGAAGGAAATTTGGAACTAGAAACACAATTCTGCATATTAAAAGTTCCAACTAATATTATGGATAATTTTTTTTGAAGAATTTACACACATTGTTTCTAAATTTCGGCAACTTTTTATTGACAAACATTGGAAGGTCTAATTTCCAAACACACCAAAAGTTGTACACCTTTAGGGAGTAAATTCCTCATGATTGTTGGACAAACACAAGTTCTTCAATTTTCATTTTAAGAAGTGCTTTTGAATTAACATTTGATTCTAATCAACTACATATTTTCCAAGTACAAACCTTCCAATGTTGTTCCTTCATAACCCATGGGAGAGTTACAAGGTTTATCATAAGCAAAGCAAATACCAACATTCCTCTACAATTGTCTTTTTGATTGGAGCAAAATATGTTTGTGTTAGGCATAACAAATTTCAATTGAAGATTGTCATCTACATTGATCTTTGTGTAAAAACTCACAATTGCAAATATTTTGTGAAGCAAAGTGAAGAAACAAAAGTCAACCACGAGAGAAAGTTAAACAAGTTTGAGCCAACATGGTCAAAGATGAACTTTACCACCATATCTATAGCTTTAAATAATTAATCATAGAAAGAGAAGGCCCAATGACATACCTTAGGTAGGAATTCCCAATGCATAATAGGTGGGTTTGCAATGAAGTCAAATATTTTTTATCCATTAGTTGTTCCAATTTGATACCTTCATTCTTGTAATTGGATATATCACATCCAAAAAGAAAAAACTAAAGTTGAACATTAGCAAAATGTACAAGAGGTAAAACCTATACAATGTTAAGTTTAGTCATAAACATCTTTGAATTTAGTGTTACATATGTGAAAAAAAAATACAAAGATGCCCATTTATTTATGCAAAGCATGTGGGGGTAATCCCTTCATGAAATTACTTATATGAAATACATAAGTCTTAAGATAATGGGTACATGTATGGATCAAGGGGGGAGGAAGGAAGTTGTACCTACAATAGTTAACGAGTTTTTGTTGAAGCATCCAAACCTCAATTGTTCCATCAACACACAAAAGATGCACAATCCTAGCATTGGACAATTGGTAGTCCCCAAAATGGCTTCCCATGTGAAAACTATAGTTTGGCACAAATAACTTAACTACCAACTTTCTTGAAGTTTGTAGTTAATCATCATGATACACTCAAGCATTCCAAAATGCAACAAACCCAAATGCCATTGACAACTCTAGAGCAAGAGAAGAAAGCATTGTGATCCACAAAAAATGATGAAAAACCTCCCAAAAATTCAAACTTTTGACTTTGGCATTTGCACACTAATCCTTGTACCTTAATCACCAAACACTCAAAAATTCAATTTCTTCAAGCGTTTTAATTATGTATGTACGACAATAACAAACAAAGGGTAAGGAGAACTCATTATGCCTTCATTGATTTGTTGATTATTCCAAGAAATCAAATTGACTATTATGTCTTTTAATCTATTGATCACACAATTTTTTTTCAACTTTTCATGAATGTAATAAGTTTCTACAATAGTACTATTGCAACAAGCAATTCTAGAAATCCAAAAACTTTGGAAGCTAAGAACAAAGTGCGAGGAGCAATGCTATGTTGCCTTGTCTCCACCATAGTTCCCTTCTATTCCATGGGTTGTTCTCCTCCACACACACACACACACACACAAACTAAACGTAGTGCACACCGTGAAAACTTTAAAATATGGTATTATATATTCATATACGATATGTATAAAATACATCGTGCATATGCACCTAACCATGCACCCATGTATCGTGTGCTCCAGATGCATGAGGTTCAAAACCTTGCACTCCACATCAGAAACCCTGGGACCAGGATTTTGAAATTAGGAACCTTTTGCAACAAAGAGAATCTTCCCCAAGGTAATCCAATCTTTCCTTGGGCAAGGGGTGTTGTTGGAGATGGCCTTTTTGGTACTCCGTAGGGGAGTCTGACGTCCCTCCACCAGCACAATCACAAAATTCCCGAATCTTTCTCTTTCTCTCTGTTTGATCTCGAATCTCTATTACAAGACAAAAGAAACCAAAAGAAGATTGCAAAAAACCACAATAAAAAATTAGAGAAAAATAAAAACAAAGAGTCAAAGATGCTTATTGCATGAATCGCACAAGGGAGTCGTAGCAGCAACAGCAGCAGAGAAAGAGCTTATGCAAGGCGCCCACGTGAGGGAGGACTCAGGCGCCGACAGCTCTCTCTCTCTCTCTCTCTCTCTCACCGCGTGCCTGCGAGGGACGGCGACAACGAAGACCACAATGTACGTATTCAAGAAACCACGGCTGTCGAGTATTTGTATGCGTATTTATAGTAAACTACACCAAACGTCGAGTACTTTATACGCCTACGTATTTGAGAAACCAGGAATGTCGAGTACGGTATTACCTTGCCAACTTCCTTGACACTAATTATACCTATTATTTTCAGAAATGTTGAAATTTTCCAAAACAAAGAAATTCAAAGAAGAAAATTATAGCTCTTATTTTCATAAATGTTGAACTTGTCATGGTAAAATATGGTATTTCATGCAAATGTCAAGTATTTTATGCATGTTTGAGGAAACAAAGAATTGTCAAGTACTCAATATGTGTGTTCTAGAAACCAAGAAATGTTGAATATTTCTTTGTATTTTGAGAAGCCAGGAATGTTCCAAGTATATTTTATGTTTATTTGAGGGAACACAAAATGTCAAGTACTTTATGAGTGTATTCACGAACCCACAACTTCTTGTGTATTTTTTCATGTGTATTTTGAGAAAACACAAAATGTCCAATACTTTATGCATATTCAAGAAACCACAAATGTGGAGTATTTTATGGGAATGCCAATTACTTTATACACATTCAAGAAAACACAAAATGTTGAATACTTTACATTAGTACTCAAGAAACCATGATCGCTGAGTATTTTATGTGAATGTAAAGTGTCTCATGCGTATTTGAGAAACGAAAATTCCAAGTACTTGAATGCATATTTGAGAAAACAAAAAATGTCCAATACGTTATCCATACTCAAGAAACCACATATGTCAAGTATTTTTGGGAGTGTCAAGTACTTTTATGCATATTTGAGGATCCATGAATGTAGAGTATTTAATGCACATTTGAGAAACCACAAATGTCAAGTACTTTCCACAAATGTTTTAGGACTTTATATGCAATCCTTCCTTCTTTGATCACAGGACCATGCTCTTCCATTCATTCCATTTGCCTATGTCCATCCACTTACTTGTCTTGTCAATTGAATAAATTTGATGTACACAAGTGCTACGGTATCAAAAAACATACAGTGCATTGTTAGCGTACTTCAGCTAGTGAGACAAAATGTGATGCCAAGGTTTCTCTGATTCTCCTCTTTTGTTGGGCTTACAGAAGCAGAAGGGAACTGGAATTCTTGAGGGCAGACTTGAGGATCTCTCTTTGAAACCCATTTCAGGTGCTTGGTGATGACATCACTGCAGAGTAAAAAACCCAAGT
>Ga0209611_10007465_pt1 | contig 17509 bp, 15 predicted proteins | sample S1TSphgellanicum_3_FD_187693 | JGI IMG/M metagenome (GOLD analysis project Ga0209611, IMG submission 187693) | Host-associated microbial communities from peat moss isolated from Minnesota, USA - S1T2_Fc - Sphagnum magellanicum MG (SPAdes) (version 2) | ecosystem: Host-associated > Plants > Peat...
TATGGTATTAAATACATGATTACATACCACACTTTTGTACGAAGGTCTTGATAATGTATTTGCGCTTCCCAATCTCCAAACTCCTTCCTTCAAGTTCTCCCAAGATGTATTTGCTCCACTTCAAAACTTTGTTTTGATGTCTTCTCAAAACAACTTCTGTCACAGCAACTTTGCAAAGCTACTCCACACACATATGACCTTGAATCGATCTAAAATTTTTGTGAAACATGAACAACTATGTCTACTAACTTCTCTCAAAATTTCAGCTCACTTAACTTCATAAAATGGGAGATCTTGCTACTTCTTTGAAGTCACCTCAAATTGGGACCTGAACACAAAATGACTTACAACTCACTCTCAACAACTCCAAAATCCTTGAGATTTTGAGAGACACATAAGATATATGTCTTCTATATCTGCTCAAAATTTCAGCTCTATTGATGTTGACCACAAAGAGATATCACTTTGAAAAGAAACTGACTTCAAAATTGAGACTGAAACTTCAAATGCTTGGATCTCTCTCAATACAGATCCAAATGACATGAAATTTCTTTCATAGATATATTCCTATATGATCTATAAGATCCCAAAGCTGCAGATCCAAAAAAGCTCAAACAAAGGAGATATGACCAAAAAACCAGATCTGGCACATAGTTTTCAAAAGCTCATAACTCTCACAGAACATATCCTTTTCTTTTGAAAATTTGAGAATAAAAGCATCCTATAGTCTTCTATAACCTCTCTAAGTTTCACTCCAAGATCTTTTCATAGTAGATCTAGATCTAGATTTAAAGATCTAGGTTCCACAACTTTGATATGTTAATCTCCTCTCACCTCTTTTCTTTTCTTTTCTTTCTCTTCACATTCTTTCCTTTCTTCGTTTCTCTTTTGCACTTGACAACCTCCTATGATATTACTAGAGTCTCTCAAGCTCTAGTTCTAAAGACTTTCTAGCTCTAGATCTTTTTCAACTTTCTCACCAAACAACCTAAGCTCTGACACCATGTTAACAAATAGGAGATCTACTCAAGTGCAAACATAAATCTTTATTGAAAGGAAACTATAACATAATGCTCACACACAAAACACAACATCAAGAACTCTCCAAGGTTCTTATCACATGAAATACACAAACTTGTGTAATGAAGAAAAGAGAACCAAACCATCAACACCAAGGTATTTAACTATAAAACCAAATCACAAATAACAAATCACAAGTAACGAAAGTAATTCAACCTTGAGAAAGTAACCTAGTTACTTTCTTACTCCAGTAACTAATGAAACCTAACTAGTTTAGCTTGAATTCTCAACAATAGTGACCCCCTTTGGGGTGTCACATTGTATTACTTTCCAGGGGTGTGCATGTTTAAGTGTATCTCATTTCAAAATTTTGAAAAAATTTCACAATATTTTTATAATATAACCTACACAATTACCCATCATGGCTTTTCAAAAGGTTCAACTTGACTAAAATGTCCGCATTGACCAAAAAGATGTTTGTTTTGATTAAAAGGATGGGACATGAAAATCACATGGTTCTTTTGGTTAGTTTTTTTACAAAAGTGACCATTTTGACCAAATTTTAAATTGTACATTTAATCAAGAGGGACACATTTTCAAAATGGTCCATCATTTCCATAGCTTATTCAAATCGGCCATACTAAATGGTCATGCTTAATCAAATTGACCATATTAATTTAACTAACTAGCCTACTTGTTATGCGCACTAGGGTGAATGCACACTAAGGTGGCTCACTTTTTGTCCTTTTATAGACTTTATGCAAAGTGTACTCTATTCAAATGCCACAAATGCATTGTAAAATCATCAATTTGAAAAAAAAATTATGGATTAAGATTGCCAACTTGAATAAAAATATTCTTTAAGGGGTGAAATTTAATAAACATACACCAATCATATAATAATGAACTTTTAAAATGAACATATGGACATTAACATTCAAATGCATTTTTTTGTTATGATTTCATCTCAACACTTTTTATAGGGACTCAATATATAATACATGATGGGAAAAAAAAATGGATTGAGAAAAATTACAACAAAAATTTTAACCAACAAATAATTATGGACTTTTGAATGACCAAATTTGGACCTTATTTTCCTAAGTCCTTATCTTGGTCATTTTTTATGGGATTGATATTTATTTCCCCCTAAAAGTATGACAAAAAATTGTCTAGATGGGCAACCTTTCATATGGACTTTATTAGTTGATTATTCACCACATAGGGCCCACTCAAAATTGGTTTTCAACCATTTTTTCCATTCTAATGTTAAAATATGGACTTTTCGGATTGGGATTCTTGCCACTTTTGAACCACCCTAATTTGCATCTACCCACTAGGTTACTTACCTACCTACCTACTTACTTAGCATATATTTATTTGGGTTCAAACACACACAAAGGAGCTAGCATGACCAAGGTGGTTGTGTTTTATAAGGAGTAAATATTGTTTGGGTAGGCATGTGGCATGTGATGAGTGAATCCAATAGTCAATGAAAATTCAAATTTTTGGACAAACTTCCCCATGTGTGTTTATGCGTCGTTACCTCCTAAATATTTAGGTTAAGCTACACTACTCATTTTACCTAAAATTGACATTTTGTTTGTTTGGATATTTTGCTTGTTTTTTTATTGTACTTGTAAGAACTTTTGGAACAACCTTAATTTTCCAAAGAGATTTTTTTATAACCTTAACTTTGGCTCACAACCAAAGCAAGGTCTTAGAAAGGTGTGGGCCGAGAGTGCAGCCTAGGAGTCACATTCACATTCCTACGAGTGTAGGAGAATGTCAAGGAATGAGCCCACACACTCCCAAGTGGGCTCCCACTTTGGGAGTTGGAGTTTCAATGGACGCCCGAATTTTTGGAGAATAGTTCTAGGGGTCAAAACTCACTTGATTGAAGATTTCATTATACCATTAAAAATTTCTTAAGATGTAGATGTCTAAAATGTGTTCACATGATCCATTTGAATATTTAAAACACAAGTTATGGCCAAATGAAAAGCCAGGAGTGAAAGTGCCAATTTGATTCCCAACCATTAAAAGTCAAGAATCGCCCTGATTTACTTGTGTGTAGGTGGTGTGCCACATATTGCTAAAAAGCTCTCAACAAGGCCTACAACTTTCTTTAGACCTCACTTTAATCAAATGTGTGCACAAGAAATTATGGGCCTCCAAAGTGGCGAGAGTCTCAAATTTAAGAATTTCTTAAGAGTCCCGGGACAAAATGACATTTGGATGTAGCCCTTGTGGCCAGGCATAGAGAATACTGAAAGAGGGAAGGTGATGGCTTCCCCCAAGTCTGGGTCGTGGTGAATCTTGTGAATCCGTGTATGAGAGAGCACACAATAAAATCATAAAAATTTATTAGCATGCTCGTGGTCCGTCCATGCACCAAAAGTGCTCCAACTACACACTAACCAACTTGTTGTTTGGTTTGTGTAGATCCATGTGAATAATTGATCCACTTATCACTTATCCTAGACCCATCCTGGAGCTTTAACACACCTTTCTACTACTAAAGTGGTACAAGTTAGAGAATGTACCCCAATTCCTTTTTCTTCTATTGTTTTCACTTTTGGACTCGCATTTGAGTCTTTCAAGGAGTGTGGGGGTGCATCCGTTGTGCTTTATAAGGAATGAATATTGTTTGGGTAGGCACGTGGCATGTGATGAATGGATCCAAAAGTCAATGAAAATTCAAATTTTTGGATAGACTTCCCCACATGCGTCTATGCATAAACCTCCTAAAATTTAGGTTAAGTTATAGTACTCATTTTACTTAATCTTCATATTTTGCTTGTTTGGATACTTTGTTCGTCTTTTTCTTGTACTTGCAAAATTTTTTGGAACAACCTTAATTTTCCAAAAAGTTCTTGTTAACCAGATTTATCTGTGAACCAGTACTTTAATGTGAACTAATATTAACATTATAACTAATAACTTGACCAATGATGCAAGTTGAATTGGTGACACCTATTGAATCGGTATTCTATATAACATGTAGTTGGTAGAATAAGTAGCTGATTATTTGTAACAATTTTATTAACTAGTTTCTATTAATTGATTAGAACAAGGATTTTTATTAGTAATTATGACTGTTTCTTAAAGTTTTACTAGATAGTTTCTATTAGTTGATTATAATAAAAAAAATTTATCAACTAATTACTATTTAGGTGATTTGCACAAGGCATTTCAAAGTTCAAACTTAAAGTATAAAAAAAGGATGGTGAAATATGAAAGACATCAAATCTTTACTTTCCATATTCACTTTCTGAATCTCTAATGTATAAGCTCTGATTTCTTAATATAGTTTTGTATTTTCATTACAAGTTGGAGTACTTGTTGACATTGAGTAGTATGTACTTATTCAAAATTTAGAAAAGGAGATTTGCATCAACTTATATATAGATATATTTCAAACTTGAAGATCATCTATGTTTTCTTTTACTTGGAGAAATGAAGTGTTTCTTGGCCAATTGTAATTTCTTGAAACTATAATAAAACAAGTGCACCTTTTAGGATTGTACATAAATTTTTAGATTTCAAATGTACTTGTTGCTATTTTAGAATTTGTAATCAAAGAAGTTGGGAAGTAGGGAACTAATGGGCACACAAAAAGTCCCAATAACAACTCTAAAGTGGCAATTTTGATCTTCAGGAATGAAAAGCAAAAGTAGATTAGAATGACATTACTTTTGAAACCTTATTTGTTAAGTTTTTAGATTGAAACTCACAAAGTTCTGAAGTTGCCAAATTATTGTTGAGAAGAGCCAAACATCACCAGAAGGTGGCATTTGATCATAGAATAGTCCATTATTACAAAAAAAATTTGAAAAAAAACTACATTTCAAGGTTGATTTAAAACGCCAACTTCTTATTGTTCATTTTCAAACGTCAACAAGAGCTTTTCGTGCATGTGCATGGGTGCAATTCGAATAATGCCTTCAAATGGGGCAATATTTTAACCAAATACCTAATGAGTTGATGCTATAATTTACACTTGGCCTTGTATTTCAAATTCGTCAAGTTGGAAAGATTAGGTAGTTTTGAATTTGAAATTGGTGCATAAAATTCATATATTCTAGCTTGTGTTCCTTAGGCATTTATTTGTTTTGTTGATGTGTAAGTTTAGGGTTGAAAAGAAAAAGAATGCATTATAACTATGGAAGCTTAAAAAACCCTATTAATCAACATGTTGGACTACCCTTTTTTACATTCCAACTAAGTGTTTCATCAAAAGGAAATTGACCTATCAAAGAATTTATTACATAATGAAGAACCCCCTTTGAACCACATTGCTAAGAGAAGTTGAACAATAACTCTTGTGTAGATTTGGCTTATCCAAGAACCTTTTTTGCACCACATTGCTAAGAGAACTTGAACATCAGCAGACTTGTGCAAATATGATCAATGAGGTAAATTACATGTTAATTTGTTGCATTTGAACTCAATTTAGGGCTGGACCTTGTCTTCAAGTTGCATATAAATTTATGGTTAGAAATGTTTATAGCTTGAGTACTTGGTTTTTTGACATTATATTTTCTATTTGAAATAATGTGCAGAAGTCCCCATCTATCAAAAAGATTGAGAAAACAATGTGGGAGACTTTGAATACAACACGGAATGTTGATGAAAAGGTAGTGCGGGGTGATCAAATTACAATTGGAGAATTTGAAAATGAAGAATTCCACACACCTATAAGTCCTATGAAGGACAATATTATTGTTACACCTTAGTTAGGTCCCAAAGTCCATTTGGAAGTTGACTCATATGTTTATTTTGTTATTTTGAAGCAACTTATTGAATTAAACTTTACATCCTCTCAACCATCAACCAAGACTGCATCAAATAAAAAAGTTAGAGGATTTAGGTTACCAACGTTGCCCAAGAAAGTTGTCCGATTCTAATCATGTGACAAAAAATTTGAATCTTCAAAACTTGATCATCAGGATTATTAGTATTGACAAAGGGTACACATTGCCTCTCTTTTAATATAAAGATTGAATGATTTCTTTTGGTAATGTTTTGTTTCAAGCAAAATCACATTAAGATGTTACATTTTGGATGTTCGAAAATCTATTTTCATAGATTCTAAATTTTTCAATAGTGGTTTATTTCAATTGATATGTGCACATGATGAAATGGGACTCATGTTAAGAATGAACTCATACATCAAAACATTGTGTTAAAATCTCATGGTCAAATCTTTGGTATTCAATTTGTTATGAACTTTTAAAATTGTACAAAAACACATGTTTAGTTCAAGATAAATTAAATGGACTCAATACACCTTTATATAATGTCCTTTATGAATAAATGACTCAAGGGTAATATATGTCCTATATGGCAAATAGATATTAAATAAGACAATTTGAAAAGATTTGATGATATGCAAGTTCATGCAAGACTGACCCATTAAACAGTCTTTTAATTACTATTTAAAGTGAACATTCTTTCAAGTAAAAAACAAGTTAAGTGCAAGTACATATCAATTTTCGTATCAATTTAGGTGCTTCCAACAATCATAATCTCCTTCTTAAAACTATCTTTACAACTTGGTAAACATTTTTATTCCTTAGATATAAGTACATTTTGTAATTCATTTCAAAAGGTAGTTTTGATTGAATTAAATCCATGCAAGTTAGGCAATGGTCACTACCCTTACTCATTGAAGGATTACTTGTTATTTGATTGCCAATTTACATTGATTCCTTATTGAGGGGGTCACTATTCTTGTTACATGAATGCTTGCTTGTATTAATCTATGTTAATTATAGTGATTCCTTGACAAGGAGGTATTGCCCCTTGTACATGAATCCTTGCTTGTGTGATTCCTTGCCAAAGATGTCACTATCCTTAGTTAATGAAGTTTTGTTTATGTAAGTCCTTGCAAATTACAGTGAGTCATTGCCCATTATAGTGAGTCCTTGTTATTACATCAATGTCCTTGACAAATGATAATTTGCTTATGTGAGCCTTGTCTAATTATAATGAGTCTTGCCAATGAGGTTAATGTCTTTAGTAAATGACAACTTGCTTATGTGAATCCTTGCCAAGTATAATGAGTCCTTACCAATGAATTGATGCCCTTGGTAAATGACAACTTGCTTATGTGACCCCTTGCAAAGCATAAGTATTCAAAAGGTAAGGAGTTCTTTATGCTTGGTAAGTGGACCAGTGACCTTGTATGCCTATTTATTAAGGAGGTCCTTGTCCTTGGTTTGAAAGATTAACTACTTGATTGATTCTTTAATTACCAATATTAGTGATTTTTGTATTTTCCATGTACATTAGACTATTGTTGATGCTAGTGAAAATTAGTTGATTATTAATTTATTTGCAAGGTAAAAAAAAAACCTAATTATGCATCTAAATAAATGTTTTGGTGATTATTTAGCTTTGTCTTAAATCAAGTGTCAATTGGAGAGATTTGACCTTGTACAACAACACGTTTTTCACCAAGACTATTTGCTCAAGTAAGGGATTCATACTTATATCCACCCATGTATGAATCACTGCTTGATTGACTCATTGCCAATAGTGTTCATGTATCACTATTAAGGGAGTAGTTACTTGTGGTAATTATTAATTAGTATATTTCTATTTACCTAGTTATTGTTTTAGGAATTACTAGCTAGATTACATAGTTTTTATCACCATTTGAATTTGAATAAAACATAGGATTGTTTTTGTTGAGGAATATCTTGGGAGAAGAGGAAAAGATGAGAACCATTGTATCTTTCTAGAACATGGAGCTTTAAGGGAGTATGAGAGAAATATATTTTGATTTCTGGAAAGCTTTATTTTCATAGCTAGAATTTGTTGTTTGATGTTTTTAATCATACTTTCATTGCTGGATTTTAATTCTAAGACTAATTCTAAATAGATTTGAATGAACAAACTTTGTTAGTATTAGTTTTATTGCATTTTAATCTAGATTCTAGACCAAATTATAGAATTAAATTTTTTAAATTTACCATTTGGTGACCATCCTAAGGTTTGAATGCATAATGAATTTCAAAATGTTATTCATGTTTTATTGCAAAACATTTTGCTTCTATAAATAGATAATTTACTTTAGTTTTTTTTTTGGCATTTTTTTTCAAATCTTGATCATAATGTTTTGTTCAGGAAGGAGATTTAAGCAAAGTAGTTAATTGTGAGGATTTTGTTTTAATGTAAAAGTTTGTTTAGATTTGAATTAGGATGTGGAGAGATGGAAAATAAAATTATAATTAGAAGTTTGAAAAGACAATTAGATCAAGTTGTTTTACATGAACAAGTGGAAAATGCTGCTGCCATTAACAAAAATTTGAGTGCAGATCAAGTAGATCAACAATTTGAAACACTTAGAAGAGTTTCTTAGACATAATAGAGACATCCATGGACAAAAGAGAGACTTACAGGTTACAAAACACCTCAAGCAACACCGATTATTCCTTGTGAAGTGCAAACTAGTGAAGCACCTAGGCACAGTAGTAGTCTATTGCAAAATTCTAGGAGGGAAGAGTGTTAGATTGAAAATGTAGGCTCACAAGTTGAGTTTAGACGAAGGAGTCGAGAATCTAAACCTTGACAGAGAGTTGTGCTAGAATCAACAGATTTAATGCAACAACATAACTTTGATACTCTTATTCAAGAAGAAAAACAAAGACTCAATAGGTTAGAAAGGGAGGAAGTAGTACCAAGGTATAGATTTGTTTCACCTCTTTATTATCGAAATAGTTAGGAGAATGAAAAGTTTGAACAAAGAGTTCAAAATTTTGAACCTTCGATTCATTATGTTATTGAATAAGAAGTCATAATTCAGGGCATCAAAATGTCTGGAAGAGTTGAATTGGTACTTATAATTAGACAAGAAACTGTAATCTTACTAAGAGTAAAAAATATTAGCATGTGTTCATGTGGCTGTAAGAGTGAGGTACAATGAACACAAATTTAATCAACATAATGGAAGCATAGTTAGAAAAGTTCCAAGGGATTGGAACAAAGGAATTCATAGTGTGAATAGAGTTCCAAGACTAATTTTTCATGTTGCACATATAGCCATTAGATTGGACATCGGCTCAATGAATGTCCATTTATTGAAGATAATGTGAAACAAGGATTTGTTGAACATTTCCAAAATTTGAATCCAAAACCAACAAGAGTAGGGAATCACGGACATATTGAGCCAAAGGATCTACACCATGAGAAGGTTATAATTCCAAATAGACTAAGAGAATAAATTTGGAAAAAAAAAAAAGTGGAAATGAAAGCTTAGATTGTGGCAAATGTAGTATTTATTTCTATAGCTCCTATACCGAGTTTATTACATCAAAACAATATTGGAGTTACTTATGTAGGACCTTCAAACTTTAGAATGGAACCAATAAGATCTATGCCATTACATTTTTTAGTAATGCCCCAATTTATAATTACAGTTATTGAAACTTTGTTTATATCAACACCAATCCATATTGCTAATGGTGTCAAATCCAAACCAACAAACTCCAAGGGGAACATAATTTGTTAGTTTGCATGAAAATATACTCAGAGAGGTGAACAGAGTTTTTGCTAGTCAACCATCAAATCTAGAATGAGGCAATTCAAATCCATGAGGACCACCAAGACTTCTAGGACCTCTAAGATATTTTGGATTGCCAATGGAGAAACCAGGTAGGCCACCATTACCACCAAATAGACCTTATTGTCAGCCATTTAACTATTTTTAGCATGTCAAGGATTTTGACCCAAATGCTCATGTCAATGTTTAAAGCTACCATTAAAGCAAATAGTGAAACAAATGATGCAAAAATTGTTATTTTATTTAGTTTTACCCTTGGAAATATTATGTCTAATTAGCGTAACAATTATATGGGAGATTACCCAGATTGTACTTTTGCAGAATTACAGTTGGTTTTTTGTAAAAGGTATAGAAAAGTTCAAAATGATGAACAAGTTTACCTATAGTTGAAAAACATGAAGCAAGAGAAGAATGAAAGAGTGAAAGTCTATTATGAGAGAGTATTGATGTTGGCTAATAGTCTTCAACATAAGATAATAAATATTTTTTAACTATTATTTTTAGATCTATATTACAACCATATTTGTGTGTAGCAATAGTAAGTATGAAGATAAAAACTTTGTAGCAGCATAAAGAAGCAACTTTGGTTTGTGAAAAAGGAATTTCAAAAGTAGAGGCCATAAGTAATATGTTAATACCATAAAGTAGTAAGACAATATTAACTTAGAACCTTCAGACAATACCAAAGAAAACAAGAATGTACTATATAAATTATCATAAGAAAAATCATAATGTTGAAACCTGTAGAGTCAAGGAAGACCTTGTTTCTATAGTCTCTGAGGTTATTATTCAACAAATTAAAGTACAGAGGCATGTGAAATATTCCTATCATATTTGTGGTGACACTAGACATAAGATCATAGATTGTCCTAAGTATAGTGATATGCAGAATATGTTTAAGAACAAAAGAGTCAAGACAACAAATAAATAAGTTGTGGTAAAACCCAAGGTTTCAAATCCTTTAGTCCATATGATGGATGTGAATATGGCCATCACTAGGAGCAAGGTTACTAAAGAACAAGTGTTTAAGGACAGAAAGCCAATCAAAAAGAAGTTTGCTACTAATTGGGAAGAGGAATAGAGACTACAACAATCTTTTGTCAAGACTATTCAGGAGATGCAAGTAGAAGACCCACCACAAAATCTGATTTCAAAGGAGAAAGCACAATGGAGTACATGTTGGGCAAGATTGCTAGAATATAAGGTGTCCATAGAACCAATTATATCACAAAGTTTGTCTACTAATCCTATTAACAAAATTATGTCTATGGAACAAATATTCCAAGATATCAATAAATAGATGTTGGAAACTACTTACACTTTGAGGTTAGGTTAATTGTTGAAGATATCACTAGATCTTTAAAAGTATATGTGGTAGAAACTAAAGCCAAAAAAACCTAATATACTTATTAAACAAATGACAAAGCCTAGTGTAGCCATAGTGGTTGATACACATTTTGAACTAGACACATCAACTATAAAGGTAGATAACCAAATGGCAATTATCCAAGTACCTGTTGCGGATGTTGTGATAGATGGAGGAGCAAGTGTGAACATTATAATAGAAAATCTCAAAACAAAATTAGGTTTACCCAAACCAAGACTAGCTCCATACCACTTCAGAATGGCAAATTAGAGTGTGACAAGACCTCTAGGAATCATAAAAAATTTGAAGATTCACATAGATGGTATTCCATATATAGCCACATTCACTGTTTTTAAAAAACAGTGTGGTAGATTTTAGCTATTTTATGTTGCTAGGAAGACCTTGGTTTGGAGATGTAAAGGTTACATATGATTGGGGTAACAATGTCATTATTATTCAAGGTAATGGAATAATTAAAACAATATTAGTTAATGAGAAATTAGGAATAGAAACCAAAAGGCCCCAAGTATTTGTTTGTTATGACTTGATGGAAAGGTTAACAAATGAAGAGGAAGATTTAATCTTTGAAAGAAAACCATCATTGTTCTCAATTGGCACAATTACTCTCTATGAAGAAATAATTTCATTGTTGAATGTTGGAGTGTCAGAAATTAAAAGCACTGAAAAATCTAATCTAGAGCAAGGGACATTAGACCAAATAGATGCAGAAGTGGTGCCTTCAATAGTGAAATCAAAAGACTTGTTTGTCGGACCATAGGTTTCATTGGAAGACAAGGTTTATCTAGAAACCTATTACCATCACAGCCATGATGATATTCAAGTGAATGAAACAACAACAAAAATACAAGTACAAAATCTTCAGATAGCAGGTTGGACTTTGACTAAAGAATAACAGCTTGTTAAACTGAATCTTGGCACAAAGGCAAATCCATAATACATCAATGTTAGTTCACAATTGACAAAGGAGAAGACTAAGGAGCTTTAGATGCTACTTAAAGAGTTCAAGGATGTGTTTGCTTAGATTCACAAAGATCTAAAAAACATACCTCTAGAATTGGTTCAACTTAGAATTGAATTAGATACTTCAATTCCACTAACACATCAAGCAAGGTATAGATTGAACTTTAATTATGCTGTAGTTGTCAAACATGACATTGACAAACTATTAACAATTTATTCAACCGGTAGAAGAGGCTACATGGTTATCACCCATAGTGGTAGTGCCTAAGAAGAATGGCAAATTGAAAATTTGTGTGGATTTCAAGAAGCTTAATAAAGCAACCAAAAAAGATCCTTATCCTTTGCCATTTTTTGATAAAGTACTGAACATTGTAATAAGGTCTGAAGCCTACTCATTTCTACATGAATATTTTGGTTACCATCAAATTTTTACAACCCCTAAGGATAGATACAAAACAACTTTTGTAATAGATTGGGGAGCTTTTGTTTGGATGGTGATGCCATTTGGTGTCAAAAACGGGCCACCAATTTTCCAGAGAGTAGTTAGTAGAGCCTTCAGAGAATATTTGGACCAATTCATGAAGATATTTTTGGATGATTTCATAGTTTATAGTGATATGGAGAGTTAATTGATGGTCAAACTTTGCTTTCAAAAGTGCAGAGAATATAAAATTAGTTTTAACCCAAAGAAAATTGCCTTTTATGGTATTTTCATGACTGATTTTAGGGTTCATAATTTCCAAGGAAGGAAAATACTAGACCTTAAGAAGGTATAGGTAATAATGAACATGCCAATACCTACCAATCCACAATAGATTCAAGTTTTTAATGGTATGTTTCATTTTCATAGATGTTTCATCAAGAACCATATGGCTCTTGTGTACTTGGTCAAACCACAGGTGTTAGGAAGGATAGCAAGATGGTTGTTGTTATTCTTGGAATGTGAATTCACAATAGTTTACAAACCTAGTAGAACACATGTAATTGTTGATGTTTTATCCAGATTGCCAAATAATTCAAAACCAATAGGTGTCTTAAATTAGATTGTTGATGCATCATTATTTATTGTAGAACTTATATGGATGTAGGAAGTAAAAACCTATTTAGAAATAAGTCAGATGTTAGAAATTTTAAACCTAGCTCAGAAATAAAAGTTGGCCAAAAAGGTAGAACCTTTCACTTTTAAAGAGGGAATTATGTATATAGAGGGACAATACAACAAAATGTGTAGATGTTTGACCACCTCAGAAGCAAAGATTGTTTTGAAGGAGCTACATGAAGGAGTGGCTAGAGGACATTTTGCTGTAAATATTACTACAAAGAAAATTTTGGATGTAGAATATTGGTGGCCAATTTTATTCAAGGATACTCATGACTTTTGCAAAAACTATGATAGCTATCAAAAAATTGGAGGATTAAAAACAAAAAGTTTGGCCAAGTTAGTAATAACACTTCTAGAGGAACCTTTTATGAAATGGGGTCTAAACTTTATAGGTTTAATCAAACCAACAGGAAGACTAATAGGAAACAAATACCTTTTAATAACTATAGATTATGTAACCAAGTGGGTAGAGGCAAAGGCATTCAAAACCAATATTGCAATAATTACAACCAGATTTTTGTATGAATATATTTTGACCAGATTTGGATGTCCATTGACCATAGTTATAGATCAGGGAGTACATTTCATCAATGATAGAATAAAACATCTAACAAAACAATTTTCTGTTAAAGCATGTTAGTTCTACTACATATTATCCATAGGGAAATGGACAAGCAGAGTCTATTAACAAAGTCATTGGTAAACTATTGACCAAGTTGGTTAATGAAAAAATAACAGAATAGGATGAACATATGTCTATAGTTTTGTTTTCATATAGGTCTACTTATAAGGTGGTAACAAGTTGTACACCCTACTAGTTAGTCTATGGTTTACATCCTCTAATGCCAACAAAATATGTTTTGTCGGCTATTAGTGGGGACCACAGAGATGTAAAACCAACCAAAGTGTTAACAACTAGAATTACAGAAGTGGAAAAGTTACAAGAGAATAGATTGGAAGCTCAGAATAATGTGGGAGCCAACCAACGGAACAAATTTCTGGAGTTAACAAAAAAATACTAAAAAGAAATTCCAATTTGGAGATTATGTCTTATGGTCTCCCAAAGGAGAAAAACACATCTAGGCAAATTCAAGAAAAGATGGTTTGGTCCATTCAAGGTACAATATTGCTTACCTAATAATATTGTTCTTCTTGTTTATGTTAACAATTTTGAACCAAACCCAATATTGGTCAATGTTAATAAATTGAAACCATACACATATGTGGATAATACATTAAAGGGGATTTAGAGTTTAGAGGATTAGAAGTCTTTGTAGTCCATAGATCAAAACCACATGAAAGAAACATCTAATGAAGATTCAGAAAAAAAAATAAAAATAGAGACCGTTGGGATCAATCAAACAATAATATTAAAAAAAACCTTAGTAAATCTGATAAGTCAATAGGTTATGAACAAATACTCAAACCGTGGTTATACAGTTTCACAATTGCTAAATTGTGGGGTAGATAAGTCATTGATGTCAAAACAAGATTCTACTGATATGATGATTCAACATCGCCCAAAGGGAATTTGTATTGTAACCTATACAAGGTCATTAAATTCAAGAATGTCATCAAAATTATTCAATGTCATGGCCATAAAATTCTTTGGTCAGCAGGTGTTAACAACAACCCATGTTGATGTTAGTATGAATTTAAACAATAGATGATAGATGTCAAATAATTTGAAAAAAATACAAATCAGTAAAACGTTGGCCATAAAATGAAAAGTAAAATGTCACTTCATGAAATGTGCTGATGACGTTTCAAAAGGTGGTAAACACTAGAATGACTCTTTGTTTTTTTTTTTACAAGTAGGTTTTAATCAATTTTGGTCTCTAAAACGAGTGTTGAAAAAAATCTTGTGGAGAAATTGTAAAAATATTCTAGAAAGAAATTGCAGAAGTTGAAAGAGGAGTAAGAGAGATTGAGAGAGCATTAAAAATTTGCAAACATTTTGCCTTTGAAGTCTAGGTCTCTAGAAAAAGGTCTGTCTTTTCCTTCTCCAATTTATTATTATTATTATTATTATTTAATCATCTCCAATATCAAAGTTTGAGAAAGCTTTCGAAGTAATAAAAAAAATGAGAGAAATTATAAGGAAACATTGAAGAGATATAACTTTAGGAAACCTAAAAAGATAGGTAGGTCTTAGTGAGCAAGTCAATCCCATTTCTATTTTAGATTCTTAAGAATACTAATAGAAGGACGATTTGCAACAATAGCAATAATCATCATTACATCAAAAACAATATACTCAGGAGCAGATTCCAGAAAGAATTCATATTCCCAATAAGAAGTGCACAAAGAGAACAAGTAGGCAAGCAATGGTCGCAAATTTGCGTGGGAAGAAAGTGCGTACTCATCAAGATGATGAGATTAGGTATGTCTTTACTCCAACAGAGCAAAGTTACAATAGCAATCTAAAAAACATTTTGCTTCGAACAAACATTAGAGAGGAAGACAGAGCCTAGGCAAACAAAGATGGATTAGAAGGCCTATTTGAGATTGAGTGGAAGACACCTCGCCACAACATTCTGGTTCAATTTTGGAACAATTAGAAGTTGGATCTTGAATATAACATAATCAAGGTTATGTTGGGGGATGAGCAAAGAATAATAGACAAACATGCCTTAGTAGAAGTTCTTAGAATTTGCCATACAAGAAAGACAAAAGCAGACTAGGCAAAAATGTTTAATGCCATAATAGCATTGGAAAATATAACAAATAGAGTCCTCGACAATTATAACACCATTGAAGGGTGGGTTGTGAAAAAGATGAAGTCAAAGTATGCTAATAGAATTGTTGCCATTTTGTCAATTAATTATTTACCAAAAGGATAAGGTGTAGTATTTTAACAATAAGTTTGCTATGATGATTTCTAGAATAGATCATGAAAATTTTGTTAATTGGGTTGCAATAATGTATTTTCAAATAGTCAAAGAATTGATCAGATGGCTTAAGTGTCAAAAAAATATGATCAAAAGAACAACAAAAAGAGAACCAAGAAAGGTTGTATGCCATTATGCCATAGTCCTAGAAATTTTGTTTCAAAAGTGGTTTCCATTAAATGGAATAGAATCATAGGAGAAGAAGAAAAAAGTAAAGCAGCTTCAAGAGGACAAAAGAAGAAGAGACACTTTGAAGGAGAGGTTCATTAGGAACAATAGACTTTTAAACCCTACACACATCTCTTTTAAAAAGGAGAAACAATCAAAAACTAGGACAACCAAAAGAATAGTTTTGATGTCTTAATTTGATGATGATAAGGAGAGAGAAGGACTTTGTAAAAGAGGCAAAGAAAACAAGAGGATACTATAATGAAAGGTAGTATTGATCCTCAACAAGTAACAAAATTGCTAAGGAAGCAACAATAATAAAATTAGAGACAAAAGGAAAAATCCATATCTCCTAAATATGATCCAAGACTACTAATTTCTCCCAAGTAGGAGCAGAGGTCAAAAGGGTAGGAGCATCAGAGACGGCCCAAGAAGGAGCTAAAGTCTCAAGCTTAGTAGTCAGCAAAGGAACAAATATAGGATTTTGACCATGATCCACCAAAAGTACAACAATCTATTCCATCACCACGGAATAATGAAAGTATGTTTCCTTTAAGACCAAGTTTTGTAATAGGCATGAATGTATTTGGAGAAGTTTTAGATTGCACACAAGTATCTAAGTTCATCAAGTATAAGTTCCAAAGGTTAGACTCCTAGGTTTCATACACCAGGGTTTGAGCAAGGGATAGAAGCAAAATTGGATGAGCACAAAAGAGTTATTACTATGTTTCAACATGTAGCATAATACAATGTACAAATGACAAATATTTTGTTTAGACTTTCTAATTTGGATATCAAGAACAAACAAATTATAGAGGAAAAGGATAGATTTATTCAAAATTTGCAAGGGAGTTTGGAGAAGGAGTAGAAGCTCAAAGTAGAGTTACAAGATAGGAATAGTGAAATAGTCAAGTATTGGCAAAACTCTAGGCAGCCAAACATAAGATCAATAACATGCAAAAGCAGATCAAGAATTTGGAGAACATTAGAATAGAAAGGGATTCCTTGTAAGCAACTTAAAAAAAGACAGATGCATATCAAGCTAAGAATGAGATACAAAAGCAAGTTGACTAAAGACATGCGAAGATGGACATAAATTTGCAAAAGCAGATGGCCTTTAATGAAAAGTTAAACAAACTTCTATAGGAGACTCAAAAGAAAAAACCTTTCAATTATGATACTATCTTTGGAGAAAATAGTGAATTATAGAAGCAAAATACTTTACTTCAGGTTAGGCTCAAGGCACTATCAATGGAGGAAAAAGATGTAGACTTATGGTGGGATGCAATTTAGGACATTATTCAAAATAATATTGGGAAGGTCTTGTTGATAATTCAAGCTCAACTAGTTAGGTTTCATTAGTTACTAGAGTAGGAAAGTAATTAGTTACTTTCACAAGGTTGAATTACTTT
>Ga0209611_10007466_pt1 | contig 17504 bp, 8 predicted proteins | sample S1TSphgellanicum_3_FD_187693 | JGI IMG/M metagenome (GOLD analysis project Ga0209611, IMG submission 187693) | Host-associated microbial communities from peat moss isolated from Minnesota, USA - S1T2_Fc - Sphagnum magellanicum MG (SPAdes) (version 2) | ecosystem: Host-associated > Plants > Peat...
AAATAGCAAGTAGGATCAAATATAACATGTGATCATGAAGTAGTTCGTGTAGGAATATCACATGGGAAATACATATGAACTTTCATACCCAATTCTCATATCTTGATGGAAATATTTCAAGTAAAGTTTTATTGTTGTTATAATGTAGAAATCAAAGACTCAAGATTTGTGTCATCGTCCTTGGCCCAAGGAACAAGTTGGTGAAAACTTAGTTGGTAAGGATGCATTGAATGCTTAACAAATGGGAGCTTCCTTGTTATAACTTGTATTTGGGCTATCACTACCCATGGCAACTAAAGGCGGACCTAGTTAAACAATTTAATCCAAAAGTTCTTTTGTTTGGGGGGCACAAATGGAAAAGAAAATCCATTGCAGAAACAAGAGGACACAAGCCCAACACCCCTAGAACTATGTCAACAACTCAAACCCCATCAAAACCTTACCAACTAATGCTACTTTTACAAGGTAATTGATAACACCACCTTGATCCTTGTTGATTCTAGCATGCCATACAATTCACTCCTGTTGTTTGGAGCCATACCATCGAGATAAAACATGAATATTTTTTCATTAAGGCTTCCAACCACACATCCTTCCACTTAAGCTTTAGCAAATCATCATCCAAGACCATTTTATATTAAATTCTTCCTTAGTTTCATTAAGGTGTTCACCATCTTTCTTCTTTTTATAACTAAAAGGTCTAGCAAGTTGTTGTCATTTTCCCAAACCCACTTATTTGGGTCAAAGGTGAATTCACTAACCTTGCCATGGTCCAACTTGAAAGTGTTTTTTCATCGTGCACTTTAGGAAAGAAGTTACTGATGATGAAATCTTGGCGAGCTCCATTAAACACCTAACCAAAGGGGAAAGGAAGAATAAATAGAGTGGACCCAAGTTTCAGCCACAAGAGCAAAACCCAAAATGGATCACAAAGGGGCAAAGGAATAAATTATGTTCCAAAGCCCCCACTAGGTGTAAGAAGCATAGCTCAAAGGGAAGGGAAACCTAAAATAACAATAAGCTTGGAAGAACCATTGTGACCGGATTGGGAATCAGTTGCATATATCTCGTGTGAACATTATTTCGTTTTAGGGTTTGAGTTTTTTGTTTGTAGTCGTCGTCAACTTTTTTCATGTAGATGGTGGGGTTTATGCTATCACTGGTTGTTAGTGATTGTAATGACTACTTGTGAATTTAGGTAGGAAACTTTGTTTGTTTATGTGTTATGTGGAACATGTTAACAACAAACAATGGGTGGCCAAGGGCATTGCAAGCATTCAATGGAGAAGGGAAATAGGATGCTGCAGAATGAATATAAGAAGGGGAGTTCAAAGGCAAAGAAGGACAAGTTTGTGGGTTTTTGGTTTTGCATCTATTGTAGATTGGGTAGAATCAGGAGCTTGCAAAAATTAGTAGTTGTTATTTTATTTTTGTTGCGCCAGTAACTACATTACGGCAAGCTTTGTGTTCTTGCTAGTGTTAGGATCTATAAGGGATTGATGTTGAGGGCTGATGATGCACAAAGGAAGTCTGAGTTGTAGAATCATGAAATACATTTGCATTGAGACCTTGGGGGAACTGTTTCTAAAATTCAATAAGTAGCACATCTGTGATGAATTAGAGCCACAAACCCTAACGGGTATCCTTAGGTTGGGCAAAACATGGGTAAGAGAAGAACAAAATGGGAAAGATTATAAGGAATATCCATATACCCATATTCTACACATAATTCTACTTTTCTTAAGTGGTTGCAAGCCAATTTGGCATATATTGTTGATCTTTAGTTCGTAATCAGAAGTCAACTTGTTTGTAGAACCAAGCCAAGTATCTTTTTGCATTATCTCATATGGTAAAGGGACGGATTAGCAGTTCATAACGGACCAAATGAACACTGAAGGCTTTGACTTCAAGCCAGATCCCATTAATTCATACACTCACAATGTGTGAAGCTGTTCCTGGTAGTAGTTTGATGGCTATTAATATAGAAATCCAAAAGGGATTGATAGGTATGTGCTGCCTAGAATTTCATATGGGTATATATATTTATGTTCTATTAGGACAGTAGCACCAATGTGTTATAACAATGTTTGATTGGGAAGGTATAAGTTAAAGAAATCACAAGTATAAAGTTTGGATTTGTTATGGGGAGATATTCTTCATACCCTTTTCTTTTTGGTTACACCATCACTTGTTATCATGACACATTTCAAAATGGAAATTATTTGTGTTTTTTACAAATTAATTATTAACACCCTTTGCCTCTAAAAGGCACATAGAATCATTAGAGGAGGAACATGGTGCCTTTTGTTAACCTAGCCATGTTAGCACATTGATGAAAAAAATCATACGTTTGTTGGTGTAAGCACTCAAAAACCTCTATGGCAAAGGGAAGAAATGCATTTGTCGAGTGTTGATCATGATAAAGTCTTACCTTTGCCTAGGCCACCATTATCATGACCACCTTGTGAGATGAATCAACACATGAAACCAAATCTACTTGGGTGGAATTGATAATGACCACATCAACCAAGGTGTAAATGTTATCAACAAATAACACAACTTCAATTTGTTAACAAGCAGACAAAAAAGAAAGTGGTGGAAGGGCATGAATTTGTTCACGCAAAACATGAAACCATGTGTCTTTGGTGATGGAAATGAATGCATCATGAACAACATCATGAAATGCAATCCATTTGCCACCATGGGAGCAATGAAGAAGGTGGGTCCCAACTATATTTTGCGGTTGGCCACAAATGCACTAAATCAACTTAAGAATTAAAGGATGGAGGAGGCTCAACCTAATGCGTCGTGCATAGAAGAAAACATCGGAGGTTAAATGAAAAGATGCACTAACTAGGTGAGCAAAAACAATGCACCCACCTTTGGGTTTAAATAGGATTTCAAGTGTGTGCAATGCAAATCAAGAACCATGTCAAATATGATGTTCAAGCAAAAATGGTCATGTAATCTATTTGAAATGTTTTTATGATGCCAATTTAATCCCCTTTTATAAATTGCATGAAAGGAGGAACGCAAACCACCACATTCGTGGGAAGGAGCTCACGTGAACTTCAACTGGTTTTAAAGGGGGAGCAAACCCAAAAAAATCACACCTATCACCTTTAATAAAAATGAGCAATGATTTGATAAGAATATGATAGGTGCAACCAATGCCTAATTTCCCATAAAGGTCACTAATGCATTCAACTCAATGATAATGGTACCAATCCCCCCATGAAAATAGAGAGAAAAATATGTCGACACACTAAAAGGGCTTATGGGTAATGCAAAGAACTTGGGTCCATGAGTCTCCCAAAAACTTGCATGAAGGTTGTGTTGAAGGAGGCGAGTTAATGTTGAAAGGTCGGTAAAGGGGGAAAAAATGACATAGATAGGATTCCAAAAGCTATTTGGACATCCCTTAATCTTAGAATCACATCTACATGGAAAACATTCTTGTCCAATGTGTCCTATAGGAAGTATGAAATGAAAAAAAAAAATCCAAAATGAATGACCAAAACCTTAATATTATCCAAAAGGTAACAAAATTTGACAGAACAAGAAAAATCAAAAGGCAAACTAGAGGGCAACCAAATTGAACACTTGTAAAGTTGAACCACAAGTTGCATAGAAGCAAACGTAAAAACTAAAGTTCAAAACCAAAAGGAATGATAGAGGATAGGCTAATGATATGAATGTTATCAACAAGGGAAACAAAAATACAAAAGGGAAAAACCCTTGTAGAAAATTGTAACTCATGAAAATGAGTTGATGCGAAAAAAGGTTTGATAACCAAATTGCCCTAGTGCATGCCCTCCAAAGAATGGATGATAGACAAATCTCCCAAATGTGATTAGTGGCTGAAAAAAAAGGAACTTGTTGGGCATAAAAAGATCAAACGAAAAAGAAAAGTTGAGATAATTGTCACCTTTTTTTGTGAAACTCTTATAATTGTTTTTGAAAAATGGTGTTGAAAACATTTACAATGTCCACCTACAACACCATCCAATTGGGATGGATATCTAAAAAAATCCAAACACCATGAACCACCACCTTACACCCACCCATGATGGCCACATCAAAATAATGAAATGATAAGTGAATAAAAAAACATCATGAAACAACAAACATAAATATTTACTCACCAACCGGTACATGACCTCACCCATCACAATTGGCAAAATGCTTTTAGAAGGTTTGTCCAAAACAAAAAGACTCAAACAATGGACTTTGGGATAAGATTCATAGTGACATGGGATTCACCTAAACAAGCTAGATGAAACCATTGGCTAAATCTTCACAATCAAAAAGGTTTCAAAAATGTTCAAAACCCATACTTAAAGGATTAGTTGAAAGATGTGATGACTAAATGAAAACTGATTTTTAAAAATCCATGAAAACCCAAGTCTAAATCAAAGAGAGAGTTGCCACAAATGCTTGAGCCTGAAAAACATGTTTTGTTTCAAGCTCTTCCTAATCATTTGTTGAAAACCATCACAAGTGTGTTTTAATCTCCCTATGAATAGTTATATAATCACAAGAGGAAAGGAAAAGACACAATTATGGGAACAACAAGAATAGATGCCAAATTGTCATGTTAGGGTCACAAGCTAAACAAAAATATGGGTAAACTCCCAAATTGCTTTTGTCAACAATAAAATTATGAATCATGGCTTACGTTAGATGTGTAATTCTAATTGTATTATGAAGGGTATGCAAAATGTAATGACAATGAATGTACATGAAGCTAAGGAACAAGCAAAAAAGTAGCATCTTCATAAATAGCGACTCTACAAGCAAGAACACATTTTAACTTTCTTTTTCTTCTCCTCTTTCTCCTTTGTTTCATTTAAACATTGTTTTACAAGTAATTTTGATACCAAGAATTTATACATAGTCATGTGCTACATCCTTTTTTTCCTCATTGAGATAGAGTCATAAAATGGGTGCTAATTCATGCAAGTCACTAGTAAAAGAACTTGTAAATGTGGAATGTGGACCTTCACATTTATTGCCTGATGAAAAGTTTTTTTTTTGGATGAATTTGTATAACATGTTAATGACTAATGAAAGGATATATTGAATGTTCATTCCTTTCCACAATTGCAAAGATGAAATTTAAGATATACTTGACAAATTCAATTTCTTTATATTTATAGTCTCATGTTGAGAAATTTCTTATAAAATTGGTATCATTGGTTTTATTGTGTTGAAGTTGTTGTCACTATCGTCTAGTTCACGATAGTTTGCCAACCCATTTTAGATGACTTTTGTAATCTTTTCTTCTTGTGAAGTGGGCAACATGGGCATTGGTTTCTTTGAGTGGACCAATTTTTGACAAGTATTTAAATATTCTTGAATACCCAAACAAATATGAAATTTATCAAAATCACAACTATTTCCTTCGTGACCATTGATAACTTATATTAGTGTATAATTATTATATTCCTAGCTCTAATTTTAAACATATAGATAACTAATATATATTGTACCAAAGGTAATGTGAGGTGGTGGTTCCTAATGCATTTAAAATTCATATATTATTTTTGATGGACAAAAAATGTGACAAAACATTGCATTTATAGCATCCTAGGGAACCTTTGATGTATGTAAATCAACCAATAAGATACTAAAAAAATGTATGTATTATCATTTTATTAAATAAATAAATAATACTTTTTGGATAATATATTTGGTCCACTAAAGCAAACCAACACCCACATGTCTTTTTCTTGAATAGTTATGTTATGTCCTACTTATTCTCAAGATTCACATTTGCATGCATAGGTTGCATTCATTGTGGGAAGGTAATTATTCAATGTAACTACAATTGAATGCATTTAATTGAAGTCAAAATAAAATGAAAGTCATCTTAAAATTGCAAGGATTTGTTTTTTTAGTTTACATAATGTCCTTATCCAAATTTGAAATTTACAAATGTTATGTAACTTTGGGTGTTAAATGCTATTAGATCTAGAAATGGGAAAACAATGTAGTCAAACATTTGGAAAAGTTGATGATGGAAGCATTGTGATGTGGATTCAGATGTTACTAATGACATTTCATAGGAATAACCTTACTAAGGCACAATTGAAGTTTGGGATCGATTAATTGGAACCCATAATCATTTTTTGCACTCTAATATGGACATGGTATGCACATATGGTACACAAATTTCTACCTCCAAATTTGGTTTACTCCTTGTATCATTTTCACGATAATTCATTGTAACTACATACCTTCATTTCATTATGAAAATTTAATTAAAATTTTGATAACATGTTGTGCATGTCCTATAAATTTAACATGTGTTTTGAACATGAAATCTTTTTTCATTGGTATAGTGGATATAATAATGCAAAAACTAAGTTTTTTTTTTCTTGTGGTGTTACCAATTGCAAAAAGAGGAGAAAAAAAAAAAGAAAAAAAAGGCATGACATTGATGAGAAATTTGTTCTTGACATTGATATTGACTTTCAATGCGATAACAGTCTTGTTGTTTATTTAAACAATAGTTGTAGTAGCAGCAAATGAACATATGTTATGCATTACATGGGTGTCATAAGGTCAAGTTTTTTTCCAAGGAATATTGTCTTAGGCTAAAAGATTTTTCATGTTCAAGCTAATGAAGATGGAAACCATTACAATTTTGATATCCATAAGCTCAACTATGTTACTTGTATTCACATGGAACCATCTCATTCTTATGTAAGCACATTCTTATTCTCTAGGATAAATAAAGAATTTTTCATTAATGTTTAAACTTTGATACATATCAACTTTTGGGTTTTGTGTCAAGTCAAAGATGATACAATTGTTGAAATACATGACAAACTTGGATTTGAAAATTTATTAACATACCATAGTTTAATTTGATAGTTCAACTTGGTTTATTTAGCTTTGGTTTACTTTAGTTCAATTTCATCCGTTCAACATCACACATGATTGAGTTTGATTCAAGATATTGAACCACTAGATGTAAGTCACATTAATAAAGATACATCATTGGATAGCATGGCAATGAAGAACATTATAACATAAATTAGATTGGCCTCATGTTTTCTAATCAATTTCAAGTCACAATTGAAGCTTCTTAGGAGCCTCTTGCAAAGTATCTACTATCATCAATGATGATTAGGTAAGTTCACAATTAATGGGTTCAAGTTGTTTTTCTAAATTTTCATATGCACTATAAATGGAAGCTTCCCCTATTTCATGTGATTTGTTATTTAGGTTTATCAATTGTTTATTGTCAATTTAGGTAATGATTACACTACAATTGGAAGCATATATGATTGCAATAAAATCATAAATGTAGTGATATTTGTCTAAGATGATGAATGTGTTAGCAAGTTCATCACACAAATATTATTTCTAATATATATTTATATTTGGTTGAAAGTTTTTATCACATAAATTGTCATTGTAGTGAAATTTAGTATAATGATACAATGTTTCCATCTAAAGCAAAATAATAAAAAAAACAAAATCATAATCTTGTTGATTTCACTTGCTTGTAATTTTTCACATTAGTTGACGTATTATTTCTTCTAGTCTCATCCACAAGCATGATGGGGGTTTGAAGGAAAGTTGAGTTGCAATTTTGAAAAATTTCCCCCTTCATTAAATTCCCAACTTTTTTTCCTTTTCTAAAATCCCAAACTTCATAAAGCAGGGTTCACGAACTAAACTATAAGCTATAGGATTTTAAAGAACCTAAAATATTGGTTGCATGAAGTAATTTTTATTCAATACATCATCGACTAAGCTATAGACTAGGTCATTGAATTATTGTTATGTGTTTGTCTTCATTCATAGGATTAACACACGTGATGACATTATAAAACAATGTCCGTGCAAACATGAAGTTTGGGGACAAACCATTCTTGAATGGCATTGATTTTGAATTGTTATTCATCTTTTTAAAGGGCATGATCATATGTGTTTACTAACTTTAAATGCCTTTGATGTCTCTTGATTGTAGTAATTTTTAATTTACTAAAATCCATTGTAAGATTTAGGGTTTTTGAAGATGCATATATTTTTTCATTGACATTTTTAGCTTTCCTTTCAAATGAATGTCCAAACATGGTAACAACTACTAAATGATTACCATCTTTAATACTAGCTTGCATAGCATATGGCACTATTGATTTTGATGTTGCATGTGAGTCTTGAATGTTTTCAAGTAGGCATCTTTTAAGTTATTTTTGTTAAAAAACAAATTCCCATGGATTTCATCGTCATTGTATTTTTCTTTTTGATTAACCAAGTTAGTCGTTAAATCCCACTACCATCTTCACCGCGTTGTGGAATCCTCGTAACATTGATATCATCTGATTATTATTAGTCACCGTCCCTTTGGTTTGTCTAGGAAGAACCATGAATGCGAACTCATCACCCCTTGTATCGTTGTAGCAAATGGAGGAAATTACCAACCTTAAACATCGAAGTAAGCACCTTGGATCTCACAATGTTCCTTTCATCACCCATGAGACAAAACAAATTCTTTAACTGATAAAATGAGCTAATTGATTTGAGATTGACAAAAGTAGTTTGAAAAGAAAAAGGAGGCAAGGAAAAAAAAAACTACTCCTTTTTATTGCACCTTTGACAAGGATGAGGAATTTGCAAATATATTATTGGAGGATTTTTGCATTTGGAGTGACTATTTACATGGTTATATAATTAAAAATCTTTTAATCAATTTCAATGTCAAAACATTTTGGGAGGAAGTTTGTTGTGGTACTTAGCATTATGATGAGGTTGGGGTTTCCACCACTTAGGAAAATGCCTGCCCACTCTCCTTTGGAAGTTTGGTTCATAGGACAGTGTAATTCATCCTCCCACAAAAGGGGTACACTATGAATAATTTTATTCCAAATAAAATTTTCCCCTTCTTCAAGGTTAAATTGATTTCTTATAGTTTCCCAAGGTTTGAAATCATACACCATATGGTTCCGTAAGTTGTTAATATTCACCAATCCTTGTTTCACTACTAGAAATTTTGGGTTTTACAACTATCGTTTACAATTAAAATTCAGTTGCGTGCGACACATGTAACTACAAATTTGTGTAGTTGCTTAAAACAAGTTGCACATGACATTCAGTTGCATGCGACACTATGTATGCAACATGTATATACAGTGCTAATATACATGTTCATCCATACATACTAATATAAATGTAGTTACACCTTGTGTGTAACTTTCCTTACAACTACAATGTAACTAATAAAAATATGACATGTGTTTAAAAATTGGATAATTAGCTTGTGGACACGTGTCACTATTTAATTATTTGTGTGTTTTCAAAATTAAAATTTCATTTGATTAATTTCAATCATTAAAGTCTATGCCATTTAGATGATGACACTTGGCACACCATGAAACATTCATTAACCATTTGACACGTGTCCTTTTGAAACACAACTTATATGATGACCACGTGGCAATTCAGGCCTACCTTTTTTTAATTTAAAAATATTAATTAATGAAATTTAAACTATCCAATTTTTGGCCAATAAAATGTTGACACGTGTTGCCTAAGTAGGTAGGTAATTACTAACCCTATTAGATAAGTAGGTTTATTTAAGTATGTAAGTAGGTTGAACATAGCTAGGTTTAGGCTATATAGGTAAGACTAAAATAATCCGATTTTATTTTTAAGATTAACCATTTCATAAAGGTCAAGCTTCATTTATTTACTCATCCCCAATGGCATTTGGTGCTTGGTTATAATAAAGTTATTGCTTCTACTTATATACTGAACCAAATAGAATTGGAAGTTAAAGGATATGGGATAAAAAATTCCATTGCAAACTTCATGAACCAATTTAATTGCACATTAAATGCAAGTAATGTATTAGAGTATAGTAGCCAGGGGAGGGTTTTGTTGTTTCTGGTGTCCAAACAAAACTTGAAGTCCTCCACTTGGCGCATCTCACAAACTGAAAATTGCTGAAAACATATTAGAAATGAGAAAGTTATGGCGCCCCCAAAGTAAAAGGGGGTAAAAAACTCAAAAAAAAAACCATTTAACACTACAAAGGCCAATTTTTAAACACCCAAAAAGTTCCTTTTATGTTTTTTTTGCTATTAAAGTTCCAACATAATTTATAGAACTTCAGATGGTGCTCTTATAGCATTTTAAATCGTTTAAAATGAATAAGAAATAAGAAAGTTATGAAGTTTGAAAGTAGGAGGGGTTCAAAAAAAAAAAAAAAAAAACGTTTTGTAACTTGGAAAACTTATTTTTCATATTTTTCTTGTTTTCTTCTTGTTAATTTTTCATTACTCCTTCTTTTGCACTTCAAAGATGATTGTAAAATATTTTTCATAATTATGATTATTCAATGAAAATATGATTTTAACATTATTATATAGCTTAAATTAGTAATTAGCTTAAGATGTTTGTGTATTTGGAGGTTAATTCATGTAGCCTATCTACATTAATATTTTAACATAAATAATAAAGTTTAAATATATAATACCTATTGATATTATATATATATCTATAATTGATTATCATTATAATTATAATAAACATTAATTGATAATTATGAATATTTATAATAAAATTTAATATTACCATATTAATTGATTTTGAATAATCTTTTTGTTTAATCAATTTTACATTTTCTGAAAAAGATTCCAAATAAAATAAAATAAAATAATTTTACTTGCCAAAAAAAATATTTAAATATATTTGACAAATAAAATTTAAAAAATTGTAATATATATTTAAACCCTGGTTTAGTTTAGTTAGTTTTAACTTAATTTAGTTTAACCATATTTATTTCATTTTAATTTAATTTAGCCATATGTATTTTAGCCATAAATAATTTATTCATAATTATTTGGCCTAACTTAATTTAGCCATAGTTAATTTATCATAATTTAATTTAGCCATAATTAGTTTAGCTTAATTTAATTTAGCCATGGTTAGTTTAACTTTTTAGTTTATTTAGCCTAGGTTAGTTTAACCATGGTTATTTTAGCTTAAATTAGTTTAGGTTAGCCTAAGTTAGCATGGGGTTAACCTTAGTATAAGAGGCACATAATATTATTATACATAGTTTATGTAAATATATTAAGTATAATAATTTAAGTATGTATAAGTTTAGGCCATCATTTTTATGATATGTGTCCATGTTGTACACATTTAGTTGCACACATAACCGTATGGTTGAAAATTTATACAATACCAAATTTATAGTTGCAAACATGACCGAGATAGTTACAAACTATAACCAGTTGCATGCTAATTGCATAGTCACTAATTGCAAATGACAAGATTTCTAATAGTGTTTGTGCAACTCATGTGTTCATTGGATTGAAATGCTAAATTTGTTGCCATGGAAATGTGAGGTCCATTAAATGTTAATGTTGGTGATTTCTTTAAATTTTTGGGGCCATTTCTTTTTCACCTTCTTAAGAAAGGTTTTCCACGCCATCATGATTTTTGTTCATACATCAAACCTTAGTTTGGACACGTGTATGTAAAAACATCCATTGTTAGTTGCTTGTGTTTTGACGAGTTACTTCTACTTAAAGCTTTGAAGTGGAGGACTATTTTCAAGTTTGATTATTTTGGTTCTAGGGCCATCATCACCCACTTACACAATAAGGATGTGGCCATACCATCTTTTAGGTCACAACTTGCCTTTACTTTGTTTACTACAACAATCTTGCCAATTGATTCTTGTTCTTGCATTTTGTTCCGTGCTTGACCATAAATAATTTCAAATAATGACCTTGCATTTTTTGATAAACTTCATAGAACTAGCATAAACATTTGTGAATAACCATAAGGAGGAAACAAGGATGGCATTGATCACCAACACCTTAGGGGAGGTGCAACATATTCCAATACCTTTTTTTGAGTCTTTCAATCAAAACTCATCAACATTCTTTGTGTTTGTATCAACTCCAAAAGTGGTATTTATGAGCTTGGACATGTTTCCTTCTTTTGCCCATTTCCAATTGCACAATGGGTTTGACTTATTTATATGTTTTCTAGTAACCTAAACTTTTATCTTAATTCATTCTAGTTTTGAAGCTTCATGAAACTATTCAAGAAACCTAACAACATTCTTGACCTTATTTTCTTGACCTTTGATCACATGTTGTCTTGACATATTGTGAAATGATATGTCATATCTTTCCCCCCGGAAGCCTAATACCTTGTATTTTGCCTCTTTAGTTGTGTGCTTCACCATGGCATTTAAGGCTTCCCCAATTATAAGGAAGAAATAAAGTGTGAGGGGGAAGTTCTACCTTACTCCCCTCCTTATGTCAAAGTCTTTTGTAATTATGCCATTTAAATTGTTGTTCCTATCATTAGAACAATAATGGCTATATCAATATAACATTTATTACAAAAAATTGGCTACAATACATGGTTTTCAATAGTTCAAGCTAGCTATTAGTAAAATATATTTTGTGAACATATGGCTACTTATGTTAAACTTTTACAACATTTATGTTAATGGATATTCATGAACTTGCAATGAAATTTGTGCATATTGAAAAATTCAATGGTTATTCAAAGATGTAGATAGTAGTAATGCGAAGGTGACAATAACATTTTTTTTTAATCTTCTGAAATATGGATACTATGGCTATTGGATGAAAACTAAAATTTAGCTATAGACAAGATAGTCAACATAACATTGTGGTTACTCAAGTTGTGAGTTGGACAACATGGTTGTGGTTAAAACATTGATTACAAACCCTCCAATTTATGTAATGCTTTTAATTAGGTTATTTTTCTTGTACTAATTAGGTGATTTCTAGCCACAAATAAAAAACTACATGAAATCCTTTTAACATAGGATCACATGTTCAACTTCCAACATTGTTTGTCCATTTAAATCACCATTGAGTAGGTACTAGGTTCAGTACATTTCCAAGCATTTCCTTGTCCCAACTAATTGTTGAAATTTCTTGTCGTGTTTATGATTACAACAACTCGTTTGTTTTGATGACCTTCTTAACATGAAGCCCATTGTTTGACTCTAAGTTTCCATTTTGGTTCATACTTCACACATTTTAAACCTTGTTTTACATTAACAAGCGTCATAACACATGTCACTACACGAGGTCAAAACTTTCATTAATGTCAAATCAATTTTGAGTAATTTTTGGGGTGTTTTCTTCAAAGATAAAATTTAGCATTTGATTGGTCAAGCTAAATGTCACAATAGTTGTAGTAGTACACTACTTTTTGGTTGGCATGGTCAACATGTGTTGATCCCTTATAATCAAATGTGCATCAAATCAATTTAAACATTCATACATTTCAAACATTTAATTTGATGAATTCATTGGATATCTTGAACAATTTTCAAGAGATTCAAATTAAGTGATCACCATTGAGAAAAAGGCAAAAGGTGAGTTGTAGTTGATTGGAAGGAACTCCCAACTCTGAATGCATAGGAAAGGTGCATAGTACAAATCTTGAGAAAGAGCCAGACTATTTAGCAAGTGTTAAGGTTATGTTTAAGGGGGTGGCAAATATATGAAAAGCTCAACAAAGGATTTGAATGAGTTTAGGGTACTTGTTTACATTGTCAAAATCATTAGTTGGAATGTTAGCATCCCTTAAAACCTTGGCTATGTTTGTTGGGGGCAAATAATTTAAAAAAAATTATATGGTGGGGGGTGGGGAAGAGCGGGCCGGATAGGGTTTACCTTAAACCCTAAACTTTCAACACTACATAGAATTCCATTATCCAAAAAATTCTATACTATACTACTACTACTATTCATACATATGATTGCACTATCATAGTAGGAGGCAAGATTGAAGTCATACACTTTGTGCCTTATGATTAAATTCTTAAAAAATAAGCTTCCTCTCACTTTGGCCTCCAATATTTGATCACCGAGGAATCATCCTACCACCTACCAACTAACATTCTCAAGTCTTCCAAGGAGTGTTTTCCTGGGTGCACCTCATAGTCATTGACACATGCATTTTACAAGCCACCTTGCCCCTCTCATAAGCCGCTTTGCTTGCCCGCCCGCCCGCCCGCCCACCTGATCTTTTTCACCACACACTTTTGTACTATGAAATGGGCCCGGTCCACCTAGTAAGCGGCGAGCCTGGTAAGGCGAGTCGCTGTTCCATTAGGTACCACCACCAGCACCAGGTTTGCCGCCGTTCCATTATGTGGGGTATGGGTTCTTCCAGGAGCCTGTTCCGGAGTGGCACCCGTTGTCAAATTTTAATTTAGAACGTGTTCTCTGCCTGGCCTTCGGGATTCATATTCGGAGTGAGAGAAACCGACTGCAACAAAAGCAGAACCAGAAGATGGTTGTCTGTCCGACCTATTGAAAAAGCCTTGCAAAAAAAAAGTGCCTGAATAGAAGAACACCCAGAATATGGTCGGCTTGCCCAGTGAGGGCTAAGAGCAGTTCCGCTGGTAGCAGTATAATGGCCACTAAACTGTGCATAATGGCAGAATCAGTCATCCTTGACTTGTTCTCCCTTGTGTTTGAAAGTAGGGGGTGTACAAGTGCTGATTCTGCCTATCAATTGTAATTTTCCATGGACTGGAATAGAGGGAAAAAGAAGTCTACTACTGTAAGTAAATAAGAGCGTCTTTTGCCTTTTGTGGCTATTGATACCAACTAGAATAGAGATTGAGCATCTCCACCCACACCCCTTATTGGGGGGTGGGGGTGGAGGGGGGGAGGGGTGAATGTTTATTTATTTATGAAGGAAGGTAGTTTGTTTTGTTTTGTATTTATGAGATCCACTGAAGCAGGATGCTTCAGATTGTTTTCTTGTGTAGTCTTTGGAAACCTCTTGACTAAGAGGGGTGCATGGGCTTGGTTCCATGGTGTTTGGACTTGTGGTTCTTGAATATTGAATGATATTTTCATTGAAAATTAAATTAAATTGTAGCTGAAATTTCAGAGGAATTGGAATGTGCCTGTGGTGTTGTTGAAAATATCTTGATGAGAGGATTTAATGGAATTTATTTGGTAGGATTTGGATTCAGAATGTGAGAGATATTGATTTTTTAGTGATTTCTGCTGCTGAAAATTCAAATAAATTCCAAAAAACCAGGTTTTGGAAGGAAAAATCAGTTGAGAACATGGTAACACTTGAAGGCTTACCATTCAATTCAAGCATGATTTCCTTTCATATTGGGCTGTTCAAAAAATTGATACATACATTGCAAAACCATGTTTACATGTTGCGTTTCCCTATTTTGTTCACACTAGTCACATCTAACATACAATGTTAATTATTCTGGCATCCCCACCTATAAACATGAAAAATGGACACTACAAAGTAGAGACTATTGCAAATGTCACCAAGTGTGCCAATCAATAAGTCCTCCAAATTGTATGTAAATGCCATTAGCCTAGGTTGATTGAGATCGTAAACAAGTGAAAGATTGGAAATTATATTGAGCCAATGAGGCAACACAACATGTACCCAAGAGGCCCACAGTTTTTTCTTTGGAGGGCGAGATTTTTGATGTTTTGGATTTTTAGTACCTATATGTATGAGTTTGTGCCAAATCAATAGATACCATTGGTAGTAGTAGCTTAATAGGTTTGGCACTTTGATGCTGGATATTATATATATATATATATAAGATTCTAGCATAGAAATTAGGAAATTATTAAAGTGGGATTTTTTACTTGTTAAAGTACACATAAATAATTTCTCAAAAATCCTGATTTTTTTGTACATGATTATTTTTGTGGAACCAGCTAGGTTTTCTACAGTATTGGGATATTTACCCTTTGTGGCCAGGGGCATATAGTAATCTATAATTTGTGGCCATGACACTTGTTCCATATCCCTCTCATCATTTTGCAAGACGTTTTATTTCCCCCATAGAGCACAAGAAACGCAGTTATCAACCAAAGGAAAGAAGGATGGTTGGATGGAACAGCCACACAACACTCTCACATGTATTATTACATCCATAAAACATCCCCCTCCCCCACCCCAACCCCACATACACATAAAAACACATTCATTCACAACACATCGCCTTCTTCCCCTCCCAAGTCTCCACATACATAACACAATTCACAGCCACATCCCCTTCACCCCCAACCCAACCCTGGGTGGGCTGAACCGCCCCTCCCCCAACCCAACCCAAACCAGGGTTTTTTTCTTCATCTTTGTGATTTAGCTGGATTGGTGATCATCGATAATACAATTTAGCCAAATTTGGCTATAAATGGGAATATGGAAGTGTAAAAAAGAAAAAAATCTTTCACATTTTTGGCTACATGCTAGAACCCAATAAATAAATCTGGCTATGTTCTTTTAAAGGTAGAAATTTGGCAACCTAGAAAACCAAATTAAAAATAAATAAAAATTAGCCATTTTTGAAAAAGGAAAAAAAACCCAACTTGCTAAATTTAGCCAGAAACAAAAAAAAAGGCTGACCCAACCCAACCCAACCCAACCCAACACTGAAGCCCACCCAGACAATTAACCGGGAAGCCCAGGGAGAGCCCAAAAATAAATAATAAAAAAGAAAAAAAAGAAAAGAAAAGAAAAGTGGAGAATTTGTAAGTGGGCGAGAGCCAATGAAAGAAGAGGGGGAAGGAATGAGGATAGAGAGGCACCAAGGGGGTTGGACAGCACCGACACGTGGCGGGAGACTACAGGAAGTCATATTACCCACAATGGATGATGGTGTCCTCATCAGTTCCCTCCCCCCCACCCCCCGCGCTAACACTAACTTAACCTGACCAGTTAACCATTCTTCATAAACTGCTCGTAAGCTACGACTCCAGTTAGTTTGAGGGCAGCCGCGCAGGCAGAGAGGGAGGGAAGGAAGGAAGGTCGCGCAGGCAGCGAGGGAGGCACGACGCTCGCTCGCTTGCTCTCTCGCTCGTTTTAGGCGTGCGTGTATGCTGGCTGGCGCTCCTGAGGACAGACGCCGAAGAAGAAAGTGGCGTGTAGACGAAAACAACAACTGCTGCTGTTGTTGTTTTTGTTTTTGTTGTGATGCACAAGTCTCACACAGTGCCACTGTTGCACTGCCATCTTCATAGTCATCGACATCATCATCGACATCCTCTTTCTCAGCAGCAGAAGGGGCAGCAGCAGCAGCATCCTCATCCTCCCCGGACTTTCTTCCTTTCTCCTCTTCATTGCTCTGGAGGTGAGTAGCAGGGGTGCGGGGGCGGGGAATCTGGTTTGGATCTATGCCAACTAACTTACTGTTAGTGGCCCTTTCTTTCTTTCCATTCCTATGGCTTGCTTTTCAAGGTTTGACGATCCTTTCTTTTTCTGTTGTTGTTGTTGCTTTTGTTTTTGTTGTGTGTTTTGCTTTTTGGTGTGGTTTTGATCTCTGTGTTAGAGAAGTTTAGCGGGGTCATGAATGTGTGGTTATGAATGATGAAGGTGTTGTGTGTTTCTTTTTATGCTGCTTTCGGATTTTTTGCTATGATTCTTTCTTCGGGGGAAGGATTTTAGTTTTGCGGCAGTTTTAGGTTTTTTTTTTTTTTTTTTTTTTT
>Ga0209611_10007467_pt1 | contig 17503 bp, 13 predicted proteins | sample S1TSphgellanicum_3_FD_187693 | JGI IMG/M metagenome (GOLD analysis project Ga0209611, IMG submission 187693) | Host-associated microbial communities from peat moss isolated from Minnesota, USA - S1T2_Fc - Sphagnum magellanicum MG (SPAdes) (version 2) | ecosystem: Host-associated > Plants > Peat...
TGTCTTTGATGTAAGAGTAAGATTTTTAGACCAACCTAGTAAAGATATGATTATTTTTCAATTGATTCTCTGTAGTTGTGTGTAGGTAATTAGCAGTGGAAAACTTCTAGGGGACTAAGAAAATTGAGATTATATGTGAAGCACTGTTGGAGTATTATGAACTGGTGTCCTTTTGGGGGAACGACTCCAGGTTCAAATACTCAGGAATTTTCAAATTCTGATTGAGGCAACTATGGAGTGTAATTTTAGGCTTCAATATACTACGATCTTTGATGGATTTTATCAGATGGAGTTCTGGTTGAAAGTGAGGTTAGTATCTCAACTTCCAGTGTGCATTCCGTATGTGACTGCCCAGCCATTTTGATTTCCTTTTAGATTTTTTGGTCGCAAGATTGTTATACTATTCAATTTACTTCTTTGTTACCCATGTTTGATCTCCATAATGAGACTCTTGATGTTTTGCCTTGTTTCATGGAAGAAAGCTACACAACCTTTGGTTAATAAAAGATGTCCTACTTTTTCTTGTGTTCTTAACTATGAAACCATTAGGAAATCTCAAAATTGACACACCTTTTTGAATTTCAAATCTTATTCAAATGAAGCAAATAAAAGTATAATGTTAAAATTCATTCAAAGATCTCTTCAATAAAATTGATATAATTTATAAAAGTTCCAAAAACAGAAAAATATAAATCAATGAAAAATTCAAACATGTTGAATTATGATTTTTCTTATTCAAACTTCATTCATTGTGTGATTGAACAAAAGAAGGTAGATAGGTAGGGTAGGTAGGTCATGGGTAGTAGGTAGGTTGTTAGGGTAGGTATTTAAGTAGTGTAAGGAAGGTTTAGGTAGGTAGATAGGTTGTTAGGTTAGGTATTTAAGTATGGTAGGTAGGGTAAGTAAATAGATTAGGTAGGTATGTCTTAGCTAAAGTACATAGTGTAAAGTAGGTAAGTAGCATATCATTTGACAACATGTATTCTAGCAAAAACCAAATGCTTTCATTATAAACACATGTGACTAAGTAATCACCATGTGACCACACATGAATTAATAACAAACCATGATGATAATCCAACAAGGCGAATTTGATTTGGTCCTCGCCTTTTTGATTGTCTTTGGGGGGGTGGGGGGGCGGGTCCCATTTGATTAGATGCTCAAATTGGCACTTGGTCCAAAAGTTCACCTTAATCAAAATTACTAATAAAAAAGCCATGTGTCTTTCATGCCTTAGGTTTCTAGTCAAGGTAGACATCCCCTTTAATTGATGTGAACATTTTAGTCAAGTTAAACTTTCTAAAAAATTGTGATTTTCTATAGTGATTATTTTTGTACAATTACTTTAACTTATATAATCCAACATAAGACTTGTTGAACCTTGGTCATGTGCATATGAAATCTACAAGTGACTTGGAGTCTTTTTCATTTGATGATGACGCAAAAATTGATCAACTTGTGTTTGAGAAGATGAATTCATTGGTTCTTCACAATTATAAAATTTGTAGTGTCATATTTTCTTATGAATCAAGATCTAGGTGATTTAATGAAGGCCAAGTTGGTGACTTAGTTTTCTTAGTTTCTTATGATGCAATACAATGATAACTTATGGATTGAACATTTCTCAATTGGAAAGATTTTAGTGAGGCAATTAACACATAAATTGAAACACAAAATGAAGAAGGATATAAGATATATGTGTGTTGTTCTAATGAACATGAAGGTGGTATGTTCATTATACAAGCTTGCACATGCATTTAAATACTTACAATGTAATAAGTTTTTTGTAATTGAAAAGTCCATATTCACTTGGTGTTGTGCAAATTTTTATATGTCATGAATGATTTTTTCAAAAATTAAGTTATATGGGGTGAAAGACATAGTTTGTTGTCGGTGATGGAGGGGTTCAACAAGCTATCAAGCTTGCCAAGTATCCAAGGGCAATTAACATTGTACGGATTCATATTTATGTCCCTTTTGAAGGTGATTATTATTTCTTCAAATCCAAGGCATATTGTGTGTAGTTGCAAGCAATTATTGATCATATGAAAAAAAAAATCGTATTTCAATGCATCAGGGTCTACAACTAATGCAAAAGTGTTGTGATTATCTTTAATTTATTAAAAGGCTACATTGGGATATTTGTTCTACAAACGAAATTTGCTCAAGGGCATCAAGCTTTATGTAATTGAGGACAAAAGATACTCGTTACTACCATGGTTGATAATACCATACAAACAAATTGGAATGTGACATTTTATGCTAAAGGCATTTACAATAGGCTTGTTACATGCAAGAATTACAATAAAAAATAATTTTGGTATACTCAAAAAGATGTTTACGAAATTTTTTATCAAGTCAAACCTAAATGTCTTATTCCTTTTGGATGTGGTCATTTGTTGCCACACACTACACGACATGATTTTGAATGGCAAAGATGAAGATGTTCATGAATTGATGCTCCAATTAAAAGTAAAAAATGTGCCAAAAAACAAAAAAGGTGTGGAGAGGAAAAACTTTGATCAAGGGGTATGAGGTGATGAGGTGAATGAACCTAATGTTGAATTTGCATTGTAATGCGATGAAATTTCTAAGGTCAACCAATGCATTGCAATGGAACAATATTAGAGAAATCATAGATAAATGCAAAATCATAAATGCATTTTGTTTTGAATTCTTGCAACTTTGTGACATTGTTTCCAAAATTGAATGCATGTTATGTTTATAATGCATGTCAACTGGAAATCAAGTGGAAATCAAATCAAATGTCAAAGTAATTCAAATCAAATCAAGAAAAACTGAATTTGATTTTATCAAATGTTTTGAACCTTCATGAGTTCTTGTCAACTACTTCTTATAAAATGGTATCACTTCATGCATTTGTGTAATCATTATGGAACATTCTTTTGATTTAGGAAATCATCCCCTAAATATGTTGAAAAATAAAGTGAATTATCAAGTGGCAACCTATAGTTTTTACATTGTGAATGTTTATAATTAGATCTTGAGATTTTAGGACATTATCTTATGATTGCAAATCATCTTCACCTTTTATCTCTTTTGCAAGTGGTATTCTTTAAAAAATTTGGTTCCTTCAACATTCACATCCCTTGTGTGTAAAGGAATATCCAAACAACCTTCACCTTGAAATGATTCAATGAATTATAACTTTCAATTAAATTGAAGAGGTAAATAAAAAGGAATTCTCGTAACAAAAATTTCCCATCATTAAGTATGGTTCCCAACACCTTTGTATAATTAGCAAACTTTTTATAGTTTTACTACATTGAGTGCATTCCACTTGTCTTTACACATTGTTTCCCTTCTTGCAATTTTGATTTTAATTTTTTTGGGGTAGTTCTGTGGTAGTTTGTCCCAACATTGCATAACAACCTATAGGTATCATTTATGATCTTGGATTGATGAGTTCCTTCCATGCTATGTGTTTTACATGTTTGCAAGTAATGAGTGTCAAAATTTCATTGTGTTCTCAATTATTGTGGTGTTGTCGAGGAATCAAAGCTTCTCCATTATACACCTTGCACTTTTGCCACCTCAACCATTTCTTTGAACAACAACTTGTTTGCTTGAATGCAAGCTTGCATTTGCTTGTGTTTATGAACCTACTTGTGATTCTACCAAATTGCCTACATTCAAAGTTGCATTAGAGTGTGAAATTATTTGTGTGTTTGCATAAGAATTTACAACTCTTACCTACCAACTTGCATTAGAGTTGGAAGCCATATTGTCATTGTGAAGTTTCTTGGTATTGAAGGTTGTGGAGTTTCTTGGTGATGGAGGATAAAGCTTCATAATAATGCAACAAGTTTCACAATGGAAGGTTAAGTTGTTATATGTTATCACATTAGTTTATAAAATTTTAATTTAGCACCATTAATAAAGGTCCCAATCTACAAATTTAATAAGATTTTCTCACTTTTCCTTGCTTTTAACATTTTCTATCACTTATTGTTAAACATTATGTTAACATGCCACATAGGCAAAATATGTCACCTATTTACTCATCAACAACACCATATGTGAACAATATTATCATAATTCCAATTTAACCATGTTATTACACTTAAGTGTGAATGGACCTTTACTAGGGTGAAAGCTATCATTGTTTTGATTATGTCCCACAATTTGTGGCCTTGCCATTAGCCTATGCCAAAAATGGTAAGGAAAAAAAATAGGCATAGAAATTATTTGCAACCAATGAAATGGGCCAACATGCACCCAAGGGGCCTAGTTCTTTTACTTTTGGGGAGGGTGGGGGTTGTTGGATTTTCATTAGTCCCATCCCACTAATTTTGAAACATTTTCCCCAAATTCCCAATTTGTTCCCCAACATGCCTTGAGAGCACTTCAATGTATCCCATATTCTTTGTCCAAAGTTCGGATTTTATAACATATATAAACAACCCAAAACAAGGAGATTACCATATATTTATTTTAGTGTTATCCCAAGCTCAATCAATTTTTTTTGTGATGCCCATCATAATAGGAAACGAATTAAACTTTGGGGGTCTTCACAACTAATGAATACAAAGTATGCTTGTGGTATCTTGGCTTGCATGACATGAAAGATAATTGATTATAATGTTATTTGAATTATTATATTTACTTTAAAAATCATGTTCAATCCAACACCCTTTCCATTCCTTGCTGATTTTCTATCTATCTTCTCATGCTCACTTTGATGTTATCTACAAAGTACCAAAAAATCATGACCAAAACATAAAACCTCAATATTGGATTCCCAAAAGGGGATGAATAACGTAAGAAATTAAATTACAAGATGAACCCAACTTAAGTCTATGTTATATTGAATTTTAAAAATGCAGTGTGTTAGGATTGTAACCTTGAGGTTTTAGGGTTTGAATTTTAGGGTTTTAGGATGAAATTTAAGGTTTAGGTTTAATTGTAATTTTTTTAGGTTTTGGGGTTTATGTTTATGATTTAGGTCAATGTTGGGTGTTTCTCTTTTGTTTTTGCAAACTACCAATTTTAGTTATAAAAAAAGTTTTAAAGAATCACCCCAATTCTATTTTTTAAAATTTCAAGTTTAGAAGAATTTTGGGTTTTGGGGTTTATGTTTATGGTTTAGGTTGATAATGGGTGTTTCCCATTTTTCTTTTGAAAACTATCAATTTAAAATTTTCAAAAAAACTTTTAAAAATCAGCCCAATTTTATTTTTTAAAAATTTCAACTTTAAAAGAATCAATGAGGGTTTCAAAAATTGAAGAAAAAAAAGTTCTAGCTAGTTTTCAAAGTGTTGGTTTTCACAAATTTAATAAAAATTGATTTTCAAAGGTGGTTTTCACAAACTAGTTATTGAAGTTAAATTTTTTTACTAGGCAAATTTGAATTTTTTTATAATGTCATTTGCCAAGTCACCTAATTAGCATAAAATTTTACTTAGCTTATGAAATAGGTACTTGAAAAAATTATTTACTATTTTGCTTGTTGGGAATGGATGAAGTAAAAATTTCCCTTTTTATAAATACAAACTCATTGTTGAAAAAATCAATGACTCGGTCAACAATAGACTAATATATGAGGAATTTGACCAAGTCATTAAAACTTTAAAACCTGATTAAACCAGATTTAGTACTTGTTCAAATGATAAATAATAGACCATCAAGGGCAAAAACACAAACCTTACTACCTCTTGATAACCTCTCAAGTACCAAAATTTTGAATATTTTTTACAAGGGTAAATTATCAAGGCGCAAATTCTCACTCCAATGAGAATTGGTTGTTATACTTACAAAAGGGGTTTTTTGATGTGGTCACCTAAGTTATCTTATTTATTAAAATTGTGGGAACTATGATCGTCAAGTAGGGAATGAGAGAAATCAAGCAAGGAGTAAAAGAACATTGAATAACATAAGAGAATACACCAAACAAAGAGCAAGAAAACACCAAGCAATGTGAGAAGACATTGACCAACAAGTGAGAAAGCAAAACAAACAAAAACATTCAGCTTTAACAAAGTGATTTTTTAAAAGAAAAACGATGTGAGTTTTTGGCCTTTTATTCAAGCTAGGCATTAGTGCTCTCCACAAGACACATTTGATGTTGATTAGCAATTGCAAGAAACCTTAATCTTAATTTGGAACCTTAACCTTAATTAGCCTAGACCTATGGTCTACCTAACTTAGACCCGAGCCCTAACTATGTTAAACCCTCACACCCTACCTATCTTAGACCTTTAGATATGAGAATTGAACCTAGGAGTTAACATTTTAACATACCCAAAGTTTAAGGTTAGAGCGGGCATTTGCTGAGGCAATTTTCAATTCATCAATTCTCTCTTGCCACTAAAGAACTACAAGTTGTTTCAGCTCAATGGTTTTGATAGGAAGTGATAATTGTTAGCTCTTTGGTTAAGAAGTAGCTTTAAAACTTGAAAGGTTCTCAAAGATGGTTTTTAGTACTATTGTTTTGTTCTAGGTTGGTTACTAGTTACTTAGACCATGAGATTTAAATTTTATTTTAAAAATTCAAAATTGAAATCAAAATTGAAATTGGCCTCAAAGTTGGAATTGGAAGTGGGAATTGGCCTTTGGCTAGAACCAGACCCAAAACTAGAATTGGTCCTAAAACTCAATTTTTTACAAGTTTCAATTTTTCATCTTCTCAAAATTTCAATTTTAATTTAATTTATTTATTACTTTTTCAGACTAGGGCTAGACATCTTGTTAGTTTGAAAGACAAAACTTAGGTATAAATTTTTTTGAATAACACATTTGAGGGTTGGGTGGGGGTTGCGGGTGGCATTAGGCATGTATGTAGTTGATATAGGAGGTCATTCAGTTTTGGCTGTGGATATTGGTAGGACCGAATTTGGTTTGGAATTGGACTTGGCAAGGATAATTTTTTCTTTTAAGAATTGAGACTCATGAGTCTTGAAATGTGAAGAATTGGGGGTTGGAAACTGGACTGGAGATTCTATCAAATTCTTTTTCAATCCTTGAACATTGGAAGTTCGTATTCAGTTGTCTCCGCCTTACTCTGGTAATGCCCTCATCCTAGGGAGACTCTAAAGTACTCTAATTGACACAAGTGAGGGTAGGATCATGAGTGCCACTTTGAACTTCTTTTCACAATGAAATCAAAACCTCTTGACTGAGATAAGTGGCTGAAATCACATCATTGTGGCCCAAATAAATGATAATGTAAGTGGACAAAGTGTGAATTGTAAAAAAATTGGCAAGTCACCAACCAAATCTTGAAGTTTAAATCGTTACAAGAAAAGGTGTCTTTGTACGTCAAGTGATTTCACTAGATTTTGAGTGAATTCATTAGTTGTATAATAAACTGAAACTAGTGAAGAAGTAGGGAATTCACTGATTTAGTGAGTAGGGATCCATGTCATGCACTCACATTTTGTAGAAGAACGATAAATAAATAAAAATTGACCCAAATGATCAAAATGAGGCAGCAAATATTTTTTAAAAAATTTGTTGGGATTTGGTACTAATCTGTGTAAATTAGTGTAATATGATAGCTCAGAGTGTGGACACCTATTTCTGGAGAGGTTGAATGCTGAGAACTGCCATGATGTTATACAAACCTTTTGGCCACCATTGTTTTCAACCATTATGACCTGTATGATCAATATACCAGATAAGTATCAACTTACCTTCTGGACATGCCTTGTGAATGTGGGAGGCATAGAGGATAATTGCAGGGTCTTCAACAGGACATGAACAATTTATGTGACTGTTGAGAATGTAACCTTTTTGGGACTTTTGAAATGTCAGGTGCAGGGGCAGAAGGTGGTAGCATTCCCTCCTCAAACCATCCATAGAGATGGGATGGAGGTAAGCCTCATCACTTTTCGAGGGAATTTGGACTGTGTACCGATATAACAGCACTCATAGGGGCAGGTGTGTTGTGTGTTCATACACAGGTCATGATTTGCAAATGTGATTGAAATTCTAGGTGTGTATCAATACCTATTTCTGATGTGACATCATATAAGAGGCTGCTTCGATTGAGATAGGATGGTCATTGAAGTGGTTGCTTGGAGTGTCTTGACTTCCATACATGTTTCCAAAGCCCTATGTGTTGTTACAGCTTAGGGGTAGAAATTCTGTCAGTCTGGAATGCTACCTAACCAATCTATAAAGGGTTCTGCACTGGAAGATTGCATGCTAAAGTGACATGAAGTTTACACTCACAAACTTGTTGCAACATGACCGAGAATACTAGGGATATTTTTGTTTATGTATGTCTCTTGAATGCTAGCTGACATCATGACTGGTTTCTCCTGTTGATTCCAGAAATACAACAGAAACTCAGGACAAAGATTTTGAGTTCGTTTTTCGAAATTTGGAACAGATTATAATGTACGTACCTACACCCACCCTAGGGAGCTGATGAAGTCAGTGGGAGAAGAATGGCAGGTAGTCACTGCCATTCATGATGACGTGATGGTCTGCTACTTTTTGAGGACACTCATAAGGTCATGGCTACACTCACTCTTATCATGTTCATTTTGGGTTTGCTGGAGGTGACACAGTGGTTGCCTCAAAATGCTTTTGTCAAGTTCCATATGCAATCTCATTGATATGTGCTAATTACACCAAAAGTTTAATCTATTCTACTGGTGCCACAAGTAATGGGTGGATGCCTAAGATGTATCCTACACAAACTCCAAAATCTGTTTTGCTCACAAAATTTTCCTAGACTTGTATGAGTTCTCAGACACACAAAGTAATGAACAACTTAAGATGATGTTGAATTTTAATGCCAATATTGTGGCAGTTGCAATGTCATTGCTGTTCAGTTGCCATCATGAAGGAGAGCACCATGAAGCATGCCAGGAGGGCATGAACCATGTCATGTGAAGATGTTGAATATGACAGGTATTTGTTGGAGTGCTATGAGGAATGCCAACTACCCAAGAAATAGGGCCAAAAGTGGCATGAATGGCAATGCCAATTTTGCTGCAAGGTCGTCAAATGCATACTTAGGCTTAACTTGCACTTCGTCACAGGGTGCCCTGTGGTTGGCATTTTGAAGATGTATCCAGTGGTGCACAAGACAAATGAGATGCAGTGGAATATGCTCTCCATCAGAAGGGTTTCATGAACTCTAAACAGGAACCTAAATTTGAAATTTCAAAGCATAAAAAGTGACACTGACTAATGTTTGAGAAGACCTCCAAAACAAACGTTCTATTCCACAATTTCCATCAAAACACGATCATGCAGGAATCAATTGCATCCAGTCCAAGACCCTCAAAGGGTGGGATGCAGCAAATAGGGTGTGTGTCTGACAGGAATCCATATACACCTAAATGGCAGAATGTTGTTGACCATATGCAAATGGGGGTGGAGAAGACACCCATACCCCAAAAATATGCCGAACATGAAGGGTACTGCTTGACCTACCAATATGGATTGTTTTCAACTCCTTCAGTTGCAGGCTTGAATCCTAAGGAATAAATGCTGAGCATGAGCTATATGTATGATTGGCAGGTTGGAGATGAAGATGTGGGAATTATTATGAGTACCTACCTAATCACCAATGCTAGTTTGATTGTGATCTGCAGCTCTTTGCTAATAGTTGCAAGTTTATGCTCAATCTTTCATTTGGCATTGATTTGTGTGGTGATGGGCATGTCAAGGAATGATCAGCATAGCAGTCTCAACACGGAAGTTGTCTTCTTCCAGGGTACTCCTCTTGAGAATGCTTTGGGGATGCTTTGACACCTTTGACAATTGAGCATGGCATGGTCAATGATGAATTGATGCATCAGTTTTTTGCTTACTACCAAACACATGGCCCTCAAATTGCTTTTGAAGAGTGTGTCGTTGCCAATTTCATTCATGTGGCAACACCTCAATATACATGTCTTGGAACATGGACCTACTAAGGCCTCCTCAAAGGCCTTTGTGGAAAGAAGGTTGGTAAAGAGACATACCCGATGTAACACGCTCATTGTTCCTATCAATGACTCCCAGCATTGGAGTCTCATGATACTAAAGAGAGGGACGTACTACCACATGAACCCCAAGCCAGATTATGACCCTCACAATAATATTTCTGCAAATGAGGATTTTGTTTGCAAAATGTTGGGAAATTATGCAGGGCAAGTATAATGGAAATGAAGTAGATGATTCAATAATAAATGGATGCAGCCAAATGTGCCAACACAAACAGGATCTTCGGAGTGTGGTTGGTTTTTGTTAATTACTTTGACATGTACATTCAACAGAGGTTCGTGGCCACAGAAATGGAGGAGTTTGAAGTGGTGAGCAATACATTATGCACAACCTTCATGTAATTGTATGCCTAGGTGTTGGTTTCAAGTGAAGGGTTATGGTTGAGTTTAATTGTTGAATTTTCTTTTTGTTCCTCATGAGGCTTGATACAATGTTGGATAGCAGGTGCAATTCACAGAAGGTTGGTTTGCGTATGATAATGCCACTGCAATGTGGACATGACTTGAGGAGGCCATTTGGACCGAATTGTTTGGCCCAACTTTTGAGAATGTAGGGCCAGGGCAATTAGTGAAATCATCAAGGAGAGATTGGATTGCACCATGGGCATGCAGGCATGTATCAGAAGAAACTGAACAATCATCAATCCTCATGTATGGCAGTCCTCCAAGGATGAGAGGAAGTCCACATACTAAGGAATCAAATAGTGCAACGGAGCATATGGATACCCACAAGGGTGTTCAAAGAAGGGACCAAAACAACTAATACAGATGTCTCTCCTGTAGGGTCCAAGAACCAGAAGCAAGTGGAGATGGAGGGTCGTAGGGACTTCATAAAAGAGTGTGCTGTAGAAGATGAGGAGTGGAAATGGTCTCCTGTCTATCTCCTGCTCAGAGATTTTTCTGGTGTTTCTGCATATGTGCCTTGTCCCTGGAAGCACACAGCTGAAGAATGGTATTTGATTCAGAAGTTCATTCAAGCCAAATTCTTTCTCACTCAAGAAGATCAATGCATTAGTATTGTGGTAGCCTCACAGTACACATGGAAATTACATTTTTCTGAAAAAATAACAGATTTGGATTTGAATAGATTGTCACAGCAATTGGAACATGTGAGCCAAGAAAAGGTTTTTGGCAGTAACCTATCACTAGTCCAAGATCTCATGAGGAGCCTTTTGGATGACATGTGGATGGACTCGTGGAGGGACCTTATTTGGGAGGAAATGTCTGAACCATCTGTCAGGAAAAGTTGAGAGGAGCAGATACTTGCAAATGATATTGCCTGCTTCAAAGCTCCTTTAGAACCTCCTGGGCACCAAGAAGTGTTGAAGAGGGTATACCACTTTGTTATAATATTTCATTTACTTCTTTGTTAACCATGTGTGATCTCTGTACTGTCTTTGATGTTTTTCTTTGTTTGGGTTTGTGTTGATTTTCAACTTTCTCCACGTTGGTGTTGTCCAACAATTGCATCTAAAAGGTTATGAGGTAATCAAGGGAGTGTTGCTTGTGGGTCTCCTACTGTTTTGATGGGGTTTATCTCTTTCACTAGCAAGAGGAGGACATGGTCTATTCATTTGGAAATTGACCAATTGTGAAAACACAACAATGTATTCCTCAGCAGGCATGTTTGGAAGAGCACATGGACTTCATTTCAAATGTCCCAGGTAAAATGAAAATAGGAAACTAGAATGTGAAAATCATGAACTTCAACAATCATTATGAGGAATACATTATTCCCAGAACTTTGAAGCAACTTGATCAGATCAGTGAAACAAGAAACCCCTTAGAACAAATCCAACCATATTGTCTCTTCACAACATTTTCTTGCTTGTAGCGCCAAAAACATCCTAATCCTAAATATGTATTGATTGTCATTAAAGTCCTCACAATAGGAACCAACAGAACAAGCAACTGATGTCTGACTTCTATTTCCCTCCTAATACAAATGTTTGGGGAAGTCACTTCCATTTTATCCCCAAATGTTGTTCCAAAAAAAAAAAGGTGAAACTTATTTATTGAGAAATAAATTTTATGATTTACTTAAATGTGATTAAGGTGCTTAGAATTCATTATAAGGATATATTTAAATATGTTCTAAATATTATTTTCAATTTTGATGAAATAATTCATCATTTCATAGCATATCAAAAAGTACTTCTCTGTCTTAAGTGTTCCAAAAAATATACAAAGTGGCACCTTCCTGTGTATAAATGCCAACATTTTGGAGCTTTGCATTGACAGAAAATACTTGAAATCCCCCATGAGCCACTCACCATTGAGCCACTCAATATGACAATATTACTCCCAAACTAGTAATTTGAGAATTTTACATTCCTTCACCTAGTCATTTTTTTGTGGCAAGATTTAGTCATTTTGCTAAATACAAAAAATCCCAAGTAAAATGGTGAAGGGAACTTATTGGAAAATTTCCAAAAAAATCACCACAGTTTGAGGAAAGCAAAGATTTATGGACGATTTGAGCAAATTTCTAGCTTTCGTCTTTTGGAACCACCATATTTGGCTAATAGGTTCTAGTGGTTCCCCAACATTCCTAATTTTTTTACTTCTCTATTTGCCTTGTAGCCAGATTGGCTAAATCCTCTTTGTGGCTGATTGCCACTTTGAGAAAATTGAAAAAGAAAATAGAAAAAAGAAAAAACACTGCCTTCACTTGCTACTCATGGGATCATGGCGTGATTGCCAGCCATGTCACATAATGGAATACCTTTAACCTGATCCAATGGTAATTCAAAAGTCAAGAGGTCGGAACTACAATTTGTGATGTAGCCAGAGTGACGATGATGTACAGGAAATTTTAACCAAATTTGGCTACAAGCTAAATATGAAAGCAAAATTTGTTGAATGTCCTTTTTTCTTTGCTACCTACTTGAACCAGTGTAGAAATCTAGTGATATTTCATAAATTTTGGTGAAAATCTGGCTGTTGAAAATCTCCAAAAAAAACTTGATTTTAGCACTTTTAGTTTCCAATATAGCTTTCTGGCTATGTACAGCCAGCAAAAAAAAAGGCTGATGCGCATGTGTGTGAACAAGTTATGTCAGAGTGTCTGGTGACTGGTAATGGGTGGTAATGGCCAGGATAACTAGCTACTATTGACCTAGGGTGAAAGCCCATCACTGTGTCCGATCACCATGCCTGCCTGTGGCACTCTTGGCCCTTGACTGCATGAGTTAAAAAGATAAACAATGGTTGGTACTCAAATAAACTCACTTCCTTTTTGACTATTTCCAGCTTGACACAGTTCTATAAGGTAAATTTTCAGAAGTGATGATACCTAGCAATTTTCAACAGTAACATAGTTAGCAAAAACTATGTCCTACATGCACCACAATTTCATGTCTAACACAAAAATTGCTCAAAAGTCAAGTGAGCAGATAAACCTCATAGGGACCTATCCAAGGAAGGCCATTGAACCATGGGCTTCAACTCAAGACCAGTGCAACATCCACATGCATGGTTAACTCAGTTTCTGTTTCCACTACCTACCTACTCACAACCCTTATCTAGGTAGTATGTCCTGACTACTGACCATGTTCTTGCATCTACTCACCTAGTAGCCACCTAATATCTTACTGCTTCTGTACAGGTCTAGCCTGTAGAATATATGTCACCAAGACCCCTAACCCAACATCAACTCAGTTAAGGTTCTATCTACAACTGAGTCATAGGAGGATCCAATGGATGGTGAGTTGGTGGCTGTTGCTTCAGTCTCAATGGGCATGTGGTCCCCAAACCAAGTTGAAACCTAAAGATATGCAGTGTTTCTTTTACTGGTGAAATTTCGCCAAATTTCGACCTGAACAAATATGATTTCAACATCTACAAACGATTTTTCATGAGAAAAATGGCTCGAACTGGCCGCATTTTGAATTCTTAAAATTCCAAATCATCAGAGTCTTATGATAACTTCCCAGAAGGTAGCCAAGAATATAGAAAGATTCTTTTTTTTCTACCTCCATATCGAATATGTAGCCAAATTTGGCTAAATTATTTTCTGGATGATTGTCACTTTTGCTACATCATGGAATCCTTAAATGAAACCCTGGAACTCCAGAAACCAACTTGAAGCAAGTAGGTCACCTATGTGAACATTTGGATAATTGATATCCTAGTGGAATTGATATTTTACGTTTTTGTCTTAACCATATGTGAGTAGGCTTCAAAAAGTCAACACTTGATCTGGTAGTGCGGGAAAGGAGATGCTGAATCAATATTGCCCTTTACTAAAAACAGCACCAGTTGACATCCACTTAGGGGCCAATAAACAGTTCCAACATGTATGAATAATAACACCATACATGTGAAACATGTACAAAACACATGATGTCAAGATGTCCAACACCCAACATGTACAAACACTCAACTTGTCCTACAAGTTGAGTCGAGTCTTTACATACAAAAGTCATGATGTACCAGATGTACAACAATTGCAACATTACAACAACAAGATGTACAACACCCCTGAATAAACACAAACCTTTACAAAAGTCATAGATGTAAAACATGTAAAACAAGCAAACATGGAAACATACCGAACACCTAAAGGTATTATGCAACAAATGCAAGACACCATAGACAACTATTTACAACATGTTTACAAGCAACACCCAAATTGTGTTACCTATTTCACAACTTCTCAACTGATCTTATGGCCTTCACAATTCTCCTCTCTCTTTCTCTTCTCTGCCCTCCATTGCTTTCTTGTACATCTCGTCACTGATTTCTGGTTTGGCATCGGCAACTTTTGAATTCAAATGCTTTAGTCATTTGCAATTGAAAAAAAAATGCGAAAGAAAAAACAATCAAGGATGACAACAAGCCGGGCTGAAATCTTAGCTCGTTGTCATCTTTTGCAACTGAGGAAAAAAACATTAAAAGGCGATGACAAGTCAAGAGGCTTGTTGTCGTCTTCTACAATTGAAGAAAAAAAATCAAGGATGACAATGAGTTGGGATCCTAGTTCATCATCATCTTTTGCAAGTGAGGAAAAAAAGTTTAAAACAATGATGAGTTTCCTGGCTCATCATTGTCTTCTACAAGTGAGGAAAAAAAAGCTAAGAGACGATGATGAGCCGGGAGGCTCATCATCGTCTCCTGCAACCCAAGAAAAACCAACATCGAGGTTTTTTTTCTTGGGTTGTAGAGGATAATGAAGAGCCGGAAGGCTTGTCGTCTTTTTCTAGATTTCTGTGATTTTTTTGGTTCTTTTCTTGAATTATAGAAGATGATGATGTGTGGGGTGGTTCATCATTGTTTTCTACAATGTAAAAAAAACAAAACAAAAAACAAGGACAAAGCACATTCGTTGTTGTTTTCTACCTTGGTTTCATAAGAAGAGCAGAAGACGAAAACAAATGTTGCATTTGTCGTCATCTTCTATCATAATCTCATAAAAACAACAAAAGATGAAAACGACTGCAATGCTCATAATCATCTTCTTTGCAAGGGGACAAGAGTGAAAAAGAAACAAAGAAAAAAAAGGGCTGATGTACACTTACTTGCCACAAATGCACAAGTTATCTTTTGGAACAACATTTTCTTCATCACCACTTCAACAATGTCTTTTGCAACACTGTTTCTACAACATCGTTTTCTACAGCATCATTTCAACACCGCCTTTGCAACATCATCTTCTACAACAGCGCTTCAACACCACTTTTGCAGCACCATTTTCTACAACATCGCCTTTGCAACATCATCTTCTGCAACATCACTTCAACACCGCTTTTGCTCTTGAGTGGCGACAAGGTTTAGAGTTTTTGGTGGGGTGGAGGTAAGTAGTTGGGGTTTTAAATGCTTGGACAATCAAATAGATTTTTTTAATGAGTACCCTTGAAGTAAGTGAGGGAAAAAAAAAGAAAATGACCCAACCTCAATGCTTGCAAGAGATCCAATAATTGGGATGAACTTGAGTTCATCCCAAATGGAACTGGTGCAGTCATAGGGGCGGGGTCACTCCGGCTCACTTTTTAAGCATGTCATTTGTTACAACCAAGCATTACAAGTAATTCCTGAGCTCAGACAGAAAGTGCATAGCAAGCCATCTGGTCATTTGCTGCAATGAAATCCATAGACCCGGCCAAGACAGTAGAACCGTCATTGGTTGAGCTTGTGCCCCGAAGTGGAATGTTGATCAGGATACCTTCCGGTGGCAGCTGTTCAATGTCACCTACACCTGCTGAAATTCCTCCTCCTTCATTACCTGCCATCAACACATCCAGATCTTCTCAAGGGTACCATAAGAAACCTGAAGGCCACATGAATCTAAGGGTGGCAAACCTTGCAAACGAGAGGAATTTTTGCATAACTTGGCCTTGGCTGGATACGCATCATGTAGGAATAGAAACTAAGGCTTGTTATGAAATCAGCTGGCTTCCAGTAAAGAGGAAGTTGCGGTTGAGCCCTGCCAATTCTGATAACAATTGCAACCTTGCTTGCACAACAAATCCAGCACAAAACAAGGAAAGGAGAAAGCAGGTCAGAATGGTCGTTGGTTTTGTACCTGGAGACTCAGTTCCTGCTGATGAAGCTGCCATTGGATTACCAGAGTTCGAGGAGTGAGATGCAATCGACCTCCACAAGCTGACTCCGTAAGTGACACAAGGCACCACAGTGATGGCAACTAAGAAAAACAGCTTCATGACCCAAATTACATCAGCAATGGACAAAGCTGCACTTGGTGCAGCAGCAGCAACAAGACTGGTCTGTGATCCTGCCAAGGTGGGGGGCTGCACAATGGCAGCTACAAAGGAAAATGCCCTACCCATGATTCTCCAGTTGTTTCCTGAATTCTGTTGTGAGCCTACTGGTGCTTGAAAAGAAGCTGAAGAAGTTCTTGTGAACTTGTTGGATCGATATGTTCAAATTCAGACAACTCAAGAACATGAAATGAAGGTGATAGTGTGTGGAGATGGTGTTGATATATAGGGATGGATGGAGGCCAAGCTGGTTAATGCGATTGTAGAGAAAGTTCTTAAAAGTTGAATCTTCCTTGTTGCTGGACACAACCATGTGCAAGATGTATAACAAGATAATCAAATATTATGGTAACTTTGAGAAAAACCATGTCTGAACACTCATTCACAACTATGTGCAAGATGTATAATAGGATAATAAAGTATGCTAACTTTGAGGAAAAACATGATGTTTAACACTTGTTCACAACTACACATGTGCAACTAGGTATAACACGAAGCCACCTTGAAGAATTAGAGTGTCTTTAAACACTTTACTTTGACACAACTGTGTGCAACATGTCCACCAACCGATGCATGTCCAATAGCCATGAAATGGTGGAACAGAAGACATTTGGGCCCCAGATAAAAGTAGGTCCAGACTTACAAGTTATTCTGTTTGAGCTCAAGACACTTGGGAGCATCTTCCACAGTCATCAGCCTGCATTCATGTGTGTATAACAAAATCTCAAATACCCCCAACAATGTCTAAGCAGCTCCAATGTGTCCAACACCTTGGAATCAGCAGGCAGTCTAACAAATCCAACATCCAAGTTTTCAATCAGG
>Ga0209611_10007468_pt1 | contig 17503 bp, 8 predicted proteins | sample S1TSphgellanicum_3_FD_187693 | JGI IMG/M metagenome (GOLD analysis project Ga0209611, IMG submission 187693) | Host-associated microbial communities from peat moss isolated from Minnesota, USA - S1T2_Fc - Sphagnum magellanicum MG (SPAdes) (version 2) | ecosystem: Host-associated > Plants > Peat...
CCCCCCTTTTTTTTTTTTTTTGGCTATTTCAATACAGGTGGAAAAAAAAAGTATGAATATGTTTGGCTACATTATTGGCAACCATCCACCTCTTGTGTTGGTTTCTATTAAAATGGCATTTGAGTGGAATCCCGTAGTGGCAAGCTTTACAGGAATAAGGGCCCCATGAGGCAGAGTAAAAGCAGGCTCAATTCCTGTAAAGCCTACCCCCAAGGGCTTTACACAAAGTAAAGGCTGCTATGGTCTTCAAGAAAATTCCTGTGATACCGCCCGGTATCATGGGAAGAAAGTAAAAATATTAATGGGCATTTCAAAAATTGTAATGCCCGCGTCTGAAATGTCTACGGGCATTACATTTTTCAAAATACCCACTGACATATTATGCTATGTAAGCTGACCTACAAGTACACTAAAAAATAAATCTGCCCAAGCTTTTAGGATTTTTATGATAACCTCTGGTTCCTTTGGGCTTTTGAAAATTTGGAAATCAAAGAACCTCTGGTTCTGATTTTTAGGAAATGTTTTTGGAATCAAAGAAGCTCTGATTCTCACTTTTTTTGAGAATCAAAGAGCCTCTGGTTCTTTTTGCCATTTATTTTAAAGAACAAGCAATTTTATAGAAGGTTATTTTTCAATTCTGAGGTTTAGTGACAACCTTGAATATATGTATATCAGAGCTGGTTTAAATTTTTTTGAGAACTGTGATAATATATCTTAAAAGAACAGCTGCAGAACTGTTAGTTGTTAGGTGTCATTTCTAATAACCACCCAGCACTGGTCTTACTCTGAACCTGAAAAATAGAACCTCTCAATTTGAGGCAAGATTTTCATTTTCCACCAACCAGGAAAGGATGAGAAATTCATATTATCGCATTTTTCCCAGGCTGAGATACATTGTTAGGAGGGAGATCCAATGACTTGGGTTTGAAGCTTTCATTCCGATTCATGAAGTTCAAAAGCAGCTCATTCCCATTGTGTAATGAGCTCTGCCCCTTTGTGGCAACGAGTTCAAATGAGCAATAGTTTGAAAATAGGAAATCTTCTATGTTGTGTAATGGAGAGTGTTGGTAGTGTGTTTTTTTTTTTTAGGTGAGAAATTTGGGTGAGATGGCTACTAAATCTTGTGATTGTGTAGGCAATATGGCTATTGTGGGTAAACATAGGTAGCAACTAGTTACGCTTCTTAAAAACCAAACAAATGGTTGTGGCTATTGCTTGCAAATTAAAATCAGAAGGTTTGGCAATAATTGTGCAAAATGTTTAGCTTCTATTGGCTACTCCCCAAAGTTTAGAGTGGGTAGAATGGCAATAACATTGGGGGAGTGCATCCTCTATTGGTGAACTTGCATTCTACTCATGGACTCATGAGTCATAAATCTTTGCTCATCTATAATCGTCGACATGACCTGTAGGGGAATTGAACCCTCATGTAAAAGATCTTGCCCACTACTGCAGAAACCACTTGCCTAAACACACGCACAAAATGTCAATTATAACTTAATATTCATTTAGCATACAAAACTACACCCCTAAAGAAACTAGTTTACATTTTGTAATCACAAAAATCCCAAAACCAAGTAAAATGGCAAATAGTTGAAAACATGGAAAAGTTATTAAGTGCATGGGAACATGCTGCCAATTAATCAAATAGAGCTTGTGTCAAACTACAAGTCTTTGCCCAATGGCCCATTGCTAATCAACAAATGCATATTGCCATGTGGACATTTCTCACAAGATAAGTTCCAAAATCCAAAACCTAAAATAAAGGCCAGTAACAAAATCCAAAACCCATAGAATGCCATAAGCCTTTCAAGTTTCAAGAATGAACATTGTAATGAATCTTCTTTTCCTTCCTAGTAGCTATGGTTTGAGTATAAGGAAAACTCAATGCTGTACAAATCTTGTGAGAACATCTTCACACACAAGTCCAAGTGGCTAGTTAGATAGTTACAAAGTTTGCCCTTCATGAAAAACAAAGTGTTGAAGCAATGTTCAACCTTAACGAATCCCAAAACCTAGCACATGGCAAGTCTGGCAAGCTTCACATACTCAGAGATGGATTGAATGAGTAGTCGAGATGTTGATATAAACAACCACAACTTCAAATGGTTGCACTGCTTGTCATCTTTTTTCAAGATTTCAACTAAGTTGTGGACCATGGTTGTTTTAAAAAAAGCTTGCAACTCAAGCTTCAACTTATCCAATGGAATAGTCATCAACAATTCTCCAATTTCCTTTGGCACATAATAGAAAGAAATAATGACCTCCAAGTGAAGAGGGACAATGCTTCAACTTTTGTAGCAAGCCACTAACGCGGATAGACCACACTAAAAAACACTCATAAATTCTTGATTAGGAAAACAAGAATCTAATTTAGCTATAAGAGCAAAGGTTGCCTTTGAGCATTGGAGCTGAACCGAACCACACATTTGAGAAAATGATGTAAGGTTCATTAACAAGGCAACCCTGATGGTCTGCTGCCAACAATGAACCCAAAATGTGTGATCATTGAACTTTGTGGCACACTAATCATTATCACTTGAAGGGGATTTAGTGAAAATCAAAGGCAATACTTCATGTTTACCATCCAAAATTTTGTGAAATCCATTGAAAATTTCATCTTTGAACTTGCATTCAAGGTCACTGTAAAGTTCATACATCTTGGATTTGCACATCTTGATAGCTTCAACAAAATCATAGATATAAACATCTCACCCTTAAGCATATTTGATCAACATGTGAACCAACTCCAAAAATGGCAAGATGCAATGGAGGCCAGGAATCAACTCAATATCTAATAACTTTTGGACATTGGATTTTACACCACTTCCATTTTCAATCTAATCTTCCCACATCTTCACAATGAAGATCTTCTATTCCAACATAACCTATGTCGTAACCCCCACTTTGAGGGAAATATGAAGATGAAACTCACATTCCCAAAATTGGGACTTGGAAGTCCTCCGGGACTCCCGAAACTTCAAAGTTCAATTGTAGGTGGCAAAACACCTCGCATTGGGGTGTTGTTTATATCATTGGAAAAATATTGAAGTTTAGACATCGAAAATGGCCTCGCATGGGCCATTTGAACATCTCCAACACAAGTTATGGCAAAAAGAAGGGGCGAGAGTCAAATTGCCAACTAAAAGTCGGGAATCAATTTGACCCCGGTGTGTGCAGATGGAGTGCGACACACCGTTGGAAAGCTCTTGAGGAAAGCTACAACTTTGCTTTAGAACTCATCTTAATCGGAGGTCTGAGCAAGAAGTTATGATTGCTCAAAGTCCTGGGAGTCCAAATCGGGATAGTTTCGAGACTCCTCCTTGGGAGTCTCGAGACAAAAAGCCATTCGGATGTGGGTGCCGCAGGGAGGCACAAAGTATACTATATGGGGGAAGGTGGTGGCTTCCCCCGAGTTCGGGCCGTGGTGAGTCAAATGAGTCCAGAGTTGCCCGTGACTTGTCCTAGCACCAAGGGTGTTCCAGAATGTGAACTAACCAACTTGTGGTTGGTTTGATGTAGGTTTGAGTGAGTGAATAGCTTGTCACTCTTCCTAGTCCAATCCCGGAGCTTTAGCACGCCCCTCTAACCCTTCTAGTGTTGAGAGCTGGGAGCGTACCCCAAGTTCCTCACAATTCCGCTGTGAAAGTAATTTAGACCCAACTTGGGTCCAAGTAGGGACTTGGGAATGCGTCAACTTGCTTGTAAGGAGACAATATGGAAATCCAATGAGTTTTGATGTTCTGCAAAATTTTATTACCTTTGGTGTTAAGGAGAGGTTAAAGGTTCTATAATTTAAACATTTTCTTGGAACTTTGGGCAAAATAGAAATGCAAAGTTGGAACGCATCTTCCAGGTGCATGGAAAAAAGAACTTGAATGAACAAGTTGGTGTGGTGTGCACAATAATGGACAACCACCAAAAAAGGAACAAACTATTCTTCCAATTGCACATAAACATTAGTTCTACACCCAATAAACATAGATCCATCATTAGTTCCTATAAAAGCAAACTTTTGTTTAATTTCAGCTTTTGTAAGCGAACCTGAGTCAATAAAATGCCAACATTATTTTGTAGATGTTTTCAATAGTAACACCATTAATGACCTCCATTTTCAACAAAAATTCATTTGTCATTAATTTTTGAAAATATATCCATGAATGCAAATCCTAGATTCATTATTAGTGGTGGTGATTTCATTAGCAGAAAGAGCAAGGAAAGGAGATTCTTTCACCACCTTTTTTGTGTGTTGCAATACTAAATCATTCATGTATTCTTTGCAATCTCCCAACCCAAGATATTAGACTAATGTTTCTAGGGCATGTTTTTGACTTTGAGAAAATAGAAGAAATCCTTGAAGGATTCATAATCTGTCATGGGACGACATCCTTTAGCAAATAAAGCACAAGAAAAAAATTGGACATTCTTCTTTTTCTTTTTCCCAATCTCCCCCAAAACCAACTAATGAGTCACATTGTTATGAAGATTGGCAACATATAATGCACATATTTGGGATAATAGTAAATATTACCCTTTACCATCCTAGGGGTATCTACCTTGGCTTTCTTACGATCAACATGCTTATATAAAGAATCCAACTTTGCATCCAATAATCTTTCCCTACTTTCAATGGTTGTGCACATTTTGCACCAAACCTAGTCAACAATACCATCACTTGTAGCCACTCATTCAGCCCAAGGTAATTTAGTTGACCAAACATCTTGAAATGTTTAGTGAGTTTCATACTTTTTGTGTTTGAGATGTTTTTCTTAGTCTTTGATATGCTTATCCTCTTCTAACAATTTTATAGGAGGTGCTCTAATGGGCCGGGAGTTAATAGACATAACAATGCCAGAAGAAGATGAATGTGAAGGTTATTAGGGTTAAAGTTCCAAAAATAATCTTATATCTAAAATTGGGAGGCGGTTGTTGAGGAGGCATCATACAAAATACACGATTAAAAAAACTAAGAACCTAAGTAAATAAAAGTGAACACCAAGTTTCAAAAGCACACTACGGACTTGGTTTGAACTATGGACTTTGGTTTGAACTTCATGGAGAAAAGAAACTCAAAAGCTCATTACGGACGTGGTTCAAACCTCATGAAGAAAGGAGGATGCAACTCACAAGAGTTCCAATGAGATGGGAGTTGCAACTCAAAAACATAATGCATCAAAAAGGAAAAGAAAATCAAAAAACTTACCAAATTTTTGGAGTGCATTTTTATTGGTACACTAAGCTTGCATGTCTACATAGTACTTAGAGATGCTATAAAATCGTAGATTGAAACTTCCATTGGCTAGCTATAAAAGGCTTGCTTTTGCCTTTATAGCAACTGCAAGAGACTTAAATCCAAAATTAGAACTTAGAACTTTGATGTTGGAGCTTCAAAGTTTTGGATCTCAATGTTCAATGCACATTGCACATGTAACTTAAACCCTAAAGCTTGCAAAAAAATCCAAGTTCCAACCCACTTTGTTAGAATTTTGGATTTTGAGTTTTAATCTTAAGCAAAAAATAAGATTAGTGAGTGATTATGATATGTATAATTGCTCTTAATTCAAAAAATGCAATTTACAAGCATTGGCTTGCCAAAATTTAGAAACAATTCAAGAATGAATTCCTATGTAGACTAAATTCTCTATGTTGTCAACTTGCCATCAAAATTCAAACTTTGATGAATGTGTGCAATAAACTAAGAAGTGCAATATTCATGAAAGGTTTGAGTTAGGCGAATGATTACAATAAATGAGCTCTATAGTTGTTGATGATGGCCAATACAACGTGACCAAAGGAGGAGTGGTGAGAGGTTCTAATTGATAAGTAGAGAGAGGCGACAAAAAGAATGTGTGTGAGAATCATAGATGATGACCACAATGGTAGCTACTTTCGCCTTTCAATGACCTAGGCTACATCTGGTGTTAGATTTGATGATCTCCAAAATCCAATGGACCATGGATATGGCAATCCTATAACTCTAGAGGATGAACTATTCGTAAGATTTGCCTTTTCATCATGCCACATGTGGCTATTTAAGTCAAAAAAATCCCCTAACAAAATGCACTAGAGATCCACAGGGTCCTGTGGGGTGGAGGGAAGTGCCTATAAATCACCCAAAAAAATACACTGGTGCTGGGTAAATGCCATTGTGCCTGGTGCGGTGCTAGTGAGGAATTACTGGGCAAGCCCAAATTTCCAAACAGGTAGAAATACAGGCACACTGGGATGTACCGTGCCCACTCCATTATGTAATGGTTTTCAAGTGGATTTGCCTGAGGATTTTGCAGAATGGTCTTGTAGATGATGACTCTTGACAAGTTCAGTCCAGTAGACCCCAGAGGACCCCTCCATTTTGCCGTTATCACAGAACTAAAATTAGACAGAAAAGCCATAGGAAAACCATTATGTTCCCCCCAAAAAAGGAACTCAGAATTAATCACAGTAACATACACACATGACAAACATTCCAGTGTTGGTCTGGACTCTTCTAATGTATGTCTGTGCCTGGTAATAACACAGGTTTCAAGGCCCTTAGCAAGGACCCTACCAGTCTGGTGTGAGCTGGGGCGACACCAGCCTTACACTAGTACCAGCCTGGTACAGACTTTAGGTAATACCAGCCTTGTAAATTTTTTTATATTAGACACGACACCAGGTACATATTTGTACCAGCCAAAAATTCATCTTGGACCCAATGCCAGGATCAGACTGGTATGAAAGTTTTAAAGAGCTCCCCCTACCAGCCTAGTATGGGCAAGGAGAAAAAACAGCCCCCAGCCACAGGCTTTTTCTTGGTGAAAAATATTCACAAATGGCAACACTGCCTGAAATTTCTGGCAAAAATCCCCATTTTCTGGAAAAAAAGATTGCCAAACTTTGGCTGTTTTTCGGAGTGTGTTGCCACAAGTCTCTCTACAGGCTACAGTTTTAATGATCCTGTACAAAAGTGTTTCCAGTTAAGGCGAAATCTGTTTGAATCTGTCTGGTGATGCTCGCCAGTGTTGCAACTTGCTACAGTATAATGGAAAAAAAATGAAGACTGCCCCCTGCCCCTGCCCCCCTCCCTCATACCAGGACCGGGCTTAGTCTGTTCAGAAGTCTATACCAGACTAAAAGCATCTCCAACAACGCTCAGTATGATGTGACAGTGCAAAAATATTTCTCACATCCAAGTTTTAGTTCCTAACTTTTTTCCAACCCCACCCATACAACTGAAACTGGGACTGTAAGTAGGTGGGAGATTTACTAATAGCAACCCACTTGGACTACCCCAATCAAACTATGTCGCCAATGGAAACAGGGAGCAGTGAATAAATACAATTTCACTGTGTTTACTAGACTGTTCAAGGGCTCCTGCAGGGCTCTGAATGAAAGCTGTGCATTTTTTCACACGGTCCCAGTAGTCTTCCAATGGATTCACTGGATTTTTTGACTCATGAAAATCAACCAAAATTTCCAGTGCAGTGTCACATACTGAACATTGGTGGAGATGCTCTAACACTGGAACATTCCTGTGAGAGCAAATGGAAAACTAGGTACCCATAAAATTGTTCCATAAAACTAGGTACTCTCTCTTTCTCTCTCTCGTCCCCATATAATTATTCCATAAAACTAGGTACTCTCTCTTTCTCTCTCCCCCCCCCTTGGAGACAGGAGGTGGCAGCAAAGCCAATAAATGCCTGGTAGGGTTCTTACAATTTCAAAAAGCCTAGAGCTGCCTGCAGCACCTGGGTCCTGCAGCCTGCTGTATAACTTAGTTCACCAGTGACCATTTTCAGATTCCTCAGAAAGACCCCTCCCTCCTGCAGTTCCAGATCTTGTCCTCTCCAGACATCAGATCGTCTTTGAAGTTCAAACAGGAGGTGTTCCCTGGCATGACAATGAAGCTTACGACCCCACAACACTTGCTACTACTGCTAAGTTTTGTTTTCTAGTCCACGATCTCCAATCCAATCGAGACTCGTCGAGACTCGTCGAGACTTTTGTAGGAGAAAAACAATTCCAGTACCCACACATTTTCCAACATGGAGAGCTTTGCTTTCTCTTTTCTTAGTTTTTCTAATACACGATCTCCAATGCAGCAGCAGAGGGATTATTAGAGAGAGAGAGAGAGAGAGAGAGAGAGAAAACCAGTTTTTCTTTTTGGATGTGTGTGGAATTTATTATACGGCTTCCGACAGCACGTGATCGGTTCATGGCTCGACACACGTATAATTTTCTCGACAAAGGACGTAGTACTACACTGTTGAGTTGAGAATCGAGGAGATATTGCAGCTGCATGAACTACGTAGTACGAACTACCCCATCGTCACCAACTGAACCAGAAACCTATAGGCCGGCTGCAGCAGTAGATTAAGAAATTACCGCACCGCAGCTGCTGGGAGGGATGGCGATGATCGAGCAGCTTCTTCCTATTTCAGATACTGATCGCATTACCCGGCTGCAGTAATAATATTCTCACGTCATGGCGATAATATATTTACTCATCCAAGAGGTATTGAAATTCTTTTTATTGCCTATGGTGCTTTTACTCTAGAAAAACACGGATTCGAAAAGACACCTTTCCTTTCCTTTTTTTTTTTTTTCCATCTTGAGAATCTACTAAGCAAATTTCAGATTGAAACTGCTCAAAGGACTACTTACAGGGAACCTAAAGTGGTCCTGTACCTAAACCCAGTTTCAATGAATCATCCTCACTGAAATATATGATCATATTCTAGTGCTACAGCAACTGTGAATGATAAAAGCCTGCAGCACGTAATTATGTGCAACAAAGTGCACGCAGCTGATCTGCAGCTAGCTACCTCCAGATCACAGTACTTCGATCCAAGTATCAGAATTCTTTTAGGACGCATTAAGATTCAGGGTATGTACAACAGCGCCCCCATTTGCATGGCAAAAAAAATTGATTAGAGATCATCATCGCACTTAACTTCATTAAGTAATTAATTCCAGTCTTATAATATTGTGATTAAGAAGAGAAAGGATGCAGCTGCAGAGAAGATTTAGATTCGAATGAACAAAAATAGCAGCTGGAATCAGCATCACCACCACCCATGATCGGTCCTGCAGCTGGTACATCAGTCCAGTGCATGCAACACTAAAGAAAATTCTCCACAGTATGATCCCCAGAGCTCTGTACAGCTACTCCAGCTCAACTTTCTTGTCGTTCGACAAAGACGCAGCCGGATTGCGTCGTGAACTTAATGCAATTACTAGACGACAACGTACTTATAAGCTCATGTAGTTAGAAACAGTACTGTAGTAGAATATTGAATGAGAAGAAGTCTACGAAGAAGAGGAAGAAGAAGAAGAATGAGCGAAGTGTGTGCCTGCAACGAAAAAGTCTGAAGCGTAACTACAACGATGATGTGTGTGAAGATTCAGTATTCGGCAACAGCTGCATGAGGGAAAGATCATGATGAATCTTCTGATAAGACATGATCTTGTTTTGGAGCACCTTGAGAGATGTAGTAAAACTGCAGCAACTTGACTGGCATTAGAAGGAACTACGCGAGATGAGATTGAAGTCAAATTCGGCCGGGCGTTGCAGCAGCCAGCGGTTTCTGTATATACTATACCCCTGGAGTTATTCATAAACTGCTCGCATCCGAACCCTTGAGATAAGATGCCTCTGAATCATCTCCTCCGGCCTGGCCGGATCCTCCAATATCTCTGTGGCCCAAGGGAGACGACACCCCAAGATGATCAGGTCCTCCAACACCTCCGGCGTGATGCATCTGATCATGCCCTCGCTGCAGGCCGAGCTGCTGGCTTGATTGAATATTATTGCCGTGATCTCTGGAGCTGCCACCATCTGAAAATCCTGCTGCCGACTGCAACTCTAGCTGATGATGATGATGATGATGATGATGCGGGCCATTGTCTCCTGCCATGCCTCTTGAATTGTCGCTCGACAACATGTGAAGTCCACTGCCCCCGCCCCCGGCGCTTGACATTATAGCTTGTTGCGTGTAGAAGGACTGCTGAGACGCTTGTTGACTTTGTTGCAGGTACTGAGGAATTGACGAGTTTCGTTGATTCGACATGAAGAGCTGCTGTTGTTGCAGGTACTGCTGGGCTGGCTGGATCTGAGCAGCTGGAGCAGCCTGTACACCAATTCCAAGAAGGCGCATCCACTTGGTGTCAATTTACAGTGATCTTAACTCCTCAACAAATCTGCTCCAGATCTGAACGACCTCTACAGTCTTTCACAAAGACGAGCTGCTCGCGGGTATGCAGATAAGAGCTGGTGTACTCAACAAGCTGCTACTGCCATACATTCTTCAACTAACACGCAGATCCCGCGTGACTACTGCACAGTTCTGCAAAAACTAGTGTGATCCAGGCATGTGCAAGTCATGGAGAAGCTGGGCAATCTTATATGTGCACACCTGATTACAAGACTCAGATGAAAATTGCACCTGAGGTTGGTTATGGGCAGCATGAGATCCAGCTTGTTGTGGCTGCGCATCAGCTATGGCTGCCAGGTACATCAAATTCTGCTGCAGCTTGGCTTGGTACCTGCATAATCAGCAGGACGTTAGACATCTCCCTCGCCGGATCCGCCGTTTGCAGAATGTTATCTCCTTTGAATCTGCATGTTATATATGTTATAAAACTAGTCTGCAGCAAGCTTCTTTCAGTATACACTCAAGATCAGATCCTGATACAATAATTCTCACCCAAGCCGCACTCATTAATCTCGAGGAGCATTTTCCAGCAGCAGCAGCCCTTGCCCATACATCTTACAACAACCTTGGACTAAGCTCTTGCGCGCAGGAAGCTCTTCTTACCAAGTGCTTGGAACTTTGGAGTTCACGACTGATCGGTTTCTGAACGCATTCTCAGAAGTTTTCTCTTTGAAGGGTGTTTGTTACATCAATATAGTCCTTGAAGCATGTTATTTCTAGATTGATACCAGATCTCAGAAAAGATTAGCTTTGATGCCCAGCAAGCTGCACAAACCTCGGAAATACTACCTACTCTGTCGAATTCCAAGAACATCAATTTGGTTCTCTGAACGACTGCGTTGAATCTCTTGTGCAGAACGTCGACTTCTGCAACCAAGATTCCAAAGGATGTTTGTAACATCGTTTCTATAACTAACTTATGGAGAAGTCCTCAAGAGTTGCAGAAATTATGTGCAGGGTGACGACTCTTTAGGGTGACTGCAAAATACTAAATGCTGACATAAACAACTTTTTGCAAATTTTTGGGTGCAAAACATTATGCAATCTTTTGGGTACAAGAGGTTCTACAGATAACAATTTCAGAATGAGTATAACATTGTTCTGAATGGGAAATGTTCTGAAGCAGCATGACTCTAACAACAAGAAAACCGTTATTCCAACAAGTGGAATAACTTAATGCGGTCTCTCCCCCCAATCTACCACTGTTACAGGTATCGCAATGCAGCAGCTCAGCGAAGTCCATAGGTCATAAATGGAGGTGGAAGTTTGAGAAATTTCTACTTACGTGGCGCACTCATTGAGCTTGCCGAGGTTCTGGTTGTCAAGAATGGCAAGAATGAGTTGCTTATTCTCGTCCAAGTACTGATCAACCATCCCCCGCAACACCCCCCCCAACAACAAACAAATTGGGGCCCCGTTTCAATCCAACCAAAAACCAAGAGAATATTTGTACAACAACAACAAACAGCGAAAGAAAGCATCACGAAATATAAGACCTAGCTAGATAAGCTGCTGATTGGCATCTAGATTTATAAGCAGAATATGATCGAGTTCATCTGTCATCATGAAACAGCAGCTACTCCTCTTGAAAACTAGTTTGTTTTCACGTAGCATAAAGGATTCTAAAGCTCATCAGTTTGAGAGAGAGCTCGCTTTTCAGAGAAGAAACTGCTTGCCGCCTGTTGTTGTAACTCTCATGTGTGCTCCAAGTATCGTAACAGCCTCGATGGAGAGACACCATACCAGCTACCAGTTGACGATGAAGACCGAAATGCATCAAAACGTTGAAATCTTAGACCAACGAATCCTGAACAGGTCATGATGTGATGTCTAGTCTGTTGCATGATGGATCTGTGAGCTCAATATTTTGACTCTTCTAGCTAGCTCAGCTCCTGGAGTACTGATGAACTAACGCAGCTGCTCGATTGCACAAGTTTCGGTAGAATGATTCCTATTTGATGATCGTCCGTAAGTTTGTTCTCTACCGCAGCTCCTCGTCTATACTTGATGGATCATCGCAGCTATATCCGTGTTCTCAGACCTGCTTCCGGGAAGCAATAGTCGCTAGATCGCTAGTTACTTGGTCGACTGATTTGCGGCTTTTGAAATAGCATTAACAGCAGGCGCGCTAGCTGCTCGACAACAATCTTTAGCAATCGTGCATTGCCAGCTTCGACTTTAGCTGTAGAGTTTGGTAAGCTTAAGGCCGAAGCTTGCTGAAAGAGATCATTCAAGCACTTCAGGACGCCGCGGCGTTCGTCTCTGCATTTGTCGTCGTCGATCTAAAAGCTCAAGTTTCCGATGTTATCGAAGAGCTCGGCTATGATGTTTTCGACGTTGTCTAGCTATTATGAAGCTAGCTATTTCAGCTGATGTTACACTCGATTCCAATATGATAGTATCCATCAAAATGATCAGACGTCGAGACCAACAAACGCTAATCATGAGCTAAGATCGATCGAACTCCCCCACTGATTACACAATTTTTTTTGGTTGATTTCAGAAGCTCTCCGATAATCACCATTGCAACATCGGACCTAGTGGATGGTGGTCGAACGCGAACTATACGTCACAATATGTTTGAGCATCCATGATTTATAAGGGAGGGCTAGAGAATGAACCTTCTGAATGAGCTCCGTTGTGATGTTAGAACTTGCAGCATAGGCCGCCATGTGCTGCATCATTTGTGGCTTCAAAGCTCAAACTGCTGGAATGGAGCGCTGATCACGTACGCACAGAAGCACAAATCTGGTGAACTGTCGCTGTTTGTTTCATGTATGTGTTGCTACTCTTCTGATCAATATGCCTTCACACAAACAACGCACACCAAACTTGGACTTTATGCTCTTGGTACGATAAGAGGACGTGCCAAGACAAAGCAGCTGCTGATGATGCATCGATCCCAGACAGAAGACACCCCGCGAGACTTCACAATATCTAAGGTGGAGCGACAGGCGCAGATATAAACCTAGCTGCATCGAGTACTCCATTATTACCGAGCTGCAGGTTTCATGTATCTTGCAAGTGGCTGTTGAACTTGGTACACCAGCTGCAGCTACCGCGTGCTCAGCTGATGCAGAGTCCCAAACGGAAGGACCTCCAGCTCCGTGCCGCGACATGCTTAACGATGTCTAACTAACTGCAGACAGCTGAACAAGTGCAGGCACTAGAAGTACGCGACACTGCTGTCTGCTGGTTGCATGACCGCGAGAATACAACCAACCGCGCAAAGTCATTCAAGAAGAGTGGTTAGTCAAATTGCGGAATGGAGAACAAAGTCCGATTAGTGATACTGAGTCGACTAATGCTAGACCTTTGCCGATAGTTGCAGCCTGCGAGTCACATACAGCAGCTGCAGTTTCTCGCTATGTGCACACTGATCTCTAGTTATGTTCGAGGGAACACAACTGGAGGAGCTAGTTTCCCCAGCTTAGAGATGCCTTAAACTTCTAAGCTCATATATAATTCTGCGGAAGCAGCAGATTGTAGTAGCGAAGATTGCCAGTCTAGGGAACAGCGCTGATCAGAGCTCTCACTACCAAAGCTCTCCTTCATGAGAGCTAGCTATTTCATGAGAAGCAGTTTCAGTACAAGCTGACCGCACCACGCGGGTCGTGTGATTCAACCTAACATGCAAACTCGATGCGAAATTCATGTCCAACCAAAGAAGGAAAATGGGCAATAAGCTGCATAGCTCTAATCCGCTGCCAGGCACGTCGGCTGCAGCAGCTGCTGCTGCAATATTACTGAAACCCGGATGAAACAACTACTAAGTTTTCAACTTTGAAGAAGACGCAGCTCCTGAGGTCTCAAAACGTCTTCAAGCTACACTACATCGCAAGAAAACTCACACGAATCTACTGAACTTCCAATTTCCAGATGACCAAAAAAAAAACCCAACAACAACAACATCACATCACATATATCCTTGGCTCCGTTCTAATCACCGTCTCGCGGATGCCTGCATCTGCAGAGGTCCGCAACAGTACAATATTGAGAGGGGGGAGAGGGAAAAAGAAAAAAAAGACGACAACGACCAGTGATCTCAGAAAAGAAAAAAGGGAGGAAAAAAAAAAAAAAAAAAAAGGGAAAAAAAAAAAAAAAAAAAAAAAACGAAGATATGAAAATTTTCATCGTCGGCCGGCGAGTACGACCGACTTGTTGATGTTGCAGCAGCAGCAGCACTTGAAGCATGACCACGAACTGCTGCAACAGCACAACAGATTCTGCAGCTGCATGCTACTACTGCTGGCTCCTTTCGGCTACAGTTTGACATCATGTAATCAACAAGCAAGCTCACTGTGAAGAATGAAAAGAAAATTTGAGCTCTAGAGAAAAAAGGAAAAGAAGAAGGAGAAGGACGAGGGAAAAAAAAACAGGAAAAAAAGCCAGGGTCGGCTCCTCGCCGGACCGACCTTGATGCGACCTTGCTCTGCATCAGCAACTAGCAAACAAAAAAGAAAGAAAGAAAGAAAGAAAGAATGGGCAGGATAAGTACAGCAGCAGCAGCAGCAGCAGCAGCAGCTTCTTACCTGGGAAGATGCAACCAGTCAGGGATGAGCACAAGCCCAAATTTGTGCAAGTGTCTCTGTTGATGTCTGTTGTTCTGCTCCCCCCCCCCTCCGCCCTCCTGGGCCGAGAGAGATGCCGTTCTCTGCTGCTCCAGCTCCCTCCTGCCTGCCTGCCGCCGCCACCACCGCCTTCTTCGTCTTTCGCGCACCTGCGCCTGCTTGTCTGTTGTCTCTCGCTCTTTTTGACCCTGGATCGTTCTTCTTCTTAACCGTGATTTGTTTGTTACCTTACAGAGCTCCTTTCTTGTGTTTGGATGCCTATATATATGTGTGTGTATGTGTGTGTGTGTTTTTTTTTGGCCTTGCCTGCTACCTAGGCAAGGATATTGTGTTTAGATTCATTATAGAGTACTAGTGTGAACCCCGTGCATAATGCACAGGTGTGTTATTTCAACAATGTTTGGTTGATGTTTTTGATTTTTTAAAAAAACTTTTCTTTTCAAACAACTGTTGGTCCCCCCCCCACCCTGGCGATTCTTTATATTTTTCCAATTGCTGCTAAACACCGGTTTCCATCGGATTTTGGCCTCTAGGTAAATAGTCTTGTCTATTTTGATATGAGGATTTTTGAAAGCTGATATTTTGGCTTGTGTTGAAACTTGATATTAGTTATTATAGAGTTATAGTATCTTGAAGGATTTTGGTTTCTTTTAGAAGGCTTTTTGAACATTATATTTTTTGCATGGTGAAATATTTGAGTTTCCATAATTCTTCTTTTGCCTTTAGTTACTTTTTGATTTACATGGCAAGGCCAGAGTGTGACACACCTCTTGTTTAACTTTTCCTCAATTCTTAACTATGGTTAGAACCAGATTTTTGATTCTCAGGCCAACTCTGACCAGTCCCTGTTAGAACTTAGAACCAGCGTAGTTGTTGTTTTTTTAATGAAAAATGAAAATTTTAATTTCTCATTTTTGTGATAATTTTCTTTTGCATATCCCCCCCCCCCCTCCCCAAAAGGAAAAAGAGGAAAATTTACACTAGGAAAATAAAAATTTCCCCCTTTTGGTTTTGGGTTGGAAAGCAAAAAATTTCATTGGAAAAAATCACTAGTTTCAAGTTACCAGATTTTTTATTTTTTTTGAAGTCCAAGTCAAGTTCCAGTTAGGCCTAGTACCAGCTTTTGATTTTCTCTCCAAGTGTGGTACTGTGGTTCTATTTAGAACCAGATTATTTAATTTTCAGTCCAACTGTGGTTGGACTGGTTAGAACCAGACTATTTCTTTTCAGTCCAAGTGTGGTTCCATGTACAACAAGAATTTCTATTTTTCAGTCCAAAGTCCAGTTCCAGTTAGAACTTAGAACGAGATTTTATTTAATTATATTAAAAAAAAAATTCAGTCCAAGTCTGGTTCCAGCTAGAATCAGATTTTTAAATTTTCAGTCCAAGTCTGACTCTGGTTAGAACCAATGTTGGCTGTTATTTCTTTTTTTTAATAGGTTTTAATTTTAATTTTAATTTTTTTTCAGAACCACACAGGTATATAAAAAACTAGGTAATAACCGTTGGTTATGCATAAGGGTAGATCATCAAATAACCAGCTGATAATCAACTGCCCATTTATTGTGCCAGTTGTTAACTGATTGTAAGGTTTTTTATATTTTAAGTTAAAGTTATTATTTTTCTGTTTTTTTTGGGTATTAGTGGTTAAAAGATTGGTAACCTATGTGGATGATAATCAGATCATCCAGGAAGGTCATTAGATTTTTGAAATTTCAATATATGGCGGTTATCAATTTAACCGATGGGTAGGTTATTAGATAATCGGCTTGATAACCAGGTCAAAACTCAATAACTGGCCAACACTGGTTAGAACCTTGAATTTTCAGTTCCATATCCAATTCTAATCAGAATTACCAGATTTTAATTTTGAGTCCACTGTCTGGTTCCATTTAGGATTTCAGTCCAGTTGGACTGGTATTAGAGATTTTGGACTTCAGTCTGCATCCAGCTCCAGTTGGACTGGTATTAGAGATTTTGGACTTCAGTCTGCATCCAGCTCCAGTTGGACTGCTGTTAGAGATTTTGGACTTCAGTCTGCATCCAGCTCCAGTTGGACTGGTATTAGAGATTTTGGACTTCAGTCTGCATCCAGCTCCAGTTGGACTGGTATTTCAGATTTTGGACTTCAGTCTGCATCCAGCTCCAGTTGGACTGGTATTAGAGATTTTGGACTTCAGTCTGCATCCAGCTCCAGTTGGACTGGTATTTCAGATTTTGGACTTCAGTCCACACGGCTCCAGTTGAACCCAACTCTTGTTTTTGGTTATGGTTATCACAACCAGATTTTGATTTTCAATCCATGTGACCCCCAGTTCACATTAAAAGGTTCCAGCAGTTGGGTTCTCCTCTTTCCATTCATTATTAGCTCCAAAAATTTGGTCTTTTCATTTCAATCAAGTTCTCATTTTTGTGAACTTTGTCTCTCTTAGACCACAATTTGGGATTTTCCATCTGATCTTGGGTTTGAGTGAGAGAATTAAAATCTCGGATGTTGAGTCTTCAAGGCTTTGTTTTTTCCCTTTAGAGTGGGATTGAAATATTTATGTTTTGAGGCTAATTCTTGACCATGGTTGGGTGGTTCTTTGATTTAGTTAATAACCTCTAGTTCTGGGTTTTGAAAAAATAAAAAATAAAAAATGAAAATATTGAAATAACCTCCGGTTCCAGGTTTTAGAACATTTTCAGGTTTGACCATATGAACCTGAAACCAGGTTTTTTTGCTGGTCAAGGGTCCA